>ERZ802819.849-NODE-849-length-19785-cov-12.7098_pt1 | contig 19785 bp, 20 predicted proteins | sample MGYA00345647_ERZ802819 | MGnify/ENA primary metagenome ERZ802819 (study PRJEB30503, sample SAMEA104212355) | marine metagenome | biome: Westerlies Biome; feature: [SRF] surface water layer (ENVO:00010504) within the epipelagic zone...; material: water...
GTAAACCTGTTACAGTATTTTTTCTTGTTTTTCCATTAATTTTACTTGCTCTAAACCAGTACAATACATCAATTAAATTTTCTTTAGATAGTTGAGACATAAGCTTTGCACCTCCTTCAACCAAAACCCTTTGTATTCCAATTTCTCCCATTTTTAAAAGTATTTCATTAATATCTAAAAGATCTTTTTTCTGATTAATTGCAAATAATGTAACTTCAGACTTATTAAATCTATTGAGTTTTTTTTTACTAATATTTTTTTTATGAAAAATATAAATCTTTCTTCTCTTTGAATTAAAAATTCTTTTTTTAATTGGAATACTAAGATTTGAATCTAGTATAAAAATATCAGGTGAAAAACTATTAAGACCATCTAATCTACAATGCATATCGGGATCATCTATTAAAATAGTATTTTTGCCGACAAGCATTGCATCTGACTTATATCTTAAATAATGACCGTGAGCTCTTGATAATTGATTGGTAATCCATCTATCTTTGGAACTGTTAGATTTTATATTGAAATCGTAAGTCGTAGCAATTTTTGAAATTACAAATGGTTTCTGTCGTATTTTAGTATTAAAAAAAATATTGTTTAAATGGCTAATACTTTTGCTTGGTATTAGCTTTACTCTAATTTTTGCAGCTTCAAGTCTTTGAACTCCTCTACCATTAACTTTTGGATTCTTATCAATGCACCCAATGTAAACTTTTTTTATTTGTGAATTAATAATACTATTTACACATGGATTAGTTTTTCCATAGTGACTACATGGCTCGAGTGTGCAGTACATTTCAGCACCTTTTAAAATTGATCTATCTTTTACACGACTTAATGCGTGCACTTCAGCATGAGGTGATCCCCCTGGTTGAGTCCATCCACGAGATATAATGTTATTGTTTTTAACTATAATGCAACCAACGGCTGGATTAGTTGCAGTAATGCCTACAGCTCTAATTGCCATTCTATAGGCAAGCTCCATATAAAACTTTTGAGAAGAAAGGACTATTGCTTACTCCTTGTTATCGCTTATTACACCTACAAATTCTTCGAAGTCTTTAGCTTCTCTGAAATTTTTATAAACCGAAGCAAATCTAACGTATGCGACAGAGTCTAAGCTTTGCAAACCTTCCATAACAATTTCGCCAACGATTTCTGAAGATACTTCTGCTTCGCCCAAGCTTTCTATTCTTCGCACAACCCCACTTATCATTCTATCTACACGATCTGAGTCAACGGGTCTTTTTCTTAGAGCAATTTGAATGGATCTTTCTACTTTATCTCTTGTAAATGGAACTTTTTTTCCATTCTTTTTAACTACAGTTAATTCACGGAGTTGAATTCTTTCAAATGTAGTAAACCTTGCTCCACAATCTAAACAAAATCTTCTTCTTCTAATAGCTGAATTATCTTCTGTTGATCTTGAGTCTTTTACCTGCGTATCTTCATTTCCACAGAATGGGCATTTCATAATAATTAATTACCTAACTATAAATTGGATACTTATCACAAAGTTCCTTAACTTGCATTCTAACATTTTCTTCAGTTTTACTATTATCTTCTGGGTTGTTTTGTAATCCATCTAGTGTTTCTGCAATTAAATCTCCGACTTTAATAAAATCATTATTATCAAATCCTCTTGTTGTTGCAGCCGGAGTTCCAACCCTTATGCCAGAAGTGACTTTTGGAGGCATAGGATCAAATGGTATACTATTTTTATTACAGGTTATATTGGCTCTTTCTAAACTGGCTTCAGCTAAATCACCAGTAAGCCCCTTAGGAGTTAAGTCTACTAGAAGTAAGTGGGTATCTGTACCGCCAGATGCTAGATTGAAACCATGATTTACCAATGTTTCACCTAATTTTTTTGCATTGGATATAACCTGCTGAATATATTTTTTAAATTCAGGCTGCAGAGCTTCTCCAAAGGCAACAGCTTTAGCTGCAATTACATGCATTAGTGGTCCTCCTTGAAGTCCAGGAAATACAGCTGAGTTAAATTTCTTACCTAGATCAAGATTATTTGAGAGTATCATCCCCCCTCTTGGCCCTCTTATAGTTTTATGGGTAGTTGACGTTACTACATCAGCGTATTCAATTGGATTTGGATATTCTCCAGCAGCAACTAAACCAGAGTAATGAGCCATATCTACCAATAAATAAGCACCTACCATGTCAGCTACTTCTCTAAATTTTTTAAAATCAATTTTTCTGGAATACGCACTTCCACCAGCAATTATTAGTTTTGGTTTATGTTCTTTGGCAAGGCTTTCGACTTGATCATAATCAATCAATCCTTCTTCATTAACGCCATACTGAACTGGGTTGAACCACTTTCCAGATTGAGAGGGTTTTGCTCCATGTGTAAGATGACCACCAGCATCTAAACTCATACCCAAGATCGTATCATTTGGTTTAATTAGTGCTAAAAAAACTGCACCGTTGGCTTGAGCACCTGAATGAGGTTGAACATTTGCATAGTTACATCCATATAGTTTTTTTACTCTAGAAATTGCTATTTCTTCTGCAATATCAACATACTCACATCCACCATAATACCTTGAACCAGGGTAACCCTCGGCATATTTGTTAGTATGAATTGAACCTTGTGCTTCCAATACAGCATTAGAAACAATATTTTCTGATGCTATCAATTCAATCTGGCTCTGTTGTCTTGATAACTCATTGTTTATTGATGCGGCTATTTCCTGATCGACATCTTTTAAATTACTTTTGAAAAAACTCATAATTTTACACCCATTAAATTTTATTTATTCTTTTTAAATGTCTTTCACCCTCAAATTTAGTCATCATGAAGGTATCTACACATTTTATTGCTTCAGATTTTTCAATAAATCTTGAACCTAAACATAAAATATTTGCATCATTATGTTGTCTTGAAACTTTTGCAATATCAGAATTATAACATAGTGCAGCACGTATATCTTTGCTTCGATTGGCAGTAATCACCATACCTTGTCCACTTCCACATACTAGAATACCCATTGTAAAATTCTTATCATTTAACTCACTAACAACTTTTTTTGCAAAATCTGGATAATCAACTGACTGCTGGTCATATGCTCCACAATCAATATATTCCACATTATTATTAGAGAGATGATTAGCTATTGCTTCTTTTAACTCAAAGCCGGCATGATCACATCCAATAGCAATTTTTATGTTAGTTACCATATACGTCTCAAGAATGATATTTCAATACTAAATATTGTAAATGAAAATATATAGTTTTTATAAAGTCTTATTAAATATTTATTCCTCTTTTAGCAATTTCACTCTTTAAAAGCTTTGGACTATCAGTCATTATGCCATCAATACCCATGTCCAAAAGTTCATTCATCTGAACTGGATCATCAATAGTCCAGGCATGTACTTTTTTGTTAAATCTATGAGCATCCCTAATTAAGTTTGGAGTAATAACTTTGAAACCCTTTCTATAATAAGGCAGCTGCAAACACGGTGTTGAAACTTTACTTATACCAAAATATCTTAGTAAATAGAAATTAACAACTTCATTTAAACCCATACTGGTACAAATCTTAAAATCAAAAGCTTTTCTAATTTTATCAAGTCTTACAGAATTAAATGAGCCTATACAAAACCTATCCACATTATCCAATAATTTTAATTCATTAATTAATAATTCAGCAGATTTATCTGACTTGGGATCGATATTAAATCTTATATTGGGCCAAGAAGAAACTGTTTCAAGAAAAGTGGGCACTTCATAAACATCATTAATTTTATAATTTTTTAGTTCATTATAATTTATTGATGAAATATCCACGTCAACGTTCATCATTCTTTTTAAGTCATCATCATGAAAAATCACCAATTTATTGTCTTTTGTTGCCTGAACGTCAGTTTCAATGTATTTAAATCCTAAATTAATTGACTGCTGAAATGCTTCCAAGGTATTTTCAACAAAATCATTTGCTCCCCCTCTATGAGCAAATGCAGAAAAGTTGGAATTTAAGTAATTAAAAGTCATGAAAGAAATTTGTTAATCTATGTTAGAAAACTTTATAACTATATTTGTATTTAATCTATTAATTGTATCTGTTTTATTTGTTATTTCTCTTTGGATTAAAAAAGCTGATATTATTGATATATATTGGGGACCTGCTTTTTTATTAAGTAGCTTAATTATTCTTTTTATAAATCAAAGTTATTCGTTACCAAGCTTTGTTATTATTTTTGTATTAGGCTTATGGTCAATTAGACTTGGATCGCATTTATACTCTCGCAATATAGGACAGTCTGAAGATATAAGGTATACAAAAATACGGTCTAAATATGGTAACTTGGGTTTGTTCATGATTAATTATGTAGTTCAAGCAACTTTAATACCAATAATATCACTTCCAATCATAATTGTTGTTGTATCAAATCTTAATGAATTGAATTTTGTTTCGTATGCAGCAATTATAGTAGCTTTAAGTGGAATTGTTATTGAAGCATTAGCAGACAGCCAATTAAAAGAGTTTAAAAGACACGAAAGTAATAAAAATAAAGTGATGAATTTGGGTTTATGGAATTATTCAAGACATCCAAATTATTTTGGGAATAGCATAATGTGGTGGGGAATTGGTGTATATTGCTTTAGTATATCATTTAACTTTATTGCCTTAATTTCTCCAGTCGCTATGACTTATCTATTGATAAAAGTATCAGGCGTTTCTATGTTAGAAAATCAAATAAAACATACAAAAGATGGTTATGAAGAATATATAAAAACTACCAGCGCATTTATAATTTTACCAAAAAAGAAGCTATGAGTGAATTACAGGAAAAATATCCAGATAATAGGTTGAGAAGAACACGTCAATCACAGTGGATTAGAAATCTAGTTAGTGAGAACTCCCTCTCAACTAATGATTTAATTTGGCCTATTTTTATTTGTGAAGGCTCTAACGTAAAAGATGAAATTGATTCTATGCCAGGTGTATACAGGTATTCTGTAGATCGATTAAACGAGGTTGTTGACCAGGCCTTATTAAATAAAATCAGCTTAATTGCTTTATTTCCTTATACTCCTAAAGAGAAAAAAGATAGCCTTGGAAGTGAGGCTTTAAGTCCAGATAATTTAATTTGCAGTGCACTAAAAAAAATAAAAGAAAAGAAAGTTGAATTAGGAATAATGTGTGATGTTGCATTAGACCCTTATACGTCTCATGGACACGACGGTATATTAAGTGAAGATAATCAGATATTAAATGATGAGACTAATGAAATCTTAGTTAAGCAATCACTTCTACTTGCTGAACATAATGCAGATATTATAGCACCATCAGATATGATGGATGGTCGTATTGGTTTGATAAGAAATAATCTAGAAGACAAAGGTTTTAAAAACACAATTCTACTATCCTACTCAGCAAAATATGCTTCAGGATTTTATGGCCCTTTTAGAGATGCGGTCGGTTCCCGCGGTAACTTAGTTTCAGATAAAAAAACTTATCAAATGGATTATGCAAATTCAGATGAAGCGCTTAGAGAAGTTGCATTAGATATTGCTGAAGGTGCAGATATTATTATGGTTAAGCCAGGCATCAGTTATTTAGACGTTATTCATAGAATTAAGTCTGAATATAATTTTCCTACATTTGCTTATCAAGTTTCTGGTGAATATGCCATGGTCAAAGCTGCGGCAAGAAATAATTGGATTGACGAGGAAAAAATTATAATAGAGCAACTGACTTCATTTAAAAGAGCTGGAGCCAACGCTATTCTTAGTTATTTTGCAATAGACGCTGCAAAAATTATTAATTCAACGAGTTAATCTTTTAATAAGACTGGAAGTATCCAAGTCATTATAACCCATCTGTTGCAACTCAAGATAAAATTGATCTACTATTTTTGTTACTTCTAATTCAATGCCAAAATCAGCAGCCTGTTCAAATGCTATACCAAGGTCTTTTCGCATCAGATCAACTGCAAAACCAAAATTAAATTTATCTTCTGACATAGTTTTAAAGCGATTATCTAGTTGCCAAGATTGTGCGGCACCACCAGATATTACATCTACTACATCATCAACAGCTAAATCAGTTTTCTTCATGAAGTGAACTGCTTCTGCTAAGCCCTGCACTAAACCAGCAATACAAATTTGATTTATAATTTTTGTTAGTTGTCCTGATCCTGAAACCCCCATAAATTTGATTTTTTTTCCATACGATTGTAATACTTCCCTTGATTTTTCAAAACTACTTAAGTTCCCACCCACCATAATGCTTAAAGCCCCATTGATTGCACCAGCTTCTCCACCTGAAATTGGTGCATCTAAGAACTGTATGCCTAATTTTAATGCTTCTTTATTAATTAATTTTACTATCTTTGGAGATACCGTTGAATGATCAATAAAAACTGTTTCACTGTTAAGATTTTTAAAACATCCGGAACTAGATATGGTTATCTCCTCCAAGTCATTATCATTCCCAACACATGAAATTATATAGTCAAATGGATCATTCAATTCAGACAGGTTAGTAATCAAATTTCCCTTATATTCTTTAATCCAATTATCTGCTTTCAATCGCGATCTATTGTAAACAGTCACATCGTTGCCTCGACTAAGGTGTCCAGCCATAGGGTATCCCATTGTACCCAAACCAATAAATAATATTTTAGGCATTAAAAATATCTGTCATTCTTTGTAACGTACTTATAATAACAAGCAGTGGCATTTTGAATAGTCTTCCACCAGGAAAATTTCTATGTTTAATTTTTTCAAACGTTTCTAAAACACCCTTTTCGTCTGAATGAATTGAATTAGCAATAACTCTTCCTGCAATTCCTGTTAATGCAACTCCATGCCCAGAAAAGCCATGAGCATAATAAATTCTTCTACTTGCTTGACCAATATCAGGAACTCTATTTAATGTAATGCCGACATAGCCTCCCCATATATATTCAGCTTTTTCATTCTGTAAATTTGGAAAAACTTTCAGCATCCTTTTTTCAGTTTTTTTTGCAAGTACTTCAGAATGCTTAAGTGAATAACTTACCCCTCCACCAAATATCATTCTTTTATCTGCCGATAACCTATAATAGTTTAAATCAAAGTTAGTATCACTAACACAATAATCACTTGGTATAACTGTTTTTTGAAGCGCTTGGTTTAATGGTTTTGTAGCAATCATGTAATTTATTATTGGCATAATTCTATTCTTAATTCCTGAGTCAATTTCTTCAAGATATGCATTGCAACAAAGTGCGACATTTTTAGCTTTTACAATTCCTTTTGCTGTACGGACTTCGACATGATTTCTTTCTTCAGAAATTTTAATAGCTTTAGTATTTTCATAAATATCTACATTTAACGTTTTAGCTGCATCTGCTAAACCTAATGCATATTTTAATGGATGAATGTGACCACCTTGCTCAAACAAATGTCCACCATAATATCTCTCAGACCCTACTGCTTCTGAAACCTCTGCTTTGCTAAGTATTCTAGTTTGATGATAATCAAGCTTATTTTGAAAATATTCAATTTCATGCTCAAAATCTAAAAGCTTAGATTTGTTAGTAGCAACAGTTAGATTACCTAATTTTTTATCACAGCTAATATTAAACTCTTCAATCCTCTCATCAATTAAACGAACAGCATCTAAAGATAAGTTCCACAAATTTTTAACAACTTCAAATCCATATTTTTTTTCTAAACTCTCAACACCATTTGATATATCGGGTCCAATTTGACCACCATTTCTACCAGAGGCACCCCAAGCAATTTTATTTTGTTCAAGTAAAATGACTTTCAGTCCCTTTTTTGACGCCTCTATTGCTGTTGATAAGCCAGTAAAACCACCACCAATTATACATAAGTCACATGAGTCGCTGTCACTTAAAGATGGGTGATGTATTAAGTCTCTATCCAGACTCTCAATGTAATAGCTATTAGGGTAATCAAGCATACGCCACTATATCAAAATTTTACTTATCTAATAGCCTATTTAATAAATTTTTAGGTTGAATTTTTCCTGCTTGTGCTCTTTTTCCTAACCATGGCTTAATGTCATTAAATGGAATTGTTTTTTTATTTTTATTCATAAAAATGATCCCATCTTCTTTTTTGTAAGTGAAAGCATAAAATGTTTTACCAATTTTTATTTTTTGAAGAGTAATACCTCTACCTTTTTGCATCTGTGGTATTTCGGATAAATCATAAGTGAGGAATTTAAGAGATTTCTTATCTCCACTTATAACGCCAATATAATCTCCAATGACTTTGCAACAAGAAATAGATTTATCTCCTTGTTTAAGATTCATTATTTTCTTTCCTGATCTTGTTGACGCTATAAGATCTGAAGTATTTACGATAAATCCTCTTCCAGAGGCGCTGGCAATCAAATAATTCTCATTTTCATTGTAAACGGACAGTTCGACTACTTCCTCATTATCAGACTTATCGACAATTACACTAACCGGCTCACCAAATCCTCTTCCTGTAATGATTTTAGAACAATTAATTGTATAAAATTTTCCTAAAGAAGAAAATAAAAGTAATTTATCATTGTTCTTACACTTAATGATGAATTTAGATTTATCTCCATCTTTATACTTAACATTACTATAATCTTCTTGATGTCCTTTAATTGCTTTTATCCAGCCATTTTGTGAGCAGATTATTGACACAGGTTCTTTGCTATCAAATTCATCTATAGAATATTCAACTGCTTTAAATTCATTGTTTATTATTGTTCTTCTTTTGCCGTTAATTGAAGAATTATTATATCTTTCAGCTATATTATTAAATTCTTCATTTAGAATTGATGTCTGTTTTATTTTTGATTTAAGTATTAAATTTAATTCCTTTCGATAATTTGTTAAATTTTGATACTCAAGTTTAATATCTTTTTCTTCCAATTTTTTTAATTGTCGTAATCTCATCGCTAAAACAGCTTCAACTTGTCTCTTAGTAAATCTAAAGGCTTTTATGAGTTTTTTTTCAGGTTCATTACTACCTCTAATTATCTTTATAATCCTATCTAGATTCTTATATACAATTAAAAATCCTTTCAAAATTTCAATTCTATTTTCAGTATGCACAAGACGGTACTTTGATCTTCTTTTTAAAATTTCAAATCTATGAGATATAAAAGAATTGAGAATTTCTTTAAGATTGAATAATTTTGGTTCAAACTTTGAATTAATTGCATTCATATTGATAGAAAATTTAGTTTCTAGATCTGATACTTTGCAAATATCTTCAATAATTATTTTGGCTTCAATATTTCTAGTCTTAGGGAGTAGAACAATTCTAATATCTTCGGCCGACTCATCTTGAATATTTTCAAGATAATTAATTTTTTTATTATCAATTAATTCAGAGATTTTCTCGATGATTCTAGATTTATTTACTTGGTAAGGAATTTCAGTAATTACAATTTGATATTGCCCCCTACCTAAACTTTCTTCATGCCATTTTGCTCTTAATCTTAGAGAACCCTTACCTTTTGAGTAAGCTTCTTTAATTGACACATTGCTGTCAATAATTTCTCCACCTGTTGGAAAATCTGGTCCCGGTATTATTTTCATTAACTGAGACAAAGGGGTATTTGGATGTTTCAAAAGTTTAATTAATGCTTTTGAAATTTCAAATATATTATGTGGGGGTATATTTGTGGCCATACCAACAGCAATTCCAGATGATCCATTTGCTATAAGGTTTGGAAATGCACACGGAAGAACCATTGGTTCATTTTCAGTTCCATCATAAGTTTTTATGAAGTCCACAGTTTCTTCACCAATGTCATTTAGCATTAGTTCGGCTGTAGAAGTAAGCTTAGCTTCAGTATATCTCATTGCAGCCGCATTATCGCCATCGATATTTCCAAAGTTACCTTGCCCATTAATTAGGAGGTATCGAGTTGAAAAATTTTGAGCTAATCTTACTAAAGCGTCATAAACTGATTGATCGCCATGGGGGTGATATTTACCTATTACATCACCGACAATCCTCGCTGATTTTTTGAAACCAGTGCCTGACCCTAATTTTAGTTGAGACATTGCGAATAATAATCTGCGGTGTACAGGTTTTAGACCATCTCTTACATCAGGAAGAGCTCGATGTGTAATAGTTGATAAAGCATAAGCGAGATATCTTTCTTCGAGAGCTTTGGTAAACTGTATTTTCTTTTCTTTCATAAAATTTATTTAATAAACATATCTTTAAGCCGATTCCTTGATTCTGGGAAATTGAGATTATTAGGCTTATAAAACCATTTATCAAAAAAAAATTCAGCCAGATTTAATCCGTCTATGACATCTTCCGTATCGTGGTCAAATTTTTCGTTTATTAGGAACTTTGGCAGTTTTAAAAGTTTATTTTTATATTGTCCCGCACCTATTTCAGTAACTGCAGATCCTGTTGCTGGAGAAACAAAAACTAAATTATCTTTTTCATTAGTCACAGCACATTTAGTTAGATCTAGACCATAACCAATCTCAGTTAATAAATTCAGCTCCCAAATTATATAATCTTTTATCCATTGATCGTTATTTGAAGTTAATATTTGTATTAAAAATTTCAAACCAGTGTATATATTTTCATTTGGTTGCTTCTCAGCAATTGTGTTGGAAATCAAACTGCATGCTGAAGTTAGAGCGCACAGTTTTTTTCTGTCATTTAGTATCAATGAAGACCAAGACTTAATACTTTCAACACTATAGTTTCCTAAATGAGTTTCAAGTCTTCCCGACCAATGCGCTATAATCTCATTACCTGGCTCTATAATTGAACGTATATTTTTTGAATGTACCCCTCTAATAAGACCTTTATGTTTACCGTGTTGAACAGTTAAAACCTCAAGGATATACGACTTTTCATTATGTGGTTTTAAACTTAATACAAAGCCTTCACTAGACCATCTCACGATTTGTTCGTGCTAGTTAATTTTACAAATAGAAATAAATTTACTTTTTTATTCATAAACTTTGATATCTCTTTACGAGCAGATTCACCAATATTCTTTAGATTGACTCCTTTGTTACCAACTAAGATATATTTATGCGATTTTTTTGTTATATGTATTGTTTGGTGAATAGTTATCATTTTTTTTGAGTTTACCACTTTATCCGTTGAGACCTTACATTCGTAAGGTATTTCTTTATGGGTTCTATCATAAATTTTTTCTCTTGTTACTTCAGTATAATAAATATCTTTTTTTAGAAGAAGTGTTTTTTTTGATGAAAACTTTTTTTTTCGCTTAGGTAGATATTTTTTAATTATGGATAACATCTCATCAACACCATCACCCAAAAGTGCTGAAATAGGAAAAATTTCATTGAATAAATTCATATCACCTAGTTCTTTTATTTTTTCAAGAACAGATTTACGATTAACTTTATCTATTTTGTTCAATACAAGGAAAATTTTTGAATTATTATTATTCTGATTTAAAGTTGTGATAATCTTTTTTAATTCATTATTTTTAGTCACACCTGTATCTACAACAACCAAAACAATGTCAGCTTCGTCTATACCTGAAAAGGCAGTATTAGTCATTTTATTGCTAATTTTTGTTTTTGCTGAGAAAATACCTGGGGTATCTTGAATTATAAATTCTGCTTCAGATATATTTCTCACTGCTTTTTGATTAAATGTTGTAGATTGTTTTTTTCTAGAGACCATTGATACTCTTTGTCCCACAATCTGATTAATCAAGGTTGATTTTCCAGAGTTTGTTGCACCTAAAAGTAAAATCGTACCACTTTTCATGAAAATTAAATTTTTATATTGTTTATTTTAGTAAAATGAATTGCTGCCTTTTTTTCAGCATCTTTTATATTTCCAGCAGAGGCCTCAGCTTTTTTATATGTATTAAATTGAATTTTAACTGTAAATAATGGAGCATGAGCTTCTCCTTCTTGATTGATTAACTCATAGACTGGAAGTTTTTTATATTTTTTTAAGCACCACTCTTGCAGTGCAGATTTTGGATCTTTAAAATTTAAATCAATTGCTTCAAATGTGTTTTGCCAATTAAAATTTATAAAGGTTTTAGCAGCTTCGTAACCACCATCGATATATATAGAGGCAATTAATGCTTCACATGCATCAGCCAGAATACTTATTTTATTTTTTCCGTCTGAAGCTATTTCAGTTTTTCCAAGGATCAGGTAATCACCTAAATTAATATTTTGCGCAATTTCTGCACATTTATCTTTATTCACAAATGTACTAAATATTTTATCTAAGTTTCCTTCAGATAAATTAGAGTGATTATTTATTAGATTTTCTGCAATCACAAGACCAAGCACTCTGTCACCTAAAAATTCGTACTGTTCATTATGAGTAAGAGATTTTGTACTTTTATGAGTAAGGGCTATTTGAAGAATATTTCTATCTTTGAACGTATATTGTATTTTTTTTTCTAGATTTTCTAAATTCATAATTAATTTATCATTTTAAATAATCTATCCATTTGAATATCAAATGGCCATCTCCAAAATTCTAATATGGTAGAACCTCCCTCGGTCGCAAAAAATATTATTTGCGCTTTACCTACTAGATTATTTTTAGGCACCGAACCGACAAACCTGCTATCTTTTGAATTATCTCTATTATCTCCCATAAAAAAATAAGAATCTTCAGGGATAAAAATTTCACTAGTGTTATCTGCACGTGTATTTCCCATATCAAAAGTTTCATAGGAGACGTTATTTGGTAAGGTTTCTTCATAAACTAAAACATTACGAATTTGCCCATTATTAATTAATTTTGTCTCACTTCTTATTTTTTTTCTTTTTACGGGAATATCATTAATATGAAGAATACCATCTATCATTTGAATTTTATCCCCTGGAAGGCCAACAAGTCTTTTTATATAATCTATTCTTAAATTTTCTGGTGTCTTAAAAACAATAATATCACCCCGCTCAGGCTCAGAAAATAAAACTCTTTCGTTAATAAAGGGCAAGCTAAATGGGAAGGAATGCTTGCTGTATCCATAAGAAAACTTAGATACAAAAATTCTATCACCAACTAATAAAGTTGGTTCCATTGAAGACGATGGTATAAAAAATGCCTGGAAAAAAAAAGTTCTTATTATAATTGCTATTAATATCGCATAAAAAAGTGATAAAAAATTTGATTTAAACCAATCAAGCGATGAGTTTTTGTCTGCCATTACTTAACTACCTTCTATGATAACAATTGCTTGAGCGTATGGATATTCGTCGGTTATAGTCAAATTGATATTAGGCTTATTATTGGCGAGTGATATAGCTTCTAATTGTTTTTTAGCTCCTCCATGAAAAATTATTGTTGGTTGTCCAGATGGTAAGTTGCTAACTTCTAAATCTCTCCAAAAAACTCCTTTCCTAAAGCCAGTACCTAAGGCTTTAGAGGCAGCTTCTTTAGCTGCATATCTCTTAGCATAACAATTAACAGATAATTTTCTTCCTTCACACTTATTCATTTCTTCATCTGTGAAAATTCTTTTTTTAAACTTTTTGCCAAAACGGTTAATAGTTTTTTCAATTCGTCTAATATCAATAATATCTGCACCAATCCCAATCATTTTTATCCTTCAGCTATTAAAGTTTTCATTTTTTTTATAGTTGTCTCTAATCCCAAAAATAATGACTCACTTATAATAAAATGACCTATATTAAATTCTCTAACTTCATTTATCTTAGATAATTCTACGATTGAATCAAAAGTAACTCCATGTCCAACATGTGTCTCAAGCCCAATACTCTCCGCAAAACTTGCAGCTTCTTTTATTGTGTTCAGCTCTTTTTGAAAATCTAATCTATCATGAACTTTTCGACAAAACTCACCTGCGTGAATTTCAATAATGTCAGAACCGAGCTCTTTTGCTAATTTTATTTGATCTATTGATGAGTCAACAAATAATGAAACTCTAATATTATTTTTTTTTAATCTATCAATTATTGTTCCTAGAATATTATGATTACGTTTTACATCGATACCGCCCTCAGTTGTTACCTCTTCTCTTTTTTCCGGAACAATACAACACGCATTTGGCAATGTTTTAATTGCAATTTCAACCATTTCATTGGTTGGAGCCATTTCAAAATTTAATGGAATAGATATTTGGCTTTTAATTGCTTCAATGTCAGCATCTCTGATATGCCTTCTATCTTCTCTTAAGTGGGCAGTTATTCCATCAGCTCCAAATTCCTGACACTTTAATGCTGCCTTAACTGGACTAGGATAATCCTCTCCTCTCGCATTTCTTAAGGTTGCTACGTGGTCAATATTTACTCCCAGTCTTGCACTTGACATCTATTATATATCTCTACTACCTGGTTTTACAGGATCTATGGTTTTTAGATTATCGGGGAGCGAATTTTCGTCATATATTGGGATATCTAACTTGTGGACTGATATTAAGTTTTTAAGCTTGCTGTCAGAATTAGTTCTATCGATTAAACATGCGGTTCCTAAAAAGTTAACGCCAATTTTATTAAGTTCCTCTATGCACTCAATAGCGGATTTTCCAGTGGTAATAACATCTTCAACTAAAATTACATTACTATTAGGTTCTATATTAAATCCTCTTCTTAATTGAAACATTCCATTCACTCGTTCATAAAAAACTGATTTAGTTTTCAATTGTCTTGATAATTCATATCCTACAAGAATTCCTCCTATTGCAGGGGCAACAACATAATCAATATTTTCACTTATATATTTTAATACTTCCTGAGATAGCGCATTACATATTTTTTCTGCTACCTCGGGATAAATGAATAATTTTGCACATTGGCAATAAGTAGCAGATCGTTTGCCTGAAGAAAGAATAAAATGTCCATGTTGAATGGCACCTGTTTCTTCAAGTAGGTTAGAAATTTCTTGTTTTTCCATAATTAATTAATATACAGCCTCTTTACCATACTGACTCGATCTATTTCTTTGAGGCTAGCTATAATGGTTTTAAGGTGATCTAAGTTTTTTAAATTCATTTCAAATATCATATCAAAGAAATCGTTGCTTTTCTCAGATATATTCAAGTTTATAATATTTCCACCGTGGTCCCCAATGTGAGTAGCTAACATACCTAAAGAACCAGGCTCATTTACAACAGAAATTTTTATTCTTGAGGTAAATAACTGCTCTTTGCTTACATCCTTCCATGTAGCTGATAACCATAGGTCTTCAGAAAAATCTTCAATAAGTTTTTTGCAGTTAGCACTATGTATGATTACACCAACATCAACTTCTGATATTCCAAAAATATCTTCTCCTGGTAACGGTAAACAACATTCAGCAAAATGAACTGCCAGTCCTGGTTGTAATCCTTTTATTTCCAATGGAAGTTTTTTATTTGGATTTTTTCTATACCTATTGAAGAACGATAATCTCTTTCTTGGTTTAAATTTAATTATTTCTTTGTTTTTAATATGGCCTTTGCCAATTGCTATTAATAAATCATTAAAAGTTTTTTTCTTAAACTTATTAATCATTTCATTGATGATATCTTCGGGTACATCTTTTGAAAAGCCTAATGAATTTCTAAGTATTCTTTTTCCTAAATCTAAGAAATCGTTATTCTCTTGTTTTTTAAAGTATCGTTTTATAGATGACTGAGCTTTTGCAGTCGTAGCGATATTTTCCCATACTTCTGATGGTTCCTGTCCACGCGATGTCAATATTTCTACCTCATCACCATTTTGAAGTTTCGTAAATAATGGTTGTGATTTTCCATTAACTTTGCAACCGATACACATATTTCCTATTTCAGAATGTAGTGCATAGGCAAAATCAATTGGATTGGAGTTTAAAGGCAAATGAATAAGATCTCCTTTAGGAGTAAAGCAAAAAACTTGTTCCTGAAACATTTCTAGTTTTGTAGCCTCTAGAAGTTCTTCTGAGGTTGCACCAGAATCCAATATATCAACCAAATCCCGCAACCAAGTGACATTAATTGGATCGGAAGATGAGTCATCAACTAAATTATAGTTATCTTTATATTGCCAGTGCGCAGCAATACCACTTTCAGCAATCTGGCTCATTTCTTTTGTTCTAATTTGAAGTTCAACTCGTTGTCGTTGTGGGCCAACAATTGTTGTGTGTAGAGAGCTATAATTATTTATTTTAGGTGTTGAAATATAATCTTTGAAAGATCCAGGTACCACTGACCATTTAGAATGAATAACACCCAAAGCCTTATAGCAGTCTTTTTTATTTTCGGTAATTATTCTATAAGCAAATATATCTGATAACTGTCTAAAAGCAATTTCCTTTCGCTGCATTTTATTCCAAATAGAATAAATCTTTTTTTCTCTTCCCAAAACTTCACAGGATATATTTTCATCCTTTAATAACGTTACAATTTGAATATTGATTTTCTCGGTAAGATTGCTACTGCTATTCTTTAAATAATCAACCCTATTTTTAATTGATGTATATGCTGCTTTATTTAATATTTGAAACGAAAGGTCTTCAAGTTCGTCCCTAAAAAATTGCATTCCTAATCTACCTGCCAAAGGAGCATAAATTTCCATCGTTTCTAGCGCAATTCTTTTTCTTTTTTCTTCACTTGGAACAAATGTAATCGTTCGCATATTATGAAGTCTATCAGCTAATTTAACCAACAAGACTCTTATGTCCTTTGAGACTGCTAATATTAACTTTCTGAAATTCTCAGCCTGATTTTTAATATCAGATTGAGTTTTCATTTTAGATATTTTAGTAACACCGTCTACAAGTGTTGCTATCTCATTGCCAAATTTTAACTTCAGTTCGTCCATTGATGCTGGGGTGTCTTCAACGGTATCATGAAGAAGACCAGTAATTATTGTCGCAGTATCTAGTCGAAGCTCTGAGAGTATTTCTGCTACTTTAATTGGATGCGAGATATATGGGTCTCCAGAATATCTTTTTTGCGATTTGTGAGCTTCTAAAGCAAAAAAATAGGCTTTTTCTACAAGTGCTTGGTTGACGTCAATTTCTTTAGACTTAATGTTTTCTATAAAGTCAGGGTGCTTCATATATTACTTTTAATCACGAATTTAATCATAAAGGAATACCTTAAAATAACTTAAATATCACAATTTTTTATTATATAGGTCAATTTTTTCATTAGAATTAAGATTAGAAATTATATTTTTTATAGTTTTTCCAAATACTGGATGAATGAATTCTGGGCAAATATCCATAAGCGGCCTAAGTACAAACATTCTTAGGTGTAGCTTTTTATGAGGAATAGTAATTGGATATTTCCCTGAAAGAATTGTAATTTCTTTATTTTTATCTGATAAAAGAATGTCTAGATCACAAGGTCTTGACGTATTTGGCTTATGCATTTCTCTTCCCATTTTTTTTTCAATCTCTTTTAAAACTATTATTAGCTTTTTAGGTTTCAAAGATGTTGAAATTATAATTGCAGCATTCAAAAACCAGTTAACATTGGTCATGCCAACAGGCTCAGTAACATAAAGTTTTGAAACTTTCATGACCTCAATGTTTTCAAGTTTTATTAAATCAATAGACTTTTTGAGAGTTTGATATTGATCTCCATATTTAGAGTCCAGATTAGATCCAAGTCCTATTACATAAATCATTTATAATTCTTTTTTTCTCTCTCCCAAGATCTTTTTTTACTGACCTCTCTTTTATCGTGACTTTTCTTTCCCTTGGCAAGTGCAATTTCTATTTTTGCAAAACCTTTTTTATTAAAAAAAATTTTTGTTGGGACTAGAGTTAAAGACTCTTTGTTTAATTTACCAATAATCTTTCTAATTTCTCTTCTGTTTAATAGAAGTTTTCTAGGTCTAGTCTCTTCGTGATTAAGATAAGATGAATTACTATACTTTGAAAAGTGTGAATTAATTAAAAATAGTTCATTACCTTCTTCTCTTGCGTATGACTCCGATATATTTACCCTGCCATTCCTTAAAGACTTAACCTCACTACCTTTCAATTCAATTCCGGATTCAAACAACTCTAAGAACGAAAAATTATAACGTGCCTTTCTATTTTGCGCTACAATTGTCAACTTTAGTCAATAAGCGAGGCATGTCTTAAAGCACTATCAATAGATTCTTTAGTTTCTTTGCTGATAGTGGTTATGGGTAGCCTTACTTCCTCTGAACACAAGCCTAAAACAGAAGCGGCATACTTAACGGGTCCAGGACTAGATTCTAAAAATAGTGCTCTATGCAATGGCATTAGTTGATCATTGATTATTGATGCCTCATAAAATTTTTTATCCATGCATAGATTTTGAAATTCTGAGCATAATTGAGGAGCAATATTTGAAGTTACAGAGATAGCTCCGTGCCCACCATATGTCATAAATGCTAAAGTTGTTGAGTCATCCCCAGTTAATAAAATATAATCTTTTCCAACATCATTTTTTGTAGAATAAACTCTCGGAATATCTCCAGTAGCATCCTTTACACCAACAATATTTTTTAATTTGTAAAGTTTAGCCATTGTCTCATTGGTCATATCTATGACTGATCTTCCAGGTATATTGTATATTACGATCGGAATATTTACTGAATTAGCTATTTCAGTGAAATGCTGAAGTAGACCTTCCTGTGATGGCTTGTTATAATATGGAGTTACTACTAATGCTGCGTCCGCTCCAGCTTTTTCAGCATGCTTTGTTAAATATATAGCTTCATCAGTTGAGTTAGAGCCAGTACCAGCTATTATTGGAACTTTATTATTTGCTTGTTCAATACATACTTCAACTATTCTAATATGCTCATCGTGAGATAATGTCGGAGATTCACCCGTTGTACCCGTTGGAACCAATCCATGAGTTCCAGAATTAATTTGAAAATCAATCAATGACCTAAAAGAAGTTTCATCAAATTTGCCATTTTTAAATGGCGTAATTAGTGCTGTAAAAGACCCTTTAAACATATATGTTATATTCTATCATTTTTAATTATTTAAAAAATATAAATCATAAATATACTCTCAAAACTATTAATTAATTCAATTTGTGAAGCAATCTGTAATAATACTACTATCTTTTCTTATTTTAAGCTTATTTAAAGCAGTCGCTGCTGAAGAAAGTGTTAATTTTGAACTTTCAAATCCTAAAACTATTAATAAATATGCATTAAATTTTCCTTTGAGGAAACCTGAGAAACCTTTTCTGCTTATACCTATTAAAAAACCAGAAGCTCCTCTTTTATCCAGAAATCTATCTAATAAGGAGTTTAAATTACTAAATTTAGCTTTAGAGCAATCAAAAAAATGGAAATGGGAACGAGTATCAAATATTCAGAAAAATATTAAAAATCAAGATGCCTTAAATTTAATAGAGTGGATTCGTTATTATAATGGTGCTGCTGATTTAACATTCAGTGATTACTCAAATTATATAATAAAAAATAATAATTGGCCTGAGATAGAAAAAATAAAGTTTCAGGCAGAATCTAAGATTTCTTATACAGACTCACCTTCTAACATTATAAACTATTTTGATTCTAATGAAGTTCAAACAGGTTTAGGAAAAATTTATCTAGGAAATGCGTTTATATCTGTTGGAAAAAGAGACATAGGAATAAATCTTATTCGAGAGGGATATGTAGATGGTAGATTTGGAAGAGTAGATCAAAAAAATATTATTTATAAATATAAATCAATTTTAAATATCGAACATCACAAAAAAAGAATATCGAATTTACTTTGGAATAAAAAATATCGAACTGCTCAAAGATTAATTAAATATGTCAATGAAGATCACCAAAAACTTTACGAAGCGAGAATAGGCTTAATATCTTTTGCGGGAGGAGTAGATGAATTAATTTCAAAAGTTCCAAAATATT
>ERZ802819.860-NODE-860-length-19680-cov-13.4051_pt1 | contig 19680 bp, 21 predicted proteins | sample MGYA00345647_ERZ802819 | MGnify/ENA primary metagenome ERZ802819 (study PRJEB30503, sample SAMEA104212355) | marine metagenome | biome: Westerlies Biome; feature: [SRF] surface water layer (ENVO:00010504) within the epipelagic zone...; material: water...
CTAGCCAAAAATCAGGGGCATATTCCTCAATTGGCTTGCCTTTTAGTTCCATGCCAACTAGTTGAAGTTTGTATGGTTGCTTACCATCGGCAAGCTCAGCTTTCATTTTCTCTAAAGCTTCTTTGCCTACATAATCTGCTTTCTTATCCCATTCGCCTTTTCCTGATAATGAAACCTGATAACCAAGGTTACACTGAAATGGATTGTGCTCATTATCCATGTCTTGACCCCAAGACAATATTCCTGCTTGGATTCTTCTATGGTGGGCTGGTGCAATAACCATTAAATTATGCTTCTTACCTGCTTCAACTACAGCATTCCACATATCATCAGCGTATAAAGTAGCGTCTCTTAGATAAATTTCATATCCAGCCTCTCCTGAGAAACCAGATTGAGATATAACACAGCTTCTTCCTCCAATAGTGGCTTCGGCTAATCCATAAAATGGCATATTATCAACATCAACATGATCGCCAATTAAGTCTTTCATTAATGCTAGAGCTTTTGGACCCTGGATTTGTACTGGACAAGCATCGATTTCATCAATTTCAACATCGAACCTCTTATCGGCATTTACACCCTGCAGGTAAAGACCAATATCTGAGTCTGATAAGCTGAACCAAAATTCATTTTCAGATATTCTGAGTAAAATTGGATCATTCAAGACGCCACCTTTATTATTACAAAGAATTACATAACGTGCTCTCATTGGTGAAATTTTTGTTGCATCTCTTGTTATTACATAATCTGTAAATTTTTCTGCATCCGGTCCTAAAACACGAATCTGCCTTTCAACTGCAACGTTCCACATAGTGACATGGTTTTTAATCGCTTCATATTCAACCATTGCGCCACCATCTTCTGGTCTAACATAACCTCTTGGATGATATATACGGTTATAGACGGTTGCTCTCCAGCAGCCGTGTTCAATTGATTTATGCCAGTATGGAGATTTTCTAACTCTTGTAGAAATCAACATTTCAACTTTAGTCGGTCCACTTTGACGCAAGTTGTAGGGCACGTGACGATCGCTTTGATCGACAGTAGTATTATGTTCTATTTTTTTAGACATAGTAGTTCTCCTTAGTTAACCATTCATTTGTTTTTTTTATTCCCCCGAACGCATAAATATGAAAATTTTCCACAGAACCTCTAAGCTCCTTAATTACTTCATCCGGTGTTTGAACACTTAATAAATCAAGAATCTTTGAAGCATTTTTCTTGGCAAAGCTCATAGAATTTTTTAACCCTACAAAACTAGCAAATTTAATTAGTGTTTTTAAAGATGCTGGACCCGCTAGTCCAACATGTACAGGTAGAGGCATATCAGCAATATATTGCTTTAATGCATCAACGTCTTGAGTCCATTGAGTTACAATGTAATCAGCGTAAGGTGCTTTAAGTTTAAGTGCTTCATTAATAATTTCATCACTCATGTTGGGAGAGCCTTCTGGGTGACCAGCAATTCCTATCTTCATTCCTTCAAACAAACCAGTTTCGATAACTTGCATTGAACAGTGAAAATCTCCAAGTATGTCTCTATCACCTCCAATTATTAGTACTTGTTTAACACCTGAATCTTTTAATTGAGTGACATAATCTTTTAACATGTTTAGGTCGGTAATAGATCGCGCAGGAATATGTGGAATTGCATTATAACCCTCTGAGCAAAGTACTTTTGCTTGATTAGCAACAGCTTGATATTCTGTTCCTGGCAAAAAAGTAATGTATATATCTTTTAGCTTTGGAAGATCTGCTAATACGGACTTAGTAGTTACTTCCAATGAAAAATTCACATTTCCCATATTTGAAATAATATATTCCGCTTAAGCCACGCGACATTATATGAGCTTTGCTTGGCTTAATTTTGCAATGCTCTGTGAGTCTCCTTGTCGAAAAATCTATTCTCAATTATTGATAAACACAATACATTTTTTTATAGACTCTGATATTTATTATCCCTAAATTCGAAGCCTAAATTTAATTTAAATGTCCTCGAGACCTAGAAAGAAGTTTGAATGACGCATCTATCAGATATTGAAATTGCTAGAGAAAATACAATGGTGAAAATTGATGAAATTTCGTCAAAAATTGGAATCGAAGACAAGTCACTCAATAGATTTGGCCATAATATCGCTAAAATTGATATCAATAGCATCAATGGATTAGAAGCTAAGCCAGATGGGAACTTGGTCTTAGTTACAGCAATTTCACCAACGCCCGCTGGCGAGGGCAAAACTACTACATCAGTTGGATTAAGTGATGCTTTAAATTTAATAGGAAAAAAATCAATTGTTTGTCTTAGAGAGCCAAGCCTTGGCCCATGCTTTGGAGTAAAAGGTGGGGCTGCAGGTGGTGGTTATGCTCAAGTTGTGCCTATGGAAAAAATTAATTTGCATTTTACAGGTGATTTTCATGCAATTACTGCTGCGCACAATTTATTGGCATCACTATTAGATAATCATATCTATTGGGGTAACGAATTGGGTATAGATATAAGAAGAGTTGCTTGGGGAAGAGTTGTCGATCTCAATGATCGTGCATTAAGATCGATTAATATCAATCTTGGTGGAGTTGCTAATGGTTTTCCAAGAGAAGATAAGTTTGACATTACCGTTGCATCAGAGGTTATGGCAATATTCTGTCTTGCAACAAGCCTTAAAGACCTTCAAGAAAAAATTGGAAATATTATTGTTGGATATACTCGTGATAGAAAAGAGATATATGCTAAAGAACTAAATGCAGATGGAGCAATGACAACTTTATTAAAAGATGCATTTATGCCTAATTTAGTTCAAACGTTAGAAAAAAATCCAGCTTTTATTCACGGTGGTCCTTTTGCAAATATTGCACACGGGTGTAATTCGTTAGTTGCAACACAGACTGCCCTCAAACTGTCTGATTTTGTTGTTACTGAAGCAGGCTTCGGAGCTGATTTAGGCGCTGAGAAATTTCTAGACATTAAATGTCGTAAGGGCAATCTTAATCCAAAGATTGTTGTTATTGTTGCAACGGTTAGAGCTTTGAAAATGCATGGAGGCGTTGATAAAAAAGACCTAAAAGGTGAAAATGTAGAAGCGGTAACTGCGGGACTTGCGAATCTTAAGCAACATATTGCCAATATTAAAAAGTTTAATGTACCTGTGGCAGTGGCAATAAATCACTTTGTGCTAGATACTGATGCTGAATTAAAAGTAATTAGTAACTGTTGTGATGAATTAGGCGTAAAATCATTTAACTGTAAACATTGGGCTGAAGGAGGTGCTGGCGCAACAGAGCTCGCAAAACATGTCTCTGAGGTTGCTGAAAACAATCCAGAAAAAATTCAGCATCTATATCCAGATGACATAACATTATGGGAAAAAATGAGAAAGATTGCTCAAGAAATTTATGGCGCTAAAGATATAATTGCTGACCAAAAAATTAGATCCCAGTTTGATGACTTACAAAAAAAATATGGTCACTACCCTATATGTGTTGCTAAAACTCAATATAGTTTTTCCTCAGACCCAGACTTAAAAGGTGCACCTAAAGGCCATATGGTTCCTATAAGAGAAGTAAGAATTGCTTCTGGCGCTGAATTTTTAGTTGTTGTATGCGATAAAATTATGACAATGCCAGGCTTGCCTCGAGTGCCTGCTGCTAATTCGATTTTTTTAAATGACAAAGGTGAAATTGAAGGGTTATTCTAGGACATGATGTACGATACTAATCTTGATAAAAATGAAGCTAATTATACCCCTCTCAGCCCATTAAGTTTTTTGCAACGAACAGCAGAAGTTTATCCAAACCATAAATCAATTATTCATGGACACAGAACCTATACTTGGAGTGAAACCTATAAAAGAAGTTGTCAATTAGCAAGTGCCCTATCATCCAGTGGAATAGGTGAAAAAGATACTGTCTCAGTGCTAGCTTTCAATACACCAGAAATTTATGAAGCCCACTTTGCTATACCTATGTTGGGTGCAGTGATAAATACTATAAATATAAGACTTGATATTGAAACAATCAGCTACATTCTAGATCATGCAGAAACAAAAGCATTAATTACTGATACTGAATTATCTCCAACAATGAAAGAGGTAATTAAAAAAATAAACAAAGAAATTTTGATTATTAATATCTGTGATGACCAAGCTTTGCAGCCAGATGGTGCAGGAGAAATGATTGGTGAAATAGAGTATGAAAAATTTTTACATTCAGGTAATGAAAATTTTGAATGGTCACTTCCAAAAGATGAATGGGAGTCTATAGCCCTAAACTATACTTCAGGAACCACTGGTTTGCCAAAAGGTGTTGTTTACCATCATAGAGGCTCTTATTTAATGGCTATGGGTTCAATTACAGCTTTTAGTATGCCTATGCACCCAACCTACATGTGGATTGTGCCAATGTTTCATTGCAATGGATGGGGTAACCCATATACCTTGGCTGTCTTAGCTGGCACAAGCGTATGTCTTAGATACGTATCTGCTCCAAACATGTTTAATGCAATAGCAGATCATAAAGTTACTCATTTTGGTGGTGCACCTATTGTTTTGAATTTCTTAATACAAGCAACTGATGAAGAGAGAAGAAGTTTTGAACACAAAGTTAATGTTGTTACGGCTGCGGCTCCACCTCCAGCAGCGACTTTAGAAGCTGTTCAAAAAATGGGTTTTGATGTAACTCATGTATATGGCCTCACTGAAACATATGGACATGTATCGGTCTGTGCTTGGCAAGATCAATGGAATGCCCTTTCTGCAAGTGAACAATCTGATCTGAGATCAAGACAAGGTGTTAAATTTCCAATGATGGAAGGGCTTGCTGTAATGAACCCAGAAACAATGACACACGTTAAAAAAGATGGGGAAGAAATTGGTGAAATTATGATTAAAGGTAACTGTGTGATGAAAGGTTATTTAAAAAATAAAGAAGCTACAGATGAGGCAATGTCTGGTGGGTGGTTTCATTCGGGTGACTTAGCAGTAATGCATCCTAATGGATATATTCAAATCAAAGATAGAAGCAAGGATATAATTATTACTGGAGGAGAAAATGTATCTTCTGTCGAAATTGAGAATACTTTATATAAACATTCATCAGTCTTATTTGCTGCTGTTGTTGCCAAACCCGATGAAAAATGGGGTGAAACACCATGTGCTTTTATTGAACTTAAAGATCCAAAAGATAGTGTAACCGAGGCAGAAATAATTAAATTCTGTAAAGAAACTTTAGCAGGCTTTAAGTGTCCTAAAAAAGTTGTTTTTGGAGAACTACCAAAAACATCTACTGGGAAAATATTAAAATATGAATTAAGAGAAAAAGCTAAAGAATAGACTAATGAAAAAATTAAAATTTTTTCTGCTTTTCAATCTATTGATTCTTTTTAACAATTTTGGTTATGCAGATGATTACTGTGAAACTTTTTTTAACGAAATTTCAAAAATAAATACGAAAAGTCAAATTGATAGCAATTCAGTTAATCAGTTTTTTGCACCATCAGGAATTACATTAGCTTTATCTTACACACCTGGCAATGAGTGGGAACATATAACTCAAGATGGATATCCAATTATAAAGTCATTACTTCCAGATACTTCCGCTTCATCGATGCTTAGAGTAGATGATTTAATAATTAAAGTAGATGGCGTTGATATTAAAAATGATCCAACAAGTTTTAGATTTCTTGAGGCTTGGAATTATGAAATTGATCAAGAAATATTGTTACAAGTCAGACGTGACAACGAGCTATTAGATATCAAGATTAAAGCAGACAAATCTAATATTGGGATGTTTATTCTGCCTGAATTAAAAATTAAAGATATAACTGAAATTAATTCTAAAAAAGGAACCTATAGTATAAATTATGAATTTAATTACTATTGGGATGATTTAAAGCTATTAGAAATAGCAAAACAAATATTAACGAATGATACAGGTGAGGAGTCACTTGGATTTTCATGTAGTCTATCTGAACAAGAATTCTTAGATTATAATTTTAAATTTTGGCAGCCTGAAATTAAATTTAAAAATGTAATTCCAGACGCATCTGATGAAAAGGAAATTAATTATTATTTCCTAATATATTATAATAAATTAAGTCAAGTTGAAGTAATAGAAATATCAAAACTTGAGACTGGTGTTTTAACTCTATCAAACAAATTTGCATTTCAAAACTTTCCATTTGATAAGCAGGTGTTAAACTTTGATTTAATTAGTGAGTCACCCGAGGATTTAAATAGTAAAGTTTGGCTTTCCAATATGTGGTTGTACGACTCAGATTATCTGACAAATTTTGTTGAAGAAAATAATCTATTTGATTGGAACATAAATTCATATGCGCTTAATTATTTTAATGAAACGGACGCTAACTATGGAATTACAAATTATGGAATTGCAAATACTTTTGAAATTCAAAGAAATGCTACCTACTATTTATTTAAAATAATTGGCCCAATTTTTTTAATACTTGTTGTTTGCTGGAGTGTTATGTGGCTTACGGCAAGAGAGGTTGAAAGTAGACTAACAGTAACAACTGTATGCCTTCTATCACTGGTAGCCTACAACTTTGTAATCGATCAAGATTTACCTCGACTGGCCTACTTTACAAAAATGGACTATATAATATCATTATCTTATCTATTCGCTGCGCTGCCTACTCTCATTTCAGTATTAGAGTATAGATTTGTAAAATTGTATGGCAGAGAGATATCGTTTACTAATGTAATAAATTACTCTGGTCCTTTAATCTATATATCTATAGTTCTTGGAATAATAATTAGCTAACTTACCTGATTGGCTTATCAATAGAGAGTTCTTGTTCATTAATTTTTTCGCGATAGAAAATATATATGCCACCAACGACTATAATAGTAATTCCTATCCAACTTTTTAAAGTAATAACTTCACCCCAAATCATCCATCCATATATGATGGCCCACACCAACAAAATATACTCAAAGGGTGCGACAATAAATGGCTTACCAAACCTATAAGCACTAATCGTAAATACAAAAGCAATAACTGCTGTAATGCCAATTAAAATCATCAAGAGCATGTTTGTGTTAAAAGAAAAATCCCATGATCTAAACATGAAATCTAAAGCTCTGTTATCTATAACCTGTAGACCAAAAAATGATCCAGCAATCGAAAATAATGGGCACAATAACATTGCCATGAGATAGAAATGGAATGTCTGTGAGTATACTGAATCTTTTTCTGAAGTTACTTTTATAATGATCATTGCTGCTGCATAACAAAGGGCACATAAGACCGGTAATAGCATATAATAATTAAATCCATCTAAACTTGGGTTAACTATTATAATTACTCCAATAAATCCAAAACCAACAGTGAGCCATCTTCTGATACCAATTTCTTCATTTAGAAAAATTTTTGATAAAACCGTTACGAAGAAAGGGCTGGTAAAGAAAAGAGATGTAGCAATGGCAAAAGGGATATTGGCTAATGCAACATAAAAGAGAGTAAATCCTAATAAAAATATTATTGCTCTTATTATAGTTAGGACAGGATATTGAGAAGAAAATATTATTGGAATATTTTTATATTTCAAATAAAGACATAATAGACTTGAACCAATAATACTTCTGGTAAAAAGAATTTGAAATGCTGAAATTTCATCAGATATAATGCGTATTAATACGTCCTGTATAGAGAAAACACTCATGCCAGTTAAAATACACAGTATTGCTAGCGTATTATTATTAATTTTAGACATAATCGAGACTAAGATATTGCTACTTATTAGAATAAAATTGCATTGATGGATCTTGAAGGTTCTTGTATTTAATATCAAACCAATCTTTGATATAGTTTTGGTAATTTCTCCATGGCGCTTTATTTCCTTGCTTCGGGAATAAATGTTTTGCTCTTTGAATATAACCTGATGAAAATTCAGAGGCTAACCAATCTTTATCTTCCTCCACATCATGAGGTATTCTCGGCACACAATATTGATAATTTTTTTTATCCATCATATTTATTAATCTACAAGCATACTGTGAGGTTAGATCTGCTTTTAGCGTCCATGAGGCATTAATATACCCAAAAGTACTAATAAAATTTGGTATATCGCTAAACATCATACTTTTGTATGTCATTGTTTGAGACGTATCAGTTTTTTTACCATCGACTACTAATTCAATACCACCCAAGAGCTTAAGATTTAGACCTGTAGCAGTAACAATTAAGTCCGCATCTATTTTTTTACCAGACTCAAGTAAAATAGAGTTTGATGTAAAATTTTGTATCTTGTCCGTGACTACGCTTGCTTTATTTTCTTTTATGCTATTAAAAAAATCACCATTAGGAACTAAGCACATTCTTTGTTCCCATGGATTGTAACTTGGCGTAAAATTTTTCTTAATTTCGTCTTCTGGTAAATACTCATTTATTCTTTTAAGTAGCTCTTTTTTCATGCGTTCTGGAGAGTTACGACAAGCTCTATATATCCATTGTTGAAAAAGAACATTTTTAAATCTTGTCAAAGCATATGAAACTTGTGATGGAAATATCGCTTTTAAGAAATTTGATATTTTATCTTGGTCTGGATAAGCAACAATATAAGTAGGTGAACGTTGCAACATAGTTACCGAATTAGCATCTTTTGCAATTTCTGGTACTAATGTTACAGCAGTTGCTCCACTACCTATGACAACAACATCTTTATTTTTATAATCAATTTTATCTGTCCATTTTTGTGGATGAATTATAGATCCTTGAAAATTATCAATACCTTTAAATTCAGGAGTATAGCCATTTTCATAACTGTAATATCCACTGCACATAAACAAAAATTTACAACTAATAATAATATTTTTGTTTGAACTAGAGTCAAAAATTGTAAGCTTCCATAGGGCTTCATCTGAAGACCATTCTGCTTTTACTAGTGATTTATTATACTCAATATTTTGTTCTAGGTTATTTTCATTAACCGTTTCTTTTAGATATTTCATAATTGAAGGACCATCAGCAATAGCTTTACGTTCCCTCCACGGCTTAAAAGAAAAACCTAATGTAAACATATCGGAATCTGATCTTATGCCAGGATATTTAAATAAATCCCATGTACCTCCGATTGAGTCTCTTTTTTCAAATATAGTAAAATTTTTATTTGGACACTTCTTTCTCAAATAAGATGCAGCACTAATACCAGATATCCCAGCACCAATTACAGCTACATCTATATAACTTGTCATTTAATCTCTAATCCTGACTGATATTTCAACTGCATCATAGATATTTTCTCTATATTCTAAATGTGAACCTATATTATTTGAGTTATAAAAACTAGAATCTCTTACATGCTTAAAATATTCGGTCATATCTTCTTTAAACAGGCCGACATTATCAGCAAAAATCACAGTATCTTTTTTAACAAGTCCGGTTTTCTCCAATAATATCAAATCAGATAGGTATCTCTTTTTAGCATGATCAATAAATACAAAGTCAAAAGGCTCATCAAGTTTTGGGATAATATCTTCTGCTTTGCCTCTAATAAATTTTACCATATTCGTTAATTTGGCTTGTTTAACTATTTTAGATGCTACTTGAATTGAGTTTGGGTCAGGATCAATGCTAATTAGATTGCCATCACTCTTTAGATGCATTGCAATTAGTACAGCTGAATAACCTATAAAAGCTCCCAATTCTAGAATTCTTTTTGATTTATGCTTTATTATTAAATTTTTTAGTAGCAATCCTTTTTCTGGACCTACATTCATTAAGAACCTTTTTCTATCTAAAGCTCCTCCAAGCGCATATCTATCAATAGTATCTAAAACTGATTGTGGATCTCCCTTTTCAGAATTTTTCAATACGAAATCTAAAACTGCATCCATTTTTAAATTTGACATTTCATTTACCAATTAATGCTGATCCCCAAAAATGGTAACTCAAGAATTTTGGCCCTGGTATGTACATACTATTTATTGAGGACATTTCAAAACCTGCATCTTTTATCACTTTTGGAATATTTACATCTAAATGACATCCGCCAGCAATTCTTTTTTGAATTGGATTTAATCTCTTTTGCCACAGATATACATTTCTGTCGGGTGCCATTCCATGCTCTGAAAAAAGCATTTTTCCATCAGTTTTAAGGACTCTTCTTATTTCACTTAGTGCTGCGGATAAGTTGGCGATTGAACACATTGTATAGGTGCTAACAACTGTATCAAATGTATTATCTTCATACGGTAGTTTTTCTGCAGATAATTGCTCTATGTTAAGAGAAATATTATTTTCTTTAGCACGAAACTTTGCTTTTTCTAAAAGAACTCCATCAGGTTCTACAGCAAAAACCTCTTTTACATTTGTTTGATTGTAATACTTAAAATTTAACCCTGAACCAATTCCAATTTCTAATACTCTTCCTGTTGCATCAGGTATAATTTTCATTCTTTGCTTGCTGAAAGGCTTTGCTTGCATTGCAAGATTAATTAAGTGTGGGCATATGTAACGATCATATAGTTTTTGGATCATTTTTTTAAACCGAGTCGCTCGTGGATATCTTTATCAGATGTGCTATAGCGAAAGAGAAGGTTTTCGTCAGGCTTAGCCCTTTTAAAAGCTTTTTGTGCTGCTAGCGCTGCTTCATGAAAACCTGATAAAATTAATTTGAGTTTGCCAGGATAAGTTGCAATGTCTCCAATTGCAAATATACCCTCTAAATTTGTTTGAAAGTCTTCAGTGTTCACTATAATCTGTTTTTCACTAAGCCCTAATCCCCAATCATTTATCGGCCCTAATTCATTTTTAAGCCCATGAAAAATTAAAATTTCTTCACATTCCAATATTTTTATTTCGTCTTCCTTGTTCTTAATAGATACATTTTTAATTCTCTCGTCACCATCTGCATCAAAAAGTTGGTTGTTTGTGTAGAGAGAGACCTTTTCTCTATCAACCAGTTCTCGCATTTGCGAAACTGTATGCTCAACAGCTCTAAATTCTTCTCTTCTATGTACTAAATAAATATGTTTTGCAATTTTTGATAACTCTACAGTCCAATCTAATGCAGAATCACCACCTCCAAAAATTGCCACAGTTTTATCTTTATAGTTATCCTTATTTGGTATCGAATAAGCGACACCTTTATTTTCGAATTTAATTATGTTTTCGATTGGTGGTTTCCTTGGTTCAAAAGAACCCACCCCACCTGCTATAAATATATTTGGAGTTATGAAAGTTTTGCCTAATGAAGTAGTTGCTTTCCATTCTTCACCTTCTTTTTCTAAACTTTCCAATCTTTGATTCAAATGCATGGGAGTTTGAAAAGGTTTAATCTGCTCTAAAAGATTATCTACTAGAGATTGTCCCGTGCAAGATGGTAGTGCAGGAATATCGTAAATTGGTTTATCAGGATATAGCTCCGCGCATTGACCACCAATTTTATCTAAATTATCTACAACTTCTGATTTTAAACCTAATATCCCTAATTCAAAAACCGCGAATAGCCCTACTGGTCCCGCTCCAATTATTAAACAATCTGTCTTAATTTGATCTGTCATTTGTCTATTATTGATAATGTGATATTAAATAATAACACTAAATTAATTTACAATGATAATAATACGAAAATATATCATATATGCGCTTCTAATAATAGGAATTGCAGTTGCTTTTACTTATTTGTCGGTTCCAATTTATAAAAACATTGTTTTTGTTAAAAATGATATTTGGAGTTCTGTGCCATCATTGGGCGATCCAAAAAGAAGTATTTACACTAGAGCATATGTTGCAACTTATGGGTTATTTGCACTATCAAAGCCAGAATCTGTCTATTTCTCAGCTGATCATGACATCAATGAGGAGACATTAGATGGGTTATCCTGCTATATCTTAAGTGGTAACGACATTCAAAGTGCTTCAGTTAGCCCAAGATGGTGGAGTTTAACTGTGTATGATGATGATGGATATTTAGTTGAATCTTCAGAGAAACAATATTCATATAATAGCGAAAATATTATTTACAATTCTACTGGAAATTTTGAAGTCTACCTTGCAGACCGGCCTGCAGGCAATATTCAAAATTGGATAAAAACTCCTACCGATGGTTTATTTTCAGTAGTACTTAGAGTGTATCAGCCTGGAGAAGAATTCTTTTCAAACTTGAAAAGAGTCGACTTACCAATTATTGAGAAAGTTGATTGCTAATGAAAAGCTATTTAAAGAAAAGTTTAGTTCTAATTCTTTTTGGATTTATTTTACATATTTTATTTATTAGTTATTTCCACGTTGGAATGCTGTGGGTGTTTGATAGAGAGACTGGTGCAAATGATTCAGTAAATACTGTCCTACTCCATACTGATACTGCTACTTCAGATACAAGAGGACTTAAAAGACCAAGTTCAGATGTGATGTACTCAATCTGTACCTACGATGTAAAGTATAAGCCATTAATAATAACTACACCGATACCTGATAGTTACTGGTCAATTTCATTTTACTCAAAAAATACAGATAATTATGTAACGTTAAACGATCTTGATATTGAAAATAAATATTTAAAAGTTTATTTGGTAGGAATTAATTCTCAGCCAAAAAAAGTTAGTAATGGAATGGTTGTAGTATCTCCATCTGATACTGGCTATATTCTGATAAGAATGTTTATAGGTAATGGTGAAAACATGCAGCAATTAAAAGATTTTCAAGAGTCACTTAGCTGTATTGAGTATAATGATATTTAAAATTGTTTCTCAGGAATGCTAACAATTAGACCATCAAGAGTATCATCAACAGTAATTTGACAGCTGAGCCTACTACTTTCTTTTACTTCAAAAGCAAAATCTAACATATCTTCTTCACCATCTTCTTTTTGTGGTAGTTTTGCTACCCATGATTCATCAACATAAACATGACAAGTTGCACAAGCACAAGCACCCCCACAGTCAGCGTCAATTCCGGGTACTTTATTTTTTATCGCGCCTTCCATAACAGTTAGTCCGTTAGCGACATCAATTTCATGCTCAGTGCCTGAATGCTCAATATATTTAATTTTTGCCATACAATTTAATGATACCTATTTAATATTTAATAATATAAGTTCAATTAAATAATCATATAAGGGATGAATTATTGCAAAAAAGCGTCAAAGAAAGTATTAATACCCTCTTTAACGCTTTTTCTGGGGCCGGTCGAACCCCACGCATGTAAAAATGCGACGAAGATAGAATAAATAAAAAATATTTGTCAAAATAGGCCTAATTATTAGTTTTTTTTATAAACATGATTGCAAACAGCTTATCAACAACCTTTCTCCAACTTATTAACAAATTAATCAAATGTTAATTCCAAAACCTTATTTATTATTTCTTGGAGAAGCAAAAGATGCTCTTGCCATTAAAACGGCCTCTGGAATATATCAATGGCGCCCTGAATGGTGTAAATCTCAGTTTGTATATGATGAAGCAAAAGTCAAATTAGATCTCCCTTTTCAAAGTTTTAAAGAAGCATTCTCAAGTGATGTAAAAACTATGGTCATAGGTGTTGTGAATGCAGGGGGCACCTTATCTGATCGCTGGAAGCGCTCAATAATTGAAGCAATTAAATCAGGCTTAAATATAGCCAGTGGAATGCACACTAGACTAAGTGATGTTCCAGAAATTCTTGATGCTGCCGAAAAATATGGTGTCAATTTATATGATCTAAGATTTAGCAATCAAACCTTTTCAACTGGAAAAGGTAGTAAGAGAAGTGGCAAAAGATTATTGACCGTTGGAACTGATTGCTCTGTTGGAAAAAAGTATACAGCATTAGCTATTGAAAAAGCCATGAAAGAAAATGCTTTTAAATGTGAGTTTAAAGCAACTGGACAAACAGGGGTATTAATTGCTGAAAGAGGAATAGCAATTGATGCTATTGTTTCTGACTTTGTATCAGGCGCAGTTGAATGGTTGTCACCTGATAATGACTCTGATCATTGGGATATAATTGAGGGACAGGGCTCCTTATTCCATCCATCGTTTGCTGGAGTTTCGCTTGGACTACTTCATGGTAGTCAGCCAGATGCAATAATTCTTTGTCATGAACCAACTCGTACTAATATGAGAGGAGTGGATACATCTATTCCATCTATTCAAGAATGTATTGACGAAAATATACGACTTGGGAAACTTACAAATCCAAATATTAGGTGCATTGGTGTTGCTCTAAATACTTCAGATATGAATTCAGACTCTAAAGAATTAAAATCAAAAATTTCAAAAGAAAATAATTTACCATGTTTTGATCCACTTACAGATGATTTGTCTCAAATTATTGATGAAATAAGAAATATTTAGATTGATGCAACTAAAGCTTGAAAAAAAAATTTGGCCTCTAAACCAATCCTTCAACATATCCCGTGGCTCAAAAAATGAAGCAGTTACAATTGAATTACAGTTAACTCATGATGGATATATAGGAAGAGGAGAATGTGTTCCTTACAGTCGATATAATGAAACTCCTGATACTGTAATAAAAGAGTTTGATAAAATTAAATTTCAACTAGAAAACAACAAAATTGATAATAATAGCTTACAAAAACTGATGGAGCCTGGATCTGCTAGAAATGCCTTAGATTGCGCCTTATATGATTTGAATCTTAAAACAAATAAAATAAGTTCATGGGATTTTTTCAAAGTTAAAAAACCTTCAGAAGTTGAAACTTGTTACACTATTGTTCTGGATGATGTTAAAAAAATGACTCAAGATGCAAAAGACCATGCAAATTATCCCATTCTTAAGATTAAGGTTGATGAAAAAAATCTGAGAGAAGCGTTAGAAGAAATTAGAAGCGTAGCCCCTAATCCTAAAATTATTTTAGATGCCAATGAAGGTTTATCTGTTCAATCTCTTGATAAATTAATTAATTTTTTAGATCAAATGGATATTGCACTTATGGAGCAACCTGTTGACTCATCAAAGGACTCAGATTTGGAATTTCTATCGTCTCCCGTGCCATTGTGTGCCGATGAGTCATTTCACAATTACAATGATATTCAAACAATTTTCAAAAAATATGACTATATAAATATTAAATTAGATAAAACTGGCGGGTTAACTGAAGCTTTTAAAATTGCCAAAAAAACCAGGGAGCTTAATAAGGGTATTATGATTGGTTGTATGGTTGGAAGTTCTTTGTCTATGATGCCAGCGCTATTGCTTCATGAATTCGCTGACTATATTGACTTAGACGGACCTTGTTTTTTGAAACAAGATCAAGTTGATGGATTATCTTATAATGAAGGATTTATAAATTTGACTACAAATATGTGTTGGGGATAGAAGTTATTTTTCAGCTTTAGGGGTAAATATTTTTTTTCCATTATACATACCAGTACTCATATCTACGTTATGAGATAATCTCATTTCACCCGAGTCTTTATCTTCAACAATTTTAGCATTGGATAGGCTTTGATGAGCCCTTCTCATACCACGTCTTGAATTAGAAATCTTACTCTTTGGAACAGCCATAATATTACCTTTATAATTTTGTTGGATTAGGAGCGTCACCGTATACTTTTTTAGGATCAAATACTTTTTTGTGACCTAAATCTTCTAGCTCAACATTATTTTGATTATCTTCTAGTTTAATTTTACGATAAAAACAAGACTTATAGCCTACATGACAACTAGCACCATTTTCAGGTATTTCTACTCTCATATATAAAGCGTCCTGATCATCATCTATTAAGATTTCTCTCACTTTTTGTACGAAACCACTGGTAGCACCTTTATGCCAAATAGATTGATGACTTCTGCTAAAATAGTAGGCCTCTTTGGTAGCTATAGTTTTCTCTAATGCTTCTTTATTCATATATCCAGTCATTAAAATTTGATCATTTAAAACATCAACTGTCGTTACAACAATAAGACCATTCTGATCAAATTTTGGAGCTAATTCAGTACTCTCCTCAACCTGTTCGACTGATATTCTGTTTTTAAACATACTTTTTATTTGTCAATTATTTTAAGAGGGTTTAACTTAATTATATTAATTATACAATGAAATATCAGGATTTTTATTAGTGAATTCCAGGAATGATCCAATAAAGCCAGTTAAAAAAAGGGGTGCAAAAACAACTTTTTTTCCTCCTTATGTGCTTATTCTAGGCCTTTTGAGCTCAAGTATTGTAGATAGTTTTTTAATTCATATGCCGATATTTAAGAGTAATTTAATATTACTTATATTAGGCCTAGGATTAGCAATTTCGTTTTTTGGACTAGCAATTTATACGCTTAAAATATTTTCTGATAATGAAGAGAATGCAAGCCCAAATTCAGCTCAAGGACAATTATTTGTTGGAGGGTCATTTAAGTACTCTAGAAATCCTATCTACCTTGCTATAGTTTTAATTCAATTAAGCTGTGGAATAGCATTCAATACATGGTGGTATATTATTAGTGCATTGATTTCTATACCAGTGCTTACATTTACAGCAATAATTCCAGAGGAAAAATATCTTGAAAAAGAGTTTGGAAAAGTTTACACGGAGTACAAGAAGACTGTACGAAGATGGATATAGCCTTTTTATAAATTTTTTTTTCATTCATGATTCTAATTTTAAGATCTAGTTGGGCTTTGTTTTTTGGTGTAGCAATGGTTTTTCTTGCTAATGGATTACAAGGAAGCCTGATTGGAGTTAGGGCTTCTATTGAAGGCTATTCACCTTTTATAGTTGGTATAATAATGACTGGTTACTATGCAGGTTTCATGCTAGGAGCGCTTTTCATTCCTGAGCGAATTCAAAAAGTCGGACATGTTAGAGTTTTTGCATCTTTAGCCTCTATTGCATCAATCTCAATCTTGCTGCATTCATTACATTTTTCAGTCATTACTTGGTTTATAATGAGATATACAACAGGATTTTGTTTCGTTGGCATGTATTGTGTTGCAGAAAGCTGGATCAATGACCAATCTGAAAATGAAAGTAGAGGTCAAGCACTATCTGTATATATGATTATCAGTATGGGTGGAAATGCTATTGGTCAATTATTTTTAAACTTTGCTGATCCTAGTAGTGCAACCTTGTTTATGCTTGTTTCTATTTTAATTTCATTATCTCTAGTACCGATTCTAATTACTGTTGGCAAACAACCTGACTTTACTGCTGCTAAAATACTTTCGATAAAAGAATTGTATAGAGCCTCTCCTCTAGGAGTCATCTCTGCAATTGGAGTTGGTACTGCTCATGGCGCGCTATGGGGAGTAGGTTCTGTTTATACAATAAAAAATGGTCTCAGTATTTCGCAAACATCATTCTTTATGTTTAGCTTCATTATTGGAGGTGCATTTTTTCAATATGTTATTGGCTATTTATCAGACAAATATGATCGCAGATTAATTCTAACTATCGTCACTTTCGCCGCATCTGGCTTTAGTGTACTTGCACTAATTTTTAATGGTTCTTTCACATTATTAATTTTTATTGCTTTTATATTTGGTGGATTAACTGTTCCACTTTATTCAATTGCTATCGCTCATACGAATGACTTTCTATCTAAAAGTGAAATGGTAGCTGCAAGTGGAGGTTTGCTATTAGTGGGGGGTATCGGACTGACATTAGGACCAATTGTAGCTGGCCTATTTATGAATATTTTAGGTGCAAATGGCTTCTGGATTTATTTATTTATTATTCATGCGGCAATTGGTATTTATGCACTTTATAGAATTTCAATTAGAGACTCAGTGCCCCTTGAGGAACAAGGTAGTTCTGTTTTTGTAACTAGTAGAGCTTCACCAGTGGTAATGGACCTTTATCCTGATGCAGAAGATTTAAAAAATGAAAATTAAAATTTTAATTTAATTCTTTTTTTTTCAATAATCTTTTTCTTATTTGGAATTACTCTTTTCTTAAACTTAGAAGTCCTAAGTTCTTTTGCTATTGGATTCGATTTTTTATTTGGTTTCACTTTTGTCATTTATACTCAAAGCAAAACACTGCCACCATCGACCATTAATGTTTGTCCTGTAACAAACTTACTTTGATCACTGGCTAAATAGAGTATGGTGCCATATATATCATCAACTTCTAACGTTTTTTGAAGTATTTGTCCTTTAGCTATTACTTCAAAACCGCGTTCAGCTTTTTCACCAAGAAATTCCTCGGCAGATTCTGTTTTAACCATAGATGGTGCTACTGAATTGACTCTAATTCCATCTTTTCCAACCTCTCTCGCAATCACTCTTGTTAGCCCAAGCACCGCTGCCTTTGAAGTTGCGTAATCTGCAGCATATGGCATTCCATAAATAGCAGCCAATGAAGCTATATTGATTATAGATCCACTTTTTTGTTTTCTCATTGTTGGAACTACAGCCCTGCAACAGTTCCATACGCCTTTAACATTCACACTCATTGCCTGATCCCATTGCTTGGGATCAATATCTTCAAATCTACTACTTTTTAAAGTACCGTATAAAGCTGCATTATTAACTAATACGTCTATTTTTTTGTAATTTTGAAGTGTCTTTGCAACTAAATCCTCACAACTGTTATAATTAGTTACATCTAATTCAATTGATAAACACTCACTGCCTTTGTCTTCAATTAATTTTTTTGTTTCTTCACATGAATTAATATCGGCTGCAACTACTAAGGCTCCAGCATTGGATAATTCTATAGCATATTTTTGCCCAAGACCTCTTGCAGCACCCGTAACTATTACAACTTTATTTTTCATAACTCTCTTTCTATTAATGATTATTAATTATTTTATCAATTTCTTCCATAGACAACTCATAAAGTAACTTTTTAGATAACGCATAATTAAATCCAGCTCTAGCCAAAATTCCAAATTCTTTATTTTTAATTTTCTCATCCAAGGTATTTCTTCTAAATGGCCCGATTGACCTTTTTTTAACTAGTTTTGACGCAGCAAATAGCTCTATATCAGATTCTTCTGCATTAACCTTATCAATGCATGAATTGATAATATCTTCATTAACACCCAGCTGTTTTAATCTAAATTTGATTTTAGAAATTGACCAACCTTTATTTATAAAACTCTTAACTTTGCTTTCTGAATATATACTATCATTTAGAATATTTTGTTTTTCTAGGTTTGTTATAATTTGATTTATAACAATTTCACTATCATGATTTAATTCAGTATCTCTCACTTTTTTTTTTAAATAGTCCTTTAAGTTTTTTGAACTAGATGAATATCTTTCTAAATACCAAAAGGCTTTAGCTTCTATCTTTTTATAGGTCTCACTTACCATTTTTTAACATGTGAATTACTTCTTTTGCGGCTAAAGATGATGGATTTTCCTTACAGTTCAATTGCGCTATGGCTACCTCTGATGCATGAAGAATACTTTTCTTATATTCGTCATCTACAATTATTTTTTCTAGTTTTTTTCCAATTTTGTCTACGGTACATTGCGTCTGTAGTAGCTCAGGTATATCTCCTTGATTATTAATAATATTTATTAAGTTAGCAAATTTTGTCTGGGCAAGTGATTTAATGATAGCATAACTAAAAAAATTAAACTTGTAAGCTACAAGATAAGCAATATTAAAATAGGAAAGTTCTAGTGCAACTGTTCCTGAAGTAGCTATCGCATAATCAGCTACCACAAAAGATTCATATTTTGCTTCCTCATTATCTAGAATAGTGACATCAAAACTAATATTTTTTGCTTTTATTATATTTCTAACGTAACTTGCTAATTGTTTTTTTATAGGTAGC
>ERZ802819.862-NODE-862-length-19652-cov-23.9113_pt1 | contig 19652 bp, 16 predicted proteins | sample MGYA00345647_ERZ802819 | MGnify/ENA primary metagenome ERZ802819 (study PRJEB30503, sample SAMEA104212355) | marine metagenome | biome: Westerlies Biome; feature: [SRF] surface water layer (ENVO:00010504) within the epipelagic zone...; material: water...
GGAATGCATCTTCGATGGTGACCTGCAACATGCGGCGGGCCTCGGGGTCCATCGTGGTCTCCCACAATTGTTCTGGGTTCATCTCACCCAGACCTTTGTAGCGTTGAATCGTGCAGCCTTTTCTCGCCTCGGCCAGCAACCAGTCCAATCCCGCAGCGAAGTCTTGGGTCTCGTGACGTTTCTCTCCGCGCTGAAAAAACCCGTCTGCTTCGATCAGGCCATCGAGGCGCTCACCCACAGCGCGCAAAGCCAGATACTCGGGCGAGGCAAAAAAGCCTCGGCTCAACACTGTATCCGTCGCAACGCTGTGGGCCGTGCGGCGCACAACGGGGTAATAAAACCCGCGCTCTGGATCCTGTCGCACAAAGATGTCGTACTGTACTGACTTGTCCTTCAGGGTAAGTAAGTGCTCACTTAGCGCTGTCGCAAATGCCTGAACAGTGGCCTCATTCGCCAAATCTTCGGTTGCCAGCGAAGGCACTGCCGTCATAGACCAGAGCACGTCCCGCGGGTACACCCGGGCCAGGCGCTCGATGTCGGCAGCAACCGCCTGATATGACGAGACCAGCTCTGCCAGCGCCTCACCTGCCAGGGGTGGCGCTTCAGCATTAGTAAATATCGCCGCCTCCTCGAGTGCGGACTGTGTCAAATACGCGGCTAATGCAGCCTCGTCCTTGAGGTAGCGGCTTTGCTTGCCGCGGGCCAGTTTGTAGAGCGGGGGCTGCGCGATGTAGACATGCCCGCGATCGATGAGCTCGCGCATCTCCCGGAAAAAGAAGGTCAGATACAGCGTGCGGATATGTGATCCATCCACATCCGCATCCGTCATGATGATAATGCGGTGATATCGGAGCTTGTCCGGATCAAACTCGTCTTTACCAATGCCGCAGCCCAGCGCCGTCACAAGATTGCCGATCTCAGCGGAGCTCAGCATCTTGTCGAAACGAGCCTTCTCCACATTCAAAATCTTACCTTTGAGCGGCAAAATGGCCTGGAATTTTCGATTGCGGCCTTGCTTGGCAGAGCCACCTGCAGAATCTCCCTCCACCAGATACAGCTCGCTCAGCGCCGGATCGCGCTCCTGACAGTCCGCCAATTTCCCGGGAAGGCCGGCAATATCGAGCGCGCCTTTGCGGCGGGTCATTTCTCGCGCCTTGCGCGCCGCCTCTCGGGCTCTCGCGGCATCGATCATTTTTCCGACCACCAACTTGGCATCGGCGGGGTTTTCCATCAGGAAGTCACTGAAGAACTGGTTCATTGACTGCTCAACCGCGCCCTTTACTTCACTAGACACCAATTTGTCTTTCGTTTGAGAGGAGAACTTGGGGTCAGGCACCTTCACCGACAAGATGGCCATCAGACCTTCTCGCGCATCATCACCCGTGGTGGAGACCTTGGCTTTCTTCGCAAGCCCTTCTTTTTCAATATAATTATTTAAACACCGGGTGAGGGCAGCCCGAAAACCCGCCAGATGCGTACCGCCATCTCGCTGCGGGATATTGTTGGTATAGCAGTAAAGGCCTTCCTGGAATCCATCATTCCACTGCAGGGCAACTTCTACCTCAACACCCTCCTCGGCCTCTGCTTGAAAATGGCAGACTTTGGCGATGGGCGTTTTGCTCTGATTCAAAAACTCCACAAAAGCGCGCAAGCCGCCCTCGTAGGCGAACAGCTCCTCTTCACCTGAACGCTCATCCTTTAAAAAGATTCGAACGCCGCTGTTTAAGAAAGCGAGTTCCCGCAGTCGCTTTCCCAACACATCGTAGTGAAAAACAATATTGCTAAAGGTCTCAGGCGAAGGTGTAAACCGCACGGCCGTGCCTGTCTCGCTGGTTTCGCCCACAACCGCCAGCGGCGTCTCTGGGACACCGTGTGAGTAGGTCTGTTCAAACAACTCCCCCTTGCGGCGAATAGTGAGCTGCAAGGTGGATGACAGCGCGTTGACCACGGAGACACCCACGCCGTGGAGGCCACCCGACACTTTATAGGTATTGTCATCAAACTTACCGCCAGCATGCAGCACCGTCATGATGACTTCGGCGGCAGAAACCCCCTCCTCGTGCTGCTCGGTAGGAATGCCGCGGCCATTGTCGGCCACCGTCACTGACTCGTCAGGGTGAATAATGACGTCTATTTGGCTGCAGTGGCCGGCTAACGCCTCGTCAATGCTGTTGTCGACCAGCTCAAACACCATATGGTGCAGGCCAGTGCCGTCGTCGGTGTCGCCAATGTACATTCCGGGCCGCTTGCGCACGGCATCCAAGCCCTTCAGCACCTTGATGCTGGAGGAATCGTAGTCACCAGATCCTGGGTTCTCTAGGTTTTCGTCTGACATGCAGCCCCACTAAACAGTTAAAAAAGTGCCCACAACACCAACCAGCGCGCCCACAGCATCATGATCACACTGGCAGGACCTGCCCCTGTTCCACGTGGAACAAGTTGAGCGGTTTTTCGCCCCATGCGGCCTCGAGCGATGCTCGATCCACCGCGGTTAATATCACCTGCCGCCCGGCGCCCAGTTGCTCGCACACTCTGGCGCAGTGTTCCCGATCCAACTCGGCGGGTAAATCATCCACCAAATACAGCGGCGATAACGAGGAGGCGTGTTCTATCAACACCCCCTGAACCAGTTTTAGGGCCACTAACGCCAGCTTTAGCTGGCCTCGCGACAGCACTTCGGCCGCCAACACCCCGTCGCGCATTAGCCGCAAATCAGCCCTGTGCGGACCGACCTGCGTAAACCCCTGAGCGGTGTCGCTGTCTGCGTTTCGCTCCAGCGCCTCAGCCAGCGACAATTTTTGGTCCCAACCGGCGCGAAACACCACCTCCATGCCGACCAGGTCATCGGAAAGGGCGGGCGCTAATCGCGCCAACTCATCGGCCAGTTTCTCAGCCACCGCCTGCCTTTGTTGTGTCAGCAGGGTCCCGGTTTCCGCGATCTCCTGACGCCACGCTTTGTCGCTGCTGAGTATACCACGGCGCAGCCCGCTATTACGCTGCCGAACAGCCAGCGCATAACGCTTCCACTGAGACAAAAATCCTTGTTCCACGTGGAACAAAGTGCCGTCCAACAAGCGCCGGCGACCCTCAGGGGGCCCGGTCACAATCCCCAACCCCTCGGTATCCAACAATACCAGCGGGAGGTGCAGCGCCAACTCGGAGAGTGATGGCACGTTTTCGCCGCCGACGCGCGCCTTAACGCCGCCATCGCGGTGCTTCTCTAGCCCCATAACGGTAGCGCGCCTGCCGCGCTGCACCTCGCCCACGACCCGGCAATGTGCCATACCATGCTGAATGACAGGTTTTGATTGGTGTGTGCGAAAAGAGCGCCCCACGGCCAGCAGGTGGATCGCCTCAAGGAAGCTCGTTTTACCAGAGCCGTTGGCGCCAAAAAGCACCGTGGCGCCAGCCGGCAGGGCCACTTGAATGTGCGCCAGATTTCTGACGCCCTCGATCGTAATGTGCTTCAACACCGAAGCGAGTAGGGCGGCGATCAGAGCCGCATGGGCATCACGACGTAGAGCCGCTCAGGCTCTCCCTCAGAAGGTGCCTCCGCATTTTCAAGTAGTGCTGAGCTCGCCTCATCTGAGAGAGACAGCCGCACCTGGGGCTGCTCCAGCACCGACAAGACGTCTAGCAGATAGCTGACATTGAAGCCAATCTCCAGCTCGGCACCGGTGTACTGGACGCCCACCACTTCCTCTGCCTGTTCTTGCTCGGGGTTGTTGGCGGTAATATCGAGGTTATTGTCCGACAACTTCAATCGAACACCCCGGTATTTTTCGTTCGACAAAATCGCTGTGCGAGTGAAAGCCTGCTTCAGCTCGCCGCGCTCGCCAATCACCGACTTGTCGGCATTTTTCGGGATTACGCGCTCATAATCGGGGAACTTGCCGTCAACTAGCTTGGAAGTGAAGGTAAATTGCTCATTGGTAGCGCGGATATGGTTGGTGCCAATGGCGAGCTCTAGCGGCACACTGCCATCAAGTAGGCGCGACAACTCCAGCACGCCCTTGCGTGGAATAATAACCCCCGTATCAGCGGCCTCAACCAAAGCCGGCCCCGTTGCCAAAGCCAAACGGTGGCCGTCTGTAGCCACTACCCGTAAACGACCACCCATTATTTCCAAGAACAAACCGTTGAGGTAATAGCGCACGTCCTGTTGGGCCATCGCAAATGCGGTGCTGTCTATCAACTGCTTCACCAGCGATTGATCCAGGGACAACGCCACCGAACCAGCACCACCCTCCACCGCTGGAAAGTCCGCAGCTGGCAAGGTGGATAAAGTGAAGCGACTACGCCCGGCCTTCACCGTCGCCTTGCCCGCCTCTAAAGAGAATTCTATAGTGGAACCCTCGGGGAGCGATTTACAAATATCAACCAGCTTTCTGGCCGGCACCGTCACTTCGCCATCAACGCCCGCCGCATCCAGCTCGACACGTCCAATCAGCTCGACCTCAAGATCGGTTCCAGTAAGTGAGAGGGTTTTGTCTTCAAGGGCCAGCAACACGTTTGATAAAATAGGCAGCGTTTGCCGTCGCTCGACGACCCCCGCCACCAAATTCAATGGTTTAATCAGTGCATCGCGGGCAATGGAAAATTTCATATTTTCAACTCGTTCCGTCTTTTGCAGTAACCGGGCGGTGTGCCCGCCAGGCAGATTGGCCATTCAGGTAGTCAGCGCGCGCAGCAAGTTTTGATAGTCCTCGCTAATATCGGGGCTGACATCCCGCAGCTCTCTGATTTTACGACACGCATGCAAAACTGTCGTGTGGTCTCGCCCACCAAACGCATCACCAATCTCGGGCAGGCTATGGTGCGTGAGCTCTTTGGCCATCGCCATAGCCACCTGCCTTGGTCTCGCCACCGACCGGTTGCGCCTTTTAGACATTAAATCAGCCACCTTGATTTTGTAGTACTCGGCCACTTTGCGCTTGATGTTATCCAGAGAGACCTGTTTGTCCTGCAAGGCAAGCAAGTCTTTGAGGCTGTCTTTAATCAAATCAATATCAAACGGCCGCCCCGTAAAATTCGCACTGGCGATCACCCGCTTCAATGCGCCCTCCAGCTCACGCACGTTTGACCGGATACGTTGCGCGATGAAAAAAGCCGCGTCTGGGGCGAGCGTTATGTGGCTCTGTTCCGCTTTTTTCATCAAGATCGCCACGCGCGTTTCTAGGTCTGGTGGCTCCACCGCTACCGTCAAGCCCCAGCCGAAGCGGGATTTTAATCGCTCCTCAACACCGTCGATTTCCTTGGGATAACGATCAGAGGTGAGGATCATCTGCTGACCACCCTCAAGTAGTGCATTGAACGTGTGAAAGAACTCTTCTTGGGACCGATCCTTGTTAGCGAAAAATTGAATATCATCAATTAACAAGGCGTCGACCGAACGATAGAAGCGCTTGAAGTCATTGATGGCGTTCAACTGAAGCGCCTTCACCATATCAGCGACAAATCGCTCAGAGTGCAGGTAGACGATTTTCGCATCGGGGTTTTTGCGACGCATGGCGTTACCGACAGCGTGCATCAGGTGTGTCTTGCCGAGCCCAACCCCACCATACAAAAATAAAGGGTTGTATGAGAGGCCAGGGTGCTCAGCTACCTGTTGGGCTGCCGCCAGCGCCAGTTGATTGCTCTTGCCCTCCACAAATCGCTCAAAGGTGTACCCCTCAACCAAGCTGGAAGGCGACACAAGCGCAGCCGGCGCTGGGCGCACGGGGGCTTCCGCAGGCCGGGTCACCACCTGAGCCGCGCCAGAAGCAATCGGCCTGACCGACGGTGGGGCAGGAGGCGATGTGCCCTGAACCGCAATTGATGCTTGAGCAGCCGCGGGTGCCACCACATCCAACAAATAAGTGTTAATCAAAGGTAGGTACTTTTCCGCCACAAAATCGCGAATAAATCGATTCGGCGCCGCCAACACCAAGCCGGATTCTTGCCATTCAGCTCTTAAAGGTCTGATCCAGGTATTGAATTGCTGCTGGGGGATGTCACCGCCGAGTCGACTCAAGCAGTGCTGCCAAGGGTCCGTGAGGGGCTGGGGGGCAACCAACGTACTTCTCCAATTAACTTAAAGTGCCGCCTTTTCAAAGGCTTTTATTAGGGGCGGCCGGCTCCTGCCGCTTCCCAAACGCTCCTGACGATGTTTGGTTTGCCCTACGCTTTAGCCACACAGTTATCCACAAACCTGCTCGTGCTTCAACAGGTTTTAACCTCATTAAAAACAATGTCTTGCGTGGTTTTTGGGGGGCTAGACCATGCGCCGGCCATTTGCAAGAAAAAACTTTCCGCCCTGTGGATAAGCTGTGTTTATCTTTGGACCAACCTGTGACTTTTTCGTCGCGAGCCACAAATTTTTCGCCCGGCACCGTTGTGACGCTGGAGGCGCACCAGCCGAGGCAAGCCCCTGAAATCGCAGCTTTTTCCGTCACGACAGCGCCCCCTTTGAGTGGGCTCAAAAATGCGCTGGCGCGCGTGGATGAAAATTTTTACGCTGTGAGCAAAAAGGGTTTAAGTCACCCGCCCCCGCCTTGCATAGACCGAAAAGGCTACCTATAATCCGCGCCCCTTGTCGGCCGCCGTGCCCGTCACTAGGTCCTCGGCCGCCATTCTGTCGCAATGCTGCGATAGCGTTAAACGAAAATGAAAAGGTAACCGCCATGAAGCGTACATTTCAGCCTAGCGTTCTCAAGCGAAAGCGCAGTCACGGGTTTCGCGCCCGCATGGCTACAAAGGGCGGTCGCAAGGTCCTTTCTCGCCGTCGCGCGCGCGGTCGCCGGCGCCTGTCCGCCTAAGCGCCGCTCACAAACCGCCGCTGTGGGCCATGCCCACCTTTACTCATACTGCCAGGCTATCTCAACCTGACCACTACCGGCGAGTGTTTGACAGGCCGGAGTACAAGGTGAGTAGCGGCGCCTTTCTTCTCCTCGCAGCGCCTGGCGCAACGCAGTCTTCAAGACTGGGCGTCGTTGTGGCTAAAAAGGCCATTCGTCGCGCCGTGAGGCGCAACCGCATCAAGCGGCTGGTCAGGGAACAATTCCGACACCATCCTTTTGATAAAGCGATCGACCTGGTGGTGCTCGCGCGTTCGGGTGCCGATCACATGGACAACCCTAGCGTATGGAACGAGCTCGACAGGCTGTGGCGTGCGCTGGGACAGAAGGTGAACCCGTAATGCACTGGCTGCAGCGGATTGACCGCCGCATTGCGGGTGGACTTGCTCTGTTGATCCGCGGCTATCAACTGACGTTAAGCCCCTGGCTCGGCCGGTCCTGCCGATTCTCACCAACCTGCTCACAATATGGGATTGACGCGCTGAAGACCCACGGTACTCTATCGGGCGTCTGGCTGACCGGCCGCAGACTGCTGCGCTGCCACCCCTGGTGTGCCGGCGGGGCCGACCCCGTGCCGCCAGCCAAGACCCCTCAACATACCCACTGAGATCGAGACCACATCATGGATATCCCTCGCTACGCCCTCATCGCTGCCAGTGTTTTGCTGGGCTTGATGCTGTTAGGAGAGTGGACCCGATTTAGCACCGCTCAGCGGGAAGCAGCGCTACCCACCGTGCCCATGGTGGAAACAGAAGCGGGCGGGTCCTATGTCGCTAACGAGATGGCAGTCTCCAGCGGCGTGCCTCAAGACGATCTGGATCTCCCTGCAGTAGAGGATATCAATCTCACCAGCGGCCAAGAGCGCGCTAGTGCGGGCCCTTCTGAAGCTACCGCCGGTCGAATTGTGACGGTGCATACCGACACACTGGAAATCAAAATTGACCTTGAGGGTGGTGACGTTGTGGGCGCCGCGCTCAAGAACTACCCCAAGACGCTCGATGACCCAGACGATCCTTTTGTATTGTTAGAGCGCAATGCGATGCGTACCTATGTCGCTCAGTCAGGGCTGGTTGGGCCCGATGGGATCGACCAGAGCCAACGTGCGCGATACCGTGCCTCACAAGAGGTTTACACCCAGACGGGGGGAGAACCCCTAGAAGTGGTCATTGATTACGCCGGAACCGACAGCGTGCTCCAAGTGAGCAAGCACTTTCGGTTTGAACCTGGCAGCCACACCATCGGCGTTCACTACACCGTCACTAACCGGTCAGCCCAAGCGGCCCAGGTGACACCGTTTGTGCAGCTCAAACGCGATAGCTCGCCTGCGCCTGCTTCCAGTGGCTCAGGGATGGGCATGCAGCCCTTTCTAGGGTCCGCACTTACACAGCCCGACCAACGATTTACCAAGTTCGACTTTGAGGATATGGCCGAAGACCCCTTCCGGGCCGATCTCACTGGCGGTTGGGTGGCGATGCTACAACACTATTTTGTCAGCGCGTGGGTGCCGGATCCGGATAACACCTACCGGTTTAGAACGCGCCAGACCCGATCCGGCGACAACATTATCGGCTATACCGGTCCGGCCATGATGATCTCTCCCGGAGACACCGCCACCATTAAAAATCAACTCTACGTCGGACCCAAAAACCAGCCTGTGCTGGCTGACCTGGCCACTCACCTTGACCTAGTGGTGGACTACGGCTGGCTGTGGTGGATTGCGCAACCGCTTTTCTGGTTGCTGACGGTGATCCAAAGCGTCGTTATTAATTGGGGTGTCGCCATCATCTTCCTCACGCTGCTGGTCAAGCTCGCGTTTTTCCAGCTCTCTGCAGCAGGCTATAAGTCGATGGCTCGGATGCGGAAAGTGCAGCCGCGCATCCTCGCGATCAGAGAAGAGTATGCCAACGACAAAGCTAAACAGTCTCAGGCCATGATGGAGCTGTATAAAAAAGAAAAAATCAATCCGCTAGGGGGCTGCTTTCCCATCCTCGTTCAGATGCCCGTGTTTATCGCGTTGTATTGGGTGCTGATGGAGTCAGTTGAATTAAGACAGGCGCCGTTCGCCCTGTGGATCGACGACCTGTCGGTCATGGACCCCTACTTTGTGCTGCCCATTCTGATGGGGGCGAGCATGTATTACATGCAGAAATTAAACCCTGCACCACCTGATCCCATGCAAGCAAAAATCATGCAGTGGATGCCCATTGTTTTCACCTTCTTCTTTTTGTGGTTTCCGGCGGGGTTAGTGCTCTATTGGTTGTGCAACAACTTGTTGTCAATGGGGCAGCAATATCTCATCAATCGCCGAATCGAGAGCGGTGCCCTCTGAGCTCCTGCGCTATTAGCTCCCGTGTCATCCGACAGCCGCTCCCTTGATCACGACACGATAGCCGCCATTGCGACCCCTTCTGGGCGCGGTGGCGTCAGCATTATCCGCGTCTCGGGACCCGAAGCGCTTTCCATTGCTGAACTTCTGACACAAAAAACCTTGCAAGCCAGGCAGCCTCTCCTCACCCGCTTTTTTGCCGAGGACAATGGCGTTATCGATACGGGTCTCACGCTTTTTTTTCAGAGCCCTGCCTCATTTACCGGCGAAGATGTCGCCGAGTTCCATTGCCACGGCGGCGTGATGGTGACCAACCTGCTACTCGAAGCTTGTCTGGCTCTTGGCGCACGTTTGGCCAGGCCAGGAGAATTCTCTGAGCGGGCATTTCTCAACAACAAAATGGACCTCACTCAGGCGGAGGGCCTCGCTGACTTGATCGACGCCCCGACGCAACAAGCTGCCCGACAAGCCTCGGCTTCCCTGCAAGGTGCCTTTTCAGATGCCGTCAATCAGCTTAATCAGCGCATCATTGACCTCAGGGTCTATGTCGAGGCCGCTATCGACTTCCCGGAGGAAGAGGTCGACTTTCTCAGTGAAGGTCGCGTCGCCGCATCATTGCTCGAGCTGAAAGCAGCACTCACGACATTAATCAGCCAAGCCAGGAGAGGCGCACTGTTGAGTCGCGGCGCACAAATCGTGATGACCGGGGCTCCTAATGCCGGAAAGAGCAGCCTGATGAATCAATTAGCAAATCAAGCAGTGGCTATCGTTACCGACATTCCGGGCACCACGCGCGATGTCATCAAGCAAACCATTTCTATCGAGGGCGTAGCAATCCAGCTCTCCGATACGGCAGGCATCCGTGCCGCAACCGATGCCATAGAGCAAGAGGGAATCGAACGGGCGCAAGCGGCGGTAGATACCGCCGATATTATTATCGAAGTCGTTGACGATCGAGAGCCAAAAGAGACCGTGCTCTACTCCAGCGACAATGCGCAGCCGTTGATCCGCGTGCTTAACAAAGTCGACCTCTCTGGTCGCGCGCCAGGGGTGTTGAACGCGACAGACCAAGAAGATGAATCTGTCCCACCCTCGGTCGCCGTATCGGCTGTGACTGGCGAGGGCATTCAGGCCCTGGAGCAAGTGATCATTCAGTGTCTCGGGATGGGTGAAGCAGGAACTACGTCGCCGTTTAGCGCCAGAGAGCGCCACGTTACCTGTTTAAAAAGAGCTGAAGCCGCGTTGGATGAGGCGAGCGACCGGTTCGAGGTCAGTCAGGCCGGCGAACTACTGGCAGAAGACCTCAGGCGCGTCCACGCAGAGCTTGGAGTCATTACCGGCACTTTTGGGGCGGATGACCTGCTCGGCGAGATTTTTTCCTCTTTTTGTATCGGCAAGTAACCGTATTGGTAGGCGACCCCATCACGCCTGTGAGAACACGCCAGACACAACGCTATCGTTACCTAGACGGTGACTGTCCAATAACGATCCACGGGTCATCCACACCTTCTCTCGACAAAGATAGACCATCCGTCGAGCCACACTTCCGCTGTGGATACTCCTGTAGATAGAACCGGGGCGAAGCTGGTGATGGCGCTGTGGACAGTTTCTCGCACGAAGTTGAGGGAAATCGATCCCCACATTATCACCAGTGAGGCCAGCGCCTTAAGCCGGCTTCTCCCATGCCTTGTCCTAACGATAAGCAACTGAAAGATATTGATTAATCGCGGTTTTCCACCAAATTTATAGGCCCTAATAACAACAACATTAAAGTACTCTTCTTTTAAAAATATATTATTTAATTAAATGATAAGGCCGAAGTAGCTTCCTTGCCTCAACCGAAGCAATGCCCTGTCAGTTTCACCAAAACCCGGAGTTCATGCCTGAGGGCGACCCGTTTATACTCTCGGCCCTTTTCTCCTAAGTTCTTCAACAATGATCCGACACCCCGAGCATTACGATGTCATTGTGATTGGCGGTGGCCACGCCGGGACCGAAGCGACGCTCGCTGCGGCGCGCACCGGTGCCCGCACGCTGTTAATCACTCATGCCATCGACACTCTCGGTCAGATGTCTTGCAACCCCGCGATCGGTGGTATCGGCAAAAGTCATCTGGTCAGGGAGATTGATGCGTTGGGTGGCGTGATGGCGCGCGCGACAGATCAAGCGGGCATTCAGTTCAGGGTGCTCAACTCCCGGAAGGGCCCAGCCGTCCGGGCCACGCGCGTGCAAGCTGATCGGGTGTTGTACCGTCAGGCAATTCGATCGGTGTTGGAGCAGACCGAGGGCGTCGATCTGTTTCAGGACGCCGTGGAGGATATTGAGCTAACGGCTGGCGCCGTTTCGGGTGTAGTGACTCGCACCGGTATTGTCTTTCGCGCTGCAGCGGTAGTGCTGACAGCAGGGACATTCCTGCACGGAAAAATGCATGTTGGTGAAGCGAATCGGTCTGGCGGGCGGATGGGAGACCAAGCTGCAATTGGATTGGCAGATCGCCTGCGCGAGCTGTGCCCAAGGGTGGGGCGACTGAAAACCGGTACACCTCCCCGATTGGATGCCAGATCAGTAGATTTCGCTGCGATGGCTGAACAATGGGGAGATGAACCCAGGCCCGTCATGTCCTTGCTGGGCAGCCGGGACCAGCATCCGGAGCAGCGGTGTTGTTGGGTCACGGAGACCAATAACCAGACTCACGACATTATCCGAGAGGGGCTTGATCGCTCGCCGCTTTTCAGCGGGACTATTGAGGGTGTCGGTCCGCGCTACTGTCCGAGCATCGAAGATAAAATTCACCGGTTTGCCGACAAAGACTCGCATCAGATTTTTATCGAGCCTGAAGGGCTGACGTCCATCGAGCTCTACCCGAATGGCATATCGACATCGCTACCCTTCGACGTGCAGTTGCAGTTGGTTCGGTCTATCAAGGGCTTGGAAAACGCGGCGATCACGCGACCCGGTTATGCCATCGAGTATGACTTCTTCGATCCCCGTGACTTGCATCACAGTCTTGAAACCAAAGCGATCGAAGGGCTGTATTTCGCAGGTCAAATTAATGGCACTACTGGTTACGAGGAGGCGGCTGCCCAGGGGTTACTTGCAGGCCTCAATGCCGGGCGAAAAGTGAAGGAGCTGTCACCCTGGGTGCCCCGCCGGGATGAGGCCTACATTGGTGTGCTGGTTGATGACCTGGTGACCTTGGGCACGACAGAGCCTTACCGCATGTTTACGTCCCGAGCCGAATATCGCCTGCAGTTGCGGGAAGACAATGCCGATCTGAGGTTGACGGAACAAGGTCGCTCGCTTCAGTTGGTGGGTGATGAGCAGTGGTCCCATTTCAATGATAAGCGTGAGTCCATTACTCGTGAGCGTGACCGGTTGGAGCGCACCTACGTCCAGGCCGGTAGCGATGAGGCGGCGGTCCTCTCATCGTCTCTAACCAAACCCCTTTCTAGAGAGTATTCGCTGGCAGAGTTACTAAAGCGTCCTGAGCTGACTTACGCGGACATCAGAGAAATCTCTCCCCCAGAGAATGACGTGTCAGAGGCAGTCGCTGAGCAAGTGATGATTCAACTCAAGTATGCAGGTTATATCGATCGCCAGCAGCAGGATGTAGACCGCTTACACCGACATGAATCTATGCCAATTCCGGGCAATGTGAATTTCGATGAGGTTCAAGGCTTGTCCAATGAAATTCGCCAGAAGCTTAATGAGATGAGACCAGCTAATCTCGCAAGGGCCGGACGTATACCAGGTGTAACGCCAGCAGCCCTATCATTACTTTTGGTGCATCTTAAAAAACGAGAGCTCAGCGACAGAGTGCGCGCCACGGCGCATGGCTGAATCCGAGTCAGCGCTACTTTACGACGCTGCCCAGCAGATTGGCATTAGCTTGTCCGACACGCAGATCAGCCAGTTGATTGGCTATGTCGATCTGATGGAAAAGTGGAATCGCGCTTTTAATCTCACAGGGGTGCGCCACCGCCCCGAGCTGTTTTCTCGGCATATCGTGGAGAGCCTCGCGGTGACTCCCTTCGTTGGTGGAAGGACATGTGCCGACATCGGCACTGGTGCAGGATTACCTGGTGTGCCGCTTGCCATTACTGAGCCGGGAAAAACGTTTGTGCTGTTAGATAGCAATGGCAAGAAAACGCGCTTTTTGCTGGAGGTGAAAAGGGTGCTGGGTTTATCTAACATCGAGGTAGAGACAACCAGAGTGGAGAAATGGCAGCCCGCTCAGCGCCTTGATACGGTGATTACACGAGCATTTGCTGATTTGGCCACCACCATCGAACGAATAGAGCATATATTGCACGATTGCGGCATGCTGTTTGCTATGAAAACAGCATCAGCCGCTGAAGAGGCGGGCGCTTTGCCGCCTGACTTTGAGTTGGTAGCGCAGCAAGACGTCGCGGTGCCCGGGCGGGACTGGCCATTCCAACTGCTGTCTATTCAGCGGACCAAAAGGTGAAATCGTGAAGGTCATAGCGGTAGCAAACCAAAAAGGCGGTGTGGGTAAAACCACCACCAGCGTTAACCTCTCCGCAGCGCTCGCTGCGATGGAGAAGCGCGTGCTGCTGATTGACCTCGATCCTCAAGGGAATGCCACTGTGTCGGTGGGCTTAGAAAAGGGTGATCTGGCCGCGACCGCTTTTGAGCTTCTCGTGGATCAGCGGCCACTCTCTGAGGTGGCAACGCCGCTCGAGAGTCTGGGGATGGATTGCGTGCCAGCGGATGGGGATTTGACGGCCGCTGAGGTCGCCCTGTTGTCGCTAGAAGATCGTGAGCAGCGGCTGAAGACAGCGCTGCGGGCCGGCGAATTTTTGTACGATTTTGTGATTATCGACTGCCCTCCTTCTCTCAATATGCTGACACTCAACGCGCTCGTGGCGGCGGACACGGTGCTGATTACCATGCAGTGCGAGTATTTTGCGCTTGAAGGACTGTCCGCCCTGATGGAAACGATTAATACCGTCTCCCAAACGGTGAACCCGGCGCTGAAAATAGAGGGCATCCTGCGGACCCTCTATGATCCTCGGAATGCGCTGACCAACGAAGTCTCCGAGCAGCTCCATCAGCATTTTGAGGGTCTTGTGTATCGGACGGTGATCCCGAGAAATGTCCGCCTTGCAGAAGCACCAAGTCATGGCGTTCCCGGTATTGTCTATGATCGGCTTTCTCGCGGATCGACCGCATATATGGCACTGGCGGGCGAGTTTATGCGCAGACAAGAACAAAGTAAGGGACAAAGCTGATGGCGCAAAAGCGAAAGCTGAATCGCGGTCTCGAGGCGCTGCTGGGGACCGGGTTGCTGGCGAAGGGACAGGACGAGATACAGGGCGCACAAGCGCCGGCCGCTGAGCAGCGTGCACTGACAGCCGCAGCGGAGCTACCGATCGAGCGGCTGCAAAGAGGCGCTTACCAGCCCCGTCGTGAGTTTGACGAGGAGGCACTGCAAACGCTGGCGAGCAGCATTAAGGCGCAGGGGGTTCTGCAACCAGTGGTGGCGAGACCGCTGGCAGACGATCGTTATGAAATCCTCTCGGGCGAGCGCCGCTGGCGTGCCGCCCAGATGGCGGGGCTGGATCACGTCCCGGTTGTCATAAAGGATGTGTCTGACGAGGCCGCTATCGCAATCGGTCTGATCGAAAACATCCAGCGAGAGGATCTTAATCCGGTAGAAGAGGGCCTCGGCTTGAAGCGGCTTCAAGATGAGTTTGGCTTGAGCCAGGAGCAGGTCGCAGAGGCCGTGGGCCGATCCCGGTCTGCAGTGGCCAACCTACTGCGATTATTGAATCTGGAGAGCGAGGTGCTGGGCATGCTGGAGCGAAGCGAGTTGGACGCCGGACACGCCAAGGTCTTACTCGCTTTAAGTGGCGGTGATCAGGTGCGTGCCGCGCGAAATGTTTGTAAACGGCAGCTTTCTGTTCGTCAGACAGAAATGTTGGTGCGCGGTTGGGGGGCGAAAACAACGCCCGAAGCACCGGTTGACCCCAATATCAGCCGGTTAGAGACGGACCTGAGCGGCCGGCTTGGCGCCAAAGTCAGAATCCAGCACCAACAAAATGGCAAGGGCCGTCTTGAGATTCACTACACGAGTCTCGAAGAGCTGGACGGCGTCCTAGGTAAAATCCGCTAATTCCCATGTATTGAAGGGTTTAGGCCTTTCCACTACACTCCCCACCGCATGTAAGGGGGGCTGGGTTTACCTTGGCCAGACACGTTGCTTCCGCACCCTTCGCGACCACCAGAAAGCGCCTTTTGAGCGCGGTGGTCACCACAGCGATATTCCTAGTCGGAGTGGCGTTGGTCGCCGGAGTTTTCCGGGGCTTTAATACTTCTCTGGACATGTTGTTGGGTGCAGCCGTTGTGTTGTTGCCCAGCGTTTGGGTGGCGACAAGCCTCACCTCGGGACGATCAGTGATCAGCCCGATATGGCTGGGCCTTGCCCGCTACAGCTTGGCGGCGGCGGGGTTCGCCGTGCTGTTTGTGCTGCGGCCCGACAGTGGGCCCCTGAGCGTATTGGCTGGCAGCGCGTTGGCGCTGGTTTTGCCCCCAGTAGTGGTGGTGTGGCATCAGCGAAGGCATAACACGATGCGCCCGGAATGAGGCGCACAGGAAACTAGCGGCCTGTTAAGGCACGGGAGTACAAGGGTAACAATGGCAGCAAACGGCGACAGTCAGACCGTATCGGAATACATCGTTCACCACCTGACCAACTTAACCTATGGCAAGTTGCCCGGAGGTTATGAGCGATACGACGGCAGTGTCGTCGCAGAAGGTGGGCAGTGGGCCATGGCCCATGGCGCCGACGAAATCACCGCCATGGGCTTCAACGCCATCCATGTAGATTCCATGATCTGGTCAGTGGGCTTGGGCATATTGTTTTGCTGGATCTTTCGCCGTGTCGCGGTTCGCGCTACGTCGGGCGTACCCTCAGGTCTCGTGAATTTCGTAGAAATGGTTGTCGAGTTCGTCGACGGCACCGTGAAAGATACTTTCCATGGGCGTAATCCGCTGATCGCGCCGCTGGCGCTCACTATTTTCGTATGGGTATTCCTGATGAACCTGATGGATTTGATCCCCGTGGATCTGATCCCCCACTCGTTAATGCTGGCTGGGGTTGAATACCAAAAAATTGTTCCCTCTACAGACCCCAACATCACCATGGGCATGGCCATTGGCGTGTTTGTACTGATGCTCTTTTACTCGATCAAGGTGAAAGGTTTCGGCTTCGTGAAAGAGCTTACGCTGAACCCGTTTAACCACCCGTTGTTTATCCCTGTGAACCTGTTCATGGAAGTCGTCGGGTTGTTGGCCAAGCCTTTCTCTCTGGGGCTCCGCCTATTCGGCAACATGTATGCGGGCGAGATGATCTTTATTCTGATTGCAGCGCTGTTCAGCGTTGGGCTTTTCTGGCTGTTGCCGGCTGCGCTGCTGCAAGTTGGCTGGGCGATTTTCCATATTCTGGTGATCACGCTACAGGCCTTTATCTTTATGGTTCTGACCATCGTGTACCTCAGCATGGCGCACGAGGACCATTGATTTTTGATTAACAGTTACCTTTAGGAGACAACCATGGAACTGATTTACGTTGCCGCCGCCATCATGATGGGCCTCGGTGGAATGGGTGCCGCGATCGGCGTAGGGATTTTGGGTGGCAAGCTGATCGAAGGCTCTGCCCGCCAGCCGGAGCTGGCTCCCAAGCTGCAGGGCACGTTCTTCCTGGGCGCAGGTCTGGTTGATGCGATCCCGATTATTGGTGTGGGTATCGCCATGTACCTCATTTTTGTGGTCGCAGGCTAAAAGCCACATTGATAGCGAAGGTGGGCGCGCCCATCCATCGCACCACGGGAGTAACGAGTGAATATTAATCTCACCCTGATAGGACAGCTAATCGCCTTTGTGGCGTTTGTGGCTTTCTGTATGCGTTACGTGTGGCCCCCGATTGCTGGCGCCATGGCAGAGCGGCAAGACAAGATCGCGGACGGCCTTGCCGCCGCCGATCGTGCCGGGCATGACCTTGAGGTCGCGAAGCAGCAAGCCGACGAGCAACTGGCTGACGCCAAACGCGAGGCGGCTGGGATCATTGAGGCCGCAAATAAGCGCGCTCAGGCGGTGGTCGAAGAGGCCAAGGAAGCCGCTAGCGCCGAGGCAGAGCGGGTCAAAGCGGCAGCCGCCGCTGAGATCGAGCAGGAACGCGCCCGCGCGCAAGAGCAGCTGATGACTCAGGTCAGCGCGCTGGCGCTGGCTGGAGCGGAAAAAATTCTCTCTGCAGAGATCGACGCTGACAAGCACGCAGATCTACTCAAGTCGCTGGCGGCGGAGTCCTGATCGATGATTGAGCCGACAACGCTTGCCAGGCCTTATGCGCGCGCAGCCTTTGAGCATGCCCGAGCGGCAGGTGATTTGGCCGCATGGCAAACAGCGTTGACGGAGCTGGCGGCGATCACCGCCGAGCCGAAAGTCGCAGCCGCCATGCGGGATCCTAACCAAACGGCTACGCAGCGCGCATCAACGCTTTCTGGTTTGGCAGGGGAAGCCGCGCCACCAGCCGTGGCAAACCTGCTGGCGATCATGGCTGATAATGGCCGCCTGTCACTGCTGCCTGAGGTGGCAATGTTGTTTGATCAGCTTAAGCAGGCGGTGGAGAGCACCGTGGCGGTCCATGTGACCTCTGCATATCCCCTGAGTGACGCCGAAACACAGCAACTTGCCGACACGATGCAGGAAAAGCTGGCACGCAGCATCACCCTGACATCAGAAACCGACCCCTCATTACTGGGAGGGGCGCTCATTCGTGCCGACGATCTGATGATCGACGGCTCAGTTCGCGGCCGCCTGAATAAATTGGCGGGCACGCTGACCCAATGACAGAGGAATAGGTCATGCAACAGCTCAACCCCTCGGAAATTAGCGACCTGATCAAGCAGCGTATCGACCAGCTTGAAGTCGCTTCGCAGGCCACCAATGAGGGCACTATTGTCTCGGTTACGGACGGCATTATCCGTATCCATGGCCTCACAGAGGTCCAGTACGGTGAGATGATCGAGTTCGATGGCGGCGTATACGGTCTGGCCTTGAACCTCGAGCGCGACTCGGTGGGCGCGGTCGTTTTGGGCGACTACAAGCAGTTGGCCGAAGGCCAGACTTGTCGCTGTACGGGTCGCATTCTCGAGGTGCCTGTTGGTCCTGCGCTGCAGGGCCGCGTTGTGGACTCTCTCGGCAACCCGATTGATGGCAAGGGTGCCATTGAAACTACCGAGACCGACGCCATTGAAAAGATTGCGCCAGGCGTGATCGCTAGACAGTCTGTAGACCAGCCGGTGCAAATCGGCCTGAAAGCGATCGACGCCATGGTGCCGATCGGTCGTGGTCAGCGCGAGCTGATCATTGGCGACCGGCAGGTAGGTAAGACCGCTATCGCGGTCGATGCGATCATCAATCAAAAAGGCACCGGCATTAAGTGCGTTTATGTAGCGGTAGGACAGAAGGCTTCATCGGTGGCTTCTGTGGTGCGCAAACTAGAAGAGCATGGCGCGATGGAGCACACGATTGTGGTCGCCGCCAACGCATCTGATCCAGCGGCCATGCAATACCTGGCGCCTTTCGCCGGCTGCACCATGGGCGAGTACTACCGTGACCGTGGTGAGGACGCGCTGATTATTTATGATGATCTTTCCAAGCAGGCTGTGGCCTACCGACAGATCTCTCTGCTGCTGCGAAGACCACCCGGCCGTGAAGCCTATCCAGGCGACGTTTTCTATCTACACTCGCGACTGCTTGAGCGCGCCGCCAGAGTCAATGCCGATTACGTCGAGCAATTTACCGGTGGCGAAGTGAAGGACCAAACGGGTTCCCTGACCGCCCTCCCAGTGATCGAAACGCAGGCGGGTGATGTCTCGGCGTTCGTACCGACCAACGTGATCTCGATTACTGACGGCCAGATCTTCCTCGAGGCGGACATGTTTAACGCCGGCGTGCGCCCAGCCATGAACGCCGGTATTTCGGTCTCCCGAGTGGGTGGTGCTGCACAAACAAAGATTGTGAAGAAGCTCTCAGGCGGTATTCGAACTGCTCTGGCACAGTACCGCGAACTGGCGGCGTTCTCGCAGTTTGCGTCGGATCTCGATGACGCGACCAAGGCGCAGCTGGAACACGGGGAGCGCATTACCGAGTTGATGAAGCAGAAGCAGTACGCACCTCTCTCAATCGCGGAGATGGGTGTCCTGCTCTATGCCGGAAACGAAGGCTACTTGCAGGACGTAGAGGTAGCCAAAATTGGCGACTTTGAGTCCGCGCTGTTGGGCTACATGCGATCCGAGTGCGCCGACGTAATGCAAGCGATTGAGGCCGACGGCGGCTGGGATGACGACCGCGAGGCCGCTTTCAAGTCCGCTATCGAAACCTTCAAGTCGACACAGACCTGGTAAGTACAAATGGCTGTTGGCAAGGAAATCCGCACCAAGATCTCGAGTATTCAGAGTACTCAA
>ERZ802819.875-NODE-875-length-19537-cov-10.6486_pt1 | contig 19537 bp, 17 predicted proteins | sample MGYA00345647_ERZ802819 | MGnify/ENA primary metagenome ERZ802819 (study PRJEB30503, sample SAMEA104212355) | marine metagenome | biome: Westerlies Biome; feature: [SRF] surface water layer (ENVO:00010504) within the epipelagic zone...; material: water...
TTTGTCCCTACGGGGTTTTTACTGCCCAGTGCGGTCAAGACTTTGTGTTATCCATCCAAAACGAGCGTGAGTGGCAGCGGCTTTGCGAAGTGGGCATTGCGCGCACGGATTTACTTGCCGATGCGCGGTGTGTCGACAACCCAACTCGGGTCGATCACCGTGATTTCGTCGACAGCGCTGTTCGCGAAGCGGTTGCAGAGCTCAGCTATACCGAGGTTCAGGCCCGCTTTGCTAAGGCAGACCTAGCATTTGCACCGGTAAATGCTATTGGCAAACTGAAAACACACCCCGACTTTCATACCGTTGAAGTGGCCGTGGGGAAGACGACGGTCGAACTACCGCGAGTACCCGGTGCGCCTTGGCTGTCAGAAAACGCTAATCGCGTGCCAGAGCTCGGTGCGCATACGCATGAAGTGCTCGCACGAGTGATCAAGTCCTGACTTGATGGGGCGCTGGGTATTGCCGCACACTCAAGCCAATCGCGTTTCGCGTCGCCGCACGAGAGGTATTGAGTCATGGCTTACGACAACGACAACATTTTCGCCAAAATTCTTCGCGGTGAGGCCCCGGCCTTTAAGGTATACGAGGACGATTTTTCGCTGGCCTTTATGGACGTGATGCCTCAGGTAGCAGGCCACACCTTGGTGATCCCCAAGGATCCTACTGAAGATATCTTTAACGCAGACCCAATCATTCTCGGCCATACCATGGCGACGGTGCAAAAGGTTGGCGCGGCGGTCAAACGCGCCTTCGATGTGCCTGGCGTCATGCTGGCCCAGCTCAACGGGAAGGCCGCCGGGCAAACTGTTTTTCACCTGCATTTTCACATTTTGCCTCGCGCTGGTGGCGTGGATTTGCAGATGCATGCTGGCGCCATGGCGGACTTTGCAGAGCTTGAAGCGCATGCCCAGCGGATAAAAGCCGCGCTGGATGACTGATATCGCCGGTTTCTGTGGTGTCCTTTTGGGGAGGCAACATGACGAATGACAGTGCTCAGCTAAATGAACTAGAGAAAATGCTGTTGGATGATAAGGCCGAGTGGGCCGAGTCGCTCGACGCCATCGTTGAGCAATATGGCGCCGCTGGTGCGCGCGAAATTTTACGCAGCCTGCAAAATCATGTGCTCGGCCTTAACATTCCGCTAGACGAGGCCACCCTCAACACTCCCTATCGAAACACGATATCCCTAGACGCCCAGCCCGCGTACCCCGGCGACATCGCGCTGGAAGAGAGACTTGAAAAAGTGTTGCGCTGGAACGCCATCGCCATGGTGTTACGAGCCCAAGACAAAGGCATTGGGGTTGGTGGTCATATCGCCACCTATGCCTCTTGCGCCACCATGCTCGAAGTGGGCTTTAACCATTTTTTTCAGGGTGCAGGACCGGACAACGATCGTGGTTCGGCGGATATGTTGCTGCCGCAGCCCCATGCGGCACCGGGTATTTACGCACGGGCCTTTTTGGAGGGGCGGCTTACCGAGCAGCAGCTTGATCACTATCGCCAAGAACTTGCCAGTGGCGGTGGGCTATCTTCCTACCCCCACCCGCGCAGCATGCCAGACTTTTGGGAGCTACCTAATGCCTCCATGGGCCTATCAACCCCGGCGGCAATTTATCAGGCGCGCTTTGCCAAGTACTTGGAAAATCGCGGTCTGAAAGAAAAGGCTAGCGGCAAGGTCTGGTGCTTTATTGGTGATGGCGAAGCAGATGAGCCTGAAGTCTTAGGCACCATCAACATCGCCGCGCGAGAAAAACTCGACAACCTCATTTTGGTGGTGAACTGTAATTTGCAGCGTCTCGACGGTCCGGTACGTGGTAACGGCAAGATCATTCAAGAATTAGAGCGAACCTTTCGTGGTGCGGACTGGAATGTGCTCAAGGTGATTTGGGGTGGCGGCTGGGATGGCCTGCTGGCGCGAGATCACGAGGGCGTGCTGCAGCGCCGTATGGATGAATGCCTCGACGGTGATTACCAGATGTATTCGGTTCTGCCCGGCGACGTGCAGCGCGAGCACTGGGTTGAGGGCAACCCCAAGCTCGAACAGATGATGAATAGCCTCACCGACGACGAGGTGCGGGCGATCAAGCGTGGCGGTCAAGATCAAAAGAAAATCTACGCCGCCTTCGCTATGGCCAGTGCTGCGCAAGACAAGCCCACGGTGATTCTGGTGAAGACCGTGAAGGGCGACAGCATGGGTGCCCAAGGTAAAAATACGGCCCACCAGTACAAAAACATGTCTGCCCAAGAGCGAATCAAAATCGCTACAGAGCTGAATATTCCCTTGACCGAAGAGCAGGCGGCCAATGCGGAGTTTTATCGGCCTGCTGATGACGCTCCTGAAATGGCCTATCTGCGTGGGCAAAGAGCAACCAACGGTGGCTGGGTGCCAAATCGGCAAGTGGACTGTGCAACTCTCGATGTGCCCGAAATAGCGGCCTTTGCTGAGTTTCTTAAGGGCAGCGGCGAGCGCGAGGTGTCGTCCACCATGGTTATGGTCAGGCTACTCTCGGCCATGCTGCGTATGCCCGAGTTAGGGCGTTATGTCGTGCCCATAGTGCCGGATGAGGCCCGCACCTTCGGCATGGACGGTCTGTTCAAAGTCGCCGGTATTTACTCCCATGAAGGTCAGAAGTATCGCCCGGTAGATGCAGACAGCCTGCTGCCTTACCGGGAAGCCAGTGACGGGCAAATCCTGCAGGAGGGTATCTGTGAAGTGGGTGCCATGGCCTCGTTTATGGCCGCTGGCAGCGCCTATGCGGTGCACGGCCTGCCGATGATCCCGTTCTATATCTTCTATTCCATGTTTGGCATGCAGCGGGTGGGCGACATGGTTTGGGGCTGTGGTGACATGATGTGTAAGGGTTTCTTGCTTGGCGGAACCGCCGGTCGAACGACACTCAATGGCGAGGGCCTGCAGCATCAAGATGGCCATTCCCACGTGCTCGCTAGCACCGTTCCGAGCTTGCTCAGTTACGACCCTGCCTTTGGCTATGAGCTTGCGATCATTGTGCGAGAGGGCATGCGCCGCATGTACGTCGAACGCGAAGACATCTTTTACTATCTGACCCTGTACAACGAGAACTATCCTATGCCGGATATGACCGATGTCCTCGCACAGGGTGCATTGACTCAAGATCAGCTGATGCAGGGCGTGCTCGATGGAGGCTACTGCTTCGAGCCTGCTTTGACCAAGCCTGATATCCATTTACTTGCCAGTGGCAGCATCATGCAGCAGGCGATCAAGGCTAAGGCCGAACTGCAGGAACTGGGTTATGGCGTGAGCCTGTGGAGTATGACCAGCTACGTGGAACTTCAGCGCGACGCTTTGGCGGTTGCCGCGGCCAACAGGCGAAGCCCGGGGGCCAAGACGCAGAACAGTAAGTTGTTTCACATGTTCGGTGACGTCACCGGCGCGGTGATTGCCGTGACCGACTACATGGCAAGCTTGCCGCAGGGGATAGCTGCGTGGATGCCAGTGGGCTTTGAGGTGCTGGGCACCGACGGCTTTGGCCTGTCTGAGTCCCGCGCGGCGCTGCGTGCGCACTTTGAAGTCGATGCCGATGCCATCGTTAGAGCGGCGTTGGCCAACCTGTATCGACAAGGATTAATTGACGAAGAAACACTCAACGCTGTAAATCGTTAGGATAAGCAGCGGCGAGGCGTTAGGCGCTAGCGGAATAGGGGAGCCCGTATGGAGAGTTTTGCAAACAAAATTGCAGTGGTGACCGGTGGTGGTACCGGCATGGGACGAGAATTGGTCTGTCAGCTCATCGCGGCAGGGGCACATGTGGCCATGTGCGATGTGTCGCAGGAAAACATGGATGAGACGCGTCGACTCGCCAATGCTGGAGAGCAGCGACTAACCGACCATCTGTGTGATGTCAGCAACGAAGCGCAAATGCTCGCCTTTCGCGACGAGGTAATGGCCCAGCACCAGACCACCTACATCAATCTGTTATTCAATAACGCCGGTATCGGTGGCGGTGGCTCCTTTGTCGAAGGTGACCGCGACGAGTGGGAGCGCACCTATGCGGTTTGTTGGGAAGGCGTCTATTTTGGTTGTCGTGCCTTTCTCGATGCCATCGTCGCCAGTGATGAAGGTCATATCGTTAACACCAGCTCGGTGAATGGGTTCTGGGCTAGTCTTGGAACCACCCAGGCGCATACGGCCTACGCGGCTGCTAAGTTCGCGGTCAAAGGTTTTACCGAGGCACTGATCACCGACCTTCGCCTGCACGCACCCCATGTTCTATGCAGCGTCGTCATGCCCGGTCATATCGGCACGTCAATCATGGAAAATTCCTCCAAGGTGCTCGGCAGGCCGTGGGGCATGGATCTGCCAGATGAGGAAGTTGCCGTAGTCCGCCAGCGCATGCTGGCGGCGGGCCTACCTGTGGACAATGTGCCGGATGATCATATCCGGCAAATGCTGGCAGACCGTGCCGAAGCCTTCCGTACCAAGGCACCGACGACGGCTGGCGAAGCTGCCAACGTTATTCTTGAGGCGGTGCGCAATAAACAGTGGCGCGTGCTCATCGGCCAAGATGCGCATGATCTGGACCGCTTGGTTCGCGAGGCACCAGCAGAAGCCTACGAAAAAAGCATGATTGAAAAGATCAACGCGCTGAATCATCTTGGCGCGTTGATTTAGTCGTAGTGGCGAGCGCGAAATTCACTCATTGAATTAAGCGAGATAATCGAGTTTTACAGTAAAAGGGGGAGAGTATGGCGAGCCAAAGCCGGGATGCTGCCATTGTCGGCATCCATGAATATCCGTCGAGAGATGTGGAAGGTAGGGTAAACGCGCTGCAAATTAAGGCTGCTAGCGCCGCTAAGGCATTGGCTGATGCGGGTCTGACCTGGTCGGACGTTGATGCCATCTACGATGCCGGCGAAGGCGCACCCATGAGCGGCCTGATGATTAGTGAGTACTTCGGTATCAAGCCAACGGTGATGGATACCACCGGCGTAGGCGGCAGTTCCTACGAATTTCATGCGGCCCACGCGCTGCGTGCCATTCGTGAAGGCAAGGCTAAGGTGGCGCTGCTGACCTACGGCTCGACAGCCCACAGTAACGCCATGGCGATTGGTGCCGGTGGACGTGGCGGCGGCGTCAGCCCCGGCGACAACATGGAAACCTTCGCAGGTCAAACGCTGATCGCCAATTACGCCATGGTCGCGCATCGTCATATGCACGACTATGGCACCACGAGCGAGCAACTGGCGGAAATCTCCACTGCCACGCGATATCACGCCATGCGCAACCCTGAAGCGGTTCAAGCCATGACGGATTTGGAGTTCGTCGGCATTCAAGAGACGACTATCGAGGACGTTGTGAATTCGCGCATGATTGCCGACCCCTTGCATCTGCTGGAGTGCTGCATGGTGTCTGATGGCGGTGGCGCGGTGGTGATCGCCAGTGCGGACGTGGCGGCTAACTGCAAGAAATCGCCGGTGTGGATATTGGGTACCGGTGAAGCCACAAAATACCCCGAAAATGGCGGCGATATCACCACATCCGCAGGCGTACAATCAGCCCCCATCGCCTTTGCAGAGGCTGGTGTCAGCGCCGCCGAGATGGATATCGCCATGATTTACGACTCTTTCAGCATTACGGTTCTAACACTGCTTGAAGACCTTGGGTTTTGTGCTAAGGGCGACGGTGGGTCCTGGGTGGCAGGAGGACGACTGCGCTTTGATCGGCCTAATGACGGCCCGGCTCTCAACACCGATGGCGGTGGACTGTCGTCCAATCACCCGGGTATGCGCGGTATTTTCTTGCTACTAGAGGCTACTCGTCAGCTGCGCGGTGAATCCACCTCTCAGGTCGCGGATGCGCGGTTGGCCATCGCCCACGGTAATGGCGGTATGTTGGGGGCGCGGCATTCTGCCGCTACGGTAATCTTGGGGAGGGACTAGCAATGAGTGAAAACAACGCAGAAAAGAAAACGCCGACGCGCCCATTGCCCAAGCTTACAGAGCTGGATACCGGGGAATTTTGGCAGGCGACAGCGAACAAAGAGTTCCGTTATCAGCAATGTGCTAACTGCGGCACCATTGTCTGGCATCCGCGCGCGCACTGCACTGGCTGTGTTGATGGCGACCTGCAGTGGCAAACCTCGGCGGGCAAGGGCACCATCTATTCCTATAGCGTGGTGCGCCTGAGCTATCACCCGTTCTTTCGTACCAAGGTGCCCTACGCGGTGGCTTACGTGGATTTAGATGAGGGGCCGCGATTCTTGACCAACGTAACCGGGGTTGATGATCCGCTGACCGAGGTATCGGTCGGGCAGCGAGTCGAGCTGGCTTGGGAAGAGCATGAAGCGCTATCCATACCGCTGGTGAAGCCTGTCTAGCGTATGTAAACGGCTGCTGCGAAAAAAGCGCAATTAGTTAGGTTGTACTGGCAGCGACAACGTCGCTCGATAACGTGAGCCCAAGCTGGTTCTATTTAAGGCTTGCCCTATTTTGGGCTGGTTCTATTATGGGCTAGCGCTACTTAGGTCTGGCCCTATGCAGTGCTGGCCTCGATCTTGATCGCCTCATATGCGCCTTGACGCAGCGCTGCCACCAACGCTTGCTCGTTGCCAATAGGTTCCTCAAAGCGGGTACCGCATCGGCCTATGTGACTCACAATATGCGCGTCGCTGCCGCCGATGCCTCGATAGCCAAGGCGCTGCGCCATATCGATGGAGACCTGATCTTCATTGTCGCGACTGCCGCCGTTGTAGACCTCCACAATTTCTACGCCCTCGGGCACCCCAAACTCGTCTAGGTGTGCAGACATACCCACCCGTTTACGACCGGGATGGCAGGGGACTGCAACTGCGTCATGGGCATTGCAGGCTGCGATGACGTCGGCAAGATTCAAATGGATATTGGTGAAGTCAAAGGCTGCTTGTAAGGCCGGAGTGACCCCGAACACCAACACATGGCCGTATTCGGTCTCCACCTCAGCGCCCTTGAGAATGGTCAGCCCAAATTTGGCGCCCAGTGCCGAGTAATCTGACTCGTCATCAAATTGGCGATGTTCTGTCAGCACGAAACCGTCTATGGGGATGTTCTTGGCGCTAATCCACTGACAGTAATTTTGTACTTTAGCGCGACCATCGTCGGACTTAATGGAGTGGGCGTGCAAATCCAGAATCATCTCGTGCTTCCTGATGTTCAATGGTTAATGACTAGGGGGTTGTGCAAGCATCGCCCACAGCGAGTCTACCTGAGCCAACAGGTGAGCTTGGTCGGCAGAGTTGTCGATCACTCGGTGGGCATGACCGCGACGTTCAGCATTGCTGAGTTGGGCATCAAGCCTCGCTTGTACGGCGGCTGCAGCCAGATTATCTCTGGCGCAGGCGCGTTCGATGGCGATGGGTGGTTCCACCACGGTTACCCAAATTTCGTCCGCAAGATCCAGCCAGCCTGCTTCGATTAACACCGCGGCCTCCAACACGACCACTCGGCGCGGCTCAGCCCGCAATGCATCAGCAATTTCACTTTCGGCCATGGCGCGTATGGCTGGCCAGACAATATCGGTGAGTTGTTTGAGCGCTTTTGCGTTGCCGAACACCTTGCCGCCGAGTTTGCGGCGGTCAACTTCGCCGTCGTCGCCCACCACGTCGTCACCAAAAGTTGCTACCACTTGATCGAAGGCGGCTGTGCCCTTTACGTAGGCCGAGTGGCCAAGCTTGTCCGCATCAATGATGTAGGCGCCACGTTCGCCTAACGCGCCTGCAACCGTAGATTTTCCGGACGCGATACCGCCGGTTAAACCGATAATCAAGTTAAAACACCCATAACCAAAATGCCTAGGCAGTCTATCTGGCTGGTCAGGGGAATTCGACCGCGAGTATGATGTGGTGATGAGTTTGGAATCCAACAAAATCACCGTCACCTTTGTGCAACCTGACGGTAGTCGAGAATCCTATCCGGGGGCCTTGGGGGATCATGTGATGGACGTAGCGGTAGATAACGGCGTCAGCGGGATTATTGGGCAATGCGGAGGTGGCTGTACCTGCTGCACCTGCCATGTCTGGGTTGACCCACAATGGCAGCAAAGAGCCAAGACTGCACATGGTGACGAGCAGGAGCTTCTGAGCTACGCGCTTGGCGTGAATGAGCGCAGTCGATTGGCCTGCCAGATCAGGCTTACCCCAGAGCTGGATGGACTAGTGGTAGAGGTACCCAGCCAGAGTGATTAGGCTGTCAGACGATATCGTCGCGCTGACCAATCTTAGTTCCACTAAAAAACAATAACGCTGCGCAAACTACTTCGAACACGATGAAGGTCGTTGCGAAGCCTGCGTCGTGAACACCCCATGCCAAGGTGCGGAAAATCGCCGCAAGGAGCAGCAGTAGACCAGCGCTATGCAGATAGTGTCCAACCTTGGTGATGGCGCCCATGACACACATCGCGACCAAAAAGACAAAAAAAGCACTCATGTCACCGACCAAGGTGCTGCGACCAATGCCGTCCATGTAGGTCATGCCCAGATTTCCAGCTGCTGTTTCAGGATCCAACAGCCAACCCCAAGCGGTCGCCGCCATCAGTGCGCCAATAAGCCCAGCGATAACTCGATAAATCATTCGTGTTTCCCGATTGATGAAGCTTTAGAGGATGCTAGCGCCGCCTGAGCCTTAGGATCAATGCTCAAAGTCATCAAACATTGGGTTTGCGATCTGGCCCCCGGTATCATCCAGCGCCAGCAACATAGTCGAGGTGAAAAATGGCATTAGCAGGCAAACGTATTGTGGTCACTGGAGGTGCTGGTGTCCTGGGTCAGGGCGTGGCTCGAGTTGCCCAATCTCAGGGTGCAGATGTCATCTTGCTGGATGTGACACCAAGCTCCCCGGATTTGATTGGCGAATTGATTCAGGTGGATCTGGCCGATTCCGCGAGCTTGCACAGCAGTTTTGAACAGCTGGGCGATTTTGATGTGCTCGCCAATATTGCAGGCGGATTTGCCATGGGTCCTGCGGTTTATGAAACCGAAGATCAATTGTGGGATGCCATGTTTAACCTCAACGTTACGACGTTGCGGCGCGTGCTGAACGAGGCGGTGCCTCGCTTGCTGGCGAAGGGAAGAGGCAGTGTGATCAACGTGGGCGCTATGGGTGCACTACGCGGTGCGCCCAACATGGGCGCTTACTTAGCCTCTAAATCGGTGGTCATGCGCTTAACGGAGTCCCTAAGCGAGGAGGTCAAAGGCGCAGGGGTCAACGTCAACGCCGTGTTGCCAACGGTTATCGACACCCCTCGCAACCGTGCAGACATGCCCAGCGCGGATCCTGCAGCTTGGGTTGATCCTGTAGATCTGGGTGAAGTGATCTGTTTTCTTGGCAGCGATGCAGCCAAAGCCGTTCATGGCGCTCTAGTTCCAGTGAGTGGACTGTCCTGACACGAGTTTTTTTAGTCCCGGAACCAAGGCTAACCCTTACTCCATCAAGGGAATGTTAAACGCCGCACCCTGGGTCTCACCGTCGGGCCAGCGCTGCGTCACGGTCTTGGTCTGCGTGTAAAAGCGCACGCCTTCCATGCCATGCTGGTTCGCGTCACCGAAGGCCGAACGTTTCCAGCCGCCAAAACTGTGATAGGCCACAGGCACTGGAATTGGCACATTAATGCCTACCATGCCGACGTTCACCCGCTGGGCGAATTCTCGTGCAGCACCGCCACTGCGGGTGAAGATTGCGACACCATTGCCGTACTGATGCTTGGAGGGTAGTTCTAGCGCGCCCTCAAACGAATCTTCGCGCAGTACTTGCAGCACCGGTCCGAAAATCTCGTCTTGGTAGCTGCGCATGGTGGGTTTCACGCGGTCGAAGAGGGTGGGGCCAACGTAGAAACCTTGCTCATAGCCTTGCAGGGCAAAGTTGCGTCCGTCCACAACCAACTCGGCACCCTCGTCCACACCCATTTGAATGTAGTTTTCGATGCGTTCCTTGTGGACGGCGGTCACCACCGGGCCATAGTCGGCGCTCGGATCCGTCGAGATGCCCACATTCAGCTTGCCCAACTCACCGGTCATGGCCTCCACGAAGCGGTCACCGGTTTCATCGCCGACGGCTACTACCGTTGAAAGGGCCATACAGCGCTCACCCGCCGAGCCGTAAGCTGCCCCAGTGATATCTTGGACAGCTTGGGCCATATCGGCATCCGGCAAGATGATGCCGTGATTCTTCGCACCACCCATGGCCTGCACACGCTTACCCTGAGCCGCACAGCCTTGGTAGACATAGTGAGCGATATCCGAGGAACCGACGAAGCTCACCGCGCGTATGTCTGCATGGTGGATGATGCCGTCCACGACTTCCTTATCGCCGTTTACTACGTTCAGTACGCCAGCGGGTGCGCCTGCTTCCATCATCAGTTCCGCAAGGCGTAACGGCACGCCGGGGTCTTTTTCAGATGGCTTCAAGATAAATGTGCAGCCGGTGGCGATGGCGACTCCAAACATCCACATAGGAATCATTGCAGGGAAGTTAAAGGGCGTAATGCCCGCCGCAACGCCGACGGGTTGACGCATGCTGTAAACGTCGATGCCCGGACCTGCGCCTTGGGTATATTCGCCCTTCATCAGGTGCGGAATGCCGCAGGCAAACTCGATCACATCGAGACCACGTTGAATGTCACCATGACTATCCGCCAGTACCTTGCCATGCTCCTGGGAAAGAATGAGCGCTAACTCGTCGGCATTGGCCTCAACCAAACTCTTAAAGTTGAATAGCACACGAGCTCTGCGCTGGGGGTTCATGCCAGACCATTCTGGGAGCGCGGCCTTGGCTGCAGCGACAGCGTCATTGAGTTCCGCCACCGTCGCTAAGGCAACGCTGCCGCTGACCTCGCCAAGACTGGGATTAAAGATATCGCTGTGGCGCCCAGACTGACCCTGAACCATCTGACCGTTTATAAAGTGTTGATAGGATTTGCTCACGGTTCTCTAACCCTCCGCCGTTTCAAAATAGTACCGCAAACAGTTTATGCTCCCAGTCATGACAAATGAATCTTGACGGCGCTGATTACTGGCACCGAGGAATAGGGATGAATCATTGAGCGAAGCGAAGTTAAAAGTTGTTCTGACCCGACGCTGGCCAGAGGCGGTTGAGCGTCTTATGGCAGATGTTTTCGAGTTACGCATCAATGACGATAATCATGTAATGAGCTCCGCTGAGTTGGCGCGGGCGCTGGCTTGGGCAGACGTGGTTTGCCCCACGGTCACAGATTCCCTTACCGGGGCATTGCTTAGCGCGCCCACCGTGAATGCCAAGCTGCTAGCAAACTTCGGTGTCGGCTTTAATCATATCGATATGGCGGCGGCATCTAGGGCGGGCATAGCCGTTACCAATACACCGGGAGTGCTCACCGATGCGACGGCGGAAATCGCTCTGACGTTGATGCTGAGCAGCGCGCGCCGCGCTGGCGAAGGTGAGCGCCTGGTGCGCAGTGGGCAGTGGGATGGGTGGCATCCAACGCATATGCTATCGACTCAGGTGACGGGTAAAACGCTGGGTATCGTCGGCATGGGCCGCATTGGGTTGGCGTTCGCGAAGCAGGCGCACCATGGGCTGGGTATGAACATTATGTATAGCTCACGAGTAACCAGGAGTGAGCAAGCGCTTGAGGGGCTGCCCGCAAAACACTGCGCTCTAGATGAGCTATTGGCGACTAGCGACTTTGTCAGCCTACACTGTCCGGCGACGCCGCAGACACGGCATCTGATCAATTCACAAACCCTAAGTAAAATGAAACCCACAGCGCACCTGATCAATACCGCGCGCGGCGATGTCATCAACGAGGAAGATTTGATTGCAGCACTACGGCAGGGCGTTATCGCGGGCGCGGGGCTCGACGTTTATGCGGCAGAGCCGAAACTCAGTGAGGGTCTAGCGGATTTGCCCAACGTTGTACTGTTGCCCCACATGGGTAGCGGGACCACCCAGACTCGAGTGGCCATGGGGGAATGTGCGCTGGCCAATATCAGGGCGTTTGCTGAAGATAGGCCGCTACCGAATCAAGTCAGTTGGAAAATAGTGTAGGGGAGCGATAATGGATCAGGAAAAGCCGGCGGGGTTCGTAGCCTTGGTAACGGAAGATTATCGTCGTCGTCCACTGTGGATGAGTCTAATTTTCTATTTTTGCCTGTACATGACGTTTATCTACATGCCCTTCGATATGTTCTTCAAGCCGGTGGCCGAGGACCATGAAATTTGGTTCGGCTTCACCCTCACGGGCTGGTGGGCTAAGGCAACCGAACCGCTGCACTGGCTGATTTATGGGCTGGGTGCCTATGGTTTTCGTCATATGAAACCTTGGATGTGGCCTTGGGCCGGTGTCTATGCTGCGCAAGTCGTTGTTGCCATGGTGGTATGGAACTTGGTGAATCCTCGCGGTGGCGGCCTCAACGCTGCAGTGATCGCCGGCCTGATTTTTGCCGTTCCAATGGTCGCCTTGCTGCGTGCGCGCGGACGGTTTCAAACCGCAGCCAGTGTCGAGAATGTGTAGAGGGAGAGTGCAATGAGTCAAGCAACAACGCTGCCGGATTGGGCGGTCGATCATATGAATCGTTATCTCGCCACAGACGGTGCGGACGGACACATTTGGCGGGGTGTACCAACCCTGCTGTTGACCACCATCGGGCGTCGCAGTGGTGAACCGAGGATGTTACCGCTGATTTATGGCAAGGATGGCGACGACTACATCATCGTAGCGTCTAAAGGCGGTCATGCGGATCATCCAGCGTGGTATTTGAATCTGGATGCAACAAGTTCCGTCGACGTACAGGTAGCGGCAGATAAATTCACGGCTTCTGCTGAGGTTGTTGAAGGGCAGGATCGAGGTCGCATCTGGGACATGATGGCGGAGATCTGGCCTCCCTATATTGAGTATCAGGCAAAAACCGACCGATTCATTCCAGTTGTGCGCTTGCGCCGCAATTAAGCGCGACCACTTTCTAGGGCTCGGCCTGCCGCCACAAAAAAGTCGCGACAATGCTCAGTACCACCGCCTGAACGCCGGCGGCCCATAGAGGCGCGCCGACCAGTGGTGTGATGACGAGCAAAACCAGCATAGATGCCGTCGCTATGATTTTGCTGCGCCGCGTGATGGCGCGCTTCTCTTGCCAATCGTTAATTGGGGGGCCTAGCGTTGGATGGGTAATCAGCCACTGGTAGATCTTGTCAGAACCCTTGCTGAAGCATAGCGCCGCCAGCAACAAAAACGGTGTGGTGGGAAGCAGTGGCAGGGCAATGCCGATAAGCCCGAGAGCGACGAAAAACCAGCCGAAACCTATCCACAAATACTTCAAACTCAAACAACCTGTTAGCAGTGCCCCTGTGCAGAGGTTAGCAGTATTTGATGGCGGCGACTCGGAGTTCTTACTCCATCGCGCCTGGTCAGTTGAGATCCAACTCGCTGGCGGACGAAGAAGTTGCATGCTCGCATCTCCCCAAGTAACGTCTTCGCAGCGTTGGGAGGGGCTAAATTTTCAAGGGTGTGCAAAACACCTTGCCTCCTGTTGCCATGGAATTTCAGGAGGAGAGCATGAATTTCGACATTCCCCAAGATTTGCAGAATTACCTCAACGAGCTAGATCTGTTCATCGAAAACACCATCAAGCCGTTGGAAAACGAAGACGATAACATTCGATTCTTCGACCATCGTCGAGAAGATGCACGTACCGATTGGGAACGCGGCGGCCTACCAAACGAAGAGTGGGAAGCGCTGCTCGCGAAGGCCAAGCGTCTAGCAGACGACGCGGGACACTATCGCTACCCACTACCCAAGGAATACGGCGGGCAGGAAGGTACCAACTTGGGCATGGCCATTATCCGCGAGCACTTCGCCACACTAGGTTTGGGTCTGCACAACGACCTGCAAAATGAGCACTCCATTGTGGGTAACAATGTCGGCCTGCTGCTGATGATCGAATACGGCACGCAAGAGCAAAAAGCAGCCTGGATCGATGATCTCGCCGAGGGCCGAGCGGGTTTCGCTTTCGGTATTACCGAACCCGATCACGGCAGTGATGCAACGCATATGGAAACCACCGCGGTGCGCGATGGTGATGAGTGGATTATCAACGGCGCTAAAACATGGAATACAGGCATACACAAAGCCAAGCATGATTTGATCTTTGCGCGCACCAGCGGCAAGGCCGGCGATGGTGACGGTATTACAGCCTTTTTGACTCCCACCAACAGCGAAGGCTTCAAGGTCGAGGAAATGCTCTGGACCTTCAATATGCCGACCGACCACGGGCGCATTAGCATGAAAGATGTTCGCGTGCCCCACGAGTCAATTTTCGGTGGCGAGGGAAGAGGCCTGGGCGTGGTGCAACACTTCTTTAACGAAAACCGCATCCGTCAGGCCGCCTCGTCACTTGGCGCAGCACAATTCTGCATCAATGAATCCATTGCCTACGCGAAAGAACGCGCCCCGTTTGGTAAACCGTTGGCGACCAATCAGGGCATTCAGTTCCCCTTGGTAGAACTGCAAACACAGTGCGAGATGCTGCGCGCGCTCATTCACAAAACTGCGTGGCAAATGGACACCACCGGCGCGTTTTCGGTATCAGATAAAGTGTCTATGTGTAACTACTGGGCCAACCGTCTGTGCTGCGAATCGGCTGATCGCGCCATGCAGGTACATGGTGGTTTGGGCTATAGCCGCCATAAGCCCTTCGAACATATATACCGGCACCATCGCCGCTACCGCATTACTGAGGGTGCAGAAGAAATTCAAATGCGTCGTGTTGCCGGCTACCTCTTTGGCTTTATGGGGCAACGCGCGCCCAAGGGTGTGGTCGAGGACTGAGCTTGAGCGCATCACACCAAGATTTGCAGCAGCGCCTTGGCGAACTGCTGCCGCGAGTGATTGACAACTGCACCGCACTGGCAAACCTCGAAAGACTTTCCGGTGGAGCAAGCCAAGAGACCTATCGCATCACCATTGACACGCGGGACGGTGTCAGCACGTTGGCGATGCGCCGCGCCGCCGGCGGGGAAGAGGGCGAGATTACTGCCCAGCACCCGGGTTTAGCTGCAGAAGCGAAGCTCATGCAGGTGGCACGCGCCCACGGTGTACCCGAGCCAAAGATCTATCACGTGTTGCAACCTGAAGATGGCATGGGCGCGGGCTTTATCATGCAGTGGCTCGACGGCGAGGCTCTTGGGGCACGCATCGTCAAGGCGCCCGAACTCGATGCTGTACGCCCCAAACTTGCCTACCTGTTCGGCGAGACCCTTGCGCGTATCCACAGTATCGACCTCGTCACCACACAGCTAGACCAGCATCTACAGCATCAAAGCCCTGAGCAGTATGTGCGCCAAACTTGGGAGCGCTATCAAGCACTTGATACGCCCCAACCGATGATCGACTTCACCGCGCAATGGCTGCTGGCCAATCTACCCTCCAGCTATACCCCTTCGTTGGTGCATAACGATTACCGAAATGGCAACGTCATGGTTGATCAAAACGGCATCGTCGCAGTGCTAGATTGGGAGGTAGCCCATATTGGCGACCCAATGCGCGACCTTGGCTGGATGCTGACCCACTCTTGGCGTTTTGGGCGCGCCCATTTGCCGGTGGGCGGATTCGGTGAAGTGGCTGATTTTTTCGCTGGTTACGAGGCGGTCTCTGGTCAGTCGGTAGATCATCAGGCAGTAAAATTTTGGCAGGTCTTCGGCTCATTTTGGTGGGCTGTGGGCTGTCTTGGCATGGCCGAACACTATCGCAACGGTCCTGATCAAAGCGTTGAGCGCCCGGGCATTGGTCGCCGCTCATCCGAATGTCAGATCGACTGTGTCAATCTTCTCATTCCTGGACCGGTGACACTGGCCGAGGCACAGGGCAGTACTGGGCTGGTTGATATGCCACGAGCAGACGAATTGCTACAGAGCGTTATCGATTTTCTGCGCGAACAGGTGATGAGTGAGACAACCGGCCGCACTCAATTTTTGTCGCGAGTTGCCAGCAATTCGCTGGATATCGTGCAGCGCGAACTGGCGCTGGGCGAAGTCGCAGCGCACTATGAGCGCGCGGGGCTGCAGGCTCTGCTCAACAGTGATGACGAAGATTTGATCGAGCTTCGTTGGCAGTTGGTGGGAGGGCTACGCGATGAGCGCATTGCGCTTGACGCTCCGGGTCTGGCAGCGCATTTGCGAGGTTGTGTTGCTAACCAGATCAATATTGATCAGCCCCGGTATCCGGGTCTTGCGACAGCGCTGCGCGGCGGAGAAGGGGTCTGACCGAGCAGCATTTTTTTGGCACATTTGAGAGGGGACGATTATGGGATTGTTGACTGACAAAGTCGCTGTCATTACCGGCGGCATCAGCGGACTCGGCCGCGCAAGTGCACTGCGTTATGCGGCCGAAGGCGCCAGTGTGGTGGTCGCTGATATCAATGCGGAGCGCGGCAAGAACGCCGCAGAAGAGATGTCCGCAGGCGGCGTCAGCATTGAGTTTATTCAAGTAGATGTTACTAGTCAGGCGAGCCAACAAGCACTTTTCGATGACGTCGTAGCGCGCTATGGGCGGGTGGACACGGTGCTTGCCGCAGCCGGTGTTTCGTCGTCTGGCTATATCAGCGGCGAAGTCAGTGAGGTAGAGGCTGAACCTGAAGAGCGCATGTTCCACAACCGCACGGTAGAAGACTGGGAAAAAGTAATGGCGGTGAACGTAACTGGCGTCATGCTCACCAACAAGATCGCCATCACGCATATGCTGGCGCAACAAACAAAGGGCACTATCGTCAATATCGCATCCATCGCCGGGCGGCGCCCCTTACCGGGCGCGTCAGACTACTGTGTGTCTAAAGCGGCGGTGATTATGTTGACCAATACCGTCGCGACGGAATACAGCACCAGCAATATCCGCGTCAATGCCATCGGCCCAGGATTCATCGAAACGCCCATGACAGCGAATATCCGCCAGTCACCGGAATGGATGGAAACTGTGATGCAGATGACGCCCATGCAGCGCATGGGACAGGCGGGCGAGATTGCCAGTACCGCGCTATTTCTGGCCAGTGACGAATCCAGTTACTTTAACGGTCAGACGTTGTTTCCAAACGGCGGTATGTTCGTTGGCTAGTGTTCGGCTAGTGTGCGGCGATCAGGCCTCAAAGGCGTCAACGTAGGCACTCAAGCTCGCACTGCCGCCGGTGTGGACTAGTACCACGTCGTTCAAGTGGCTGAAATTGCCTAGGTTGATTTGGTCGATCATCGCGGCCAGCGCCTTGCCGGAGTACACCGGGTCGAACAGAACACCTTCAAGTTGCGCGGCCATAGTAATGGCCTCGATACAGGCCTGTGTTGGCAGTCCGTAACCGTCTCCAAGGTAGGCATGATTGACGTCAATTTGCAGCGGTTGCAGCGCTGTCACCGCCGGCCAAGCGTTGAACATGTCTTCGGCCAATTTATGAACACGGTCTTTGAGTGTCTGAGGGTCAGGGTGAAAGACGTTGATGCCCAGAATGTGGCAGTCGACGTCCAGCAGGCTCCGACCGAAGACAAGGCCCGCTTGGGTGCCTGCGCTGGCTGAGGCGTGGACGATCATGTCGTGCGCAATGCCTTGGGTGTCGCATTGGCTGACCAGTTCCTGCAGGCACTGGCTGTAGCCCAAGGCGCCCCTCAAGCTGGAACCACCGGCGGGGATCTCAAATACTTGGCGACCCGCGTCGGCGAAGCGTTGCAGCAGTCTTGCGCGTTGTGTCGCAACGTCGTCGACGGGACAGATATGTAGGTGTGCGCCGAAAAGTTTGTCCAGTTGCACATTACCTTGGCGGACATAGCTGGGGTGGGGCCAGCGCACGCGCTCACTCAGCACCAGATGACACGACAAGCCTAGCTTGGCGCAGGCGGCAGCGGTCTGCCGAGCATGATTCGACTGCACGGCGCCATAGGTGATGACGGTATCTGCGTTTTGCTCGATCGCCTCGGCCATCAAGAATTCAAGTTTGCGGGTTTTATTGCCACCGGTTGCGAGGCCGGTGCAATCGTCGCGCTTTAACCAGATGCGAGGGCCCCCAAGCTCTTCGCTTAGCCGATCCATTGGCTCCAACGGTGTCGGCCGATGCATTAGCGGCACTCTGCCTTGTGCATTTAGCCAGCGCTGGTTCTCTGCCTTGCTCATAAAATATTGCCCAGTGAATAGGCCGCTGCAAAGATCTGGGCCTGCTGCCCAGATCAGCGGCGCCTGTAGGTTTGCGAACCACGCTGGCTTAAACACAGCCCGGCTTGATGTATACCCGCCCGCACGATGGCGTTAATTTTTCGCTCCCAATGCGCCGATCCAAGCGCATCTAAGGCCTGCAGCAACTGGGGTATCAGTCCGGCGACGAAAGCGTCGCCACAGCCTGTGGGATCCACCGCCGGTGATATCCGCGGCGTTGGCAAGGTACGTTGATTACCATCTGATAGAACCGTACGAACGGGTCTCGCCCCGTCGGTTTCGATCACGCTTTTGTTCGTTAGGCATCCTGGCGCGGTTTGTCGGATGTAGCCGATCTCATGCGCATTGCCAATGAGCAAGTCGCAATGCATCAGAGCACGGCGCAGATCATCCGCGCTCATGCTGTCGGCGTACTGCCCCGGCACCCATAGATTAAAAATGTTGGGATTTGCGGTTTTGGCGATTTCTAAGGCGCCTCCCATTAAGGGCACTGGAAATGGCACACAGACAAACATGTCCAACGCCGTGAATGACTGGTTGCGCAGATGTGCTTCCCAAGTGGCGCGATCAACTTCCGGCCCGGGTGAGAAAGCGGTGAACTGCGTACCGTTTGGGTCGGTGATGATGTTGGCCTTGGCGCAGTGCGCGCCCCTTACCGACAGCACCCCGGGTAGACTAGACCCCAAGTGCTGAGCGTAGCGTCTGAAATCTTCGCTACCTGCTAAGGACAGAAGTGAGCAGCGCGTATCAAGCAGTTTTAGCCCATAGGCGATGTTGCCGGCACAGCCGCCGAAAAATTCTTGTTGAGTTGTGACTTTGCAGTTCAGTCCAGGGCCGTTGCTAGCAAAAATCTTGTCGGTTTTGCCGATGATGTCATAAGCCACCGCACCCATGACGGCGACTCGTGCTGCGTCATCATCGCTCACGGTTCGTACCTCCAAGCAGTCGTGCAGCAGAGCGCAGGGCCGCGACGATTCTTGCGCGAAGGCCGAGATGGCGAGTGGCCTCAAGGTCCTGCAAAAAGGTGCCAACACCGGGGTAGGCCAGCATTTTTTTGTGCAGCCTTGGCGATGCCGAAGACAGACAAATCACGGCTATGGCAAAAAAGACAAAGCCCGGCATCAAAGGCACCACCAGCCCGATAAATCCAAGGATGACGCAAAGACCACCGACAGCGGTTAGCAGAAATCTCGCGGGATATGACACTAAAACTGGACGCCTAGGTTATGCGAATATTGGAGCTTGATGTTGGCAAACCCGCATAAAACTTTCCACTGCTAAAGAAGTCTGGCGCTGAAGGCGTTGATGGCGTTGAAAAGGATTGATCAAAACCGTGCTTGAGATTGAAGTATGCTCCGATGCCATCTGTCC
>ERZ802819.880-NODE-880-length-19462-cov-20.0515_pt1 | contig 19462 bp, 18 predicted proteins | sample MGYA00345647_ERZ802819 | MGnify/ENA primary metagenome ERZ802819 (study PRJEB30503, sample SAMEA104212355) | marine metagenome | biome: Westerlies Biome; feature: [SRF] surface water layer (ENVO:00010504) within the epipelagic zone...; material: water...
CAGGAAAAACAAATACATTGCCTGTCTCGGTTTTAAAGACTTTTTTGAGGTCGCTTAGAAGTGGTAAGGTAAATTCCGGCAAGTCTGGTGCTCGGTGGTCTTCCAGAGCCACGTTCATCGCCCGCCGAACCTCAAACGGCATGTTAGTGGGTCCGGGAACTGCTAATGTTTTAAATCCAATCATGATTCACTCCGTTTTTCTGTTAAAAACAAGATTGCTCAAAATTTTTACAAAATCACGGAAAAAAGTGTTTTTGTGTGTATTGTTTAATAAACATATTTAACATATGTTAATTTGTTGATTTTTAGCTCCGCTAATGGAAAAAGGTGCAGTCATGCAAAAAACCTTTATTGGAACGCAACTACGTCAATTGCGCCGTGAGCACGGGCAAACTCAAGTTGAAATGGGCCGGGCGTTGGGCGTAAGCGCCGCATATATCAACCTTCTCGAAAAAAACCAGCGCAGTTTATCTGTGCCGGTGTTGATGGCGCTAGCCGATCAGTACAATGTTGATTGGCGTGATGTAGTTATGGATAAAAGCGCTAATATTTTGGCTGATGTGCGCAACGCGATACAAGATCCGCTATTCGCTGGTAGCCAGCCAGATATTCAGGAATTGCGTGCGGCTGTGGACCACGCGCCGTCGTTTGTTCAGAATTTTTTAAAATTACATCAAAGCCATCGAACGGCTATGGATAATATGATGAAATTTGGCGGCGAACGGACGCCGCAAGAATTGCTCAAATCTTCCCCCGAGACCATCATTCATGACTTTTTCCGGGATCATTTTAACTATTTTGATCCTCTCGAGCGCGCTGCTGAGGCGTTAGGCGCTGAAGAGCCATGCGAGCCATATGAAATGCTGGCTGCGTTAAAAAAAAGGTTGCACAGACGTCACAGTATTGAAGTCGAAACACGGCCAGTTGAAAAAATGCGCGATTCGTTGCGTATTTTTGACTCAGCAAGCGGTGTAATCCAACTTTCTGAGGCACTGGATTACCAAAACCGATCTTTTCAGTTGGCGCATATTTTGTGTTTTGTCGAATTATCAGATATTTTAAGCGGTATTACTTCTGGTTTAAAAGTTGACTCGAAACCAGCGGTTGCTCGATGCCATGTTGAACTGGCCAATTATTTTGCCGCAGCTGTTTTAATGCCCTACGACGCTTTTCATGCGATGGCAGAGCAGAGTGGTTATGACATTGACCGGATGGCCTCGGCCTTCGCCGTATCTTTCGAACAAGTTTGTCAGCGGCTGACCACATTGCAGCGCGAGACAAAGCGCGGCGTGCCGTTTTTCTTTCTTCGGGTTGATAAGGCTGGCAATGTCACCAAACGATTTAACGCAACCAGCTTCAATATCGCTGAATATGGCGGGTCATGCCCTGTCTGGAACCTGCATACGGCATTTCGTACGCCAGGGGTTATTCTGCCGCAATTTGTTGAATTGCCGGATGGCGAGAAATTCTTCACGCTGGCACGCACTACTGAACGTCCAGTCTATTCGATGCAAACTCAGGACCGGCGTCTGGCCATTTCCCTAGGCTGCGAAATAAAACATGCACAAAAACTAATCTATACATCGACATTCCCGAAACCATCGAATGATGGATTTAGCAAGATCGGTATCAATTGTCATTTATGCCTGCGTCGCAATTGTTCGCAACGGGCACATGAGCCCTTGTTTGCCGAACTAACCACCGATACAAGTCGGCGTGGTGAGACCCGTTATGAAAGCTGATGCGATGAAGCGCAATTCCGACAGCCTGTCTCGTCCAGACCTGTCAAATCATCGGCTGCGGATTATGCTGCTGGCATTGGCCGCGGCGATTGTCGCCTATCTTTTGATCAAGCCGGGTCTGGGGTCGGACTGGCAACGCCCCGGCACAGCCATTATGCAGTCACTGGCAATCGCCGGAACGCTGTTGTTGCTGGTGCCATTTGTGTTTTCGCTTGGCAAAAGAGGCGGGATCAGCCCGGTGCCAAACCGATTATTCATTCTGCATGTTGCGGCCAGCATTCTGGGTGTGTTGCTGGTGACAATACATGCCAGTGCCAGCTTTAATGGGCCGCCGGTCACATTGGTCGCGGCATTGGCGCTGCTGATTGTGACCGGTGCGGTTGGCCGGCTTTATGCCAATCGGCTGTTTGCTGCCTCATTTGCGATGAAACCAACAGCATTCACCGCCTATGACAAAACCACCAAAGCCGCTTTAAAAACCCTGATAGACGAAAAAATACAGCTGCTCCGGCGTATTGACCCGGCGGCAAATGAGGGGGTTTTCTCAATCACTTTGGTGCACTGGGTGCGCCATCCGGTGCTGTCGTTCAGCTATGCACGGCTTGCCAGCCGCGAAGCCCAGCTGGTGCAAAACCGGCAATCATTGCCGCGGTTCGGATCCTGGTGGCGACCGCTGCATCTGCTGCTCGCCTGGGTGTTTTTGGCGGGGATGATCATTCATATCATTGTGGTGACGTTTTTTGCAGGCTACGCTGCTGATGGTGGTGATATTTATTGGTGGCATGTGACGGCATGGTAATAAGCTGGGTGTGTAAGTGGCCATTTGTGGGGGTCTGATATGTCGCAATTGTCGTTGATGATTGACCTTGAACGCTGTATCGGTTGCAAAAGCTGTGAGGCGGCATGTAAGGCCGAGCATGGTTTGGGGCCAACCGAAAATCGTAACCGGGTGGTCTGGTTGGCGCATCATGACAAGCCAGGCCTCGATTTTTTAACGCTGTCCTGTCAGCATTGTGAACGCCCGGCCTGTGTGCGGGCCTGTCCGGTTAATCCAAAAGCCATCACCAAACACCCGCAAACCGGCGTTGTCGAGATAAATGAAAGCCTTTGTACCGGCTGCGGCGAATGTGTTGTGGCCTGTCCATACGGGGCGATGGGGTATGATCAGATTGATCACCATGCGGTCAAATGTGATTTATGCAGCGCGCGGCGCGAAGACGGGTTGCGTCCAGCGTGCGCCACAGTCTGTCCGGCTGGTGCCATCAGCTTTGGTGATCGCGCGGCGCATCTTCACCAGATGCAGGAACAGGGACGCACACCGATTGACCATGACGCCTTTCTGCTCGGCCCTTCAAATATCTTTTTGCAACGCGAAACAAGCTGCGCTGATGCCGGTGCGCCGCAGGCAACAATCGATCTGATGGATTTTACCGTGGCTGACCGCCAGCATCCGGCGGTGGCTGATGATACCGAACGCAAACAGACATTGCTGAGTGATGCCACGGCCTTTCCCTATCGCAGCAAACGTGAAGACCGCCAGCCTGACCGGGTTGTCGCTGGCGGTTGTAATATCTGTTTTAACTGTTGCCCGGTGCAGTATCACATCAAGGATGACAAGCTGGTGCGCGTCACCGGCAATGAAGATGACCCGTTATGGCGCGGCAAAATCTGTCCAAAATCGCAATTCCTGTTACAGCTTCACAACAGTTCTGAACGGCTGACAACACCGCTGAAACGTGTTGGTGAACGTGGTGAGGGAAAATTTGAGCCAATCAGCTGGGATCAGGCGCTTGCCGAAATTGCTGCCAAATTGCAAACAATGCGCGACCAGTATGGCCCGGAAGCGCTGGCTATTTTTGCCGGCACCCGCACCGGCACGCTGACACGGCGCGGCTATATCCGTCTGTTCACGCAAATGTGGGGCACGCCAAATTTTGGTGATACCGAAGCGTTTTGTTCGGAAGCCAAGCGGGTGTCGTTTCAGGCGACGCTGGGGGCTGGTGGCAGTGGCAACAGCTATACCGAAGATGATCTCGGCAGTGCCGCTCTTTATGTGTATTTCGGCGATAATCAGGCGGAAACCCGCCCGGTGCATTTTGGCATGATCAATAATTGGCGGCTGAAGAACAAGGCAAAAATGGTGGTGATTGACCCGCGGATGACGGTCACTGCGACAAAGGCCAATCAATGGCTGGGGATTCGTCCGGGAACCGATCTGGCACTGGCACTGGCGCTTGCCTATCACATTCTTCAGCAGAATCTGCATGACCAGTCATTTTGTGAAAACTGGATTTCCGGCTGGCAGGAATGGCGTGATTTTCTGTTTGCGAAAAACTATTCGCCCGACTGGGCCGCCGACATTGTTGGTTTAGATGCGGCGGTGATCCGCGCGCTTGCCGAGGATATCGCGGCGGCTGATGGCTGTGTATTATTTGCCTCGCGCGGTGTGAATCAGCACAGCAATGGCGGGCAGACCAACCGCGCCTTGATGTTTGTGGCGGCGATCACTGGCAATATCGGGCGCAAAGGGGGTGCCTTTTTTAATCTGAGCATGCCTGTTCCGATTGCTGCAGATGCCCCGGAAGACCGCAAAACATATCCGCAAAAACCGATGATCGGGTCAAATTCGGTAAGCTGGCTAGATGCCATCGAGTCGCATGATCCCTATCCGTTGAAAGCGGTGATCACCTCGAATAATCCGATGATGGCCTGGCCCAATCAACAGCGTGTCAGATCGGCGTTTAAACAGCTTGATCTGCTGGTGCATATCGATTTGTTCGAGAATGAAACAAGCCATTTTGCCGATTATGTCCTGCCTGCGGCAACCGGCATTGAAAAAGGCGAAATCAGTCGGGCTGCCGAGGATCGCCGTATTGTCTGGCTCGATAAAACCATTCCGCCACCCGGTGACGCCAAACCGGATGACTGGTTCTGGATCGAGCTTGGGAAAAAATTTGGTTATGATGATGTGTTGAAAGACAGCTATAAAGACCCGGCTGTTTTTTGGGATGAAATGCTGATCAATGATCCCTATATGCGCGGCTGCACACAGGACCGTCTGCATGCGACGCCGCGGCGCTGGTTGCGGGTGCCGCTGGCGGATGCAGATGCCGAAGAAATCGAAACCCTGTATCTTGAGGGCAGCACCGCATTTGGCAAGCCCGAGGGGCATCGCTTTCCGACGAAAAGTGGCAAGCTGGAATTTTGGACGGCCGAACTGGATCAGACATTGACCGCGCTTGGCCTGTCGGCGCTGCCAGAATTTTACGCCGACCGGGAACATCTGATTGCCTTGCCTTATGTTGAACGCCAGCACACCGGCAGCACCGAAGTCGAACGCCCGTTTATCCATGGCCGGGCTATGGTCAAACCATTTGAAATTGTCCAGCCGCATGCCGACTCACCCGGCCAGAAATTGCAAAATCGTGGTTTTGATACGCATCTGATCACTGGCCGCCCGCCGGCGCCGCATTTTCACTCATGGACACATTATGCTTGGCAGGCCCAGGAAATGTGGCCCGATATGTATGTGCAGATGCACCCGGATAAAGCCGCAGAATTGCAGATTGCTGATGGTGACGAAGTGTCGGTCGAAACCGCGCATGGCACTGTCAGGGCGCGGGCATGGCTTTATGCCGGGATGCGACCTGATACGGTTTTTGTGCCGATTGGATGGGATTCATCACAACCCTATCATCCGTGGAATTCAGTCAATTATCTGACTGATGAAGAGCAACGTGATCCGTTGTCAGACCATTCCAATCTGAAAAGCTATTTATGTCGGGTGATGCGCTAAATGCGGGGTGCAGGCGGGTCATTGAGAGATGAGTTGGCAATGCTAAAGCAAAGAGGATCATGTGGTGCGTGACAATCAGGGGCTGGCTGTAACACTTTGTGATACGGCGGCGTTGACCGCCTATAATGACGCGGTTGCCGAATGGCTGGATTATAAAATAACCGCCATGCGCCGGCTTAAACAGGCGATCGAGATTGATGCCGATTTTTGTATGGCGCATTGTTTTCGTGGTTATCTATTTGTCACATTTAATTCAGCCGCGGTGCTGCCAGCGGCGTTTTCGGCGCTGGCCAAGGCCGAGGCTTTGGCAAAAAACGCATCACCGCGTGAACAGCGGCATGTCGCGGCACTGCGTCACCTGCTGGACGGTGCGCCGCATAAGGCCTGTGCCTGTTGGGACGAGATTGTTGCCGCGCATCCGCACGATATCGTGGCGCTGCGGATGCATCACTATACCTGTTTCTGGAGTGGTTATCGTCAGCAGCTCTCATCCACGCCTGCGGCGGTGTTGTCAGCCTGGGACAAGACCATACCGCATTATGGCAATCTATTGGGCATGGTGGCTTTTGGGCTGGAAGAGCTGGGGCTTTACAGTGTGGCAGAGCGCTATGGCCGCGAGGCGACTGCGCAGAACCCAAATGATTTATGGGCGGTGCATGCGGTGGCACATGTTATGGAAATGCAGCAGCGGTCAAAAGATGGCATTGGCTGGCTGGATTACACGCTTGATCATTTTTGTGATTTCAACCCGTTTCGTGGCCATATTTGGTGGCATAAGGGGCTGTTTCTGATTGATGCCGGATTATTTGATGCCGCCTTGTCACTCTATGATGATGCTATTCATGATACCGAAAGTGCGTTTTTTCTGGATATCCAGAATTCGGTTTCATTTCTGGCGCGGCTTGAATTTAACGGCGTCAATATTGGCCAGCGCTGGGAAGAGCTGGCCGAGGTGGCGCAGGAAAATAGTGATGGGCATGCCCTGGTTTTCACCGATCTTCATCATATCATCGCCCTGTGCCGCGCCGAACGATTTGATGCCGCCGCCGCGCATATCGCCTCTATGCAGGATTTTGCGGCAAATCAAAAATCGCACATTGCGGAAGTGATTAGAGATGTCGGCGCACCAATCGGCCAGAGTATTCTGGCGCATGAAACGGGTGATCATGACGCCGCGCTGGATTTGATGATGGCGCATCGCATTTTCATACCGCGGCTTGGTGCAAGTAATGCGCAGCGTGATCTGCTGACGCTTTTTGGCATTGATATGGCGCGCCGGGCCAAGGCCAGTGCGCTGCAGGCACAATTGGTTCAGGAACGCGAATTCGCCCGCGCGATGGCGCGCCAGTAGCATTGGCAATTTGCAGGATGGCTGTGAACGGCTATAACAATGATCTGACGATATGCAACGAAAGGTAGATTTATGAGTGACGTAATCACCGCCGAAGATTTGGCTGTTCTGACTCGCTGGGATACGCCAACCATTTGCAATGCGCTGGAAGAAATTGTGCCAGAGCGCCGCGGGCATGGATTTACCACACAGCATCTTTTTGCACTTGATCCGAATTTGCCACCGGTGTGCGGTTTTGCCCGCACCGCGACCATTCGCGCGGCAGAGGCACCACCAGAGTCAGATGCCGAGATGGCGGCGAAACGCACCGCCTATTACGAATATGTCGCGGCTGGCCCGATGCCAACAATCGCCGTTATTCAGGATTTGGATCCGCAACCCGGCATTGGCGCTTTTTGGGGTGAAGTGCAGACCACAGTTCACAAAGGGCTTGGCGTTTTGGGGGCGGTGACGAATGGGTCATTTCGTGACCTGCCGGATAGTGCCAGAGGATTCAATCTGATTGGTGGCAAGGTCGGGCCGAGCCACGCCTATGTGCATCTTGTCGATATCGATTGTCTGGTGACGGTTCACGGATTGACCGTATCGACTAATGATATTGTGCACATGGATCAACATGGCGCGGTGATGATTCCGGCTGGCGCGGTGAAAAAAATTCCGGCGGCGATTGATCTGATCTCGCGGCGTGAACAGGTGATTATCGAGGCGGCGCGGGCGGATGATTTCGATATCGAAAAATTGAAAAGCGCGATTGGCCAGACCGCCGATATTCACTAGCCGGCAATACAGATTAAATTTTGCGGGTTTGATGCGCCACGCAACGCAGGGGTAAGCGATGCGCAGACAGATTTTGACATTCAGTTGTATCGGCATGTTGTTGCTTATCAATGCGGCCCGTGCCGATACCGCGCTGCGCTGCGGCGACACCACATTTGTTGTTGAAAAAAGTTTTTTTGGCGGCACAGTCACCCGGCGTAACGGTGCCGTAGAAAGGCCGTTTTGTATTAGTGACGATCCGGCGGTCTTGACCAAAACCTTGTCTTTTCGGGATGCGGAAATCTGGTGTGTGACGTTGCACCATTTGTCACCCAATAGCCGCCCATTGGCGCAACAGCTGTGGGTTCTCAATCGGCTCAACCGGAAACTATATACGTATGATTATGTGTTCGCTGATGGCGCTTGGGCGCTGCAGCGAGAGCGTTTTGAGGCATGTGAAGTCGTAGCAGATGATTAAGCCTATATCGCCTGGCCCAGTCTGCGCAGTGCGTTGCAGATGATCGGCGCATAAAGTTCCACCCCCTTGTAGCGCTGTGTTGCCGGTGACATTTGATGCATCATATCAAGCATCGATTGCAGTGCATCGCGGTCATCCTGCCACTTTTTCATGGGCAACAAGTGCGTGCGAATGGTGAAAACCACATAACCGCTCTGCGGAAGCTTGCGCAAAGTTTGATTTTCCATGCGTAAAAATAACGTGCCCAGATCCTTATCGGCTGTTGAGGGTTGTCGCGCTGTGCGCTGCGGTGTGAATAACTGATCGCCAATTTGTAAAGACCAATTCAACCGGCTGCTGATCGGGCCAATCTGCATGGCGGTGAAAAACCGATCAACCGGAGTGGCCAGCCGTTCGTCATAATGCGGCACGGGCTGATGTATTGTTTGCAGGGGTTGATCCATTTTTTCAGCCAATACCCAATGAGCGGGAAAGGCCAGAGCGGCGGCTTCAAGATGCCATAGAATGCGCTCCGGATTGCGACTATCTGCAGCACCGCGCGGCGCCAACAACAGCATATCTTCTGGCACTAGACTTGCGGCTGCCTCGAGTGGATGTTGCGCTGGGTCAACCGGTAGCGGCGGTGACGGATGATATTTGCAGATATGATTGGTCACCGATTTCAGCAATTCAGCACTGGCTGCACGCGCCGCTGGTAAGGCGGCAAAAACCTCCGCATGTTTACAGGCGAACAGATGCGCTTTCTCGTTTATCTGTGCGGCGCGTTCAGCTTCATCACCAAACAGATCGATATGCGGCAGCCACTGCGACTCAGCGCGGGGGCGCAACCCAAGTTTTAATTTAAAGCCCAGTTTTTGCCATGGTGCTGTCATCGGCTTGTTTGCCTCTGCGTAGTGCATTCGTCAGATTTTGCCATTTAGGGGCTGGTAAAATGCGCTTTTAATGCGGTGAAAAACTGCCGTGTTAAATGTTTGGCAACACCCATTAAAACACGTTGTCCCACACCAGCCACCAGTCCCCCGACATCGCCATCGGCGTCATAGCTGATGGTTGATTTACCGTCGCCAGCATCGGCGATTGTCACCTTGGCGGTGCCGGTGCCGGTGCCTAATGAGCCTTCGCCGGACAGATTGATCGTACAGCTATGCGGTGGCGACATATCCGAAAGGGCAATTTTACCCTCAAAACTGCCACCCACGGCGGCGACTTTTAAATCGAGCGTCATGATATAGTCTGCCGCGCCAACAGCACGCATATCACGGCATCCCGGCACTGCCTTTTGCAGCGTTGCCGGATCAATCACCGCATCCCATAATGTCTGCGGCGGCACATCAATGGTCTCGCTTCCGCTGAGATTGACTTTCATTGTCGTTTTCCCATGTACCGCTAGAGATTGAAGAGTGTGGTGGCAACACCACTGAGCATGGCCTGTTTTTGCGCGGCTGAAACAGTGATCCCATCAAGAATAGCCAACGGTGCCGGATCGCCAATCGGGAACGGCATATCCGACCCCAGCATCACCCTCTCAGCACCAACCATATCAAGCAGAAACTGCAACGCCGCCGGATCATGCAGCAATGTGTCATAATATAACAGCGATAGCGCCCGTTTCGGGTCGGCCAGATGGTCTTTGTGAAGATCATAATTGCGCTGCATACGCCCCAGCACATAGGGCAGGCCAGCCCCGCCAATGCCAATCACGATACGCGCCCCGGCATAGCGTTCAACATGGCCTGAATAGATAAGTCGGGAGATGGCGATCAGCGTATCTGTGATCCGGCCAATGGCGTTATTCATGCCATAATCATCAACCCGTGAGTCACCCGAATCAAACACCGGATGGATAAACAGCACAGATTTATTGCGGTCGGCGGCCTGCCAAAACGGGGTCAGTTCCGGGTCATCAAGCACGCCGCCAGCGCCTTTTGGCTGGGTGCCGATCATGACACCGCGAAAGCCTGCCTTATGCGCGTCATCCAAAACGCTGGCCGCCGCCGCGCCATCCTGCATCGGCAGGCTGGCCAGTGGCAGAAACCGGCCGCCGCTTGCCGCGGTAAATGTCTGCAGATGTTTATTGATCAGCCGCGACCATTTTATGCCGTCCTCGACGGGCATTTCATAGCCAAACATATCAAGCCAGCCACCGATCACCTGCCGGTCAATCTGCTGCTGATCCATCCAGTCAAGGCGTGCCGACGCATCCGATAACAACGGGCTGACCGGCCGCGTTGGCTTGCTGCCGGCAAAAGAAAACCCAAATCCTGTGTCATGTGGCATCAGCTGCAAAGACGGAAAATCAGCCGCTGTATCGGCAATTTCCTCGAGCAATGTCGGCGGCACAAAATGCGCGTGACTGTCAATGATCATTATTTGTCCGATCGGTTGGCGTTGGCGATAGCGTCGCTGATCACACTCATTCGAATGGGCAGCGAGGTAAAATGAATATCCATCCCGGAAACAGCATGGTTTATCGCGCTGGAAATGGCCGCAGGCGCGCCAAGATAGCCGCTTTCGCCAGAGCCTTTTTGACCAAACACAGTATGCGGCGACGGGGTGCAATGTTTCACCAGCTGGATATCCGGCACCTCATGTGATGATGGCATCAGATAGTCCAGAAAACTTTGCGTCATCAGCTGGCCACTCTCGTCATAGGCAAATTCCTCGAGCAAGGCGGCGCCAATACCATGGGCGATGCCGCCATAGGTCATGCCGCTGACAATCGCCGGATTGATCACTGTGCCGCAATCATGGCCGATGGTGTAGGCATGAATTTCCGGCTTGCCGATAACCGGATCAAACGCCACCAGCACCAGATGAAATTCAAATGAATAACAGGGGTACATTTGCACCTTGTCATCTTTTGGCAATGCACCGCCGGTCGGCACCTGCATAATGTCAAAGCTGGCCAGCCCCGGATCCATGCCATCTGGCAGCCCGTGGGCCTGCCGGTGTGCCAGTTCGACAACATCATCCCATGAAAAGCTGCGCCCGTCGGCAGCATATGTTGTGCCGCCCTGATAACGCAGCGTTGCAGCATCACATTGCAACTGATGCGCGGCGATGGTGATGATTTTATGTTTTAATTTTTCTGCCGCGCGTGCCGCCGCGCCGCCAAGCATAATCGCCATACGGCTGCCAACAGGTGAATTGCCGGGCAGGCTTTCAAGCGAATTTGGCCGCGTCACCCGGATGCTGTCGGGTTCGATTTCCAGCACCTCGCCGATCACTGTGCTGACCAGCGTTTCATGCCCCTGACCTGACGAGGTTGTATGAATACGCGCAATCACCGTGCCCAGCGCATCAATATTGATCTGGCATGATTCCATCCAGGTGGTTGTCTGATTATTTTCATTCAACAATGGTTCAAAGGATGAGTTGCCACCACTCGGTTCAAGACAGGCGGCGATGCCAATGCCGGCCATCATGCCGCTGTTGCGTAATTCTGCGCATCTGGCGACCAGTTTTGGGTATTCGGCGGCCGCCAGCACCTTGTCAATCACCTGATGATAATCACCGCTGTCATAGGTGCTGCCGCTGGGGATCAGATAGGGAAATTCGTCAGCCCGGATCAGATTATGCTGCCGCAACGCCAGCCGATCCATTTGCAGATAGGCCGCCACCCGGTCAATGGCTGTTTCAATCGCGTAATTTGTCGGCGCCTGGCCAAAGCCACGCACCGCTTCTTGCACCGCTTTATTGGTTGTCACTGAAATCGCCTGATAGGCGACCGAGCCGATACGATAGGGGCCGACAATGGCACCGATAGGTTTGCCAAGTTGGAACGGCGCCCGACCGGCATAAGCCCCGGCATTGTCGAGGGCGCGCATTTTCATCGACCGCACTGTGCCATCCTGATCAAAGGCAACGCTGATGTCGAATTTGCGTTCCGGGCCATGCGCATCACCGGCCCGCATATTTTCCAGCCGGTCTTCGATCAGTCGCACCGGCCGGTGCAGCTTGCGCGCCAGATAGCCGGTTAAAACAGCGTGTTTGATACCACGTTTGACACCATAGCTGCCGCCAACATCAATATCATAATGGACGCGAACCTGATTACCGGCCAACCCCAATGCGCGGGCAATCTGGTCTGCATATTTTGGCATTTGAACCGAGGCCCGGATATCGAGAATCTGTTCCCAGACATTCCATTCGGCAACAACGCCAAAGGTTTCAATCGGCACGGTCGAATTGCGTCCCCAGACGACGGAAAAGCTCAGCTGATGATCCGCCTTTGCAAAATCATCATCAACCGACCCCCAGACAAATTGTTTATCCAGCAGCACATTCGATTGATGGTCCGGGTGGACTGGCGGGCTGTCTTCTTGCAATGCCTGTTCAGAATCCAGCACAAATGGCAAGGCGGTTGTCTGCAGACGGATTTTTTCGGCGGCATCTTCGGCAACCGCCCGGCTTTCGGCAATCACAGCACATACCCATTCACCGGCATAGCGCACCTGTCCAACGGCAAGCGGATAACGCCGCACATTCGGGGTGTCCAGACCATTCATCAACGGGCCAATCGCAGCCGCAAGTTCGGCACCGGTCACAACATCGATGACGCCGGGCATCGCCAATGCGGCGCTGGTGTCAATATCATCAATGGTTGCGGCAGGCAGATGACAGGGCAGCAATGCAACATGCGCCATATCGGCATGGTCATAATCGGCAATATACCGGCCCTTGCCAACAACAAAGCGGCGGTCTTCAACAACCCGGCGCGGCTGCGACAAGAATTTGTATTTTTTATCGCTCATCCGAATTCTGTCCTTTTTCACGCGCCGTCAGCAGGCTGGTTGCGTCCTTGCAGCCGCTCGGCCGCCAGCATGATGGCGTCAACAATCTGCACATAGCCGGTACAGCGACAAATATTCCCCGATATGGCCTCGCGCACATCTTCACGGCTTGGCGCTGCTGTGTGCTGCAACAATGTTTTTGCGGCGAGTACCATGCCGGGTGTGCAATAGCCGCATTGCAGGCCATGGGTTTCGCAAAAAGCATCCTGAATAATCGATAACTCACCTGGCTGGCGGTCGGCACCATCAACGGCTTCGATGGTGGTGATTTGGCTGCCCTCGGCTTGCGCTGCCAGAACCAGACAGGATCGCACGGCGTCGCCGTCAAGCAGCACCGTACAGGCACCGCATACCCCATGTTCACAGCCGGCATGCGTTCCCTTCAGCCCGGCAACATCGCGCAGGAAATCCAGCAATGTCAAACGCGGTTCGATGCTGGCGGTGGTGGTTTTGCCATTGATATCCAGAGTTATGTTCATGCCAGACCCGCCGTTATTTCGTTTAATGCATCGCTGATCGCGCGGCCCGCCAGCTCCGCCACAACCCGGCGTCGATAGCTGGCGCTGGCATGCATATCTTCGACAAAATCAACAGTGTCCAGAGCCGTATCGATGGCCGCTGCAAGGCTGGTTTTGGATGTTGCCAGATCAGTTGCCAGATCAGTTGGTAAATCGATTGGCAGACGCTGGGGAAAATCACTGACGCCGCCAATGGCAAGGCGGATATCCTGCACCCGGCCATGCGCATCGGCCTCAATGTGCGCACCTGCGGCAGCCAGCGCATAATCGCTGCGGCGGGTGGCAATTTCATGGAAACCCGTTCCCACATATGCGGCATTTGGTTTTGGAAATCTGATTTCGTAAAGACAGGCGGTTGGCGGGATCAGCGTCAGCATCGGCCCGATAAAAAAATCGGCAGCGTCAAAGTCAATGTCACCATCACTGTCACGCATCCGCAAACTGGCGCCAAGTGCCACCGCCACAAGCGGTATTTCCGCCGACGGATCGGCATGCACCAATGACCCGCCAACGGTGCCACGGCTGCGCGTTGGCGGATGCCCCACATGCGTCAGCGCCTTGGCAAGCAGTGGCAGATGGGTGGCAATTAATGGGTCGGACAGCGCCGCAGCCTGCCGCACCATGGTGCCAATCACCAGCGCATCACCATCATCACGAATGGCCGACAAGCCGTCGATATGCGCAATATCAATCACCAGTGATGGCCGCGCCAGACGCATTGCCAGCATCGGCACCAGCGATTGCCCACCCGCAATAATCCGTGCATCCGGATGGCTGGCTAAACAGGCACAGGCGTCGTCAAGCGTGTCTGGCCTGATATAATCAAATGGCGCTGCTTTCATTGGTTCATGGCTCTGTTGATCGTTCTGTTACCGGTTTTTGGCGTTTATTCTGACAGCCGGGGGATCTGCCAACCGCCTTGAATAAGCCGATCCGCATATAGCAGTTTGCCAAAAATGAGAGGTTTAGCAATATTTTTCTGGGCCGACCCACTGTGCCGTTGAATAACGGTCGCCATGCGCCCAGCCAACCGGCAATAACTCTTCGATATGACCTATGTCGGCGTCGCTCAGGGTCAATCTGGCGCCAGCGCAATGTTGTTTGAAATGCGTCACCGAACGGGTGCCGGGGATCGGGATAATATGCGGGGATTGATGCAGAATCCAGGCAATGGCCAGTGCCGCGGCGCTGCAACCTTTGGCGGCGGCAAATCCACGAAAGCCGTCTGTTGCGGCAATATTCGCCGACAGATTTTCAGCCGTGAAACGCGGGTTTTGCTTGAGCCATGCCATCGATTGCACCGCGTCAAATTGATGTGGCTTGTCGGTCAATAGCGAACGCCCGAGAGGCGAAAAGGCAACCAGCGCCGTGCCCAGCGCCGCTGTGGCCTGAATCAAACCCAGCTCGGGACTGCGAACCGACAGCGAATATTCCGATTGCACCGCCGTTACATGATGAATCGCAGCCGCCCGCCGTAGCGAGGTGGGGGCAATTTCGGAAAAGCCAAAGCCGCCGATTTTGCCAGTCTTGACGATGGCTGCCAAAGTTTCGGTGACCTCTTCAATCGGCGTGTCCGCGTCACGACGATGCACATAAAACAGGTCAATATGATCAAGCCCAAGCCGCGCCAAACTGCGATCAACCGATTGTTGGAGATAGGCTGGCGAATTGTCAAAATAGCGTTTGCCGGTATCTTTGTCGGTGGCGATGCCAGCCTTTGTGGCGATTGAAAAAAGCTGATTTTTGCGGTGGCCTTGCTGTTGCAAAAATGTGCCAATGACGGTTTCTGATGTGCCGCCACCATAGACATCGGCGGTATCAATATGCGTTACGCCCTGATCCAGCGCGGCGGTTAAAATGGCATGCGATTCGGCCTCGGATGTCGCGCCGTAAAAATCGCTGAATGACATGGCGCCGATGCCAATCGCCGATATGTGCGGGCCCTGCGCACCGAGCTGACGTTGTTGCATGAAAAGCCTCTCATTGTTGGTTTGGAAAAGTGATGGTTTAAAAAAATGACGGTTTAAAAAAGCTTGGGGTCACCCGCATCATCTGCTGGTTCATCTGTTCATAGCTTAGGCACAAAAGCGGGGAACGCAACCATGAGCTGTGAGGGCGGCTGTGAGGGCAGCCATCGCAGCTTGAAAATTTCAGCCGCTATCATGGGCGAGTCTGCTGGCTGGCAGATGAAGATGGTTGGACAGCCGGGCACGCATGCGCTACACCCGACGCACAAGGTCGGTCAGCAACAACAGGTGAGGGCATGCTCGGAAAACTTATCATCCTGATGATTGCCGGCCTGGTACTGTTTGGCCTGCTGCATAAAGCGGCGTCCAGACTGGGGCTGATAAAGCCCCGGCCAGCACCACCCAAAACTGGCCGGCAGATCGACATCGGCGGCTTTCGGCTGAGCAAATTTAACATCGCCATGTTATGTCTGGTCGGGCTGTATCTGGTCTGGGGGGTGACGCAGCTACTGCGCTAGCGCATGACCCGCTCGCGCCAGCTATAGCCGCCATCGGCTGACTGCGTCACAATTTGCCATTTTGTCCAGTTTTGATCGCGTGTGGTGGCATCGTCCCGCCATTGCACACCGCGGCTTTCCGGGCGTTGCGCCGCCGCCACGCACATCAGCTGGCCCAAAATACCCATCTGCAGAATATCCTGATCGGCTGGATGCAGCGGATATGGCGGGGCAAATTTCTTGACAATGTCGGCAAATACAAGCTCTGCCCCGGCGATGCCAGACTGGTTGCGGATGATGCCAAGGCCTTTTCCGGCGGCGTCGCGCATCGTGGCGATCAACGCCGCGCGCATCGCGGTATCGAGCCTGTGAGCCGGAAGGTCATCGGCAGGTGGCAGACTATTAGCAGATGAAGCGACAGATGAAACGGTCAAATCCCCTGCTATTTGGTGCGCGTCTCTACTGGCATTTTTGCCGGCAATCCTGCCCATCACAACACAGGCCGTCAGCCCGTTGCCGGACAATCTGCCAGCGCCGTGAATGCCGGTGACATTTTCCCCTGCGGCAAATAACCCGGCGACGCCGGTAGCGGCATTCTGATCAATCACCAGCCCGGCAAGCACCGAATGGGCGGCCGGCACCACCTCAATTTTCTCGCTGCGGTAATCGCCACCGGCGGCGGTAATTTTGGCCAGAACCACATCACCCTGACTCGATTCAAACTCCGTCCAGACAGCATCGCTAAACGACCGGCAGTCCAGCCAGACAGGCCCGCGACCCTGAATGATTTCGCTTTGCACAAGCCGCAGAATTTCCGCCCGGCCCAGCTGTTCTGACGGGGTTTCGGCAAAATGCGTCGCCAGCAGGTCGGTGCCATCATTATTCAGCAGCCTGCCGCCACGGCTTAGAAACGGTGCCATACCGGCAATGCGTAACAGCTGGTTATTGACCCGATAAATCAGCGTATATTCAACAAATTCCAGATTGCCCAACGCCGCGCCGGCCTGCAGCCCCAGAACCAGACCATTGCCAATATTGTCAGCATCACCGCTTACCGTTGGAAAGAGTCCGGTTGCCCCGCCTGCACATAACACAACCGCGCCAGCGGTGATGTGATGCGAAGCACCAGCGGAATCACAAAATGCCGCGCCGCAAATATGCCCATCAATATGATGCAGCCGGTACGCCGATAAATGATCAAGGAATATAATGCCCATTCGCCGTGCCGCACCGATCATGATTTGCATGATGGCGGCGCCGCCACCAATTGCCGAGCAGGCGCGTGGCCGCGAATTGCCGGGGGCGTTAAGCTGTACAAATTTGCCGGTTTCACCACGGCTGAAAGGAACCCCATAGCCCTCTAGCCAATCGACCGCGGCGCAGGCCTGCTCTGCCATCACTGTCACCAGTTCCGGCGCGCCAAGATGATGGCCAACAGCCAGACTGTCGGCCGCATGGCGGGCCGGGCTGTCATCAACTGGCTGGCCGTCCAGACCGCCATGCCCAAACGGTGCCGCCAGAATGCCGGCGGCTTTTGCCGAAGAACCGGCGGTGCCTGTCACCCCTTTATTGGCGACAATCACCGCAGCGCCGGCTTCCGCCGCAGCGATCGCCGCGCTAATCGCCGCAAGACCGCCACCAATTACCAAAACATCAGTCACTCTATCGCTTGTCATGCGGGCGAGGGTAACAAACAAGTCGCCAAGCGCAAAGCAACCACTTCAGCGTGATCATCATTGTTATGCGCTGTAGTCGTGCATTCGACATTGGGCGGCGAAAAGAAAGCCTCACCCGGCGGGTATTTTATGATTATCATGCGATTGAAATATATTGTGTGATCAAAAGGAGTGGATCAAATGGCACGGAGTTTTCGGCGTGTGGTGACAGGTCATGATGAACAGGGGACGGCGATCATCGAGAGTGATATGCCGGCCACACAAATTCTGCAGCGCGCCAACCGACCGGGTGTCACGCTGACCAATTTCTGGTTATCTTATGGCACGCCGGCCGAATATGATGGTGATACGGAAACCTGTACCGGCCAGTTTGTTCTGCACCCGCCAGCCGCTGGCAGTGTGTTTCGCTGTGTTGAATTTGAGCCGGAAGACCCGGCGGTGATGGCGACACTTGACGGCCGCGCGGCTTTTGCCGAAATGGGGGCGGCCGACAATATCGTCGAAAATGCCCGGCACCCATTTATGCACCGCACCGACTCAGTTGATTATGCGATTATCCTGACAGGCGAGATTTACATGCTTCTGGACAATGAAGATGTGCATCTCAAAGCTGGCGATGTCGTTGTCCAGCGCGGCACCAACCATGCCTGGTCAAACCGCGGATCGGAAACATGTATTATTGCCTTTGTGCTGATTGATGCTGTGACAAGCCGAACCGCAGACGCCGGCCAGAATAAGGGAATCCCCCGTAAAAAAACTCTCGAGGTAACGGCGGCAGGTCAAACACTAGCCAAATACATCGAATAACAGTTTTACGCCAGTCACTCCCAGCACCACATGCATGGCAAAATAAAACTGTTTGTCGGTTAACAGATGATTGATTTTTCTGCCAAGCCAGACGCCAAGCGGGATGGCTGGCAGCAGCCCGGCCGATACGATCACCACATCCGGGTTTAAAATGCCCAAATTCCAATAGAGCGGGATTTTTGACAAATTCAGCAGAAAAAAGAAGGCTGCCGCTGTGCCTACATAAAAGGCGCGTGGCAATTTGTAGGGAAGCAGATAGATTTGCAACGGGATGCCGCCGGTTACCGAGATGAAGCTTGATATGCCGGCAAGGCTGCACCAAAAGCCGCCGCGCCGCCACATATGCAGCGCATTATGCTGGCTGGCAGTGGGCTGCGATGGGGGTCGGAACTGGCGTTTGAAAAATAAAATCACGGTAAATACCGACATGCCGCCAATAAAGGCTGTCAGCAGATCATTTGAAATATAGTCAAAAAACGCCCAGCCAATGGCATGCCCGGCCATGCCAAAAATAGTCATGATGACCAGTAATTGCCGGTGAATTTTATCGCGTAACGAATACAGCACCCAGACATCAATCACCAGTAAAATGGGTAAGGTGACACCAAGCGCGATGCGCGGGGTTGTGACCAGCAGCAAAATCGGAATGCCGATCGCGACAGCGCCGCCAAATCCGGCCTTTGATATGGCTGTTGTGAGCGCCGCACAAAAAGCCAGCGCAAAAAACAACATCGGGTTGGTGACATCAATCGACGCCAGCGCGGACGCAAAAGTCATGTTATCTGATCACAGATGGTGAAAGAACTGCCCCACTGTTCCTGAAACGATAGGTCTTGGCAAATGATAAATAGCAAAACAGTTTTTTGGGTCGGGGCTGGCGAGCCGGGCGGGTCTAATGAAAATTTTAGGCCATCGCATTTCAACTTGCCGATTGACTATGTGATACAGGATTGAGATTGTTTTGGTGTTTGGTAACTCTTTCGATGCCAAAATTTGTCATTAACCCCCACAACCCCAAAAACCCCAAAAAAAAGATCTGGTATTGCGTTTATGATTTTACATTTGCCACCCGTGTGGCGGT
>ERZ802819.882-NODE-882-length-19431-cov-19.9499_pt1 | contig 19431 bp, 25 predicted proteins | sample MGYA00345647_ERZ802819 | MGnify/ENA primary metagenome ERZ802819 (study PRJEB30503, sample SAMEA104212355) | marine metagenome | biome: Westerlies Biome; feature: [SRF] surface water layer (ENVO:00010504) within the epipelagic zone...; material: water...
TCGCCCTAAGCAACGTGGTGGGCAGCAATATCTTCAATGTGATGGTGGTGCTGGGGAGCAGTGCGTTGGTGCTGCCCCTGCGCGTTGAAAGTCGGCTGGTGCGCCGAGATGTGCCTTTGATGATTGCCGTTTCGGCCGCCGTATGGGGGATGGCGTCCGCCGGACGCGTGACCTGGCAAGCCGGCCTTGCCCTTCTCCTGGGCCTGATCATCAACACCATCTGGGAGATCCGAACCGCACGGGAACAGCCGGATGACAGCGAAAGTGCAGAACCAGAAATCGAAGACAACGCCGCAGAAGGCGGATGGCACCTGGCTGTTCTAAAGCTGATCGGTGGCATCGCAGTGCTCACGGTTGGATCCAAAGTGCTGGTGAGTGGCGCCACCAGCGCTGCAACGCTCCTCGGCGTCAGTGAGGCCGTCATCGGGTTGACGATCGTGTCGGCTGGTACCTCCATGCCGGAACTGATTACGTCGCTCGTTGCAGCCCTCCGCGGTCGAACCGATTTGGCCATCGGCAACGTTGTTGGCAGCTGTCTTCTCAACCTGATGCTTGTGCTGGGAGGCACCGCATTGGTCACAGGAAGTCAGGGACTGAACGTCTCCCCCGACCTCATTCATGACGACCTACCAGTGATGCTTCTCACCAGCCTTGCTTGCCTTCCGATCTTCTGGACTCGCGGACGCATCAGTCGATTGGAAGGGGGATTGTTGCTGAGTCTTTATGTGCTCTACATCGTTGATAACGTTCTTCCCCGAACAAACCTCTCAAGTTGGTCTGATGAATTCAGATTGGTAATGCTTTGTTTGGTTCTACCGGTCGTGATGATCACGATCATCACGCAAGCCGTGGTGTATTGGCGGACGAGCCGATGAGCCCTTCCTGCATGAAAACAAATCGTCTTTGATTTCAACTTAAGAATTCAACAAAACCTTTTTCGGTACGTCCCTGCGCACCTACATCGTCACAAATTCCTCAGACACCGATGGATGCAACGCCATGGTGCGATCAAAGTCGGCCTTGGTTGCCCCCATACCTACAGCGATGGCCGCCATCTGAATAATTTCCGCCGCATGCTCACCCACCATGTGGCATCCCAGCACCCGATCACTCTCCTTCTCCAGCACAAGTTTGAGCAAACAGCGGGGTCCTGTAGCGGGCAAAGCGCGCGACATCGAACGAAAGCGGGCGCGGTGTACAACGACCCCCTCAGCGCCAAACCGTTCAACCGCGGCCTCCTCAGATAAACCGACCGTCGCCAGCTCCGGGTCACTGAAAACGGCACTTGCGACCAGGTCGTGGTCAACACGACGATGGCGCGTACCAAAGGCACTATCGGCAAATGCCCGTCCCTCGTCGATCGCAACCGGAGTGAGATTCACCCGATCTGTGGCATCTCCAACGGCATAGATATGAGGAACCGATGTGCAGGAATCGGAATTCACTTTGATGCGTCCAGCCTCAGTGCTGATTCCTGCCTCTTCAAGGGCCAAATCTTGAAGCCAAGGGCGACGCCCTGTTGCCATGAGAACACCACCACAGGATCTCGAGGTTCCATCGGATAACTGGGCAAGGAGAGAACCGGTGTCGCCCTCGACCGCGGTGACCGTTTGACCAAACACCACATCAATCCCGCTATCCCGCATCCCCTCCAGCACAGAAGTGGCCAGTTCGGCATCAAATCCCCTCAGCAGCCTTGGCCCACGCACCACCTGCGTCACCGAAACACCAAGCCCCTGCAAGATGCACGCAAATTCGCAGGCAATGAAACCGGCACCCACCACCACGACCGAGGAGGGAACATCTTGAAGCTCAAACATGTCATCACTCACCCAGGTCTTCTCAATCCCCGGAATTTGCGGACGCACCGGCCGACCACCAACGGCGACAAGCAACCGAGATCCAGACACCTCACAGACCAGTGCTCCGCCGCGTTGTTTCGAGACACCAACGCTGTTTGGTCCTGTGAACCGACCCCACCCGGAGATCAGCGTTACACCGGCTTTCTCGAGAAAACCCAAATGAAGCGTGTTGAGGCGATCCACCTCAGCGCGCACACGACGCAGCAGTTCCGGCACATCGGACTGGATGGAGTCGATCTTCAGGCCATAAGCAGGTGCATCGGCCAGTTGATGCCGTGCTTGGGCGCCATAAACAAGCAGTTTCTTTGGAACGCAACCGCGGATCACGCATGTGCCACCAACGCGATCACCCTCCACAATCGCCACGCGCGCGCCATAACTTGCCGCCCGCTTAGCCGCTGCGAGTCCGCCTGAACCAGCCCCGAGCACAACCAAATCAAACGACAAGTCCATGGGGCAAGAGCACTCCTGCCATTCTCGTCAATCGTTGGTGGGAGCGCTCGCAATGCAATCGACAGCCATCGGCGCCGACAACCCGTCAGATTGACGCCCTCCATGCCGATTGGCTGAGAACCAACGGACCTCGGGATTCAACGCGCTGTTTGCACTTTTGTGATGTCCGTTTCATCAGCCACCGTTACATCAGCCCCTGTCCACCCCCTGAGCTGGGACGAGCTGACGTTGCACGCAACGGCCGACCAGGAGCGTGTGCAAGGACCCACCAACGCCCAAGCCGACCTTCGTTTATTCGGCCATGACCCAAACAGTGTGCAAGTCACGCTGTTCAGGGACCATCACGCCTGGTGTCCCTACTGCCAAAAGATTTGGCTTTGGTTGGAGTTCAAGCGAATTCCCTACAAAATCCAAAAGGTGACCATGCGTTGCTATGGACCGAAGGAGCCTTGGTTTCTAAAAAAAGTTCCCTCAGGAATGCTCCCTGCCTTGGAACTCAAAGGAGAATTGATCACAGAAAGTGATGTGATCTTGCTTGCTCTTGAGCAACAGTTTGGGCCCCTGGGCGGTGCGATGACTCACTCAGATTCTTTGGAACTTAGACATTTAGAGAGGCTCTTGTTCCGTGCTTGGTGCATCTGGCTCTGTAGTCCAGGGCTCACGTCTCGCCAGCAACACCAAGCCCAAGAGCAATTTAGAGCGGTGGCCCAGCGCTTTGAACAAGAACTCAATACAACACCTGGCCCCTGGCTGCGCAGCGATCAACCCGAAACCGTTGATTTGTTATTTGTCCCCTACGTGGAACGAATGAACGCCTCGTTGGCGTACTACAAGGGCTATCGATTGCGGCGGGAACACCCCAACATCGATCGCTGGTTTCGTGCTCTTGAATCCCTGGAGACCTACCGCGGAACCCAGAGCGATATGCACACCCATGTCCACGATTTGCCACCCCAAATGGGAGGTTGTTGGTCGGACAATTCGGAACTTGCCACGGAGCTTGCAGCCAAGATCGATCGTGGCGATGGACTCGGTGACGACGAAGCGATTTGGCCCGACGACACACTCCATGGTCAAGCGGCCCTTGCCCTATCCCGAGTGATACGCCATCGCGACCAGCTGCTGAAACGCAATCCATTCGGCAGCCAAAGATTCGACCTGCCATTGCGTTGCGCACTCACCCGACTCATCACCGGAGCAGCGTGCCAACCACCGAAAGGTTCTGCCGCATCACTGCGCTATCTACGCGACCGCATCTCAATTCCACGGGATATGCCCTTACCCGCAGGGCGTCTTCTCCGCCAAGCCCTAGAAGCAACGGCCGCCATGGATGGCCCACAACAGGGGGAACCACTGGGGCTGCGAAATCGTTTTGATCAAGACCCCAGGGCTTTTTTGATTCGGCCATAGTGGGTTGAAGGGTCGCAACAGAGGCGTGTCGCTTCGACTGTCGGTTTATCAGAACATTCCCAAGCCAACGCCAGAGACGCCGCTGGTGGAAGTTTCTGTGGCAGCTTTACGCCCCACGCAGTGGTGCGTTGGCTATGCCGAGGTTTGGGCACGGCAAGTTGATTTTTCCAGTGACAGTCGCCAAACACGCCTGGACTATCTCCGCAAAAAGCCTGTACCCATGGTGCGCAATGCAGCGGGCTCGCTCTGGATGGTGGATCGTCATCACAGGCTGAGATCTCTGCTCGGCATCGATCCTGAAGCCACCACATGGGGATATGTGATTGCTGAGGTTGATGATCAAAATCCAACGGCGGCGATCAGTTATTTGCAGACGCAAGGATGGCTTTATCTCTACGACAGTCGTGGACAGGGACCACGTCATCCCAGTGAGTTGCCAGGTTCACTACTGACGTTGGAAGACGACCCTTATCGCAGCTTGGTCTGGAAGCTCAAGCAAGAGGGGTTGATCAAACCTCAAGCCCATATTCCTTATCACGAATTTCGTTGGGCTGCCTGGCTCCGCCAACGGCCACTCCCGCCATTTAGTTCGCGTCAATTGGAGCCTGCACTCGCCCCCGCCAGACGCTTGGTGTGCTCAGAAAGCGCCCGCAACATGGCCGGATGGAAAGGTAAAACAGCCTGACTCGTGAATCAACGCTTGCTTCGTGAATCAATTTGCAGCAAGTCGCGCACCTTCTGCACCTGACCGGCCAGCTTCGGATCGGACGCTAATTTTTTTTCGATTTGTTCAATCGCGTACATCACCGTGGTGTGGTCTTTCCCCCCAAAGGTGTCGCCAATGCGAGGAAGGCTTAGGTCGGTGCCCTGACGCATTAAGTACATCCCCACCTGACGCGCCTGGCTCACGGCTCGACGGCGAGTACTGCTGCACATCTCCTCCGCGGTGACATCAAAGACCTCGGACACTTTTTCAATCACCTGCTGAGGAGACACCGCCACGCCTTGTCCGGTGGGATCAAGCATTGGGGCGACCGACTCCACCGTCATCGGTAGACCTGTAATCGAGGCAAACGCCACTGCTCGGGTGAGAGCTCCTTCCAGCTCACGAATATTGGAGGTGAAACGACCAGCGATGTACTGGATCAAATCCCGAGGCAGGGCCATCCGTTCTTGCTCCGCCTTCTTTTGAAGAATCGCCATTCGCGTCTCCAGGTCGGGGGACTGGATATCCGCAATCAGACCCATCTGAAACCGAGAAATCAGCCGCTGCTGCAAACGCGGGATCTGGCTGGGAGGGCGATCACTGGCAATCACCACCTGACGTCCTGCTTCATGCAGAGCGTTAAACGTATGGAAAAACTCCTCTTGGGTGTATTCCTTCCCCTCAATGAACTGGATGTCGTCAACCAGAATCAAATCAGCCGCGCGATAACGATCACGGAAGGCCTGCATGCCGTCCTTACGAATCGCTTGAATCAAATCATTGGTGAACGTTTCGGTCGAGACATACGCCACCCGAGCCCCGGGGTCGATCTCGAGGCGGTAATGGCCAATGGCCTGCATCAGGTGGGTTTTGCCGAGGCCAACGCCACCACAAATGAACAGTGGATTGAATTCCCGTCCAGGGGCCTCTGCCACAGCCAACGCAGCCGCGTGGGCCATGCGGCTGTTTTGACCCACCACAAAACGGCCGAATACGTAGCGGGGATTCAGGGCTGGCAGATAGCGGCGCTGTCCACTAGGGCGAGCTGGGGCTGACTCCCGACGAGGTTCAGACACATCGGTGAGTTCCACTGCAGCCGCATCGGCAACGCTCTCCGACTTGGGCAATGCAGTTTGAGCAAGAACGGTGACTTGAACCGATCGACCGCTGATGCTGGTTGCCATTTCAGCGATGGTGGGCAGCAGCTGCTCCCGCAATCGAATGCTGGTGAAGGGGTTGGGAGCCAACAACTTCAACTCACCATTGCTGAAGCTGCTGCAGCCCGTTGGCCGAATGAACGTCTCAAAGGTGGGCTTGGAGAGCTTGTCCTGTAATCCCTTTCGAACCTTGGTCCAGAGCTCGTCTCCCGTCTCCACGAAATCGCCGCGCTCCTGAAGGTTGAATCTACGCATGTTGTGAGGCTGCGGCATTCTTAGGTTCATCAGCATCGAAAAAACCGTGATGCCAACTTTCATTCGTTGGATCGGACTGGCCCTGATCGGGACAGGCCTGTCGTCATGCGGTTTGATCAAGTCCCAACTGGGGTTGGGTCCCAAACCCCCTCAATTGGCTCCACCCGTTGTCAATGACCAACCTCGCAGTGCCCCACTCCAGGCTCGCGAGAATGTGATTGTGAAAGCGGTGGACAGGGTGGGGCCCGCCGTGGTGCGCATTGATGTGGTCAAAAAAGTCAATAATCCGTTGGGCGGGATTTTTGGAATCGGCCCTTCGACCCAGCGACAGCAAGGACAGGGCTCGGGCTTCATCACGCGAAGCAATGGGTTGATTTTCACCAATGAACATGTCGTTCGAGGGGCCGACCAAGTGGCCGTCACCCTTCCCGATGGGCGAAGCTTCAAAGGCAAAGTGCTCGGGGGCGATCCCCTCACCGACGTTGCAGTGGTGAAGGTGGTCGCCGAAAACCTGCCAGTGGCATCCCTCGGCAACTCCGATGACTTGAAGCCCGGTGAATGGGCTATCGCCATCGGTAATCCTTTTGGCCTGAACAACACCGTCACGGCTGGGATTATCAGCGCCGTCGACCGAACCAACGCCGTGGGGGAAGGCCAACGCGTTCCGTATATCCAAACGGATGCAGCCGTGAATCCCGGCAACAGCGGTGGGCCGCTCATCAATGCTGCAGGCCAGGTCATCGGCATCAACACGGCGATCAGAACAGCCCCCGGGGGGGGACTCAGCTTTGCCGTTCCCGTCAATCTGGCGAAGCGAATCGCCCAGCAGATTGTGAGCACAGGGGAGGCATCACATCCCTTTATTGGAGTTCAGCTGCGGAGCCTGACCCCCCAACTCGCCCGAGAGATCAATGCCACCGGCAGCAGCTGCACCGTGCCAGAACTCAACGGGGTTCTGGTGGTGGAGGTTGTACCCGATACACCTGCTGCGGAGGCAGACATTCGCCAATGCGATCTGATTCTTTATGTGGATGGCGAATCAGTGCAAAACCCCACAGAAGTTCAGCTCGCCGTTGACCGCGGCGAGGTGGGGCAACCCATGCAGCTCAAACTGAGACGCGATGGCGATGAAATCTCAGTGGAAGTGCTTCCCAAAGAATTACCGCGTCAAAATTGAGATGCCACGGATCGTGGTGATGGCTCGCTGGCCCGCAGCCAACCGGTGCAAGCAACGCCTGAGCCACGACCTGAGCCGTTGCGCTGGGGTGCTCAATGCGGGGGAAAGCGCCATGCGCATCCAACGTCAACTCACGCGTCACACGGCCTCCGTGGTGGCGTCGATGGCAGCGGCCCGAACCATCTCAGCCACGTTGGCCATCGACGGCCTTGGCCCCAGCGCCGCCCGGCGCTGGGGAGAGCAACTCGGCCTAACCCATGTGGAATTACAAGGGGGCGGCAACTTGGGCTGCAGGATGAAACGCCAACTCCTGTTGGGCCAACGCACGGACCGCAGCACCCTGTTCATCGGCACGGATCTTCCAGACCTGAACAGCAACGACCTTCAAACGGCAATCACCAGCCTTCAAGGCCACGATCTTGTGCTCGGTCCCGCAGAGGATGGCGGCTACTGGCTGATTGGTTTCGGTCGGAAACTTCTTGCACGCCCGCGACACTGGCCTCTCGGGGGAATTCCCTGGGGGAAGGCGAATGTGCTCGAACAAACAAAAGCTCAAGCGGCACAAAACCAACTAACCACTGCCCTGATCGCTCGGCGGAATGATCTCGATCACCTGGCAGATCTCAGGCCTTGGCAGGGTTAAGCGTGGCAGGGTTAAGCGTGGTGGTTCCCGTGCTCAATGAAGCGAGGCACCTCCCCTTCCTCTTAGCAGATCTCCAGCGGTGGCCCGATGCCCTCCAAATCGTTGTTGTGGATGGAGGCAGTACGGACAAAACCATTCAGGTGGCCCATCAAGGAGGAGCCCAGGTTGTGCAAAGCCCTGTGCAGGGTCGAGGACAGCAACTCCAACGGGGTCTGCAATTGTCTCAGCACAGCTGGTTGATGGTGTTGCACGCCGATAGTCGGCTCAGCCAGCACTGGGTGGATCACGTCCAAAGGGTGCTCAGCATGGCGCGGGGACGTCAACAGGCTTGGGCCTTTGACTTCCGCGTCGATCAACGCCGGCCAATGTTGAAGCTGCTGGAATGGTGTGTGGCGCTTCGCAGCCGCTGGGGACAGATGCCCTATGGAGATCAAGGTCTCCTAATCCACCGCAGCCTGTACGAACGCGTTGGGGGCTATCGATCCTTAGCTCTCATGGAAGATGTCGACCTCATCCAAAGGCTGCAACAGATCAGTCGAATTGGTGCCCTGGGGTGCGCCCTCACCACAAGCGCACGACGCTGGAACCATCGCGGCGTTTTGAACCAGGCTTGGAGCAATGCTCGGCTCAGACGACGCTGGAAAAACGGCGAGGACGCCGAACAATTAATTCGAATTTATCGACGTTGATCTATCCCTAATTGGAGTACCAGAAAGCACAACGATGAGCTTGAGGCTCAAGATCCCACCCCTGACGCTGATAGAAATTGACCACGTCTGGATCAGCAAACAGGCTCACCCGTTCCGTGCCCATCTGATGCAGGGTCTCGAGGATGTAAATCATCATCTGTTTGCCCAAGCCGTTGCCTTGATAGAGGGGGTGGACAGCCACATCCCAAACGGTGGCCTCAAAAACGCCATCTCCCGTGCACCGTGCGAAACCAACAAGCCGAGGAACCCTGGGGTCATGGCGCCATAAGCCCACCTTGAGAAGGCTGTTTGACAACGCTTTCCGCACACGACGGGCAGGGCGGCGACTCCATCCCACAGCTTCGAGCAACTGCTCAAGCTCGATGAGATCAAAGGGTTGCGACTGACTAAACACCAGGGTGAGCTGATCATTCGCGCAGGTACACAACCTTGCGTCCTCGCCGTATTGCTGCAGGAGTGGCTCTGCAGGCACTTGCAAGGAGGACGTCATCACAGCTTGGCGAGCCCCCGTTCTTGAAGGTCAGCCAACTGGGCGTACAAACCACCTTGTGCACGAAGCTCCACATGGGTGCCCTGCTCAATCAGCTCTCCCCCTTTCAACACCAAGATGCGATCGGAGGCCTCGACGGTGGCGAGGCGATGCGCAATCACCACAGCAGTCCGCTTTTGCAGCAACCGATCGAGATCACGCTGCAACGTTGCTTCGGTCGAGGGATCCATAAAGGCCGTGGCTTCATCCATCACCAACACCGTTGGATTGCGAATCGCCACCCTGGCCACAGCCAACAGCTGCCGTTCACCGGAGGAGATATTGCCTCCCCGTTCACGCAGCTCTGTTGCAAGCCCCTGAGGAAGCCGACGAAGCAGCTCATCCAGTCCCAGGTCTGAACAGATTCTTTGAAGCTGTTCATCACTCACCTCAGCATCAAGACGCAGATTGTCAGCAACGTTGCCACTGAACAAAAAGGTGTCCTGAAGCACGACTCCCAACTGGCGACGGAGATCCGCCGTTGAGATCGAACGGATATCGCGACCATCGAGCAGGATTCGCCCCTCCTGGGGTTCGTACAAGCGACACAGCAATCGAATCACGGTGGATTTTCCCGATCCTGTGGGGCCCACGAGGGCTACGTGCTCACCGGGAGCAATCCGAAAGGACAAGTTCCGCAGAATCGGATCGTCGGGGCGATACGAAAAACTGACATTTTCAAAAATCAATTCACCGGCGCCCAGGGTGTTTAAGGGCTGAGGGTCACGGGCTTCAACAATCTCGAGGGGCTTTTCCATCAACTCCCCAATCCGTTCCACCGCCGTCAATCCCCCCTGAATCTGGGTGAATCGTTCCGCCAACTGTCGCAAGGGATCAAACAACCGCTGGGCATAAATGATGAACGTGGTGAGTGTGCCTAACCCCATCGACCCGTTGGTCACCATCCAGCCGCCCAGGGCCAGCACCAAAGCAACGGCTCCGAGGCCCACCCATTCGAGAAACGCGGAGATGCTGCTGTCAAAGAAAATCGTTCCGTTCACCGCACTGCGATAGGCGGCTCCGGTGCGGGAGAAACGGCGGCTATTGACCTGCTCCCGGCGATACATCTGAACCACCTCAAGTCCCTGAAGATTTTCCTGGAAATCAGCATTGAGCTGGGACAGCTCTTCGCGCACCATGTAATTCGCTTTCCGGTAACGCCCCTGCAGCCACAAAACAAACAAAGTGACTGGGACTTGGGTGACAAGGAGCAACAAACCGAGGCGCCACTCAATCAGCAGCATGGTGGTGGCAATCACGGTCAAGCTCACCAAATCGCCGAGGACCCCAACAGCTCCGCTCCCAAAAACCTCAGCTAAGGCATCCACATCGTTGGTCAACCTGGTGAGCAACTTGCCCACCGGCATGCTGTCGTGGAAACGAAGGGAAAGCGAAAGGGCGTGACGAAAAAGATCGTCTCGAATTCGAGCCGTGAGCCGTTGACCAACGGCCTGAATGTTGAACGTCTGAATCCCCTGAAGGGCGAGGCGCAACAACACGGAGATCAACAGGAGACCCACGATCGTTTGAATCGCCTGAGGAACCGACAATCCCGAAAGCCATGGAAGGCTTGGTTCGCGGCGCAGAACGCTGATCGCCTGACCAACCAGCAAGGGCTGGATTGACCCTGCCAGTGCAAGTGGCACGAGCAAAGCGAGGGTGACGAAGAGACGCCGGCGATCACGAGCCAAATAGCGACCAAGACGCCGAACGCGTTTCCAATCAGCTCCGGCTCCCATCAAGCCTCTCCCTTCGATGGTTCAACGGCGCGAATCGCCGTCACGATTTCGGTCAACGCACCGTCATCGAGGCGCATAGACAGAGGATGTCCCACCAATCGAGCCGACGAGCGAAACAATTCCTCAATTTCAACCAGGCCGTTATCCCGCAAGGTGCGGCCCGTTGCAACGAGATCAACAATCGCTTCAGACATCCCTGTAATCGGACCGAGTTCAACGGAGCCGTTCAAATGAACCAACTCGACCGGAAGGTCGAGTGAATCGAAGTATTCCCTGGCGCAGTGCGTGAATTTGCTGGCAACGCGGCAGTGGGCTGGCAGATCCAAGGCTCGTTGATATCCGCTACTGGCTTTCACGGCAACGGACATCCGACATCCGCCAAAACCAAGGTCCACCAACTGTGCCACTGGCAACTGGTGCTCCTTCAAGACGTCGTATCCGACAACCCCGAGCTGAGCCTGTCCATAGGACACATAGGTGGGCACATCTCCATTTCGAACCAACAGTGCTCGCGCTCGACCACACGGGGTCGGAACCATTAACTGCCTGTTGTCTTTGTCCAGCACGGCTGAGAAGTCGAGACCCGCTGCAGCGAAACGCGCCACGGAGTCCTTGAGAAGCGCACCTTTTGCCAACGCGACGGTAATCATGGGTCCAGCGTTGACCGGGAAACCAGGCAGGACTTTAACGATGCACTCCACACTTCATGCCTTGCCAGTCCTACAAGACAACGTGATTTGGATCTGGAGCAGAGGCAAGAACGCGGTCGTCGTGGATCCAGCAGTGGCGGAGCCAGTGGGTCAGTGGTTGAACGCTCACGGGATGTGCTTGAAGGCGATCCTGCAAACCCACCATCACGCTGATCACATCGGCGGGACCACAGACCTGTTGCGTGAATGGCCGCAGGCGGAGGTCGTCGCAGCCACTGCCGATCGGCTCAGAATTCCGTTGCAAACCAGGGGTGTTGCCGATGGCGATGTGATCAACCTTCTGGGACGAAGCCTTGAGGTGATCGATGTGGCGGCCCACACCTCCGCCCATATCGCGTTCATCATTCGGAACGACGACGACCAAGACCCCAGCTTTGGGCCGCTGGTGTTTTGTGGCGACACTCTTTTTGCGGGCGGCTGCGGGCGGTTGTTTGAAGGCTCCGCTCAGGACATGTATCGAGCACTCCAACGCTTGGCGGCATTGCCGGATGAAACCCTTGTGTGCTGCGCCCATGAGTACACCGAAGCCAATTTGCGCTGGGCTACGGAGCAACGTCCTAACGACGTTCAAATCACAACTCGCCACCAGACAGTGAAGGCACTGCGTTCTCGCGGAGATCTGAGTCTTCCCTCAAGCATTGGTGCTGAAAAACGCACCAACTTATTTATGCAGGCTGAAACGGCCGAACAACTCGCCGAGCTCAGGAGTCATAAGGATCAGTGGCGTTCAAGCTGATGCGCTGGGGGAACAGCATGGCCTTGGCACCCTTTCGAAAACCAAGACGACAGCGTGTACCGCGGTTGTAGTCGTGCTCCAGGGGCTGGGTGACACGCAGGTGTTGTTCAGCCGCTTGAACCCGGAGTTGCCAAGCATGACCTTGAAATTCACGGCCCATCACACAGGCTTCAGCCTCCGGCTCAGGCTCCAAGGCGATCGCTGCTGGATCCACCAACAGATTTGCATCGTCGGGCCAAGACTTCAACGACAACTGCGACGGCACAGGAAGGCTGCCGAGGCAACAGTGCAAACGGTTATCTGCCTCTGGCCAAACAGGAATCAAATTCGCCTGGAGAACAAAACGCCCCACGAAAGGAGTGGCGGGATGATCAACTAGATCCCTTGGAGTGGCGCACTGGTGCAACACCCCATCCCGCATCACAGCGACACGATCACAAATCGCGAGGGCCTCACCAGGGTCATGGGTCACCAGAAGTCCACTGGCTCCACACACCTGCAACACCGAAGCCAGTTCACTGCGAAGAAGAAGGCGCACTTCCACATCGAGATTGGAAAAAGGCTCATCGAGAAGAACGACCTGAGGGGCTGGAGCCAAAGCACGCGCCAACGCCAAGCGTTGACGCTGCCCACCAGATAATTGATGGGGATAGCGCTGCTCCAACCCCTGGAGGCCCAAGAGATCAAGCAACCAAATTGCGCGACTGTTGTCTTGACCTGGACGCAAGCCAAAGCAAGCGTTTTGCCACGCCGTGAGGTGGGGGAACAGGGCATAGTCCTGAAACACCATGCCAACTCCTCGGCGCTCAGGCGGAACCCAGTGCTGCCCCCCCGCCACGATGCGGTGCTGAAGATGAACGGATCCCTGATCAGGCCGTTCAAAGCCTGCGATTAATCGCAAAAGGGTCGTCTTTCCACAACCTGAGGGTCCCAACAAACCCACAAGCTCCCCGGATTGGAGCTCGAGATTGATGCCACGGAGGGTCCAGTCGTTCGACGACTCCTTGTAGCGATGCCAGAGGCCTCGGATTTCAACCGGTCCTGAGACCCTTTCCAACAGTGGAACGCGATGATTTAACCCCATTCTGCTCTGCTGTCCCGCCATGCCGAATCAAGCCATCACCACCACAGCGGCTCCAGCGCCCGTTGGCCCCTACAACCAAGCTGTCCTAGCTGGGGGATGGTTGTACTGCTCAGGACAGATCCCTCTTGACCCAGCAACAGGGGTCATGGTTGGGGATGGCGATGTTGCGGCCGAGACCCATCAGGTCTTGAAAAATTTAAAAGCCGTACTAACCGAAGCTGGAGCGTCTGCGGAACAAGTGGTGCGCACCACCGTTTTTCTGGCTGATCTCGCCGATTTTGGAACGGTCAACGCCATCTATGCGGAGATGTTTGGTGACGGAGTTAGCCCAGCCCGAGCCTGCGTTCAAGTTGCAGCGCTTCCGAAAGGTGCACGGGTCGAAATCGATTGCGTCGCATGGATGGGATGACACTCGACGTCGACCACTGAAACTCCAAATCAGTGGGGGTGCAGATAGACAAACAACGACCTGCACCCCCTCGTCAAGAAGCAAAACAGCTTCACTTTCTGGGAACGACGAACGCATAAGTTGTCTTGGTGGATGAGACGGTCCAATGCCTCAGGCAAAACTCACCATCGGCGAACTCGAGGCGGGCTATCCCATGTACTGCAAGGCACTAAGGCGCTTGCTACAACAGGGAAAAACAGCCAAAGAAATTGAACGCACAGTGTGTTGGGGTCATCTCGAAACCCTGAATCGCTGCCTACCGACCCGTTACAAATCCCCCTCATACCTACTGGCACTGATTCGCCGCGATATTGAAAAACCTGAATCGTCCCGTTAAATCTCAGACGATTCAAAGCATTTACACAGCTGCTGCATAGTCCAGCCCTGGAATCTTCACCTAAAGCTATGGAAAGAAGTCCTAGCTCGTAATGTCCCGCTGCATTTTTCGAAAAGCCAATCGTCATCAAGGCTGGAAACTGGCTCCACTCATTATTATTTTTGCAGGCGCAGTGATTACCCTTGAGAAAGTACCGAATAGCCAAGCGCAGTGGGCAAGTGATTCAAATCAAAAAACTAGGACCATAATCACAACAAAAAATTAATCTTGAAGGCCATAGCTGTTAGCATGAAATCAATATTTCAAACAAAATGATCAAATTAATCAGTTATGCCATAGCCGGGCTAGCAATCACTGGGGCCGACTCTTTAGCGGCAGAATGCTTCACGGTCATCTCTCCAACCAATCCAAATCGAGAAGAATGCAAAGAAGTTGCACGAACACCAGATCGGCAGAGAATTTACAAATGCTGCCGCTGATCCAGCAGAGCATCCAACTTCAAACCATTCCAGCCAAAGTCAGCATTAAACGTTCAGCACCAATAGAAGTGGCAATACACAACGGCACCGAAAATAACGTTCGCGGCTTTGATCAATTAGAGTTACTCACCAAAGGTCAATCTCCGCTATGGCAGACACAAATCCTTTCAGCACTGCCATTCAATTCGCCATAAGCACTGGCAAAATTCAATCGGCCTCAGATATTGATTTATCAAAAAGCACGACAGGTATTGATTCCGTGATTTTACGAAATGAACAAGGGATTACTGTAGCGAGCATTTCCAAAAGAATATTGAAAGAGCGAGCCGAAAATGATGCTGTTGCTAAATTAAAATCTGAACAGACAGAGCAATTATAGATCGCACCAAAAAGATCAATTATTCCGAAGACTTAACAAATCACTCAAGATTTTCATCAAATAACTTTTACAAAAACCATTGGATTCATTGCAACAATATTGATTCAAATATTGAGTATCACCAAATTTTTAGAGCTCCCTTTTCAAACGTCAAGTCAATCCTTTAATCAGGCATGAAATTTCTTCACTGCAGCCATCTTGTTTAGATGAGGTGCATAGACGACTCCCTACGTAACTCGATAGCGCCAGTACCCATCCAACGGGAAGCCTGACTCATGACTGAACCCATCTGCCATTCCACGCTTTGGCATGCCCTGTTCATCATCTCTCTCGTTCGTCGACGAAAGGATGGAAGTGCTCCGCGCAAACAGCGATTCCATCAACATCAACCTTCCAACAGCGTTCTGATTTGATCACATTCCTTGAATTGAGACATCCTCCTGAGCCAAACCTGGAGAGTTGAAATCAATCTCCATGGCACGTCGTCTTCAGGCTTCGCAAAACCAAGGGCAACAGGCTGAACTCGCGGCTTGGACAGCTGTTGTTTTTGCAACGATTACCGCACTCGCCGTTTGGGGCGTGGCGAATGCTTATTCTCTTCATGGATAAAAACTCTTTACGCCGAAAGAGCAAACAACTCAGCAGTAGCGATTGATTCAGGGCGGATCGTCCTTAGAACGTCAATTAACCAAAACGACGGTCGAGCCACTGAGTTAGGGCATAGACACCAATAAACATTGGCAGGTATGCAATCCACAAACTTGGGAGATCAAGGTTGCTATTGTTAATTAATACAAGTCCGAGATAGCTTACAGAGCCATAAATAGACGCACGACGAATGGGACCTATTATTTTTTTCACAGCGCTGCTTAAAAAGGTACTTTACAGGAAGATAATTTTTTAAGAGATCTTAAGTGCGGGGGGAAACCCCCCATGACCGTGGATTGATCAGTGGTCCCTAATCCGGCGTCGCAACCGAGGTATCACCAGCAGATCCATCAGAGCAAACACAACGAGGGAAGGGAGAAACCCACGGGCAACAAGCCGACACGCATAACGTGAATCATCAAACTGACATATCAAAAACTCGATTACAAAAAATAGAAATACTTTCACCGCAAAGCTTTTAAGCGCAAATCTGAGCTCAGATGATGACAACACAGCTTTTCTCATATGGCAAGCAGATCTTCCAACAACGCTAGGAGCCTAATTGAATACGTCAACCTGTCACCCAAGGCAGGAAATTGCTAAGACTGCAACATATAACGACGACTGAAATTGAATATATTATTTGACAATGCACCTCAAACCCTAGGTTACTCCATTTATCAAAAATCTCAGCATAACGATAGAGATACACCAAGAAACGGCAAGATTTAAGCATAAGCAATAAACAACCTAGATATTTTTGTCCCAGCCAGTGTTATCAATAAACTCAGAGTATCAATTACTGACCGTAATTTCACGCAAGTCTGAGGCCCTCACCCAAGCCGCCAATGCGTCAATATCAGTGCGATTGGGGATACAGATACACCCGGTACCTGGATAGCAACGGTGAACCCCTAAGGCGCTACGCGTGGTTTCAAAATGAGGCTGAAGATCAAACCAAAGATCATCCCCCCAAGGTTCAGGGGTACCAAGTTGATACGTTCCAGCCGGTAACGGTGAAGCATTTCCTGGACTCCACAACCGATCAGCGGTTTGACGTTGCGCAATCCCACTTGCCGCTGTCCAACGGGCCAATAGGGATCCATCCCCATGCAACTCCACAAGCCAAACACTGTTGCCATCAGGGAAGACGTCGTTGGTTCTCCGCATGGTGAGGCGAAGGGTTTCTCCCTTAGGCCGAGCTGATGTCGGCCCCGCTTGACCAGGAAGAACAACTGCGTTCAGGCTCTGCTCTTGTGGAACTTTGACCAATTGCGGAGATCGCGTTTCCGCTGAAGGCGTGCAACCAACAACACACAGAACGGCCAGCAAGAATGCCGAACGGATCGAGACCATCAACATGGACACCAAGACGCGTCTAACGCTGGCACGATGCGTTGAGAACACGAGAAGGGCCCATGGAAGTTGTTGATCTTTTCCCACGTTCCATTCTCAAGGGTGAGTTGCCAACTCCCCTGCTGAAGGAGCTTTTGGCATTGGGGAGCCAGGTGTTGAAAAACCCGGAGGCCAATCCTGATGCGTCCTTGAAACTGGCCGGTCAGCTCACGCAACAGCGGGAGCTGAAACCTGGGCAACCAGGTGTGCAGCGCCTGATCGGAGACCACCTTTTACCCGGATGCGAGCGCTGGATCCGCCATGTCATCGACCGTCAGCCACCCCAAGGTCGTGGGCCATGGGGTGTTGGGAACTACCAGCTAAAGCTCATTGATCTTTGGTTGAATTGCCAAATTGCTGGGGACTACAACCCCACCCATACCCACGGCGGCAGCTTCTCGGGCGTGATTTTCTTAAAAACTCCCCCCCAGATCACTGCCAACAGTTTTGACGGACAACTGTGTTTTCACGGTCCTGAAGAGTGGCATCTGCAGTCGTTCCGTACAGGGATGGCCCATTACGTCCTCCCTGTACCCGGAGAGTTTTATATCTTTCCGGCTTGGCAACCTCATTCCGTGATGCCTTTTCGTGGAGACGGTGAACGGTGGTCCTTGGCCTTCAACGCAACAGCCATTCCTGGTCCTCCAAGACCACAAGCCATGGGAAATATCTCCTTATCCAACCAACGACCCATGGTGCAGGGTTTTTAAAGGACTCTGTCAGGATGACTGTGTGAAAGTCTCGAATCAATGGATCCAAATAGTCCCCTGATCGAAGCTCGCGAGATCGCTGACACCATCGAACATCTCTCGACTCAACTAACACCTGAGGTGATCCGGGCAGCACGACAAGACAAAGACGGAAGGCTTTATTTAGATCGAATCGAATACGCGCTTGGCACCATCGGGAAGGCCTTAATTCTCACCGACTACACCATCGATGAGGAGAAAGATATCGACAAACTTGAAGCATTTCGAGAGTCGCAACAGCGCATGAACTGAACATCGTCACTCCACAGCCTCAGCAGATTTAACGTCGTGTTGATGGTTAACAACGTCATCGTCGTTTTCAACAATCTGCTGCCAACCACTGCACCAGTGCTTGGCATCGTTGAGGTCACGCCACAGAACACGTTCCCGATGGGCAGGGTCAAGAACAGCCGATAGCTCGACCCAGCGCTGTTCCCCCTTGCCGCCTTGGGTCACGAGCTGAAAATGGCGATACCCCCCAACGGCCCGTTGGCTGGTCCAAGCCTTCGCTGGAACCCAAGCCATTAGGCATCCACAAAAACCTGATGAACCGTGCTCTCCAGGACGTGACCCGAGGCGGCAATCATGTCTTTGTGATCATCCATAAACTGAGCCATCACTCCTGGTTTGGCCTGCATCACAGCGCAAATTTTGGTGGGGTCATCCGGACTCACCCCGCGGTAGAGCGTTGAAATACCGGCCATTTTTTGGAGAGGACGCGATGCGTCATAGGTTTTGACCCACTCGCCGAACGGTTTCGTGATGGTGAATGTGAGTACGTGGGTTTCCATTCAGCCAAAACGAACGAACATCCGGACCGTATCACCGCTGTAAAGGGGGGCATCAATCACCCCTGAAGAGCGGATCACAGAAGCCGGTGCGTCATCAACACGATCGGATTAGCTCATGGTGCGAACTCTCATTAGTAGTTACTATTGAGAACAATTGATCAATCCCAGGTGTCGCCGTCTTCAGCACCGAATCCTGAGGACGGATCCCTCGAAGACGGATTGCACCAAGGCGGACGACGTCTCACCCCCCAGCGCAAACGGGTGCTGGAGCTTTTTGAACTGCGCGGTGCCGGTTGCCACCTCAGCGCTGAGGAGGTGCATCAACAACTGGTAAACCTCAAACTGAAAGTGTCCCTAGCCACGGTGTATCGAACCCTCCGACTGTTGGCAGACATGGGTTTTCTGCAAGAGCTGGAACTCAGCGAGGGGGGGCGTCGGTTTGAATTAGCCGATGATGACCACAGAGACCACCACCACGTGGTTTGTATCCGCTGTGGACGCACCGAAGAATTTGAGAATGAGTCAATTCTTGCCGCTGGGGCAGAAGCAGCAAAAAGATTGAATTTCAAATTGATTGAATCAAGCCTGAATGTCAGAGCCATCTGCGCTGACTGTCAGACCTGACGACGACTGATTACTGAGGATGCTCGTTGCAAGGCATCCAGTAACGATCACCCATGCGATGGACACCCTGGCAACCAAGTTTTGCTGCCTGTTCTTCAGCCTGCTCCCGTGAGGGGTAAGCGAGATAGCGAGGATTTGTGGTGGAGCGGATTTGAATCAAGCCCATGCTCATGGGTCCAGCGGTTAGGACGCCCATGGTGTTGAACCCCACCGCGATCAACCCCATGCCCACGATTGCGGCATTGAACACACCCATGGCGACCACACCAATCGACACCACCCCCATCGGCACCACGCCGATCGAGATCACGCCCATCGGCACAATCCCGATGGCAATGGTTCCCATCGGTGCAACACCGATGGCAATGCGCTTTTGATTGCTAGCGCAATCACCATCCCGTTTCATTGAA
>ERZ802819.885-NODE-885-length-19388-cov-17.0462_pt1 | contig 19388 bp, 19 predicted proteins | sample MGYA00345647_ERZ802819 | MGnify/ENA primary metagenome ERZ802819 (study PRJEB30503, sample SAMEA104212355) | marine metagenome | biome: Westerlies Biome; feature: [SRF] surface water layer (ENVO:00010504) within the epipelagic zone...; material: water...
ACCGGAACTGGTCATAGGCCAAATCCACACACGCTTAAACTGGTCACAGCAATGTGTTGTTGCCGGTTGATGTCATCACACATCACTGGCCACAGGGTTGAAAGAGTCGAAAAGCCAGCCGGTTTCTGCCGGCGCATTCGGGCGCGAGCTTTTTGCCGATATGCGCGATCAGGCGGCCCCGGCCGAAAATGATAGGAAACTCAATATGCTAAGGAGATATTCATGACTATGCACGCGATCATGCCCAAGGGGCCGGTGGTTCCCGTGGTTGTTATAGAACATGTCAGCCAGGCGATGCCGCTTGCCGACGGCGGTATCAATGTTATTGAAAACACCTTGCGCAGCGACGCTGCGCTTGATTACATTGCCGCCATTGCCAGCCAGCGCCCGCAGATGACCGTTGGCGTCGGAACCGTCCTAACCCCGGCGCAGATGCAGGCAGCAAAAGGCTCTGGCGCAGCTTTCGCCTTGTCCCCCGGGGCGTATCCCGATCTGATCAAGGCATCGGCGGCAAGCGACCTGCCGCTATTGCCCGGGGCGGCAACAGCATCTGAAATGATGGCAATGATGGCGGCCGGATTCATCGAAATGAAATACTCTCCAGCTGCTATCGCCGGCGGCATTGACCATCTGCGGGCAGTGGCCTCGCTGCTTGCCAATGCTGTATTTTGTCATACCGGTGGTATTTCAGCATGAACCGCTGTTGACTGGCTGGCGCTATCAAATGTTGCCTGTGTTGGCGGCACCTGGGTTGCCCCCAGAGATTTGCTTGCTGCCGGCGATTTTGCCAGCATCACCGCCCGCGCAAAAGCCTGCCAGCGTCTGTCCGGCTGACCATAGCCGCAGCCGTAACAGCACACATATAGAAGCTGAGCTGACGTGATTTTCGCAGCTAATTTGATTATTTTTTAAGCAATACCTGTTTTTTGTGCATTATTTTCGGCCAATGACCGCATCTTTGCCTAAAATAAAGGCGTTTTCCTTGATGTTACCTCGCAAATCCGCATACTGCGCCCGGTTATGATACCGGCATCGGCGCATCCCGCTGTCGCCAATTTATTAAGGAGTGCAGTTGATGCGTTTGTTACCTTTGGCGCTTGGCGCCACATTTTTATTTTGCCTGCCGCATACCGCTTTTGCCGCCACCGCAAGTGATAGCGGCGATACCGCCTGGATTCTGACAGCCACGGCGCTGGTGCTGATGATGACATTGCCGGGTCTGGCGTTGTTTTACGCCGGGCTGGTTCAGGCAAAAAATGTCGTATCGGTTTTGATGCATCATTTTGCTGTTGCCTGTTTGATGTCAATATTATGGGTGGTTGCTGGATATTCGCTGGCATTTTCCGGCGATGGCGCCTGGGTTGGCAATCTGGGCAATATGTTTCTGTCCGGGCTGGATTTTGACAGTGTCTCTGGCAGCATTCCAGAGTCCGTTTTCGCCGCCTTCCAGATGACCTTTGCCATCATTACACCAGCCCTGATCATCGGTGCTTTTGTCGAGCGCATGAAATTTTCTGCAATTTTATGGTTTTCAGCCCTTTGGCTGTTGCTGGTCTATGCGCCGGTTACCCATTGGGTGTGGGGCGGCGGCATCATGGCCGCCTGGGGGGTGATGGATTTTGCCGGCGGGATCGTCGTGCATGCCACCGCCGGATCAGCCGCTTTGGTCTGCGCCCTGATTGTTGGCAAGCGCCGTAATTTTCCACAATCTGTGAACCCGCCACATTCGCCGATCCTGACAATGATTGGTGCCAGCATGCTGTGGATCGGCTGGTTTGGCTTTAACGGTGGTTCGGCGCTGGCGGCTGGTAACAGTGCTGGCATGGCGCTTTTGGTCACCCATATTGCCGCTGCCACCGCATCGCTTGTCTGGATGGGTATCGAATGGTTCAGATTTGGCCGTCCCTCGCTTGTTGGCATCGTCACCGGCATGGTCGCCGGTCTGGCAACGGTCACCCCGGCGTCCGGTTTCATCGGCGTGCCTGGCGGGTTGATTTTGGGTCTGGCTGGCGGCGTCGCCTGCTATGTTGCGGTTGATATTTTGCGGGTGCGGATGAAAATTGATGACTCGCTCGATGTATTTGCCGTGCATGGCGTTGGCGGCATTATTGGCAGCCTTCTGGTCGCTTGGCTGGCCTTGCCAAGCTTTGGCGGTCTCGGGCTTGCTGATGGCGTCAGTGCCACCTCACAATTTGGTGTTCAGTTCCTCTCGGTGGCGATCACCGTTGGCTGGACGGTCGTTGCCAGCGTTGTCATTTTGAAGGTGATTGGTGCGGTTATCGGGTTGCGGGTTGACCAGCAGGACGAAATCGAAGGGCTGGATCTGAGCCAGCACGGAGAACGCGGCTATCACAGCCATTAAATACCGATGATAAAACCAAAAACGGCATCTGCGGATGCCGTTTTTTTGCCGTAAAGCCACCTATCCGTCTGCCCATTCGGCCAGCACATCATCATCAGTTTCACCCGGCGCATGTTCTGACCTGATGATCTGATAGCGTTCAGCATCAACAAGCTGCGCCAATGCCCAGACAGCCATGCCACGCACCAGCGGGTCGCTGTGCCGTAACCGCATCTCGATCAATGGCAGCAGCGTTATGTCACCGCTATTGCCAGCCGCGACCAACAGATTCCGCAAAAACCGCGCATGTCCGGCGCGCCGCACCGGACTGCCGGCAAATTTCTGACGAAATTCCTGATCATCAAGCCGCAATAAATCAGCCAAAGCCGGCATTGATTGCGGCCCTAAAAATTTGCTTTCTGCGGCGCGCGCGGCAAATTTGTTCCACGGGCACACCGCGAGGCAATCATCGCACCCGAACACACGGTTGCCGATAGCATGGCGAAATTCTTTTGGAATTTGGCCCTTATGTTCGATTGTCAGATAGGAAATACAACGCCGCGCATCTAGCTTGTAAGGCGCCACAAAAGCCTGTGTCGGACAGATATCAAGACAGCTGGTACAACTGCCGCAATGATCTGTTTCGGCAGCGTCATGCGGCAGCGCGGCATCGGTCAGTATGGTGCCGATAAACAGCCATGATCCGGCGTCGCGCGACACCAGATTGGTGTGCTTGCCCTGCCAGCCAGCGCCAGCCTGTGCGGCCAGCGGCTTTTCCATCAACGGCGCGGTATCAACAAACACTTTGACATTGGCTGTGGCGCGCGCCGCAAACTGTCCGGCCAGCTGCTTTAATTTACCCTTGATCACATCATGATAATCACGACCCCGCGCATAGACCGATATATTGCCCCGATCAGGCTGGCGGATATTATCCATCGGGTCATGATCCGGGCCATAATTCATCGTCAGCACAATCGCACTCACAGCATCCGGCCACATGGCGCGCGGCTGGCTGCGCCGCGCCGCGGTATCGGCAAGCCAGCGCATATCACCGGCAAAACCCTGTGCAATAAATTGCCGAAGATGGGTGCCGGTGGTCTTTGGCAGGGTCGCAGCGGTCACATGCACAGAGTGGAACCCGTTTGCCATCGCGGCATCATTGAGCCAGTTACGCAGCCGTGATGCATCTGCCGCCATCAGCCTGTTCCGATTGGTTCAATATCACCGCGTGCCTGCGCGGCATGAAAATCCGCCTCGAATGCGGCAAAGCTGCCTGCCGTAATGGCGGCCCGCATACCGGCCATCAAATCCTGATAATACTGGATATTATGCCAGCTCAGCAGCATCAAAGATAACACTTCTTCGGCTTTAAAAAGATGGTGCAGATAGGCCCGGCTATAATTTGTGCAGGCCGGACAATGACAATCTGCATCAAGCGGGCGCGGGTCTTCGGCATGCCGCGCATTTTTCAGATTTACCGGCCCACGCCGGGTAAATCCCTGACCGGTACGCCCGGAACGGGTCGGCAGCACACAGTCAAACATATCAATACCGCGCGCCACCCCGCCGACAAGATCGGCCGGCTTGCCAACACCCATCAGATAACGCGGCTTGTCCGCCTGCATCAGCGGCGTTGTTGCCTCGAGTGTCTCAAACATCGCCTGCTGCCCCTCGCCGACAGCCAAACCGCCAACCGCATAGCCTTCAAAGCCAATCTCGGCGAGGCTTGCCACTGACTCGGCGCGTAAATCGGCAAACACCGATCCCTGCACAATGCCGAACTGGCCATAGCCGGGCCGTGGCTGAAAGGCAGCGCGTGATCGTTTGGCCCATCGCATCGACAACGCCATTGATTCGGCCGCCACCGGTTTGGTCGCCGGAAATGGGGTGCATTCGTCAAACGCCATGGTGATCGTCGCATCAAGAAGATGTTGTATTTCGGTTGATCTTTCGGGCGTCAAATGATGTTTGCTGCCGTCAAGATGCGATTTGAAGGTCACACCATCCTCGGTCAATTGCCGCAAGGGGCCGAGCGACATGACCTGAAAGCCACCGGAGTCAGTCAGTAACGGCCCGTTCCAGCCCATCATTTTGCGCACACCACCAAGCCGTGCCACGCGTTCAGCCCCGGGGCGCAACATCAAATGATAGGTATTGGCCAGAATAATCTGCGCGCCGGTGGCGGCAACCGATTCCGGCATCATGCCCTTGACCGTTGCAGCCGTGCCAACCGGCATGAAGACGGGTGTTTCAACGACGCCATATGCGGTTGTCAGCTGCCCCCGGCGGGCCTTGCCATCGGTTGTCTGCAAATGAAAGCCAAATTCGGGAACTGACGCCATTAAATCCTCGTTTCTGCATCTGCAATGTGACTGCGTAAAGACGGGATAATATCGGCTGTTGTGGCGCGGCGCATAAAACAGGCATCACCATAAGAAAAAAACCGATACTCCCCGGCAACAGCATGGCTGTAGGCATCTCGCACCTTCCGCATACCACAAAATGCGCTGATCAGCATAAGCAAGGTCGATTTTGGCAGGTGAAAATTGGTCAATAACGCATCAACAACGCCGAACTGAAAGCCGGGGGTGATAAAAATATCAGTTTCCCCGGCAAATGGCTGAATTGACCCATGGCGTTGATAACAGGCTTCTAGGATACGCAGGCTGGTTGTGCCGACAGCAATGATACGCTGGCCAGCTTGCTGTGCCTCAGCAATCACCTTTGCCGCCGCTGGCGATATCGCCCCCCATTCCGCATGCATTTTGTGATCAGCAATATCATCAACCGTTACCGGCAGAAACGTTCCCGCCCCGACATGCAAGGTAATCTCGACAATCGACACATGTTTGGCGGCCAGTTCCGCTGCCAGATTTTCGGTAAAATGCAGCCCGGCGGTTGGCGCGGCCACCGCCCCCGGATGTTGGGCAAACATGGTTTGATAATCCGACTCATCAGCCGTGGTCGCGCCGTCTGGCCGGGCAATATAGGGCGGCAACGGCATCGTCCCGTGATCCGCAAGGCAGCGCTCTAAATCGGCCCCCTCGATAACCGCGTCATTGTCCAGCGGATTGATAAAACACAGTAAAACCTCGCCGCCATCGCCGCGCCGCAAAACCCGCGCCGCAAAATCATCGGCAAATTGAATGATATCATCGAGGCGGCATTTGCGGGCAGGCTTGGCAAACACCTGCCAATGGCTGCCAAAGCCGGGAGCCGTGCCCGGCTCAGCGGTTATTTCGCATTTATGTAGTGTGACACTGATCCTGGCAGCGCCGCGATAGCCTGTCAGACGCGCCGGGATCACCGATGTATTATTCACTACAATAACATCGCCCGGCTGGCATAAATCGGGAAAATCACGCATATGCCGGTCAGCAAACCCATTGGCTGATGTCATATCCAGCAATTTTGCTGCCTCACGCGGGCGCGCCGGTTGCGTGGCAATACGCCCGGATGGCAAATCATAATCAAAGGCGTCCAGCTTCATCGACACGCTAACCTGCCAAACAGGCTGTCGATAAAATCAGATGTTCAGATGACGCAGCCGGCCTATTCATAGATCTGGATCACCCCGGCCACGCCGCCCGCCGCATCGACCACAACCAGACATTGGACGCGCGCTTCGAGCATTCTGGCTTCGGCATCGGCCATCAAGACATCCGGCCCAATGGTCAGTGGTTGTGCGGTGGCGACTTCGGCTACGGTGACTTTTGCCAGATCAGATCCGCTGACCAGCAGGCGGCGCAAATCACCATCGGTGATGATTCCATCAAGCCGCTCCGGGGTTCCCACCAAAGCCATACCAAGACGGCCTTCGGTCATGCTGAGCAAGGCATCATGAACCGAGGCATCGCCGCTGACATAAGGCAAATTCTGCGTCCGCATTTTATCGCGCACATGCGTCAGCAAACGCCGCCCCAATGATCCGCCCGGATGGGTGGCGGCAAAATCTTCTTCCTGAAACCCACGCATTTCCATCAATGCCACCGCCAGCGCGTCGCCCAGAACAAGCGAATTGAGACTTGATGTTGTGGGCGCCAGATTCAGCGGACAGGCTTCACGATCAACAGCGATATCCAACACCACTTCGGCATGTCGCGCCAAAGTGCTGTTCAGGTTGCCCGTCATCGCAATCAGATGCGTTTGCAGCCGTTCAAAAGCCGGCAATAGCCGCGTGATTTCTTCGGTATCGCCGGAATAGGAAATCGCCAGAATAACATCACCCTGGCGCACCATACCCAAATCACCATGGATCGCCTCGGCCGGATGTAAAAATAATGACGGGGTGCCGGTTGATGCCAGCGTGGCGGAAATTTTCCGGCCAATAATGCCCGATTTACCCATGCCCGACACCACAACATGGCCATTGCTGTTCTGGATCAGCGACAATGCCTGCAAAAACGGTGCGCCAATATCAGCGTCCAAAGTATCAAGCGCCGCCCTGTAGGCCTCAAATAAGGATTTTGCCGAGTTCAGCGCTTGCTGCGACATTGCCCCTATACTCCTTTTCCATCACCGCTAAATAAGTTCATGTTACTTAGCTGGTTTTTACCTAAAACACCAGTTTGCTCCAACGCCAAAGCGGCGCAAACAACGCCTACATCAATGCCCGCCCAAACCGGGGCCCACATGAACGCGGCTATGACAGCTGTGCCAGCCATTCTTCCGCTTCGACAAAATCTTCCGGCCTATTGAGATTTAGAAACGGGTCTGGGGTGCCGGAAAAAGCCACAACATCGCACGCATGGCGTGCGGTAAAATGATCAATCTTGCGCACCCCCTCATCACAAACAGCGCGCCGCAAATCAGCCGCCAGCGCAACCGGCCAGATGGCAAATACCGGATGCCGCTGGCCGTTTGATTGCGCCTGCACGATATCCGCATCCGAGCCAAGCCGTTGATACAGGCGCGGCGCCAGATCAACTGGCAAAAACGGCGCGTCGGTTGCCAGACTAACCATATGCGTGATGTGCGGATGCTGTGCCGCCAACCATTCCAGTCCCGTCAGGATGCCGGCCAATGGCCCGGCATATCCCTCAATGACATCGCTGATCACTGGCAGACCATAACCCGCATAGCGCGCCGGATCACCATTTGCATTAATCGCGGTGGGCGCACCGGCCCGTTCAACCCGGTCAAGAACATGCTGCATCACCGTTTTGCCGCCAAGCGCCAGCTGATTTTTATCGCCGCCACCCATGCGTCGTGACTGGCCGCCAGCAAGCAACACAAACCCAACACCCTGCATCATTATCGCCCGGTGCCTTGCCGCGCGCGCTGCATCGACGGCGCATCGGCAAATTCATCATCATCACCGCTGTCAAATACAATACGGTCAATGCCGGACAGGGCGATAAACCGCTTGCCCTTGGCGCGGCCAATCAGCGTCAATCCCGCCCGCCGCGCCAAATCGACGGCTTCGGCAGTAAAACCAGAGCGTGACACCAGAACCGGAATCTGCATCTGCACGGTTTTGATGACCATTTCGGTGGTCAGCCGCCCGGTGGTGTAAAAGATTTTATCCTGCGGCGGGGTTTTATTGAGAAACATCCAGCCAGCTATTTTATCAACCGCATTATGCCGGCCAATATCCTCCATATAGACAAGCGGCCGGTGCTGATGGCAGAGCACGCATCCATGGATGGCACCGGCGCTTAGATACAGGCTGGGCGCGGTATTGATCGCTTTCGACAGCGACACCAGCCAACTGGCATGAAATTTCACCGACGGGTCGAGTTTTATATCGTCAAACCGTTCCATCATATCACCATAGGCGGTGCCCTCAGCACAGCCGCTGGTGCGGATCTTGCGTTTCATTTTAGCTTCAAAATTTGTCTCATGCGCGGTGCGCACAATCACCACACCCAGCTCTTCATCATGATCAATACCGATGATCTCATCATCCGGTGCCAGCATGTTCTGATTTAAAAAATAGCCGACAGCCAACTCGGCAACCCAATCGCCCAGCGTCATTGATGTGACAATTTCCTGCTTGTTCAAAAACAATGTGACGGGCTTTTCGGTCACAACCGGCAATTGTACCGGCGCACCAGTCGCGTCAACACCATCGATGGAAACTGAGAGCCCGGGTGCATCCGGATTCGGCTGAATAATGAAAGATTTTTCGTCCATGATCAGAACATGACCGAAATCAGGGCTGGCTGGCAAGTGGTTTTGCCTTTATCCGATAAAAACACTATGATATTGCCTTGGTTTGGATATGGCCTTGGTTTGTCGGTGATTTGACAAATGCGCGCCATCAGGGACAAGTCAGCATGAATATTCATTTCAGCGCTTCAGAACATGACGAAGCGAAAACCCGCCTCAAGCAACTTACCGATCGTTATGGGCAGACAGATTTGCCCAACGCCACGCATATTGTCGCGCTTGGCGGCGATGGTCATATGCTGCATGTGTTACAGGACACCATGTCGTTTGATCTGCCGGTGTTCGGGATGAATTGTGGGCGGCTGGGATTTTTGATGAATCACTATGATGCAGAGGATTTGCCGGCGCGTATCGAAGCGGCGGAAATTGCCCCCCTGCACCCGTTGCGGATGACCGCAACTGACCGGGATAATGCTGTTCACACAAATCTGGCGATTAATGAGGTTTCAGTTCTGCGGCAGACCCATAATGCCGCGCATATCGGCATTTCAATTGACCAGAAACGGCAGATGGATTGTCTTGTTTGTGACGGTGTTTTGGTGGCCACGCCAGCCGGATCAACCGCCTATAATCTATCGGCACATGGCCCTGTTGTGCCACTGGGTGGCGGGCTTTTGGCGCTGACCCCCATCTCACCATTCCGGCCACGGCGCTGGCGCGGGGCGTTGTTATCCGACAGCTCAACCGTGGTTCTCGATGTTCTGGAGGCCGGGTTTCGGCCGGTCAGTGCGAGCGCTGACAGTGCCGAGGTGCGCCATGTGACATCGGTGCAGATCGAGCAGGCCAGCGAAATCACCTTAAATTTACTCTATGATCCCGGCTTTTCACTATCCGACCGCGCAGTTCAGGAACAGTTTTTGAGCTGACTGATACCGGGACAGCGGATCTGTCTAAATATCAAACTGATCGCCATAGCTGGCGCATATTTTATCAATAAATGCAGACACATGCCCCCATATTTCTTCGGTTGTCTCGGGCAGTTCATGCAACAGCTCATGGCGCGCACCGTCAAAATCATGGCGTTCGACATGCGGCATCAGTGACAGCGCGTAATCGGTCGCCGGCGCAAATACAACACGCTCATCACCAGCCACCAATGCCAGCACCGGAACCCGAATCGATTCCAGCCATTCAGCGTTCAATGTATAGTGGGCCGACGATCTATAGGCCGCATTGACCCAGCCAATGGTTGGCCCGCTGCGCCGCAATTCAGGCATATCGTCAAACCAGACAAAGGGCGACTCATAGCCTTTCGGATAGCGGGTCAGCGGGTTTTCCGGCCGGAAATGACGCACCCAGTCAAGCGACAAAACCCGGTGAAATGGCGGATAGGCATGGCGCAGCCCCAGCTTGACCAAAAATGCGCTAAAACTGCGTATTAACCATACCGGCATCACCGGCGGGGCCATCATCGGCGCGCTCAAAATTACCCCAAGAATCTGCGATGGACGCCTGCTTGTATAACGCAAGGCCAAATGCCCGCCCATTGAATGACCGAAAAGAATCAGATCTTCACTGCCAAGCCCGGCGGCCTCAATCACCGCATCCAGAGCATCCAGATAATCGGCAAAATCATCGCAATGAACAGCCAGCCGAGAGCGCCCCAAATGTCCCGAAAGCCCCTGCCCCGGCCAGTCGATAATCAGGACATTATGCCCGGATTGATGCAGCCGCAGGATATGCTGACTGTATTTTTCGCAAAATTCGGTAAAGCCGGGCAGAATCACAATGGTGGCGGCGTCTGAACTGGCCTGCGCAACAGGCAATAGAGCCGACGGCCCCTGCTGGTCATCCGGGTCAAGCGCTGGCTGCTGCGCCGCCCAGTAATGCGCCCGCAGCTGACGGCCAGATGATGTCACATAAAAATCTACGCCGCCAAGCATTGGCAAGCCAGCCGCCCGGGCCCGTTCAAACATCAGATAGAAACCTCCTAGGACGCGGCATTGTCCGGCTGTAATGGATCGGTCGCCGGCGTCGCACTGGTACTGGTGGCACTGGTGGTGGTATCGGCAAATCCGGCAGATTGGCGCTGCCACATGGCATTATAGAGGCCCTGTTGCCGCATCAGATGCTGGTGTGTACCACGCTCGACAACCTCGCCCTCACTCAGCACGATGATTTCATCCGCATGAATGATTGTTGACAGGCGGTGGGCAATCATCAGGGTGGTTTGATTTTCGGATACCTCGTCAAGCGCCTGCTGAATATCTTTTTCGGTACGGCTATCAAGTGCCGATGTGGCCTCATCAAAAAGAAATACCGATGGTTTTTTGAGAATCGCCCGGGCGATGGCGACACGCTGCTTTTCACCGCCCGACAATTTCAAACCGCGCTCGCCCACCATCGTTTCATAGCCTTGTGGAAGCTTGCTGATAAACCCGTCAATCGCCGCAAGTTTCGCCGCATGCGCAATCTCCGCCTCGGTCGCACCACTGCGGCCATAGCCGATATTATAACCGATAGACGCGTTAAACATCACCGCGTCCTGTGGCACCACCGCAATCGCCGCGCGTAGGCTATTTTGTGTCACCGCACGCAAATCCTGTCCATCAAGCCGAACCGACCCTGACTGCGGATCATAAAAGCGAAATAACAGGCGGGAAATAGTGGTTTTGCCCGACCCACTCGGCCCCACAATGGCCACCCGTTTTCCCGCCGGAACGCGAAAGCTGACACCCTTTAAAATATGGCGCTCACCATAGCTGAAATGCACATTGTCAAACACCAGATCACCACCTGACACAATCAATGGTTTGGCGTCATCGCGATCGGCAACATCGGGCTTTTCGTCGAACAGGCCGAACATGCGCTCCATATCAACAAGCGCCTGGCGTAATTCACGATACACCCACCCCAAAAAATTCAACGGCAGATAGAGCTGTAATAAATAGGTGTTAACCGCCACAAAATCACCAATTGTCAAATGCCCGTTTTGAATATCAAAACCAGCCATCGTCATCATGATCATCAAGCCGGCAGCGATAATCGCGCCTTGCCCGATATTCACCACAGAGAGCGATGTGGTTGATTTCACCGCCATCGTTTCATATGTCTTCATGGCCTCGTCATAGCGGTTGGCCTCTGTCTCTTCAGCATTGAAATATTTGACAGTTTCGTAGTTTAGGAAGGAATCCACCGCGCGTGTTGCCGCGGCCTCATCGGCGGTATTCATGGCGCGCCGAAAGCGGATACGCCATTCGGTCACCCGAACCGTAAAATAAATATAGAGCAGCACCGTGATAAAGGTCGCGGCGGCGTACATCCAGCCAAACAAGCTCCATAAAATCACACTGACAAAGAACACCTCAACGAATAGCGGCAACACCTCAAAGAATGCGATGGTCAGCATAAATTCGATGCCTTTGGCGCCGCGGTCGATGGCCCGTGTCATGCCACCAGTCTGGCGATCCATGTGGAATTTCAGCGACAAGCTATGCAGATATTGAAACGCATGCATCGCCGCGCCGCGCACCGCCCGCTGTGCCACTTTGGCAAAAAGATATTGCTTGGCCTCGGCAAATATTTGCTGGCCAAGCCGCGCCAAGGCATAGCCACCCACCAGAAACACCAATGCCTTCATGGCAAAACCAGAGCTGCCATTCACCAGATCAACAGCCGCACCATACAGCAATGGGGTCAGCATATTGGCGCCTTTTGACGCCACCAGACAGCCAAATGCCGCGGCGATACGAAGCCGAATGCGCCGGTTACCGCGCGGCGCGGTATAGCGCATCAGTTCGCCAAGCAATCCGATGGTCTTACGCCAAGCAGCCTGAGACATGTTATTGTCAGTCTTTCACATAAATGATTGGCAAAACGGCACCAAAGGTGCGGTTATCAGGAGGGCGCGACTGAAAAGCTCTCACCACATCCACAGCGGGCGATTTCATTGGGATTATTAAACACAAATCGCGCTGCAAATTTATCTTCCTGCCAGTCCATTTCAGATCCGATCAGGAACATCACCGCGGTGGGGTCAATAAAAACCGTCACGCCTTTTTGTTCTACCTTATCTTCAAAGGGCTTTTGCTCGGTGGCAAACTGCACATCATATTGCATGCCCGAACACCCTGCCGTTTTGACGCCAATGCGCACCCCGACGACATCGCTATCGGCCTGCTCCATTAACTGGCGCACATGCAATGCGGCGGCATCGGTCAGCGTGACGACTGGTTTTGTTGGGTCAAATTGCATAGTTATCTCCAGCAAGCGATGCCGTTCATTAAAAATCCAGCGCCAAACGCGCATCGTCACTCATACGTTCCGACGTCCAGGCTGGCGACCAGACCAGTTCAACCGAGACTGCGCCGACACCATCAGCCGCCGCAACCGCAGCCGCTACCTGTCCGGGCATTTCGCCAGCCACCGGACATCCCGGTGCGGTCAGGGACATGGTGATATATACATCCCCATTGGGGCGACGATCGACATCATAAATCAGCCCCAGATCGAATATATTAACCGGAATTTCCGGATCGTGAACGGTTTTTAACGCATCTTCAACAATAATAGCATCAGCCGGGCCGCCAGCGTCTGCCAGCGCCGCGCCAGCCCGCGCAATATAGCCCTGGCTGGTATCCGGCAGAAAAGCATCCAGCCCCGGCCCGTCATCCAACTGTGCGGTCTGTTTCTGATCTTTCATCGCTTTTTGTTCCTTCGGCCGAGGCAGGCACCGGTTCTAACCAAAAATCCGGTTTACTTTTTCCAGTGCTGTTGCCAATACGTCAAATTCCTGTTTTGTCGAATACACACCAACAGACGCACGCGCCGTCGATGGCAAGTCAAGAAAATCCATCAAAGGTTGCGCACAATGATGCCCCGCCCGAATCGCAACACCATCATTATCGATGATTGTCGAAATATCATGTGGATGCGCACTGTCCATGGTGAATGATACCACGCCGGATTTGCCGGCGGCGGTGCCAATCAGACGCAGCCCGTCAACAGCTGACAGCCGCTGATGCGCATAGGACAAAATGTCCTGCTCATGCGCACGGATCTGCGCCATGCCGATTTGCGACACATAATCGATCGCCGCGCCAAGCGCGATGGTTTCGGCAATTGCCGGGGTGCCGGCTTCAAATCTTTGCGGTGGTTCGGCATAGGTGCTGCGTTCGATCGTCACCCGATCGATCATATCGCCACCCCCCAAAAATGGAGGCATCTCAGCCAGAATATCAGCCCGTCCCCATAAAACACCAACGCCGTTTGGCCGATATAATTTATGCGCCGAAAACACATAAAAATCAGCCCCCAGCGCCTGTACATCGACCGGCATATGGACAACACCCTGACAGCCGTCAACCACCAGCAAGGCACCGACAGCCCGCGCATGTTTGGCAATTTCCGCCACCGGAAACACCGTTCCCAAAACATTCGACACATGCGGGATCGATATGATGCGCGTTTTCGCCGAGATCATATCGGTCATCGCACTCATGCGGAAACTGCCATCTGTCTCCATCGGAAAGGCACGCACAACAGCACCGGTTTTTTCCGCTACCATTTGCCATGGCACAATATTGGCGTGATGCTCGGCAATGCTCAGCAAAATTTCATCACCAGCCTGTAGCCGCGGCAATGCCCAGCTTTGTGCAATCAGATTCAGCGACATGGTGGCACCAGCGGTCAGCACGATTTCGTCACCCGATGCAGCGCCGATAAAACCTGCAACCTTGCCACGCACCGCCTCATAGGCATCGGTTGACGCCTCTGACAGGAAATGCAACCCCCGATGCACGTTTGAATAGGTGTCCTGATAGGCCGCCACCAGCGCTTCAATCACCTGGTTTGGCTTTTGCGCAGATGCCGCCGAGTCAAGATACACCAACGGTTTGCCATTCACCTGCCGCGACAGGATGGGAAAATCAGCGCGGATTTTATCAACGTCATAAACCGGCTGTGCGGGGGCTGTGGCCATTGGGTTGGTCATGCATCATTCCTTTTTTGTGCCTGCATCCAGTCGGTGACTATGGGACGCAACAACGCCGCCAGATCCGCATTTTCGATCATATCAACGGCATCATCGAGAAACGCCGAGATCAGCATGGCGCGCGCCACATCGCGTGAAATACCGCGACTGGTCAGATAGAATAGCTGGGTCTCGTCAAGCTCGCCCACCGTCGCACCATGCGCACAAATCACGTCATCAGCATAGATTTCCAGTTCCGGCTTGGCATCAGCCTCGGCTTTGCGCGACAGCAACAAGGCGCGGCTCATCTGCTGACCATCGGTTTTCTGTGCATCCTGCGCAACATGTACCTTGCCCTGAAACACCCCACGCGCCGAATCATCCAGCACCCCGCGAATAATCTGGTTTGACTGACAATGGCCAAACGCATGTGTCATATTCGTGGTGATGTCATGATGTTGGCTGTTACGCCCAAGATAAATCGCCGATAACCGGCAATCAGACGATTCCGCTGCCAGCTCAACATGTGCCTCGAGGCGTGCCAGACAGCCACCGACAGACAGCTGAAACCCGTCAAGCACGGCATTTTCGCCCATCTTTATTCCGGTTGCCGCCAGATGCGTTGTCGCCGCACCATCTGACTGAATTTTGGCATAATCCAAACGCGCCTTGTCAGCGATATCAATGCCAAGCAAGGGTGCCGACAGGCCAACCGCGCTCTGGTGCCAATCGGCAATGACGGCATGCGCCGCCGCGCCAACGCGCAACAGCACCACCGGATGCGTTGATACCGCCTCGCTGTCACCAGTAAACATCAAAATGATCGGCGTCGTCACTTTTGCACCAGCCGCCACATCAACCAATAAACCGCTGGTCATCGCCGCCATTGATAAATCGGTGACCGGGTGATCAGCCGGCAACAGATCGAGCATCTGGGTCAAACCCGCCTCATCAAGCCGGCGCAACGTCACGCCATCTGGCGCCCCTTGCAGACTGGCATCAACAAGCACACCGTGATGAAAGCGGATCACATGCGCCGCCGCTGGCATGCCAGCAGCAATGTCCTGCATCCCCGCCGACAGGCTGGCATCGGCCGGCCGCAACGATAATTTATCGAGCGACGCCAGCCGGGTAAACCGCCATGCTTCCGCTTTTGGCCCCGGCCAGCCGCGTTCCTGCCAGCGTGCCAGCGCCGACGCGCGCACGCCCTGAACTGGGGCTACGTCCTGCAAATCAGGCTGCATCATCGATTCCGGCATAACCTGACTCCTCTACCTCTAAGGCCAATTCCTTGCCGCCAGAGCGACGGATTTTACCATTCGCCAGAATATGCACATAATCCGGCACAATATGGTTTAACAGACGCTGGTAATGGGTAATCACCAGCATGCTGCGCTGTGCGTCGCGCAACATATTCACCCCTTCAGAGACGATTTTCAGCGCATCAACATCAAGCCCGGAATCGGTTTCATCAAGCACCGCCAGCTGCGGTTCAAGCAGCGCCATCTGCAGGATTTCATAGCGTTTTTTCTCGCCACCAGAAAACCCGACATTCACCGCACGCTTGAGCATCTCATCATTAATGCTCAAATCCTTGGCTTTCGCCCGCACCATTTTAACAAATTCAAGCTGGTCGATTTCGTCTTCGCCCTGATCAAGCCGGCGGGCATTCACCGCCGCCCGCAAAAAGCTCATACCGGCCACACCCGGCAGTTCAACCGGGTATTGAAAGGCCAGAAACATGCCAGCACGGGCGCGCTCATCGGCTTCCATTTCAAGAATAGACTCACCATTCAACAGCACATCACCACCGGTGACTTCATAGCCGTCACGTCCTGAAAGAACGTAGGACATGGTGCTTTTGCCAGACCCGTTCGGCCCCATGATGGCATGAATTTCCCCATGATTAATGGTCAGATTGATCCCTTTCAGGATCGGTGTATCGGCAACTGTTGCGTGCAGATCTTTAATTTCGAGTAGAGGCGTCATTTTGTTTTCCATTCATCCACTTAAATTATTAGCCCACCGAACCTTCAAGGCTGATTCCAATCAACTTTTGAGCTTCGACAGCAAACTCCATCGGCAATTCCTTCATCACCTCTTTGCAAAATCCATTTACGATGAGTGATACCGCATCTTCTTCGCTGATGCCGCGCTGCAGACAGTAAAACAACTGATCTTCAGAAATCCGCGAGGTTGTCGCTTCATGTTCAATCTTCGCAGTCGGGTTGCGTGATACGATATAGGGCACTGTATGCGCCCCACAACGGTCACCAACGAGCAATGAGTCACATTGGGTGAAATTGCGGGCATTTTCGGCACCTGGCTGAACACGCACCAGACCGCGATAGCAATTTTGCGATTTTCCCGCCGAAATGCCCTTTGAAATAATCGTCGACCGGCTGCCCTCGCCAATATGAATCATTTTGGTGCCGGTATCGGCCTGTTGGTAATTATTCGTCAGGGCGACCGAATAAAATTCGCCAACCGAATCCTTGCCCTGCAAAATACAGGACGGATATTTCCAGGTGATCGCCGAACCGGTTTCCACCTGCGTCCATGAAATTTTCGACCGGTCACCGCGACAGGCGCCGCGCTTGGTCACAAAATTATAGATCCCACCCTTGCCATTTTCATCGCCGGGATACCAGTTCTGCACGGTCGAATATTTGATTTCAGCGTCCTGCATGGCCACCAATTCAACAACCGCAGCATGCAGCTGATTTTCATCACGCTGTGGCGCGGTACAGCCCTCGAGATAGCTGACATAGGACGAATCCTCGGCAATAATCAGGGTGCGCTCAAACTGTCCGGTGTTTTGTTCGTTAATCCGGAAATAGGTCGACAGTTCCATCGGGCAACGCACGCCCTTTGGAATGTAAACGAACGACCCATCGGTAAACACCGCCGCGTTCAGCGCCGAGAAATAATTATCAGCCACCGGAACAACCGACCCCATATAGCGCTTAATCAGTTCCGGATATTCGCGAATGGCTTCTGAAATGGGGCAAAAAATGACCCCGGCCTTGGCCAGTTCTCCGCGGAACGTTGTCGCCACCGACACCGAGTCAAACACTGCATCAACCGCAACAACACCAGCCAGCAGCTTTTGCTCACTGATCGGGATGCCTAATTTCTCGTATGTTTTCAACAGCTCTGGATCAACCTCATCAAGCGATGCCGGGCCGTCCGATGTTTTTGGCGCCGCATAGTAGTAGGCATCCTGATAATCGATCGGCGGGATATTGAGCTTTGCCCAGTCCGGCGATTCCATTTTTTGCCAGACGGCATATGCTTTGAGACGCCATTCGAGCATCCATTCCGGCTCTTCTTTTTTTGCCGAGATAAACCGAATGATATCTTCGTTCAGACCTTTTGGCGCTTTGTCACTCTCAATGTCAGTAACAAACCCGTATTTATATTTGCCGGTCGCTTCTTCCAGCGTTTCGATGGTCTCAATTGTAGCAGCCATGCGGCGTCCCTCTCGTTACTTTCCAACTCGTCACGATAAAATTTCATTTTGTGGCACGGTAGATGCCTGGCGATCTGCGGCCGGTTGATGACCCGTCGGGGTAAACAGCTGTGCCGGATCAATAAGATCTTCCAAACTCACATCACTAAGCGCATTACGAACCGCCAAATTCACCCGGTTCCAGTTACGGCTCATAAAACAGCAATTACTCACCGCACAGGGCGCCTGCGCCCCGTCAACACAATCATTCACCGCAATCGGCCCTTCCATTGCCTCGACAATCTGCACCAGCGATGTCGCTGATGCTGGCTGTGCCAGACGATAGCCACCATGCACACCGCGCTGTGTCTCCAGCAGATCAGCGGCCATCAATGTTTTTGCAACTTTGGCAACCGTTGGCTGGTTCAGGCCGGTCAGTTCGGCGAGTTGCGCGGTGGCCAGTATCTCGCCCTGCCGATGCGCCAACGCCCCCAAAACCACAATGGCGTAATCTGTCATTCTGTTCAGTTTAAACATAGCCCTGCGATGCTGCGTTCCCGATCCTGTAACGGCCCCAAAAATGTGCCGGAGCCAGCTATTTGCGAATGATTATCAAAATCAAGACCAATTTAGTCCTGTTTGAGAATAGATAACGGTGGCACCGCCGCAATTCAAGGGAGCAGCATCGTTTATTATGGGTTTATTGAGGGTATTTTTGTCGCAGTGACGGCGTATCGGCCTTTTGGCCCAGCGCGTCATACGGGTTTAAAAAAACCGAAATCAGTTAAAAGCCGCCCAGTTAAAAGCCACCTAGTTAAAGGCTTCGGGCCGCAGCAAATAACGTTCGCCATCAAGACCATCAAACATGTCATCAACATCGGGATGCCCGATGGGGCCGTTTTCGCCATCCGGCACCAGATTTTGCTGGCTGACATAGGCTGTGTAATAGCTGTCTGAATTTTCCGCCAGCAGATGGTAAAATGGCTGGGCTTTGTCGGGACGCAGTTCTGCCGGGATCGATTCATACCATTCGTCGGTATTATCAAACTCCGGGTCAACATCAACAACCACCCCGCGAAACGGGTATAGCCGGTGTTTGACAATGGCACCTATGCCAAATTTTGCGCTTTTATCATGCATCAGAGACTTGACCGAACGGTCATCGCTTTCGGCTCAACCACATTAAATGCGGTCTTTTACCTTCAGCACCTGCTTGCCGCGATACATACCGGTTTTCAGATCGATATGGTGCGGCCGGTGCAGTTCGCCTGTCACCTTATCTTCAACATAGGCATCGGCAGCCAACGCGTCATGGGCGCGACGCATGTTGCGCTTTGATTTGGTGATTTTACTCTTTGGAACAGCCATCTTCTCGCTCTTTCTTTGTTTTAACGCGACCGGCCTGTTGCCGGTGTGCCGCGTACTGGTCGCTCGCTTGTCATGCCGACATTCAAGACGCCACTATATCGGATCAAAGTCTGTTTTGGTTCTGTGTCACCGCATCCAACGCA
>ERZ802819.888-NODE-888-length-19365-cov-60.6903_pt1 | contig 19365 bp, 20 predicted proteins | sample MGYA00345647_ERZ802819 | MGnify/ENA primary metagenome ERZ802819 (study PRJEB30503, sample SAMEA104212355) | marine metagenome | biome: Westerlies Biome; feature: [SRF] surface water layer (ENVO:00010504) within the epipelagic zone...; material: water...
CGACCTCGAGCAGCAGAGGTATTGATCGATAAAAATGAGGCACATGTCATCAGAAGCCGAGAGCGAGTAGAAGATCTTTGGATCAACGAAGTTGTGCCTAGTCATATTGGGGGTCCAGTGAATGAAGATTGACTTCACCAAAATGCACGGCGCCGGCAATGACTTCATCGTCGTCGATGCTGTTCGTAAGCCCATTTCGCTGACAGCGACGCAAATTCAATTCATTGCTGACCGACATATCGGTGTGGGATGTGATCAGGTACTGATTGTCGAGCCGCCCAAGCGCGATGATGCGGACTTTGAATATAAGATTTTTAATGGGGATGGTTCGAGCGCAGGGCAATGCGGAAATGGCGCTCGCTGTGTTGGTCGTTTCATTCACGAGCAACGACTGTCACCCAAGCAGAATATAGCGCTGCAGATTGGTGACGAGCTCATGAGACTTGAGATATCCGAGAACAAAGATGTGCGCGCCGAGCTAGGGAAGCCGCAATTCGATCTCGCTCAGGTGCCTTGCACACTGGATTCCTCGGGACTCGAGCATGAGCTCAAGCTCGGTCATGTGGCCGTCAATGCGGGCATCCTCTCGATGGGAAACCCACACGCTGTGATCTTAGTTGATGATTGCGCTGCAACGCCTGTGGGCAAAATCGGCCCTATGGTTCAGGCGCTAGAAATTTTTCCTGACGGTGTCAACGTCGGATTTATGGAGCTTGAAAGCCGAGACGAGGTTAGCTTGAGAGTGTTCGAGCGCGGTGCAGGGGAAACGCGTGCTTGTGGCTCGGGAGCCTGCGCAGCCGTTGTCCACGGCATCACAATGGGGTGGCTGTCGCCTAAGGTGACAGTGAAGCTACCGGGCGGTAAGCTCGAGGTCACATGGCGTGGTGATGACCATCCTGTCTGGTTGTCAGGTCCAGCGCTAACAGTGTTTCGCGGCAACATAGACCTTCAGTGAGAAAGGTATGAGTGACGAGTCAATGACGATAAATAATTTAACGGCAGACATCGTCAGTGATTATCTGCGCGAGCACCCTGATTTTTTTGAGCAGCATCCCGACGTCCTGCGTGACCTCAAAATCAGTCATGTCGGTGATGGTGCAGTCTCACTGGTAGAGCGGCAAGTCGCAGTGTTACGGGAGCGAAACTCGGAATTGCGCCGGCGCTTTGATGCCTTGATTTCAACGGCCGAACAAAACGAGACCTTGCTGGCCGCTACGCAAGAGGTTATTGCCGCCATTGCGGAAAGAGGTGCTCAAGAGGACATTGCCACCTTATTTTGCGGATTAATTCAAAAGCGCTTCAGCGTTGAATTAGTGGCCTTTCACTGGCGATCGTCAGACGGTGACGATGCCGCACTGTCGGTCGCAGCACATCTGCTCGCCAATAAAAGTGCCTCCAGTGGTCCACTGCGATCGCATGAACTGCATGCACTATTCGGCGAGGAGCACCCGGAGGGCTCTGCGGCACTCGCCACATTGACCATGCGATCGGGTGATACCGCCATTATCGCCGTCGGGTCGACTGATGCGACGCGCTATGGCATTGCGGACGGAACACTGTTTTTGGAGTACCTGGCCCGCGTCATTGGGAGTTTGTCCATCAATCAGCCCGAGGATTAATACCTTGTCAGCCACGAGACTCGATCAGGCGATTGAGGACTTTTTGCAATACATCGAGGTAGTCCGTGGCTACTCGCCGCACACCATTGCAAATTATAGGCGCGACCTGTCAAAGCTTCTGCACTTTTGCGAGTCTCACGAAATACATAATGTGAGCACACTTAACCCATCGCTATTGCGCCAATGGATCGCAGCACTCAGTAAACAGAAACTGGCCGCGATTTCCATTCAAAGACATCTCTCCTCTACCCGATCGCTATACAAGTTTTTGGCTCGAACGGATTCTCAGCTCGACGACCCCACTGCTGGCGTCAAAGCACCGCGTACGCCGAGGGCACTGCCCAAGAGTCTCGAGCCAGATCAAGTTAGCCAGCTGCTGAATCATCCAAGTGAGACGGCTCTTATGGCGCGCGATTTGGCTGTGGCCGAGCTACTGTATTCCGCAGGGCTTCGCCTATCAGAGCTGGTGGGGGCAAATCTCAACGATCTCGACAAGAACGACAAAGTGATTACTGTGGTCGGTAAGGGGCAAAAAACGCGTGTTGTGCCAGTTGGACGGCCTGCCATTGTCGCCATCACCGAATGGATGAAATACAGACCCATCGGCAATGAAGCGCTCGGCTATGATTCACCACTGTTCGTCACCCAGCAGGGTACTCGAATGAGTCCACGTGCGGTTCAGGACCGCATTCGACGATTGGCCATAAAGCACGGCATGACTCAGCGTTTACATCCACATGTCTTGCGGCACGCCTTTGCTAGTCACCTTCTTGAGTCGAGCGGTGATTTACGCGCCGTTCAGGAATTACTTGGGCATGCCAATATAGCGACAACACAGATTTATACACATCTGGACTTTCAACATCTGGCTAAGGTCTATGATGCGGCACACCCGCGGGCTCAAAAACGAAAAAAAGGTGGCTCAAGCGCATGATTACAACACTGTCATTCGACCTAGACGATACCCTGTGGGATCCGCGTCCCGCATTGGTAGCTGCCGACAAAGCACAGTGGTTAGTCCTTTCGGAACGTTATCCGCAGCTGGCGCATCAGTTCACCCGAGAACATATTGGTGGATGCCGCAAACAGGTCATCACCGACTCCCCTGCGATTGTCGGGGACGTCACGGCGCTGCGCATTAATGTCATGGAACAACTGCTCGTATCGCTGGGTATATCAGCCAGCGAGGCTAGTGAGTCTGCAAGCGTTGCTTTCGGCGCGTTTATGAAGAGGCGCAATGACGTTGTCGTCTACACCGACACCCACCCAATGCTCGGAGAGCTATCGACATCATACAAAATTATAGCCATTACCAACGGGAATGCCGACGTGTTCAAAACGGACATCGGTCGCTACTTCGACCTCGCCATTCGCGCGGACGAGGTCGGCGTTGCCAAGCCCGACCGGCGCATCTTTGATCTGACCTGGACAAGGATTGGGTGCACGCCTGACCAAGTCGTCCATATTGGAGATAGTTTAGAAAATGACGTTCAGGGGGCCCTCAACGCCAACGTCCTTCCCATCTGGTTTAACCCGGACAAGGACCAGAACAAGATGGGCGTTAGAGAAATCAGCCAACTCGCGGACTTGCCCGCTATGATTCACAGCATCAGTGGGCAGGGCTAATACTTAGATAGCATCCTCGCCCGTCTCTCCCGTGCGAATTCGCACGACCTGCTCAAGGTCCGAGACAAAGATTTTACCATCGCCAATCTTTCCCGTGCTGGCAGCAGAGATAATGCTATCGACGATTTGTTCAAGCTGGTCCGATGATGTAGCTATCTCAAGCTTGAGCTTAGGCAAAAAATCAACGACGTATTCAGCGCCTCGGTAGAGTTCCGTGTGCCCTCTCTGACGGCCAAAGCCTTTTACCTCGGTAACAGTGACACCCTGCACACCGATTTCAGACAACGCACTGCGCACGTCGTCTAGCTTAAAGGGTTTGATAATCGCGGTGACTAACTTCATGAAAACCTCGCAATACTTATTTTTTGGCCGGCGCCCACTCACCGAGGGCAGAGTATGGCTCAAGCCGTGGCGTTTATGAAGTGACCTTGCAAATGAAAATACCGCAGACAAAAAAAACCCGATCAATAGACCGGGCTGCTTTACACATAGCAGGATTAGCGATTAGCAACAGCGCTCTTCGTTCCTGTTGTCTCAAGGTCGAACCGGTCTGCCTGCATGACTTTTACCCATGCCGATGTGAAGTCGTTTACAAACTTAGCTTCACCATCGTCAGCACCATAGACCTCTGCAATCGATCGCAGTTCAGAGCTGGAGCCAAACATCAGATCGACCGGTGTTGCGGTCCAACGACGATCGCCCGTCTCTCGGTCTGTTGCAAGGTAGACGCCGGGGAACTCTGTCGATGCAGACCACTCAACACCCATGTCCAACAGATTGACGAAGAAGTCATTACTCAACTGTCCGGCCCGGTCTGTTAACACACCATGCTCGGAACCATCGGCGTTGGCACCCAAGACGCGAAGACCACCAGTGAGGGCTGTCATTTCAACCGGTGTTAGATCGAGCAGATTTGCCTTATCGATCATTGCTGCTACCGGCGCCATGTAGTTGCGGTCTTCGTCGTAATAGTTGCGGAAGCCGTCAGCCACCGGCTCCAACGCCGCAAAAGAAACGACATCTGTCTGTGCTTGTGATGCGTCCATCCGACCCGGCGTGAACGGCATTACAAGTTCATGTCCACGCTTTGCAGCGGCACTCTCAATAGCAGCTGCGCCGCCGAGTACAATCACGTCCGCCATACTCACCTGCTTGCCGCCGCGAGCCTTGGCATTAAAGGCTTCTTGCACTTCTGCCAAGGCTGCAAGCGTCACAGTGAGCTCAGTTGTATCGTTCACATCCCAACCATTCATCGGTGCCAGTCGAACGCGCGCACCGTTGGCGCCACCGCGCATATCGCTATCGCGATACGATGATGCCGACGCCCACGCTGCCTTTACTAACGAGGACTCGCTGATACCGGCACTTAAGATCGCTTTCTTCAGCTTCGCAACGTCTCGTCCATCAATTAATACGTGATCGACGGCGGGAATTGGGTCCTGCCACATCAGAACTTCCTCGGGCACATCTGAACCAACGTAGCGAGCTCGAGGCCCCATATCACGATGAGTCAGCTTAAACCACGCGCGTGCAAACGCATCTTCAAACTCTTCCGGGTTCGCAAGAAACCGCTCAGATATCTCTCGATACGAGGGATCCGCCTTCAATGACAGATCAGTCGTGAACATGATGGGCGCATGCCGCACGTCTGCTTGGTGCGCGTCAGGTACGGTATTTGCTGCCTGACCATCTACCGGAATCCACTGGATGGCACCCGCCGGACTCTTTGTCATTTCCCAATCAAACGCAAAGAGGTTGGCAAGATACATCATGCTCCAACGCGTCGGAGACGCTGTCCATGCACCTTCAAAGCCAGAGGTCACGGTATCCTCTGAGTGGCCCTTGCCACAGCGATTCTTCCAGCCAAAACCCTGCTCCTCTAATGCTTCACCTGCAGGCTCGACACCCACACACTCATCGGGTTTGTGAGCACCGTGCGCCTTACCAAAGGTGTGGCCACCGGCAATCAGCGCCACAGTCTCAGCATCGTTCATGGCCATGCGCCCGAAGGTCTCTCGGATGTCCTGGGCAGCTAAGGCTGGATCAGGGTTGCCATTTGGCCCTTCGGGATTGACGTAAATGAGGCCCATCTGCACTGCCGCCAATGGGTTGTCGAGTTTGCGCTGTTCGCTGTACCGTTCATCGGCCAGCATGACCTTCTCCGGTCCCCAGTAAACGAGGTCTGGTTCCCAATCATCAGTTCGTCCACCGGCAAATCCAAATGTCTTGAAGCCCATGTCTTCCATGGCAACATTTCCCGCCAGAATCATGAGATCTGCCCAGCTTACACTCGCTCCATAGGCCTTCTTCACAGGCCACAACAACCTACGGGCCTTGTCGAGATTGCCGTTATCCGGCCAGCTGTTGAGTGGCTCAAAGCGTTGTTGGCCACCGCCAGCACCGCCTCGACCATCTGCGACACGATATGTACCTGCGCTGTGCCAGGCCATACGAATGAAAAACGGCCCATAGTGCCCATAATCAGCAGGCCACCAATCTTGGGAGTCTGTTAGGGTTGCTCGAACGTCTGCTTTCAAAGCATTGAGATCAACCTTTGCAAACTCTGCCGCGTAATTAAAGTCTGCGCCGTACGGGTTCGACTCTGGTGAGTGCTGACGCAAAGGTGTCAGATCTATCCGCTCCGGCCACCAAAACGTCGGGGGCTTAGCGAAGGTATTTTCTGCCTGAACTGTGGACGACATCGCCGCAAATACGGCGAGACCAGCGACAGCTAGCTTGATAGTTTTCATGGATACGACCTCCAAACGAAATTTATAGTTGTTAGACCTTTTCCGATTAACCGGTTCGATCATGCCCCTACATTAGAGCTCTTCACCCCCTGTTTCCAATCGGAATATCTGGCGAACGCAATCGCATTTAGTAATCACTCCACTAAAGCACATATCAGACAGGTAAAAAAAAGGGGAGCAAAGCTCCCCAAACATCTCACTAAATGACCTAGCGGGTGGAACTAAACTCTGGGTAGGCCTCCATGCCACACTCGGCAAGATCTGAGCCTTCAAATTCCTCTTCCTCAGAAACTCGCACTTTCATGATGAACATATCGACCACCTTGAAGACGATCATCGAGACAACAAAGACCCAGACGAAGATAGTTAATGCTCCGATGATCTGACCCGACATTGTGGCGCCGTCGTTGGTAAAGGGGACCAAAATCAAGCCGAGCAGTCCAACGACGCCGTGAACTGAAATCGCGCCTACGGGATCGTCAAACTTCAGCTTGTCTAAAGTAACAATCGACATCACAACCAATGCACCACCTAACGCGCCGAACAAGGTTGCCTGCAGAGGCGTCGGCGTGTCCGGACCCGCTGTGATAGCCACCAGACCAGCAAGACAACCATTTAAGGCCATTGTTAAGTCAGACTTACCAAACATTAGTCTCGCGACGAGTAAGGCAGCGATACATCCACCGGCGGCAGCCGCGTTTGTGTTTAGAAATACAACCGCAACCGCGTTTGCATCACCGACGGTCGCTGTCGCTAGCACTGATCCGCCGTTAAATCCAAACCAGCCCATCCACAGGATGAAGGTACCTAGCGTTGCCAAGGGCAAATTTGCGCCGGGAATTGCATTTACCCTACCGTCCGCAGAATATTTGCCTTTACGTGCTCCGATTGTGAGTACACCAGCAACTCCGGCTGCAGCGCCGGCCATGTGCACAATGCCAGATCCTGCAAAGTCCAAGAACCCGAGTTCGCCGAGGTTGTAAAGCCCGAATACATCGTTTCCGCCCCAGGTCCAACTGCCTTCCATGGGGTAGATGAACGCTGTCATCACCACGGCAAAGATGAGGAACGCAAATAACTTCATTCGCTCGGCGACTGCACCTGACACGATCGACATAGCGGTCGCAACGAATACCACCTGGAAGAAGAAGTCGGCGGACGGTGCATAACCCGCGGGCTCTTCCGCACCTGTTACGCCGTCACCGGCCAAGCCGTCTAGGAACAGACCGCCGCCGTACATGATGTCGTAGCCGACCACCATGTACATGGTACAGGCGACTGCGAATAGAACGACGTTCTTCGTCAAAATCTCAGTCGTGTTCTTGCCACGAACCAGACCTGCTTCCAGCATGGCGAAACCAGCGGCCATCCACATTACTAACGCACCGCACACCAAAAAGTAAAAAGTGTTTAACGCGTAACTCAATTCAGCTGTTACTTCCATGATGCCTCTCCTACTAGCTTAGAGCGCCTCAACACCGGTTTCACCGGTGCGGATACGAATGGACTGTTCAAGTGACGTGACAAAAATTTTCCCGTCCCCAATATTACCGGTCTGTGCTGCGCCCGATATTGCCTCGATCGTCTGATCGAGCAACTCATCTGACACGGCTACCTCGACCTTCGTTTTCGGCAAAAAATCGACCACGTATTCTGCGCCCCTATACAGCTCAGTGTGACCCTTTTGTCGACCGAAACCTTTGACTTCACTTACCGTGATGCCTTGGACCCCTATTGTGGACAGCGCTTCTCGAACGTCGTCCAACTTGAAGGGTTTAATGACTGCAGTGACCATCTTCATGAGTTTTTCTCCCTCTCAATGGCTGAAATCGGATAATGAATTAGAGGCTCTTGCCAATCGTGAAAATAAGCGCCGCGTCGGCCCAGTCGTATCCGTAAGCGTCTTCTTCATCGAGATCGGTGTCTTCGTAAGTGAAGGCAAAATCCAAACCGGCGGCCGACGTTGACAATGCGATCGACCAGTTCATGTGCTCGGTGGCACCGTCCAAGTAACCCGCTTCGTCGTAATCGCCTGAGCCCACCAAAAAGTCGAGCGCGTACGCATCGGACAGCGCGACACTGTAAGTTGCATAGGTGTAAGTAAATTTACCGGTCTCTCCCCAGTACTCGTCTGAGTAGTTCATACCGATGCCGAAATCACCAAAACTTAATGAGCCATACACCTCGCCATAATCACCGAGCAGACCCTCGTCTTGCGGGTAATCGTAGTAGATGTAACCAATGTCGTAGGACACGCTATCGCTGATGTCAGCGGCATACCCTAGGTAGTAGTCCAGCTCAATACCACCGTTCAAACCACCACAGGTATCGATCGCGCAGTCAAAGTCGACCGCCGCGCCCCACGTCCCGATATAAGCGCCATTGTCGAACGCGACATCAAATCCGCCCTGGACGGAGGGAGCGCTGTCCGACTGTGAAATACCGCGAAACTTGTAATCCGTGGTCAGCGCAATGTTACCGCTGACTTCCGCACCAAAGGCCTGACTCGCTGGGACGGCGATCAGTGCTGCGAGGGCTACTTTTTTAAACGACATAGTTTATCTCCTTGATTAATAAAATTTCCGCAGAGTCATGAGTGACGTCGCACTGCGGGCAACAAGTGTTTAGCGAATGCCGAGCCAACAGAAAAAATGTTATTTAAATCAGGTGCTTGAATATTTTTTTCCTTTTTATCGGATAACTTAAAACCAGCACCGCACCAATTTAGTGCGCTTTACGATGGATGATGCTCAAAATTGATGCGGTATGCGGCTTGAGAAATCGGATATTCTCTGGCTGTCGAAATAAAGGGCCATGACATGAGTGAAGACCAATATAAAGAAGACCAATATAAAAAAGACCCGAGCAATGCGGCTTCCAAGCTCTTTGGCGGTTTCATCAAAGAAGGTAAGTCGCTTGCTGACGAGGTGGCTGATAATGCAAAAGCCGTAGCGCGGTCAGCCCTAGGCAATCTCGATGTGGTCAGCCGCGATGAGTTCGATGCGCAGTCGACGGTGCTTCGTAAGACCAGAGCCCGAATAGAACAACTGGAGCGGGCGGTTGAGGAACTGTCAGCCACGATAGAGGAGCTCGAAAAACGTACGTAAAACACAATCTGTGGGCACGGATGCCCGCGGACAGTCGCTCATTGACAAGGAAGTCGCATGTCGCTTGCACGCGTTGCAACACGCTCTCGAAATGGCCTAAACGCAACCCTCATATGGGTTGAAACCCACCTTAGCCAAGGCCTGCCTGCCATCGTTATGGTTGGCATCTCAGAATCGGTTGTCAGGGATGCGAAAGAGCGGGTCCGCAGTGCCATTATTTCATCAGGCTTTCGATGGCCCGATTCTAGACTTACTATCAGCTTTTCACCCGCGAGTGCGCTAAAAACGGGAGCGAGCTTTGATTTGCCGATTGCCGTATCCATCCTCCTCGCATCCAAACAGCTGCCAGACGCACTAGCACAAGGGACCGAATTTTATGGTGAGCTCAGTCTAGACGGCAGAGTCTTAACAACTACTGGACTGCTGGCAGCGGGCGCCAGTGAGCGCGAAAAGCAAGTCACCATTTTCACCCCAAAACCGAATGCAATGGCGCTCGCGCCCTTTTGTTCACGGGTCGTAGGGCTGCGGCATCTCTCGGAGCTCAGAACACCCGACCGCCTAAGTGAATCCGACTTCCGAGAATGCAGTCCAGCTCGAACTAACGGCGTCGCAACCACGTACCAGCTACCCGCCGGTCAGGCGAGTTTATGGCGAGCCGCAGAAATAGCTGCTGCCGGCGGACATCATCTCCTGATGTCTGGCGAGCCGGGAGCGGGTAAAACAATGACCGCCGGACTAATCAGACAACTACTGCCAGATCCATCCGATAAAGAGATGCTAGAGAGCCAGATACTCTTTGATATTGCTAATAAGCCCTACCCATCGCACAGACCCTTTCGATCGCCTCATCACAGTATTAGTTTGACCGGGCTCGTGGGTGGAACACGACATGCCACGCCGGGTGAAATCAGCCTCGCACACCATGGAATTCTATTTCTCGATGAACTTCCAGAGTTTTCACTGGCCACGATAGAAGCACTTCGTCAGCCCCTTGAGGCCGGACACATACAGATCACTCGTGCGGAACAGTCGCATTTATACCCCGCCAAATTTCAACTCATTGCCGCTATGAACCCCTGCCCTTGCGGCTACCGAGGCTCGAGCGAGACCGCTTGCCGTTGCTCATCCAGCGCGCTGACCCGCTACGACGCTAAACTCTCCGGGCCTCTGCTCGACCGAATCGATATGTTTATTCGTGTTTCCAGATCGAAGCTATCAGATGTCATGGCACCACAAACAACGCAATACGATCGCTTAGAACGCGTGCGGCAGTCTGTGCTAGTTGCACGTGAGAGTCAGATTGTGCGTCAGGGGCAGCAAAACTCGTTACTCCCCAGCAGCGACGTGTTAGACAGCTGCTCCTTGACAGGCGAGACAAAAAAATGGCTCGAAAGCACCGGCGAACGGCTCAAACTATCGGGGCGTAGCCTGCATCGCTGCCTTCGGGTGGCGAGAACTATCGCCGATTTGACCGGAGCGGCCTCGGTGAGTCAGACCGATCTCACCGAAGCACTCGCCTACCGTATTGCTATCAAAGCCAACCCGTAATAGAGCTGAAGTGCGCCCTAAGCGCACTGACATTGCAGAGCTAGAAGCCCGTGACGTAAGCCGCGAGATCCTGAATATCGTCGTCGCTCAGTGCCGCTGCCTGACCCCACATTAGAGCGCTCTGCGCACCAACGGTTTCATTAGCGCGGTATGCCGTCAAACGACCTACAATGTAGTCTGCATCGCGCCCAGCGAGCTGGGGTCCGATACCGCCACCACCGTTTGGTCCATGGCAGGCGGCACAGCCGGCATATTTGGCTTCGCCGGGAAGCGCCGCAACTGCACTATCGGCAATCGCTGCACCGCCGCAATCGTCGCCGGCAACGCAGACATTCGAAAATGATTTAATTCGGTCGGCAATCGCCGCACGCTGTTCATCTGTTTGTGCAAAAGATGAAGCGGAAAACGCTAGTATCATGATAAGAAGGTATCGCATGGCTCTGGACACTCGTTTGGCAGTTTTAGTCGAGCGCGGAGTATACAGACTAATGAGACGCTGAAAAAACTCGATTAATCATATTGTGCGGATTGTGCACATAAGAATGATAGCGTCGGACCATAAATGAGCGCCAACTCGCTAAAACAACCCATAAAGGACTACCAATGAAACTCTACACCTACGATCCTGCGCCCAATCCTCAGCGTTTGAAGATGTTTATCGACTTCAAGCGGCTTGAGATAGATACCTACCAAGTCAATTTCCCAGAGGGTGAACAGCGAACCGACGCTTACAAAGCAATCATCCCCACAGGAACAGTTCCCTCCCTCTTGCTGGACTCAGGCAGGGTGCTAAGCTCAGTATTTGCAATCACCCAGTACCTCGAAGCTCTCAATCCAGCTCGACCCTTGCTCGGCTCGACCGCAGAGGAGCGCGCCGTGGTTCTTGACTGGAACCATCGCCTTTTCAATGAGGTCTTTCGCCCCACAGGGGACATTTTTCGAAATACCAATCCTGCGTTTGCCGGACGCGCACTCCCCGGAGCACTCGATTTGGAGCAAATCCCTGCTTTAGCAGAGCGAGGTAAAGCACAACTTCTGTTCGCGTTGACGGTCCTAAACAACGAACTCGCAACGCGTAAATTTGTCGCGGGTGATGCCTTTACCATGGCGGACATCGATTTACTTGCCCTCCTGCATTTTGCCGGCTGGGCAACCAAAACCAAGCCTGACGATGCCATGACTGGGTTACACGCCTGGCGCGAGCGAGCACAAGCCACTCTCGATGGCACGGCCTAAGTCTGCCTGGTGCACAACAGGAACCCTTTTTACGGGCAGCTTGTTGACGGGCAGCTTGGCTTGACAGGCAGCTTGACGGGCAGCGCTCTGTCATTGCGATTAAAGTCAGTCTTTGTTCTCTGGCTTGCCTCGTTGCTAATGGCTTGCGCGGATCAAGAACTGGGCGCTAACAAGCTGGATAACTACATCGCGCGTCTCAGCAACACCGCCGAGATCGATATTGTTGAGTCGGCACCTGTTGCGAGGATATTGGCACCACAATTATTGGAGACCTCCTCGTCAGAGCCAGCTGATTCGCTGTCGCTAATCGATTTCTTGTCACTCAGTGGCTGTGAATTGCAGGTGAATATTGCGCGCCGCAATACGTCCATGGGGCGCACTGCATCGCCATCACAACGCCTCATCCTAGATCTTGAGTTTCTGCGACTAGCACCCGCCTGCATTGAATTGCTTGACGCAGAGGATGATGCGGATATTGCTGATGTACTCCGCCAGCAGAGCGACGCGCGACTCGCTTTTTTAAAACAGCGCATATTTACGGCCATACTAGACGGACCGGAGTGGCGGGACTTCTGGGAGCAACCGGCCACTCTGGGTCGCTATCCAGAGACTGCTAGTGGCGACGCGGCACAATCCTTGTGGGTTTTATCGCAAAGAGTGCTTCGATTTTCTAACCGGACGTGGTCGGCAGAGGACGAAAACATTGAACCGCTACTCGCGTCAATTAGAGCCAATGCGGGTGGCCAGTTATTGACCGCAGCCTTGCTTCAGGCATCTGCACTTGACCAAGCCAATCACATTCTCAATACCGCACATGAACAAGGACGGTATTGCCAAAATGGAAAGCGGACCGACGTAGGTACTATCTCGAAAACAATTGTCACCAAGTTCTTTGCCGCCGATATACAAGCCTGGTCCGCACAGGTGTCTCAGCGACACTACGAAATCCAAACCGCGCTGTCAGCCTTGGAATCTGCACTCACCGATGTCGCTCCTGCGGCTTACAGAAGTTGGATGGAAAAACGCGATGCTGTATTGCAGCAACTGTACACAGGGCCTCGCGAGCACGTGCATACCGTTCAACGAGCGCTGGATAACTGCTAGCACTTCATGCCTGCTCGCTACGGTCAGCGAGCCGCTCACAACCAGCTACCCACAAGAGGTGTCATGTCGGCCTGCGGGCTCTGCTATATTGCGTATCAATTACACCACATTGAGCGTTAAGAGATAGGTCATGGTCCAGGTCATCACTTCACCCGCCCTACCCAGTTTGTGTCCCTCGCAGGGACCAAAACTTGGCAGGATTCGTATAGGACTCTATCAAATGCAGTGGTTTGACGACCCTGCCGAGCATCTTCGACGCCTGCATCAGGGCGTCGCAACCTGTGCAAATGCGGGTGCCGATGTGGTCTTCTTACCTGAACTGACCCTCAGCCGGTATCCGGCGGATACGCGACCAAAAACAGCCGCGGACCGGCACCCCGAGGACATCAATCGAGGACCCAGTGTGGCGTTTGCGCGCGAGGCAGCCCAAATTAACGACGTCTTCGTCCAAGTCTCACTTTATGAGCAGGTTAAACGTGATGATGGCTTGGGCTTTAACACCGCTGTGCTCGTAGCACCGTCAGGTGACATCGTCGCAACAACGCGCAAACTCCACATCCCTGTCACCGAGGGCTATTTTGAAGACTGTTACTTCGCTGAAGGCCCTGCCGACGAGCCCTACCCCATTCACAGCATCGCAACCGACTCAGCCGATATAAAGTTAGGTTTGCCGACATGCTGGGACGAGTGGTTCCCCGAAGTTGCGCGCAACTACGGACTTCGTGGTGCAGATATTCTCTGCTACCCGACGGCCATCGGCTCCGAGCCCGATCATCCTGAGTTCAATACCCGCTCTCTATGGCAGTCGGTTATCGTGGGACATGCCATTGCAAACGGTCTGTTTATCGCGGTGCCCAATCGAACAGGCGTCGAGGGGCTCATCCGCTTCTACGGGGGGAGTTTTATTGTTGACCCCTTTGGACGGATCTTGGCGCAGGCTCCTGAGGACGTGGAGGCTGCACTCATCTCAGACATCGACATTGCTCACAGAAGGGACTGGTTAACGCTTTTCCCCTTCTTTGCGACAAGAAGGCCTGATACCTACGGACGTCTCACCGATGCCCTGGTCAACCCGAGGATGTCGGACGGTAGCGGCGTGAGCGGTCCGATACCCGGACTACCGAGCGAGTAATCTGATGACAACGTGGACCATGCCACCCGAGTGGGAGCCGCACAAAGCGACGTGGATGGGCTTTCCTACGGGTGCCTATGATACTGCCGGGGTGAGTGATGACGATGTTTTCGATGCTTGGGCGCAGGTTGCTAATACTGTCTCCGAGCACGAACCTGTCCATATGCTGTGCCATCCCCAACACGCAAAAGTGGCGCGCAAAAAGCTTGCTGGTGTCGTGTCGGTTCATGAGGTCGAGATAGATGACGCATGGCTTAGGGATTCTGGGCCAACCTTCGTGGTCGGTGACGCCGGACTTGGCGGTGTTGACTGGGTCTTTAACGGCTGGGGCGATCATACGGCCTTTGATTGGGCGCGCGATGCCAAGATTGCCCAGTACATTATCGACTTAACCGGAGCCGAGCTAATTACCTCAAACTTAGTTAACGAGGGTGGAGGCATTACGGTTAATGGTTCGGGTGATGTACTGCTGACACAGACTGTGCAGCTCGATCCGGGGCGCAATCCTGCCGCTAGCGCCCTCGAGGTCGAGTCAGAGATACATCGTCGGCTCGGTACGCAACGCGCTATTTGGTTCGAAGAGGGTCTGTGGCGGGACTATCAAGAGCATGGAACGCGAGGCCATGTCGATATGATCGCCGCCTTTGCGCCCGATGGCTCGGTGTTACTGCATCGACAGTTCGATACCCAACATCCCGACAGTAAGCTGTGGCAGAGTCACTGTGAAACCCTCGAGGGCGCGGGGTTTAAAGTACGTGCCTTACCAGCACCACGTGTCACCAAAGACAACTCTGGCTGGGTCGACTACAGCTATGTTAACCACTACGTCGGTAACGGCTTCGTGTTGCTACCGGCGTTCCGGGACCGCACAGATGACCACGCTATCGACATCATGAAAGACCTTTATCCCGACCGACACGTAACCAATTTAGACGCGAGAGTCTTGTTTGCTATGGGTGGCGGTATACACTGCATAACCCAACAACAGCCGGCCCTGCCCTAATGGTAGAAACGCCGCCGCGCTATAGCTTTTGGACTAGTTGATGTTTACATACCTCAAACCAGGCATTCGCGAACGCCTCATCGCTGAGAGGAAGCTTTTCCGAATCGATGCTGACGGCAGGCGTCTCGACGATCACAGCAATCCAGCCCCTGGCCAGCGAATGGTCAACTTGTTGGGGCCGATTCCACTTCCACTCGCGCGAGGTGAGACTCACCCAACCGCAAAGTGGTATGCCACGGTTCGCGCTACTGAACTGGCGGAGGTGGAAAATTTAGCATCGAATCTGCGTGAGCAAGGGGGCCAGCACCTCTTTGCCCACCTCGCATCGAGTATGGCGGTCAATAGTGTGCTCGAAATCGGACCTGCTGCTACATCGAAGTCCCCGTTAGTACGTGTTCACTCTTCCTGTCTGACTGGCGATGTCTTTGGTTCACAACGCTGTGAATGCGGACCCCAATACGAAGCCGCTATAGACCGGATTGCACAAGACCCAGAGGGTGGATACTTGATTTACATGGCAGGTCATGAAGGCAGGGGCATTGGGCTTTGGGCGAAAGCGGCAACCTACCTGCTACAGGATGCGGGCGAGGACACCTATCAGGCAAATCGATCGCTGGGGCTGCCCGATGACTCTAGAGACTTTAGCGATGCCGCCTCCTTACTCAAGCACTTTGGTCAAAGCAGGCCGCTCCGGCTCCTGACTAACAATCCCAAAAAATTGGAAGACTTGACCCATATGGGTGTTCCAAACCTAACGCGGGTTAAACACGTCTCTGGTGTAAACGAATGTAATCGTCGCTACTTAGAGGCGAAACGCGATTGGGGTCACGGGCTCGACGAAGACGATCTTAGTTGAGCCACTCTGGCAGCGGTTGATCGCCTAGCGATAACTCCATTGTGTTATCGGTCTGGGCTTGATCGCCCCTTCCTACCATCTCGTCGTAGGCGCTACGCTGGCGAAGCGTGACTTCGATATTGCCAAACTGTTTGATCTGTCGCTGCATCGCTAGGAGATTTGTGGTCTTGAGCGGTTTACCCTTGTTATCGGCAATCAAATGCTCCTCACCACCAACTTGAACAAAGGCAATATACAAACTCAAATCCACAGACTCGATGATAAATCGGTCTATCCCAGACGTGTGCTTTATGTCTTTCAGACGAAGTTTCATATCGTCAGTTACCCACTCAATGATCGCAGCGTAGGCTTGATACGAGCCTCAATTACACTCGGTTTTTATCACGCCAGTTGGCTATGACGGGCGCCAGCACATCGAGACCCTTGTAGTGACGAAGATCCTCGGGCGCCGCTTCAATCGCCTCCCATAACAAGTCGAGTGCGTCACCGTGCGCCTTCAACGAAGCCAAAGGGCAAATGTGCACGCGAATCGTGAACGCGACAGCGCCTGTTTTAGGAAGCCGGCGTAAGGACTGCCTCTCCGCGCGATACCAAAGCGCGTCGGCAGCCGGATCGACCTGCCAATGATCGCGTGACATGAGATCCGCCCGTGGTGTCAGAGACCAATTAAAGCGTTGAATAAAACGATCCGTGGGCAGCCGCGCGAAAAACCGATCTATCTGGCCACCAATCTCGTCATTTAAACGAGGAATTGGGCCGTGTACCTCGGTCATAGTCGCGCCTATTTTTTCCTCTAACCGCCAGTCACTGGGACTACAGAGCGACGCTGCCATTAATCGGTACTGCCCCTGCTTGCCTGGCATCATGACAACCAGATCATCGGCGACTTCGAGTGAGGCCCGCCACAGCGACTCCGACCGAGGAGACTGTGCTTCAGAGGCCTGCTCACCGAAGTCCGATGATTGCGGGACCAACCCTCGCGACGAGTACGCCTGAGGTACTGCGAAGTCCATGACCAGCTCGGCAAACTCCTCCGCTGCCTCTACCGCCTCTGGCAGCACCGCGTAGACGCAGCTTCCAAACTGAGCGCGAGGAGCCAATTTGTGTTTTCGCCAGTGCCCCTCGGATACGCAATCAACCCAAGGGCCATCCATGGGCGCCAGCCCCATGGCCACAATGCGCGGCTCATGGCTGTGCGGAAGAAAAACCGGACCCGCTTCTACCCGTTCAAAAGGTGGACGGCTTGCGGTGATGTCGTCATCTTGAGGAATCATGCTTGCATGATGCCAGAGCTTGCCACCGTCAACATTACCTCCAACGGAGAAACTCTGGACGAACTCCCCACTTACAGCGGGGTTTACCGCTTTTATTCGCCAGACAATACGCTGTTATACGTCGGTAAAAGTGTGGATATCCGAGCTCGTGTCTATTCGCACTTTCAAGAGGGGCGCAAACCCGGGCGCCATCAACGCATCATGACCCAAGTCGCTCGTATCGAAACGCAAGCCACGGCCGGTGAAGTGGGCGCTCTGCTAGTTGAGAATGCGGCTATAAAAGCTGAAACGCCTCTTTACAACCGTCGTCAGCGACAAGTGCGAAAGCTATGGACCATCCAATTGCATCGGGCGAAGGATAATTTTCTGCAACCTGCAAGCTCCGACTTTTCGCCTTGGGGTGAGCGCGCGAGCGACAGTTACGGTCTATTCCACAATCGTCGTCATGTAGACAACACGCTTCGCAGGCACGCCCGTGATCACGGTTTGTGTCTTCGGATGCTGGGTCTCGATCCCGGTAAGGGCCCGTGTTTCCAGTACCAACTTAAACGCTGCGATGGCGCCTGTGCTGGACAAGAGAGCCCCGACGAGCACAATGCGCGTCTCCTCTCCGCATTAGATCGCGATCGCATTGCTGCGTGGCCGTTTGCAGGTCCGCTTCTACTGGCAGAGCGCAATATCCGCGTACTGCCAGGACAGCCAAGCGAGCAGTTTCATCTCGTCAATCACTGGTCGTGGCTAGGCTGCTTTGGCGACACGCAAAGAGCACAGCGTGCGTCAACCGACAGCATCCAAACCGTTTTTGACCGCGATGCCTATCGCATGTTGATCAGCGCAATGCGCCAGGGAAAGCTAGAGCTTCTTGACATCACAACCCTCAAGTCGGTCGACAACCCGTTTATAAAAGAGAATTTCGACTGATGTCTGTGAATGTTGTTTGGCTAAAGCGCGACCTTCGACTCGATGATCACGCACCTCTTGCGCTCGCCTCTCAATTGCCCGAGCGCACATTGCTTCTTTACATCATTGAGCCCAGCCTAGTTCACAACCCTCATTATCGTGGACGTCACTGGCAGTTCATCGCGCAATCGCTGAAAGACATAGAGCAAACACTCGCGGCCTCCGGTAAAACGATTGAGATTTTGGAGGGCGACGCATTAGGCGTATTACAAGAGGTTCATCGCAGCCTCGGCATAAGCCGATTATTGTCTTACGAAGAAACCGGTCTCGATGTGACCTTTCAACGCGATCGATCGATTGCGGCTTTCTGCCACTCCCAAGGTATCGCCTGGCGAGAGTTTCAAACCAATGGTGTGGAGCGCGGCAGACGTAACCGAAAAGGCTGGAATAGGTCCTGGCATCAGATCATGTCGAGTAACATCGATGAAGTAGTGATCCCGTCCCTACGAACCATCGACTTTGCAACCGAGTCAGGTCTTCAAGCGCTTCGCAGCAGACAGTACCCGCAGTGGTGTAAAGCAGTCAGTGACCTGCAACTCGGCGGACCATCGCAAGCGCAGCGAGTACTGGACAGTTTTCTGAGCGTTCGCGGGTGGGGTTACCAAACGTTTATTTCTAAACCTGAAAAGAGTCGTGAACACTGCTCGCGTTTGTCACCTTATCTCGCCTGGGGCAATGTAAGCCTCCGACAGGTGTATCAGGCTCTGCAACAACAGGAACGCAGGCATGGCTGGACACGGGCCATGGGTGCGTTTGAGTCACGACTGCACTGGCATTGTCATTTCATCCAAAAGTTTGAGATGGAATGTCGTATGGAATTCGAGGACATAAATCGGGGCTACGCAGCGCAACCCCGAGACAATGACGAGCACTTAATCACCGCCTGGAAAGAGGGCATGACCGGATTTCCTTTGATCGATGCGAGCATGCGCGCACTCAAAGCCACGGGGTATGCGAACTTTCGCTCGCGAGCCATGCTGGTGAGCTTTTTAACCCACCACCTTTGGCAGGACTGGCGCGCCGGTGTATCCCACCTCGGTTCGCTTTTTCTCGATTTTGAACCGGGCATCCACTATCCCCAGATGCAAATGCAAGCCGGCGTGACGGGCATAAACACGATCCGTATCTATAACCCTGTCAAACAGTCGCT
>ERZ802819.890-NODE-890-length-19357-cov-9.39778_pt1 | contig 19357 bp, 17 predicted proteins | sample MGYA00345647_ERZ802819 | MGnify/ENA primary metagenome ERZ802819 (study PRJEB30503, sample SAMEA104212355) | marine metagenome | biome: Westerlies Biome; feature: [SRF] surface water layer (ENVO:00010504) within the epipelagic zone...; material: water...
TTAGGCGACGAACCCAGTTCGAGAGGTCACTCGTTCATGCCAAGCCCACAGACTTGCAAGTGCAGCATCCGGTTTTAGACCGACCAGCGCCCCAGCGAAGTCCACGGCTATCGCCGCGGTGATATCCACCATGGTGTAGCGATCGCCCGCCAGATAGTCACGCTGGGCCAGTTCATCATTCATTCGTCGGTAATACGCATGCGTTAGACCGTCGCTACGCTGTTTAGCGGCTTCAATGGGTTCCACCAAACCCATCTTGGCGACGATTGGCCCATTCACCCAAGAAGTGCCAATCTGCGACATCAACTCCAATTCAATCTGGCGATGTACCATTTCAACCTGCGCAATTTCTCGGGCATTTTCCCCAAATAAATTGGGCGCCGGATAAAGCGACTCCAGATACCGACAGATTGCGATCGATTCGCCAATACAGGTGCCGTCATCAAGTTCTAATACCGGAATCTTACCGCTTGGGTTTTTCTGCATGAACTCCGGCGTTTTGTGCTCGCGCTTAGTCATATCTACAGTTACGTAGTCCAGCTCAATGTGTTTTTCTGCGGCAACTACCCTCACCCTTCTTGGATTTGGGGCGTTAGGAAAATCGTAAAGTTTCATTTTACCGCTCATAGGTTAGGCTCGGAGTTTAAAGGCCGACGACTATAGCTTGATTAGCCTAAACTTTGATAACGATGCCCCGTCAAATCAACACTGAATATTGATAGTAAAAACTATGACCTGCATCTCTCTTATTGGCATGCCTGCGGTTGGTAAAAGTACCGTTGGCGTACTCTTAGCTAAGGCCCTGGGCTACGATTTCATGGATACTGACCTGCTGATCCAAGTCAAAGCCCAACGCACCCTAGCGCAAATTCTCGCCCAAGACGGATTCTTAGCGCTGCGAGAAATCGAAGCCGATGTGATCGCCACTGTTCAGTGCAGTCGCACGGTCATCGCAACCGGGGGTAGCGCCGTCTATGCCGAAAGCGGGATGGCCCATTTACGCAATCTAGGCCCAGCCGTCTACTTACGCGCAAGTGTCAATGTTCTGCAACAGCGAATTGGCGACCTTAATACTAGGGGAGTTGCAGCCGAGGCCAACGCCACCCTCGATTCGATTCTGGCTGAGCGCATCCCCTTATACGAGGAATGTGCCGACCTCACCGTCGATGCAGACCAGAGCATACAGACCGTCTTGACTAATTTACTTCACGCACTATCCATTCATACCGGATCGGCCTAGCAGCGAGCTTTAACTAAGCATTAACAAAAAGCGGTTGCGCTGACCCAAGTACCGACCATAGCAATTGCATCGACACAGGGTTCAGTCCGTCCGACGCGAACCCGACCGAGCAAGAACCGTTTCATGTACTATCAATGCCTATATCGAGCTTGAAGGCATCAATAAGCGCCGCTTTGCTATCGCCGGAAATAATTACCAAGATCATGACACCCAGACCAGAATACCCGCGCCCTATCTTACAACGCCACAACTGGCTAAACCTCAATGGGCAATGGTCATTCGCTACAGATCCACACAATGTCGGGGTGCGCGAACAGTGGTGGCAACGTACCGAATGGACCCAGACCATTACCGTACCCTTTTGCCCGAATAGTGCGGCGTCCGGCGTGACCGTTGACTCAGACATGAGCACTGTGTGGTACCAGCGAGTCTTTACAGTTCCCGATTGGGGCGCGGAGGAAATCGCGCTAAATATCGGAGCCTGCGATTACGACACGTGGATTTATATTAACGGCCATCAAGTCGGCCAGCATCGCGGCGGCTATACACCCATCCATATTGCCATCGGTGACTATCTGCAACCGGGCAACAACACAATTACAGTGCGCGCAGCGGATTCCGATTCTTGGCAACAACCCCGGGGCAAACAAGCAGGCACGACGCGCTGGCCAATCGACTATGATTCCGTGATTGGGATTTGGCAAAGCGTTTGGTTAGAGCCGGTCGATCCCGTGCACCTGCTAAACATCGGTAGCCACTATGCAATCGACGCGCAAGAGTTACAGTTAACTTGCGAACTCAGCAACACCTTTGCAGGCCAGTTAGCGGTGACACTCAAAAGTAATGAGACCGTCCTGTGTAAGGCCCAGGCCAGCGGTCAGGGACGCAGCGAAATTCGCCTCAAGCTGCCAGTCGAAAACCCTAAGCTTTGGTCCCCCGAAACGCCCCATCTTTACTCACTAGAACTGCAACTGGTCGATGAAAACAACCACCTCATAGATCAAGTGACGAGCTACACAGGGCTGCGCGAACTCACCATAACTAACGGGCAACATTGCTTAAACGGCAAACCTCTATTTTTGCGGGGAATACTAGACCAGGGTTATTTTCCCGGAGGTTGGTACAGCCCGGAGAGCGACCAAGCAATCAAGCAGGACATTGAATTAACCAAAGCCATGGGCTTTAACTTTGCCCGGAAACATCAGAAAGCCGAAGACCCACGCTACCTTTACTGGGCAGATAAAATGGGGTTGCTGGTGTGGGCAGAAATGCCCTCCGGCAGAATATTCTCCACAGAGTTAATCACTTCGCTTACTGCCCAGTGGTTGGACCTAGTGCGCAGAGATCGTGGCCATCCATGTGTAATCGGGTGGGTCCCCTTCAACGAATCGTGGGGTGTATGGCATATTCAACAACGCCCAGAACAGCGCGCGTTAGTCGACGGACTTGTGCAGATGACCAAAGCCCTAGACTCATCACGCCCGGTGATTGGCAACGACGGCTGGGAATACAGCAGTGGCGACCTCTGGACCTTGCACCTTTATCATGACGACCAGCGCACTCTCGATGAGCGCTTGGCAGTGCTTCTAGCTGACCCTCGCCAAGCCGTCACGGAGGGTGACCGGCCCAGAGTCGGTGCCTTGGTCGACAGCGACCCGAGTAATTTGCCAGTAATGTTGACCGAGTGTGGAGGAGTTGGTTTCGAAACCGGCAGTGCGACCAAGGATGCGTTTGCCTACGGTGATTTACCCACCGATACCAAGGCACTCGAGCAGGAAATCCGTCGGATCATGGCCAGCATTAATGCAAGTGAAACGCTACAAGGCTTTGTCTGGACCCAGCTTACCGACGTACAACAAGAGATTAATGGCCTTCTGTACTTTGACCGTCGGCCTAAGTTGCCCCTGACGACACTGCAAGAAATTTTCGGCAAGCGCATCTAGCGGCTGATGCGTTATCGCGCGCGGCATAACGTGGATAAAACAAACCAACCTCGTTGCCGTTATGTAAATAGAGGCGCAAACAAATAGGCTACGAAAATACCTATCGCCAGAAAACTGGCGCGATCGAGAGAGGGGCGCAGAACACTCATGCCGCTACACTAGTGTCTGGGCTCACCAATGAAAAAGATCAAAAGGCACTATCGTTATGTACATCGGATGACGTCGCGCGGGGCCAAGGAGAGCGCATCTTAGGCATCGCTCAAACCAGTCGAATCAAAACCACAGCACTAATAATAACGCCGCCGGCGCGACAAGAATCCACAATCCCATACCTAAGGCGACGCTGCGCCAAGATATTTGGCCGAGCGTGGCGCGATCAATTTCCAACCCAATCATGCCCAAAGCCACCACCAAAAGGGTTTTGCTAATAATGCTGAAACCGTCGAGAACCACGTCGTTTATGGGTATGAAAGACCCTAAGACCGCTGCCAAAATAAACAGCAGAATAAATCCGGGCACCCGCAATTGCGCTTCACTGGAGCGATAAATTAAGCCGACAACAAAAGCCAGTGGAATCAGCCATAGGGTTCGGCCCAACTTGACCGTTGTGGCAACCATGGCGGCTTCATCACCATAAATGGTTGCCGTTGCCACAACGGAGCTGGTGTCATGAATTGCCAACGCGACCCAGGCACCAAAGTCTTGTTGGCTCAGATCTAGGGCATAGCCAATGTATGGGAAGATTAACAACGCAAGGGCGTTAAACAAAAACACCAACGCCATTGCGACCCCAACATGCTGGGGTTTGGCTTGAATAATTGGTGCTAACGTTGCGATCGCCGTACCACCACAAATCGCGGTGCCCCCACCCAACAACGTCGCCTCTTTGGTTTCACTACTCAAAACCTTCGCCATGGCGAAACCCAGGGCCAAAGTGCCTAAAACAAATACAGCCACCACCACACCGTAGTCAGCTGAAACCTGCACCAAGCGATCAAACCCAAGCGTAAAACCCAAAAGCACAATTGCTGTCTGCAGACTTAACTTGCCCCAACTGGCAACTCGGTACAACGGATTGACTCCGATCAACAGTCGAGTAGCCATTCCCAACAACAGTGCGTAGGCCGGATTTCTGAAATAGACCCCCACCAGCAGGGCCAAGCCAGCGCCGAGCCAGGCAAAGCTATTTTGCGTAGTTATCGCCACTTCAAACCTCTCCTCGCCCTGATTCTTTCAACTCACCATTAAGGTAATCGCGCCCCATACAATTTGCTTGGCGACTTTCTTCAGACGCCCATAGCAAGTCCGGATATTTCGGAGCGGTCATAAAGCGCGCAAACCAATCCGCTATCAATGCATCATTATCAAGAAGATCCAACAGCTGACGCTTGGCATGCTGCACGAACAGTGGCGCGATCTCATTTTCGCCCAAAGCCGGCATCGGCGCCGGGTCGCGATAATGCCGATCAAATCCCTGTGCAGAGAGCTCAGCGGCCAAATCCGCCAACATATCCGACAACGACGGGGAACGAAAACCGATTGAAAAAGTCATACATGCCTCTTCGGCAATACCCCAGTGACCGACCCCTGGAGGTAGGTACAATAAGTCACCCGGTGCTAGCAGCCATTCGTCAACCGGCTGAAAATCCTCAATGATTTGTAATTCCGTGCCCGCCAATAGCGGCGTCGACACATCGCAAACTGTGCCGATCTGCCAACGTCGATGGCCCTCCACCTGAACCAAAAACACGTCGTACTGGTCAAAATGAGGCCCCACACTGCCGCCTGGCGATGCGTAGCTAACCATAATGTCATCAGTGCGCCAACGCGGCAGAAAGTCAAAACGATCATACAAACCTGCAAGTTCGGGACACCAAAGATCTACCGCCTGCACCAACAGCGTCCAATCACGATCAGGCAACTGGGCAAAGTCCTCTGCTGCAAATGGCCCAAACCGCAGCCGCCAGGGTTGCGCGGTATCTCCGACTGTGACCAGCCGTGATTCCACTTCGTGTTCCAGCGCCAGCCCAGCCAATTCATCACCATCTATCGGGGATGCATAATCTGCCAACGCGCCCCGCACAAGCAGGGGTCGCTGCTGCCAGTAATCGGCCAGAAATTGTTCCGGCGTCACATCTCCCAGCGTTCTCATATTAGATCCAATCTAGTCCGGTAGAGATCGCAGCGTAACGCGGAATTTAAATTAAAAGTTAAAGCTTCGGCCAAGTTATTTGCCCTCCAAAACTTGACGCGGACGCAATATCAGGCGAAATTCCGTAATCGGCAAATTTCACAAGATAATCACAGCAGTTTTTGGGGGGAGTATGGAATACGATCTTATTATTTCTGGCGGCAGCGTCATCGATGGGACGGGCGCTGATGCAATCAAAGCGGATGTCGCAATCAACAACGGCCGAATTGCACGAATTGGCGATCTAGGTACGGCCACGGCGGCAGAAACTATTGACGCCCGCGGCAAAGTAGTGACCCCTGGATTTATCGACTTACATACTCATTTGGACGCCCAAGTCGGATGGGATCCGCTGATGAGTTCCAGTTCGTATCATGGCGTTACAACGGCCATGATCGGTAATTGTGGCGTTACCTTTGCGCCCTGCAGCCCCGACAATCGCAGATATCTGGCTGAATTAATGGAATCAGTCGAGGACATTGCTGCCGATGCCATTATGGATGGTTTGCCCTGGGACTGGACGACCTATGGTGAATACCTAGACTCGGTTCAAGCACTCAGACCCGCGTTAAACATTGTTGGACTCGCTGGCCACTCTGCCGTTCGCTACGAAGCTATGGGCGATCGAAGCATGGATGAGGGCGCTCAAGCTACCGACAAGGAGCTTGCACACATAGCTAAAATGGTTCAGCAGTCTGTAGAAGAAGGAGCAGTCGGATTTTCGACCTCCCGTTTTCTGCAACATCTAGTGCCCGATGGCCGCTGCACGCCCGGGACATGGGCCGATTTGCGCGAAACTAAAGCCATTCAAGAAGCAGTAATCGCTGGTGGGGGTATTGGCGCAATTTTCCAATCAGCTAATGACATGCAAACTCGCTATAAAACCGAACTTCAGATGTTCCGCGATGGCACTGAGCTAGGCTGTCAGGTGCTCTTTTCAGGTGGTACCGGCGCTGAGGGTGACGGCGGCGTAGCGCGCTGGACTGAATTTTTTGAAGAGCAAAACGAGGGCGGTAAGCGCTTGGCAAGCATCTGTCATACCCGACCCTCTGGTTCTTTCTTTGGCTTAGCACAGCTGTCGCCGTTTACGCGCAAGTCAAAGGCTTGGAAAGATCTAATGAAGCTGCCGACCATTGAAGATCGGGTGAACGCGCTGCGAAACGATGTGACAAGAGCTAAGCTCATAGCCGAGGGCATCGAGGCTGGCGACATGAAAAATTTCGCATGGATGCTTCATCCCTTCGGTACCGACACAAAACCAAATTTGGACCTGACAAGAGAACGGAGCCTGCAACAAATTGCCGACGCAGAAGGTAAAGATCCGGTTGAAGTTTATGTGGAGAGACTGCTGGCTTCAGAAGGCAAAGAATTTTTTAACTTCTGGATGTTTGGCGGCAACCTCGAAAACCAGTGGAACTACATGCGACTTCCCCACGTAGTGCCCATGCTGGGCGATGCTGGTGCCCACGTAGGATTTTTCACTGACACCGACTCGCCGACTGTGCTACTCAGCGAATTGACCCGCGAGCAGGGGGTATATTCATTGCCAGAGGCGGTGCACCGCATCACCGGTAAATCAGCGGAAATTATCGGCCTTAAAGAACGAGGCGAATTGCACGAAGGTTGGCACGCAGACATAAACATTATCGATTATGAAAATCTATCGACCTGTCATCCGGAGTACGTTAATGACTTCCCACACGGCGGCGGTCGCTTCATCGTGAAGGGTAAGGGCTATGATGCAACCATCGTCGCAGGCAAAGTCATTATCAAAAATGGCAAGCATACCGGCGATCGGCCCGGACAAGTTATCCGCGAATTCGTTCGCGGCTAAACTTGAAATTAAAGCCCCTTATCGGGGCTTTTTTTTGACTGCCCAAAACTCAAGGTGACCCGTGCCTCAAGACAACAAAGAACAAGCTGACTACTGGAATGACCGAGCTGGTAATACCTGGGCAGAACTGCAGGATCGGTTAGATACATTGCTCAAGCCGCTATCCGAGGCCGGATTGCGAGCCGCCAATGTACAAGATGGCGAACGGGTCCTCGACGTAGGCTGCGGTTGTGGCGACACCAGTATCGCGTTGGCTGCCGCCGGTGGGCTTGTACAAGGAGTAGATCTTTCTCAGCCTATGCTCGAACGGGCGCAAGCGCGCTCTGACCAAGTAGAGTTCATACGCGGCGACGCGGCGAGCTTCACACCCAAACAACCTTACGATCTCATTTTCTCGCGCTTTGGCGTGATGTTTTTTACTGACCCCACAAGCGCATTCAAGCACCTTCACAGCACTCTAACAGGCCACGGCCGGCTGGTTTTCGTATGCTGGCAAGCGCCGGCGGCTAATCCCTGGATGTCGATCACCGGTCGCGCAATCGCGCCATACCTTCCCCAGTCAGAGTCTCGGACAGACCCGACAGCACCCGGCCCATTTGCTTTTGCTGATGCAGACCACGTCCACGCGATTCTTAGTGACAGCGGCTTTCAAAACATAAGGCTCAACGCTTTTTCCGCCGCGCTGCATGTAGGTAACGATCCGCAAGACGCACTCAAACTGCAAACCCGCGTCGGCCCGGCGGCAAGGGTGATGGCAGAACTTGATGGCGAGACCCGCGATCAGGCTTTAGACGCGGCGCGCACCGCCTTGGCTGCTCACCAAGCGGATAATGGCATCCACCTCGACGCCGCGGTTTGGATTGTGAGCGCAACAGCGGCTTAAGCCATCGAACAGCGCCTCAAACAGGGAGTCGCTGGGCCGCAGCACCGGCCGGATTTACCTTGTTTTTTCACATCCATCGAATGAGCAATAAGCTTTTATCGCACGGTCAACGCAGTTCCAAGCCAGCAAGAGTGCCCTCTTCGCGCCACGCCTCAATAACTTTAAAAAACTTCACTGGGCCAGCCCCATAGGATCCGTTCTGCACACTCTTCGGATTCGGTTTGCCCTCATTGTTGTAATAACCCGGCGTGCATTCCGCCTGAAAACTTTCGCTCAAGCGGGACATTTTAATGATTTCTTGAACCCACTCCTGCTCGGCGTCCTCAGTCGCCTCAACAACCTTGGCATTCGATTGCGCAACCTGCCGAATAATGTAGGCAATGTGTTTAGCCTGCTCATTCATGGCATGGGGAAAGCTAACAGTAAAACCAGATTGCGCCTGAGAAATAATAAAACAGTTGGGGAAACCTGCCGTTTGCATCCCGTGTAAGGTCGCAATGCCGTCGTCCCATTTGTCTTTTAGGCTTTGACCATTACGCCCAATCAAGTCATATCCCGAGCGACGGGTGTAGTCGGTGCCTACCTCGAAGCCTGTAGCAAAGATCACACAATCCAACTCGAACTCTTGGCCGTTCGCGACCAGGCCCGTCTCGGTAAAACGCTCGACACCATGGCCGTCGGTATCGATTAAATGCACCCCAGGCAAATTAAAACTGGGCAAGTACTCGTCATTAAAGCAAGGCCGCTTACAAAATTGACGGTAATAAGGCTTCAACGATTCAGCCGTCCCCTTATCGGCGACCTCCGCCTCGGCCCGTGCGCGGATTTGTTCCATTTTTTGGAAATCCGCCAGCTCCATTTTTTCCGCTATTTCCGCCGGCGACAATCGCCCCATGCCTTTGAAGTTAACCATTGAGCCGAGGTTGCGAATAATCTCCGTCCAACCGTCGTTCACCAAGTCTTCATCAGCAAAACCACCGGATACCAGAGTCATGAAATTGTCCATGCGCGCCTGCTGCCAGCCAGGCGCAAGACTGTCTGCCCATTCTGGATCGGTAGGACGATTAGCCCGAACATCTACCGAACTCGGAGTGCGCTGGAACACAAACAACTCATCTGCACCTTTCGCCAAGTGCGGCACACACTGTATTGCAGTAGCCCCGGTGCCAATGATACCCACGCGTTTACCGCGCAGCCCCGTGAGATTACCTTCAGGGCCACCACCGGTATATCCATAGTCCCAGCGGCTGGTATGGAAAGTATGGCCCTGGTATTCACTGATGCCTGGAATACCCGGTAATTTGGGACGATTCAGTGGACCGTTAGCCATACATACATATTGCGCGCGCATTTTGTCGCCGCGATTTGTGTACACGGTCCAGAGCTTGTTGTCCTCATCCCATTCCATGCCTTCAACCTCAGTTTGAAAACATGCGTATTCGTAGAGGTTAAACGTTTCCCCAATCGCTCGACTGTGGGCAAGAATTTCTGGGGCGTGGGTGTATTTTTCCTTTGGTACGAAGTTCAACTCCTCACAGAGTGGCAGATAAACATAGGATTCCACATCACAAGCGGCTCCTGGATAGCGGTTCCAATACCAAGTTCCGCCGAAGTCGCCGCCCTTTTCGATTATCCGTACCCGTTTTAACCCAGCCTCGGTCAAGCGCGCACCTGTGAGCAGACCACCAAAACCGCCACCCACGACAATGCATTCCACCTCGTCTTGCAAGGGTTCGCGGCTAAAGCCCTGATCCACATAGGGATCGTCCACGTAGCGCGAAAAATCCCCCGTGACCTCTTGGTATTGTTCATTACCATCGCCACGCAGGCGCTTGTCACGCTCCGTTCGATACTTTTTGCGCAAAACATCCGGGTCAAACCCAAGCTGATCATCGGTTGCTGACTGCAACGTCATAGGAACCTCCCTTAACATTTATCTGTATAACCCCACCACCAGAAGCGGCACGGCCAGTTAACTCACAGATAATAGCATTTTCCCAAGCAGCGTTAACGCGGTCCAACTTGGTTGAAAGGATCGCTCCAGAACGAAGAAAAGACATTAGTGCCGTTGATAAAGTAGACCGCATCATCAGAAATCACACCGCGACTTCGGTTGCTAGGGTATTCGCCCGCGCCCAGCCCCGTAACCGATAGATACCCCAGATCAGCCAGCGATGCTGTAGCCGCCTGATCCTTATTGCGAATTTCAAGCAACTGCAAGCGTTCAAGCCACGCCGAATTGGCTCCTCCACTGTAACCGGAAAGCGGAATCGTAAAACGATCCGTGGTGTCGCCCGCCAAATAACTAAACGCGTGCCGATCGTATTCTGCTGTGCTGATACTCCAGGCCAAATCACTGCCGAGCGTAAGCACGCCCTGACTGCGTGGCGCATCAAAGTCACTGATATCAAAAAGTTCTAATTTGACGTCGCTATCTTCTGACTGCCCCAGTCCCAATAATAAATCGTCGCTGACCGGGTGCAAAAAATTGCTAAAACCCGTGACCTCTAAGGCACCGACGATATACGGATCCGTGGGATCACTAAGATCTATGGTGTACAGCGGATCAGTGCGTTCAAACGTGACCAGATAAGCGCGGCTGCCGACAAACCGAACCCCATAGAGATCTTCGTTCGGCTTACCAATCTCCTCACTACGGGTCGAATTTGGAATCTGGCCGACGGTATTGAGTTTTTTCTCGCTCGCGTCTGCCTGCAACACAAAGAGGTTATGGTCCAATCTATCGTCAATGTCCCCTGTGTATTGAGTGGTCATTAGGCGAACATAGTCCTGTGCCGCACTGATGCGAAAGTCCCTTTGGCCGCCCAAAAACAACGCACCGTCAACCCTCCCGGAGCCCGCGTAAGCTATCGCGCTGCCCAAATCGAACTTGTGTAGGTAGGTGCGATAACCAGCGCTGACCGAATCATAGTCAACTTGGGTGAGATACAGTGCGTCCGCAGAAAAATAGGCGCCATCAGAAAACTCCACATAACATAGTCCATCGGTCACAGCACCGGTTTGCGGATCCACGGTAATGATCGAGGTTACGGTTGGATACCCCGATGCGGCCGGTACCAACGGGTGTTCTGTGTCAACTGAGAAACAGCTGTCTGCACTAAAAAGTTCTAAAGCCACCCCATCGACCCGCACTTTGGGCAACACGTCATGCCACTCCAAGGTCTCTAGCAGTGTTTCGTTATTCGATTGCTCCTGAGCATTAGTTGGGCGATCAACTAATCCATCAATCGTCGGCGAATGCTTGGAAACGATATGCACCCCTGAGGCGGTCTTACGACTGGTCACCAATGCCCCCTCTATACTCATCTCAGCAAGTGCCAAGGGGTTAGCCGGATCCGTCAAATCGTAAAGGCGCAGTCCGGTTGATTCGCCCTGCCAAGACTCTAGCGACTGATCACCAAAGGTCCCCCACCAATTGGTTGTCGTCAGCGCCAACAGTCGATCTTGCTGCTGATAAAGGCCTTCCACAGTGACGTCCTGATCTAGAGGAATTTCCGCCAGAGGCTCCACGCCAGCGTCTGCAGGCGCGGTGCGCAATACTCGAATGCTACGGGATGTCTCTGAGCTAGGCGCGGCCGTGACAACCGCAGGCTCTGCCAACGACACAAAACAACAGCCGCGATCCATGCTGCGAGACGGGGCAATATAGAGGTACTCCCCGTCATATTTTACCGCGTCGTATTCATCTACCGCGTTTTCCGCAGTGTAGGTGACTGAAAAGCCGCTCGAACCGGAATCTGCGCTAGAATCCTCTGCAGATGCTGTTACCACAGTGCCGTCGCCAGATTGTCTGGAGCCATCCAAAGTGGCCGCATAGGATGAGCGAAAAGTTACAAGAAGTTCTTCCTGACTCTTGGCGTTGGTCAAAAGGGCTGTAGGTGTGTTCGCGCCTGTAGGCGGCTCTGCGGCCACCGGATTGGATGCACTGCTGCCGCCACCACCACAGCCTACCAAGGCGAATAAAAACCCGGCGCAGAGCAAAGGACTACACGGTCGAGGCATAAGCTTCTCAAGGTCAATAAGGATTATCGCAGAATGCACTTATCGTCAGCCAATGACAATGTGATTTTATATTCAGATAATAGGATTCGTTAGCGCACAAACACAGGCCCTAGGTTACATGACACTCGACCTTCATGCTTCGGGATTATTGCACAGTGCCGGCGCTTCAGCGAACCGGCAATACTTGAAATAAGGACTTAAAAAGGTAAGGAACGGCATGAGCATTTCCCAAGTGCACAGTGGCAGCAAAAAAGTAAACGGCGTAAACATTTCAGTGGATTTTGTTGCCACTGAGTCCGTAACCGCGACACGCAACGGAGCGGGATTTCACCCCTGCCAAGGACTGTATGTCAGACCCGCCGATCAGCCAGTGCATACCGCATTTATTGCGTCTCACTACAACGTCGACTTTAGCGAACATTATCTTGCAGAGTTCATGGCGGCCCGTGGCTATGGTTTTCTGGGTTGGAATACACGCTTTCGCGGTAATGAGAGCTTCTTTCTACTGGAACATGCGCTCATTGATCTTGGGGTTGGCGTGCGCTGGTTAAAAGAAACAGCCGGTGTGGAGAATATCGTAATCCTTGGCAACTCCGGCGGTGGGTCGCTAATGGCGGCTTATCAGTCACAAGCCAAAGGTGTGACTATGCACGCGACGCCAGGATTAAAGCTACCGCAAGCCCTGAACGATCTAGACGCCGCCAACTTTTATATCTCGCTGTGCGCGCACCAAGGTCGGCCCGAGGTACTGACGGACTGGTTCGACCCGGCGGTTACCGACGAAGGCGACCCGATGAGCGTAGACCCGGATCTGGACATGTATAACCCAGTAAACGGTCCCAGCTACAGTGATGAATTTATTCAACGCTATCGACAAGCTCAGACAGCGCGTAATCATCGCATTACCGAATGGTGTCATAACGAACTGCATAGAATCGAGGCCTTAGGTCACCGCGATCGAGCGTTTAACCTATACCGCACTTGGGCCGACCTTAGGCTGCTCGACGGCAACATTGATCCATCCAAACGCGTCGTCGGCCGCTGCTACGCTGGCGACCCTAAAACCGCAAATTACAGCCCCCGCGGCATCGGCCTAACCAACACCTTACGCACCTGGCTGTCGATGTGGAGCTTGCGAGATTCCTGCTGTCGTGGCGCAGAACACCTGGCGCGCATAACAGAGCCGGCCTTGGTCATTCAAAGTGATGCGGATACGGGTGTCTTCCCAAGCGACGCCAAGGCGATTTTCCAGCAATTGTCATCTACTGACAAAGCGCTGCATATGATCACCGGTGATCACTACTTGCAGACGCCGCAAGACGCAAAAACCGTCGTCGCGGATCTTATCCATGACTGGCTTAAGAGCCGCCTATAAACCACGTACCGGTTGGCCGTTGGGTTTCAAGCCATGCTCGTCCACCGGCAGATCTGCGTGCTCAATCCCTGGCTGCAGGGTCGCGCAGAACTCCAACATAATGCCGTCAGGGTCGAGAAAGTAGAACGAGCGAATCCAGGTTTTCTCCGACGCCTCCGCCCCTACGTGTGACTCTTCACCGGTAACCACATCGTTATGGTTAACCACCGGCGTACAATCAACACCCTTGGCCACCAACTGCTCGCGGTAATCGTCTATTTGCTCTGCTGCAACATTGAACGCAACATGATTCATTGAACCATGAGCAGAGCTAATATTGCCGGCACGGCTACCAACAATATTTTTTACTGAAGCCACTCCGGGTTTTGCAGGTTCAGCGTCGTTAAACCAGAAGAATGCAAGCTCCGAGCCATTGCCCATATCAAAAAAGAAGTGCTGGCCGTAGCCTTCCAAATCAAAACCCTTGGTCAGACGCAAACCCAGCGTATTGGTATAGAAATCTACTGTGCGAGCCATGTCCTTGCACACCAGAGCGAGATGATGAACTCCGTTAAGTTGTATCGCTGCCGACTCTGTTGCCATGCTGATCTCCCCTATCTATGCACCGGTTTCTTTTCTGGCAGAACTTCTCGGCAATAGCAACCAAAGCCGCTATGCCAGCAAGAGGGCCCAAAGCACTACCGCAATGGTGAGCAACGCCAAACCGCGGTTTAACACCTTACTGGCGCCGAGCGCGCGGCGCAGCATAACGCCAGCCAGACACCAGCTACTGTGGAAAACCAGCTGAGCTAGGACAAAACTCAGTGGAATCAGTAAATATTGCTCAGCAACCGTGGGCGTCGCGGGCATGAATTCGGAAAACGCAAGCACGGCCATAACCCAAGCCTTCGGACTGAGCGGATGCACGAAAACGCCATCACGAAAACTCAATTCGCGATCCGGTCGCTGAGTATCTATGTGGGCGTTCCAACCGCGCAGCGACAGCCAAATCATGTATGCAACACTCAGTACGGCGAAGACTTTGGCTATTTCAGGGTACTGTTGCACAATGCTTGTGAGCCCGAGCGCCATCGCGACATTAAGCAGCAATTTACCGCTGATCAGGCCAATATTGAAAGGTATGCATCGCGCGAAGCCGTATTGCGCCCCTGCAGTCATAATCAGTAAGTTTGCAGGGCCTGGGGTACTCACCATTAACACAATAAAGAGCCACAAGGCGCCGTAACTATCGAACATAAGCACATGCTCCGCTGGGCTCGGCGCCTACCAAAGCAAAAGTCGCGGCAGGCATAGCAAACCAAATAATGTTAGTCATTATTAAAGGCTTATGGTATCTACACACAGAATTTCTTGGGAGAGCGATCATGAAAATTTCCGAACCTGTTCAATTTAAGGGCGTACCCGGATCACCTTATACGCGAAAAATGCTCGCCTATTTGCGTTTTCGTCACATACGCTACCAACTGCTTATTGGCGATCAAGCAAACAACTCCGAGTTACCCGAACCCAAGGTAAACCTGCTGCCCACCTTCTTTCTGCCGGACGAAAATAACGAACTGCAGGCCGAGGTTGATTCAACACCGCTGATTCGTCGCTTTGAAGCAGACTTCGACCAGCGGCGCACTATTCCCCAAGACCCGGTGCTGGGGTTTCTAAACTATCTAATCGAAGACTATGCGGACGAATGGCTCACCAAGGCGATGTTCCACTACCGCTGGTACTACCAGGCGGACATCGATATGGCGGGCACCATATTGCCACGTTGGACCGGCATTCAGTCGCCCGAAGAAGAATTGCAACAACGCAGGGCCTATATCGCCGATCGTCAGATCTCGCGTCTGTATGTTGTCGGTTCCAACGACACGACAGCACCCGTGATCGAAGCAAGCTACAAGCGGTTCCTGCACATCTTTGATGGAATGCTACAGCGCTATCCCTTTGTGTTTGGTGCACGCCCCTCCTCAGCAGATTTTGGCATCTACGCACAACTGACCCAGCTCGCAAAATTCGACCCTACGCCTGCCGCGATCTGCATGCAGGAAGCACCACGAATTCACGCATGGACCGATGTAATGGACGATCTAAGCGGCAACTCTGCCAACGAGACTGATTGGCTCAACCTGCAGGACAGTCCAGACCATCTAAAAGAACTACTGAGCGAAATCGGTCGCGTATACGCACCCGCATTGCTCGCCAACGCTAAGGCTCTGCAAGCAGGCCAAGAAACCATGACAGCAACGATAGATAGTCAGCCTTGGGAACAACCGACATTCCCTTATCAAGCGAAGTGTTTACAATGGATTAATGAGGAGTACCAGCGACTAGGCAATAACGGTCAGGGCCAAGTGGATGCATTGATCGAGAATACCGGTTGCGAAACTATGATCTTTAAATAGATCCGCCAGCGGACCCTACGGCTCAGCCCCTAAGGTCAATGGCGGACAAAATCCACGGGGGCGCCGCCATGATACAAATCACACCTACTGGTCAGGCTTGTGGAGCTGAAATTCGCGGTGTCGATTTATCCCAGCCACTGGACGCGCAAGCGATTCACAACATTCGCACCGCTTGGCTGGAACATCATGTGCTGGCCTTCCCAAATCAGAACCTTTCCGACCCGGATTTAGTGCGCATCACTCAATATTTCGGCGGTCTCGGCGAAGACCCTTATTTCGTGCCCATTAGTGACGACAATCCGGTCGTTGCGCTAAGTCGACGCGCCGATGAACAAGCGCCAGTATTTGCCGAGAGTTGGCATAGCGACTGGAGCTTTAAGACGCACCCACCTATCGGCACCTGCCTTTACAGTTTGGTTATACCACCGGTTGGCGGCGACACGAGTTTTGCCAATCAACAGCTTGCGGTTGCTACCATGCCAAGCGACTTACGCGCACGGTTAGACGGTAAAATCGCTTTGCATTCTGCCGCCGCCGCTTACGGGCCCGACGGCACCTACGGCGAGAAAGATCAGGGGTCAGATCGCACCATGGAGATTTTGTTTTCGGAGAGTGCGCTTGAGACGGAACGCCACGCCATCATCAACGTACATCCTGAAAACGGCGAAGAAACATTATTCAGCACGGCGGGCTATATCTGCGCCATTGAGGGCATGCCCCAAGACCAAGCCCAGCAATTGATCGTTGATTTGTATGCGTGGCAAACCCGTAAAGAATTTCAATACACCCACAAATGGCAACCGCACATGTTCGTTATGTGGGATAACCGCTCAGTGTTGCATAAGGCCAACGGTGGTTACGACGGCTATGCCCGAGATCTGCATCGCACCACAATTGCAGGCCACCCAGAACTCAGTCTTTAGCACCGCCGGAGAGAATCTATCTATGAAATGCTGGACCCTGTATTTGGTGCTGCCGGGACGGTTTGGGCCAATCATTTCCGGCTTTCTGATCCTCATCACTCTGACTGCACTGCAGCTCAGCCTAGTCGGTGATTACTTCTGGATATCTACTGGGATATTTTTTGCCGTGATCCTGAGCTATCTACCTGCCGTCTACGTCTACATACTCAGCATTACTCAAAAGGCAATAACGGAACTTAGGCCCAATCTAGAGGTCAGTAATCAGAATATCTCAGCCGTCGTGCAACGCATGGAGCGTCCAGGCGCTCGATTTCAAATCACCTGTTTAACTATTGGTATGATTTGTGGGCTCCTCCACATCAACTTTATGGGGTTCATCCCCATTACTGCTGACGGCGAGCTGGATTTTTCTGCGACGCTGGTGAAGATATACATCGTAGGCACATGCCTGACTTGGTGCATGATGACCACCGTCATCTCCAGCCTGATTCAAAACAGCTTTCTTATCGGCAATCTGGCTAACCACCTCAAGCAAATTGACCTATTTAGTAAACAACCGTGGCAACCTCTGGCACGGGTTGCTATTGCTTCTTCACTGGCGTTGATCGGCAGCAACGCAATCTTTCCACTGTTGTTCATCGACAATACCGCGGAATCTGCAAGCAAAATGTTGCCCGGCATGGCCCTGACAATACCATCGGTCGCAGCCATGGTTATGCTGCCGCTAGCCGCTGCGCGGCGCCGTATCGCCGCACAAAAGACCCTACGTCTCCTGAGCATCGACCAGGCCATTGCAAAATTGCCGGAACCAAAAAGTCATATAGAGATGCAAACCCTTAACACTTTGCTGGATCAGCGCAACCATCTACAGCGCGTATCCAGTTGGCCACTCAATTTGGGCAACATCGGGCGGCTATTGTTTTATATGTTTATTCCACCCCTCACGTGGGTTGGCGCCGCATTAATTGAACGGTTAGTCGACGGCTTCGTTTAGCAAGCGACAGCACCGACCAAAGTTAAAATTACTGCTGGTAGTAACGCCTTCCCGTTCTCGTCTGGTCACCGCAGAACTTTTGCCCGAAACCCATGACATATTCAGTAATGGTTGCCATTATCACACCCTTGTAACGACCGCCAAGGGCAACACTATGCAATTGCAAACCCGAATTCGCTCGACTGTCGCAGGGTTGCTGAGCTCTACGAAATTCGCGGCTCTAAGCCGGCACATTGCTCGGGGCAGACGTCGGATGTCAGGAATGGCGCCCACGGTCTATTACTTTCATCAGGTGGACGATCCTCATAGCCACTTGGCGGTACAGAAACTAAACCAGTTGCGTCAGCAGTACGCCCTGCCGTTTATCACGCACCTAGTTAGCGCATCAGCCGACGACTTCAAAGGCAGCGCTGAGCACTTCCAGCATTGGACGCAGCAAGATGCCTTAGCGATCGCCAAGGGCTACGGAACCACACTGGACATCACGAACACTCCAACACCGGAGCAAGTTTACCAAGCCAACTCGCGACTGAGCGCACACCTAAACACCGACACCTTTGCCGCTGAGGCTTACGCTACAGGCACTGAGCTATGGACATCCGGCAACTTAAACGAAATTGACGCTGCGCGCACAAGCGACACCGAAATCGCCCTCAAGAACGGCAACGCCTTACAAACAAAACTCGGCCACTACGCAGGCGCCATGTTTTATTTCGACGGCGAGTGGTATTGGGGCCTTAATCGCTTGCACCTATTGGAACAACGGCTCATCGACGAGGGATTTGCATCTGCAAACGCAGCGCCCTGTGTGACCCTGCCTGAAGCACGCGACACCAGCGGCCTGAACGCCAAGCACATTAGCCTTGAATACTTCCCGTCGCTACGCAGCCCCTACACAGCGATAGGTCACAAGCGCGTGCTTGAACTCATTGAGCGCAGTGGCGTCAGCGTGAGATTACGTCCCGTGATGCCAATGCTGATGCGTGGTGTACCCGCCCCTGCGGCCAAACAGCGTTATATCATTACCGATGCAGCCCGTGAGGGCCGGTTCTATGGCGTTCCCCTCGACCGCATTGTCGATCCGTTCGGCGACCCGGTAAAAGCTGCATTTAATCTATATGCAGGCGCGGATGCACTCGGCCAAGGTATGGAGTTTGTTACCGCCTATCTGTCCGCCGCTTGGCAGCGGGGTGTCGACATCACCACCACAGCCGGCCTTCAGCAAGTGGCCGTTGAAGCAGGCATCGATTGGCAAGCTATGGTCGACGCCGCGGCAAAGGCGGATTGGCAAACGCTGCTCAACGACAACCTAAGCGCGCTCACCAGCGCCAATTTGTGGGGCGTTCCAAGCTTTCGAATCAGCGGTGGCAATAATTCAGAACCCTTTGTTTGCTGGGGTCAGGATCGAATCTGGCGCGTTGAAGATGAAATCGCGCAACGCGTTAAGTAATGCTCCAAGCGGCGCAGCAGCATATAACTGCTGGTCTACGCGGCCAAAGCGGGTTTTAATTTATCGATAACAGCAACTAAGCCAGCATTATGAACCTCACTTGGT
>ERZ802819.891-NODE-891-length-19269-cov-12.3779_pt1 | contig 19269 bp, 17 predicted proteins | sample MGYA00345647_ERZ802819 | MGnify/ENA primary metagenome ERZ802819 (study PRJEB30503, sample SAMEA104212355) | marine metagenome | biome: Westerlies Biome; feature: [SRF] surface water layer (ENVO:00010504) within the epipelagic zone...; material: water...
TAAATAAAATAGTCGGAATTTTCCTTGAGACTTCGTCTAAAAAGGTCGTATCTTAGTTATTCGGGCAAGTCCCATACAGTCAGCTCCCTTTGAACTCCGTCAGGGCAGGAATGCAGCAGCGGTAATCTGGTCGTAGCGACGTGATATGGGTCGCTTGCCCTTTTTTTATGTCCATGAATTGAGCTTTCTAGGCTAACACACTAATTCATCGACTGCTCTATATGCGAGGTAATTTGCTCTGCATGTACTCTTGAATTTTCAATAAAGAGTTTACTGGTCTGAAGACCTGCGCATACTACTCCAGCCACATAGATGCCTTTCCTGTTTGTTTCTAGATATTGCTTGTCATGCACAGGGATGCACAATTCATCGGTAGAGTAGTTAATTCCTAAGATATCCAACAGACTGTAATTAGGTCGATAACCAGTCATAGCTAGCACAAAATCATTCTCTATAGTTACTAACCCTTCCGGTGTCTTAAGATCCACTTCACCTTCTCTTATTTCTATGACCTCGGTATTCAAATAGGCTTTTATTTCCCCTTTCTTGATCCGATTTTCAATGTCAGGTTTAACCCAATATTTCACTGTAGGTTTAACCTCAGGATAACGAATAGCCATAGATACCTCGGCGCCGGATCGGTAACATTCTAGTGCCACATCTACCCCGGAATTGCCAGCGCCTACCACCAATACTTTTTGCCAAGCATAAGGATGGGCTTCTTTGTAATAGTGTTGAACCTTGGGTAAGTCTTCACCTGGTATCCCCATTTTATTCGGAGTTCCATAAAAACCAGTTGCTATCACAATTTTTGAAGCTTCGTAATCACCTTTCGTAGTATGAACGCTATATCTTCCGTTCTCCCCACTCACTCCTTTAACGGTTTCATAGAGTTGAATAGGTAAGTCATAATGTTTAGCGGCGCGCCGATAATATTCCAAGGCTTCGCTTCTAGTAGGCTTGAATCCATGTGAAATGAAGGGAATTCCACCAATTTCAAGCTTATCTGAAGTGGAAAAGAACGTCATATTGACCGGATAATTATACAGCGATTGCACTAAGCATCCCCTTTCAATAATCATGAAAGGTATGTTTCGCTTTTTTAATTCAATTCCGGTTGCCAGTCCAATGGGGCCTGCGCCAATGATTATAACCATAATGATTTTGTACTTGATGACAGACTTAAAGATAAAAAATTCTAAGGTGTACAATTGCGTACACTTTTGTAGCTTAGTCGACTATGATTGGACTCAGTACAAACAACCCCAGCCCTATAAAAAAAATTGCCGCAATTGACCTAGGTACCAACTCATTTCATGTGGTGGTGGTTGAAATAATGTCCGATGGGAGTTTCCGGCGTATCGATGATCTTAAAGAAATGGTGGTCCTAGCCAAGGAAGGTATCGGTCGAAGATTGTCACCTGAAGCCATAGATAGAGGTCTTTCTGCCTTGCAGAAAATTAAGATCCTCTACGATAGCTATCAGGTTGATGAAATTTTGGCTTACGCGACTAGTGCTATTCGTGAGGCTGAAAATGGGGGGGACTTTATTCAACGCAGCATTGATCAAGTAGGGATAAAAATTCGAGCAATTCCTGGAAGTATGGAAGCTGAGCTTATTGGGTATGCGGTACAGCATGGACTTAGTTTAGATGACAAACCTGTTTTGATGGTCGACATAGGTGGGGGTAGTGTGGAATTTATCCTGGGTAATAAACATGAATTTCACTTTTTAAAATCGCTAAAAATTGGCGTTTCTAGAATGACGGATCAGTTTAATCCTAACGATCCCATATCAGAAGAACAGATCGACCTAATTAAAGCGTATTACAAACAAAGTTTACTTTCAATTCAAGAAGCCTTGAGTCAATGGCCAACGGAGTACATCGTAGGTTCGTCCGGGACCATGCAAAATATCGCGTTAATGATGGCCGCTGATCAGGGCCTGGATATCGAATCGTTTGCTCTAAATGAATGGAGTTTTAGTCGTAAAGACTTTATTCGATTTTATGACTCATTTATAAAGTTAAATAGAATCGAACGCCAAGGAATACCTGGTTTAGATGAAAAACGGGTCGATTTTATTAATACAGGCATGATATTGGTTCGATACCTCATGGATGAATTTGGGTTGAAGTCTATTCGTATTTCTACCCAAGCCCTTAGGGAGGGAATGATTATTAGGTACCTAAAGAAAGAATTTATTGGATTGCCTGGGGGCGCTACTCCCGACCCAAGGCGTAGAAGTGTTTTTGAATTACTTAGAAAGTGTAACTGGCATGAACAACACTCTACCCAAGTCACTACTTTAGCGCTGAAATTATTTGATGCCCTGCAGGATTCGTTAAAATTAAGTGCTGAAGATCGAGAGTTATTAGAGTATGCATCACTTATGCATGATATTGGATATCATATTTCTCATTCTAAGCATCACAAGCATGCCCTTTATCTTATATTGAATGCTGATTTAAAAGGATTCAGAGAACAAGAAATTGCTATTATGGGCCATGTAGCCCGATATCATCGCCGTTCTACTCCTAAAAAAAGACACGAGGAATTTGCTGCACTACCTAAGGAGATTCGAAAAAGAATCATGCGGTTATCGGGTTTATTACGCGTAGCGGACGGCTTGGATCGTAGTCATTATCAAAACGTAAAGGACCTGAGTGTTGAGCTAAATAGTAAGACTTGTACTATTATCATTCAAACCATTGACGAGCCTAGTCTTGAGATTTGGGGGGCTATGAGAAAATCCCATCTACTTTCCCAAGTACTTAAAAGGAAGGTTGAAGTAGTGGCTATGGAGAGAGATTAATCAACAACCAGAATAGTCACCAAATAGATTAACCATCAACCAGAATAGTCACCAACCAAACTAATCACCAAATGAACCCGCAGGCCCTGGGAAAACCACAGGACTTTCAAAGCCCTCTTTGGAAACAGCGGCGACACCAAAGTAGTAATTGTCAATGACCACATTCTCTAGGGTATACTCTACCACCTCAGAAGGCACAAACCTACTCCATTGCCACTGATTTGAGTCGGTGAGCCTCCAATAAATTTTATACCCAGCTAGCTGAGGGTTTTCTGTTGGGTTCAAGGCTTTCCAAGATAGGGTAGTGCTGGGTTGAACAGCCCCTTGAATGCGAACATTTGCTGGGGGTGCAGGAGCCCAAGCCATACTGGCCATTACAACCGCATTCAGATTGGTAAGTTTAGCTGCGTAATCAAAATCTACTCCGTCTATCGTATCACCATACTTGATACCATCTTCCACTCGGATATCTTGATGTTGCATTACATAATTTTCATTGGTTTCCATGATGCGAACGGCAGGAAAACCGACCTCATTAAAAGGTCTATGATGCCCGCCGCGACCGAAACGATCTAAACGATAAATCATCATTACATCCAAGTTAGGAATGTATCGGTCCGCCATAAGATCTACATAACGGGCTAAATTTCGAGATGGGGAGTCAACCTCACCGCCTGTAAATCTTCGCATGCGAGCCTCTCGTTCGGTTTCCACGTAGCGAGTACCCTCTGAAAATACCCGGGCCGTTGTATTATCAATGACACCGTTAATCCCCTTAATGTTTCCGATCATGTCATTATTTAACACTCCTTTGATATCCCACTCATTTGCGATGGCATAATCGGCTAATATTTTGCCGCCTAGTAATCCTTGCTCTTCTCCAGATAGTCCGGTATAAATGATGGATGATGGGAATTGGTATGTAGAAAGAATACGAGCTGCTTCAATAGCTCCTGCCATACCTGAGGCATTATCATTGGCACCCGGAGAATCTGAAATCCCATTGGTTGGATCAGAAACACGAGAATCAATATCACCACTCATTACCACAAATCGGTTGGGATCGGCATAGCCACGTTGTATAGCTACTACATTCACAACATTAGTAGCAACTGGTATCCGGTTTTGTGGTCCAACGATTCCTGAAACATAAAAAACCTCTAAACATCCGCCACATTCCTCTGATATTTTTTCAAACTCTGCTTTGATCCAACGTCGAGCTGCACCGATGCCTCGGGTATTCGAAACGGTATCGGATAAGGTGTGACGTGTGCCGAAATCAGCCAATTGGCGGATGTAATATTCTAGTTGCTGGGCAGAGGCCGCAGTACCTACAGTATGTAACTCTTCTGGAGTCCAAGATGTTGAAACAGTGGTATTATCAGAGGAGTCTTGAGCCCAAGTAAAGCTAGAACTGACCAGAATTATGAGTATAAAACTACAGAGCAGATTAAATAATGAGCTAGGACGAAGGAATGCGATTAGTTGATTCATGATCGGTTGATTCTGGAGAGTTTTCAGTTTGTTGTGCGTGAATTTTTTCTAAATAGGCCTGTAGCTGCTCTCTAAATTGTTGTTGGGCTTTATGGCCTGCCTTTTGACCTAAATGAGCACCTAAAGCACTAAAGAATAGGATTATTCCGGCATATATCAAAAGTGTGGCTAAAGGCCAACCCGTATCATAGATAGTAATCCAAATCAAAGGAAGCCCTCCAATTAAGACGGCAAAAACCCATGGCATTCTTGAAGGGCCATCCAGTCGTCGCATGTACCTACGAGAACTTAAACGGATCATGTTAAAATAAACCATTCCGAGCCCAAGAAATATACCAATGTTATGAAATATAGATGTTAGCACATATGGAAATAACTCTGACGAAAAAATGGTAAAAGCTCCAGAAACCACCATTAAGCCAGAAGTATAAAAAGCCATTCGAGGTAGTTGCTCGGTATCAATCATTTGGTTAGCCATTCTTCAGGATTCAAATTGGTATTGTTTTTTCTAACGGCGAAGAAAATACTTTCCCCCATTTCCGATTCTACGGTGCCCGCCCGCCCAACGGGGCTTCCTGCCCGTAGAATGGTTGAACTATTGACGTAAATCTCACTCAAGTTTCCGTATACAGTGTAGTACGAGCCATGCTTAACAAATACCACATTCCCATAACCTGGTAATGGCTGAATCGCAAATACGTACCCATCTGAAACTACTCGAACTTCTTCCCCTGCGCGGGTAACAATATTAATTCCAGGGTGTTCCGTTCTGGTACCATATAATGGATTTCGAGTGATGCCAAATTTCTTTGACACGGTGGTAGAGTTCACAGGCCAAGGCAATTGCCCTTTAGATACAGAAAAATTTTGCTCGTACGCTTTCAAGGTTTCGTCTGAAACATAAGAGGCTCGGGTGGGGGTAGAGTATTTTGCCACTTCTTCTGCCCGTCTTGCAGCATCGGCTATTGTACGTGCTTCTTCTAGGCGCCTGAGGCGTTCGTTTTCAAGTTCACGTATTCTATCCTCTTCTGCTATAAGACTTGAGAATTCGGTTTCAAGATTTTCTTTTTGTGCCTGAACCTGCCTGAGCTCATCCAGTAAAGTAGTGCTCTCCGCCTTTAATCGTTCTGCACTTCTAAGCTGGAGGTTTCGTTGGCCATCGAGTTTTGTTTTTTCTTGCTCGATTTCGTCAATGACTAGGCTGTTTTTTTCTAAGCTGCTTTCTAAATCAACCTGCATACCACTAAGTTCTTGTTGCTTAGCTACGATTTCATCTCGTTTGGTTCGTTTAAAATCTTCTAGTTTATTCAAGTAATAAGCGCGCCTAATCATCTGATTCATAGACTCTGATGTAGCTAACAACTCAATAGAATTCAGCCGCCCATTCATATAGGTATAGCGCATAATCTCCCGATAATTATCTAAGGATTGTTGTAATTCGGTCTCCCGTAATTGTATTTGATCTTGTATTAGATTGATCTCTTCTTCAATCTGGTCTTGTTCCCCTTCAAGGCGTTGAATTTTGTTATCTTGAAGAGCAATCATCTTATTGAGCTGTTCGTATTGCTGAAAAACCTTGCTGTACTCGTTCTCAGTAGCATTTATTTGCTGTTCAAATTCTCTAATTCGGCTCGACAATTCCTCAATCTCCGATCGTGTTTCGTTCTGCTTGTCTAGTATGGCATCTCTTCGCTCTTGATAGGTTTGAGCCGAGAGCTCATTAGGGCTGAGCATACCCAATACCACTAAACCATTGAATACCATGAAAAGAGCTAGGGAGATGAAACCTAGTCGGGATTCCTGTAAGCAATATGATGTAGGGGAACTAATCAACGTATCGGGTTTGAGTATAATTACTGGGAATGGATACCGGCGGCGGGATGACAGACTGGTTGAATTGTAGGTCAACCAGTTGCACAAATAATTGTGATTTACGCGTTTCATTCTCGATACTAAAGGTACGGGCAATTGGAGAATTTTTGTAGTTCTTTCTGTCATTCACTTGAAGTTTCCAAACTTCGCTCATGCTGCTTTGGGACGATGAATTATAAGTTAGCCCTGAAAGTGCAAAGGTTTCTAATTCTAGATACACGTAACCAAAGCCAGGTATGGTGAAACGTGCATCCCGGGTTGATTGATCCACTTCTTGCGCTTGTAAAATCCAGTGCTCATAGTGTACAAGTTCATACAATCGAATGGGAGGGATAAGTCCGGGCACGCTTAAAGGAGGTGTGTTTTTATGCCATCTGATTGCTCGCGACTCAATTCTGTCTAAGAATAATACAGAGTCTCCTTCAATTTGTATCGTAGCCACAGGAATACCGATGCGGTTTTTCATCTCATACACTTCTCGGTCTTGACCTACAAGGTACTCAAAACTAAGCCTTTCACTCTGCCCAGGGGCGCTGAAAAATAATTTACCCTTGCCTGAAAACGAGCTTGGAAGTGTTTGTGTTTGAAGGAGGTCATATACCTCGGAAACAGTGATGTTTGAAGGGGTATAACGTTGGTCTGTGGATGAACGCAACATGAAACCGCTGCTTCCACAGCCTTGTAGAAATAATACACTCACCAACAAGAAAACTGCGGAAGTAAAGAGAGAGTTATGCCACTTATTCATACTTTCCTGATAGCTTTTGTTGTAATCGCTGGGTTGGTCCACCTAATTTTAGGGCTTTTTCCCACCAGATAATCGCCTGCTCTGATTCACCAAATAGGTGGTACATGTCTCCTTGTAGTTCTATCACAGCGGCATTTTTTGAGTTAATGGAAAGGGCTTGTTCGATGTTGGACTCAGCCTCGGCTCTGTTATTTCTATATCGAGCGTTAAAATAGGCTAAAATAGCCCATCCATGCTCATTTTCAGGGTCATATCGAAGCGCATAGCTCAAGCTTTGCTCAGCGAGGTCAAGGTCTCCGGCTTGTGCTTGTAGTTCGCCTAGTTGGCGGTACCATTCTGATTTTTGAGAACGCTTGCCAGGACTACGAACGGCTTGCTCAAGCCAACTTTTTGCTGCGCTTGGACGGTTTAATTCTAATGCTATTCGGCCTAATTCACTTAAAATTTCTCCCTGTTCAGGAAAAAGTTGATTCCATTCCATCGCTATCTCTTGGCGATCAGTCAGGCTTGCATTCTGCTGATACAATAGCGCTAACCACTCTATAGCCTCCTCCGGACTCTGTGGGGTGCTACCCTGTTGGAGTTTTTGTACTAGTAGTGACTGTTCAGATTCAGTTGATGCAGATTCACTTGAGCTAGCTTGAGTAACGCCAGTGTTATCAGAGAAAACGGGATCATTATTGTTCTCGGAAGCAAGAGCACTGATTTCTTGATCATAAGGGAATAAATAATGCATCTCGCCTGCAACAGCTGCTATTGAATCGCGCATTTCAAGTACTTCAAAGTTTCTATAGAGTAGTTTGTACCAATCTTTATGTGCTTCACTGAAAGGTTGAATAACAAGTCCATTTGATTGAGACCTACTAGGGGAATACTGGGTGACTGCCCTTTGTATAGGGTGCAAAATGCGTTCACGTATCACAGCGTTGGCATCCGCTAAAAAGCCCATTTCTCGGTGCATACGCACTAGGAAAGTCAGAGCAATCCAATGATAAGTATGTTGACTTAGGACCAATTCGATTTCTTTAACCGCCGATTGGTAGTACCCTTGGGCATATAATATTTGAGCTAAGGTAATACGATACCATGGATTCATGGGCTCTTTTGTAAGACTATATTCTGCGTAAAAAAGAGCGTTATTATAGTCATTAAGACCGTAATAAGCATCTGCTATGGCATGAGTAATGCCACTTTGTTCAGGATCGAGTTCTTCGGCCTGTAGTAATAGGGCTAAAGCCTCTTCCAAGGACGCATCATTGATTGCTATTAAGCCCTCTAAAAAAAGTTTTTGTGCTTGTGGTCTAATTTGTTCGGTTGAATTAGGAGAAAATAGACCTTCTATTGAGCCGCCCTGCGCGGGAATTTGTGCGCTAGCTGGTCTACTAGGACTTGCTACGAGGATAATCAGCAGTGATATGAAAGGGTTAAATCGCAATATTAACAGGTTCTTAAGATGTTTGTTGGTTCGCGTTAAAAAAAAGATACGTCGGAATTGTATTTAAAATATCAAAAAGCGTACTTTCTACACATGCTAATCTCTAAAGTATATCGTCCAATTCCAATCCCGGTAAACCCGGTACGGCCTATCTATCGGCGACGGCGGTAATTGCCTTTGTTTCGAGCGTGTGTTAATCATTGCTCACCCTTCCGCAACTATACTTTCACTTTCATTTTTTCACTCTTATTAACTCACTCATGCCTATTACTCTACATTATTGTACTTCTTCGCATCATCCATATGCGACAGCTATATGTGAACTTATAGAAACAGCGGCTAAACAACGTGGAACTGGTATTGCTAAACGGGAGCCGGAATACATTAAAACCAAAATGACCAATGGAAATGCGGTTATTGCCTTAGATGGGGATCAGCTGGCTGGATTTTGTTATGTCGAGATATGGGAGAACAAAAAATATGTCGCTAACTCAGGCTTGATTGTGCATTGGGATTATAGAGGCCAGGGTTTGGCAAAAAAGATCAAAGCTAAGGCCTTCGAATTGTCGAAGAAAAAGTATCCGGAAGCAAAGCTCTTTGGGATCACCACCTCACTTCCCGTGATGAAAATAAATTCAGACCTTGGATACAAGCCGGTGACTTTTTCGGAGCTAACACAGGATGAAACATTTTGGAAAGGCTGCCAGAGCTGCCCAAATTATGATATATTAAGCAGGAACAATCGCAGCAACTGCTTATGCACTGGCATGTTGTACGATCCCAAAAAACCAAACACCCAGTCGGAAGAGAAAAAAAAGCAGAACCTAGAAACATTCTACCGATGGGTGCGCTTAAAAAAACAATCGTTTCTTAAAGTCATCAAACCCTCCAAGCAAATAAAATCATGAAAAAAGTAGTGTTGGCCTTCAGCGGTGGTTTAGACACCAGTTATTGTGCTATTTATTTAGCAAAAAACCTTGGATATGAGGTGCACTCTGTAGCGGTCAATACCGGTGGCTTCGATGCAGAAGAAGTGGATGATTTAGCGGCTAAAGCGGTTGAATTAGGTATTCAACACCACCTTTGTTTGGATGTGGAGCAAAAATTTTACGATCACGGTATACGCTATTTGCTCTTTGGGAATGTGTTAAAAAATCATGCTTACCCCTTAAGTGTTAGCGCGGAGAGGGTATTTCAAGCAGTAGCAATTGTAGAGTATGCGAAAAAAATTGGAGCAGATGCTATCGCTCACGGTTCAACGGGTGCCGGAAATGATCAGGTTAGGTTCGATTTGGTCTTTCAGATTATGGCTCCTGAGATGGAAATCATCACTCCTATCCGTGATCAGCGACTAAGTCGTGAACAGGAGGTGGAGTTTCTCCAAGAACATGGGATTGAAAAATCTTGGGAGCGCGCTAAGTACTCCATCAATAAAGGACTTTGGGGGACATCTGTTGGAGGGGCTGAAACCTTAACCTCTCATCTGCCATTACCTGAGTTTGCTTGGCCAAGTCCCATTACAAAAACCGAAACGAACAGAATTGAAATAGAATTTGATCAAGGTGAACCTGTAGGGCTTAACGGTGAGCGAATGAACCCTGTTCAACTGATTAAAAAGTTAGACGCTTTAGCTTCACCTTATGGGATTGGTCGCAATCATCACGTGGGAGATACGATTATTGGTATCAAAGGGCGTGTAGGTTTCGAGGCAGCCGCTCCTATGGTGTTAATAGAGTCTCATCGCACTTTAGAGAAGCATTGTCTAGCTAAATGGCAATTGTATTGGAAAGACCAGATGGGGGAATGGTACGGGATGATGATGCACGAAGGCCAGTATTTAGATCCTGTCATGCGAGATATTGAAACTTTTCTAGAGTCGACACAAAAGAGGGTGAGCGGGAAAGTGTTTGTACGATTGCATCCAGGTTATTTTGAGGTTCAGGGTGTGGAATCACCTTTTGATATGTTACAATCAGATGCTGGTCAGTATGGTGAAATGAATCAGGGATGGACAGGTGAGGAGGTAAAAGGCTTTACTAAAATTTTATCGAATTCAACCCATATATATAATAGTATGGAGAAGGAGCCTGCTTCCTCAAACCAACACCATAAAAATAAGAGTGATTCAAGTGAGTGATCAGATAAATAGACCTACTCAGGAAAGTGAAGTTGCTGTTGAGCTTGAAAATCAACCTAATAAAATTGATTCTGATAAGATTGATATAGGGATCATAGGTGGTGCAGGCTATACCGCAGGTGAACTCATCCGATTGTTATCTGCTCACCCCAAAGTAGATTCGCTATTTGTTCAAAGTCAAAGTCATGCGGGGCAACATTTATCTAAGGCTCATCCCGATTTAATTGGCGAGCTTTCTGGTAGCTTTGTTCAGAAATTACCAGACACCTGTAGGATTGTTTTCCTATGTTCAGGTCATGGAAAAACTAAAGAGGTGTTCGACCAGGGCTGGATACCAACCCAAGCTAAGGTTGTTGATTTAAGCGCAGATGCGCGGTGGGAATTGACCCAAGGAAAACACAGTGAACGACATCATTGCTGCGGTAAGGAATTTGTGTATGGTCTAGCGGAACTTCAAGCCAATATGATTCGAAAAGCTCATTTTGTAGCAAATCCAGGCTGTTTTGCTACCGCTATTCAGTTGGCTTTATTACCCTTGGCAAAGCAAGGGAAACTGCACGATGAAGTCCATGTCAGCGCTATAACTGGAAGTACTGGAGCCGGTGCTCATCCGAGTTCTACCACCCATTTCTCTTGGCGTTCCAATAATGCATCGATATACAAAGCATTTACTCACCAGCATTTGGGTGAGATCAGGGCTAGTGTATCCAGCCTACAATCAAAGGTTCCTAACATACATTTTATCCCTATGAGAGGAGCCTTTACTCGTGGAATACTTGCTGCTTGTTATCAAAAAATAGATGCATCGGAACAGGAAATTAAGGAGTGGTTTATGGCCTATTATTCGGATGCACCTTTTGTACACCTATCGGAAGAGCCTATTAGCGTTAAACAGGTTGTTAATACCAATAAAGCTCTTATTCACCTTGAAAAAGTGGAGAATCAGGTTTTAGTTACGGTGGCTATTGATAATCTGTTAAAAGGAGCTTCAGGTCAGGCAGTTCAAAACATGAATATTATGATGGGATGGGATGAACGCATGGGGCTTTTGCTTAAGCCCAGCGTGTTTTAACCCAGTTCACATGAACCAGTAGAATGACGTAACAATGTTGTTTAATTAAACCCTGAATTTTTTTATTTCTCCTTATTCACTTATTCACTACTCACCAAGACACTACTCATCAACTTCTATGTCCAACAAAAAAAATAACCTACAGAAGCCTCCTAAGGTCGCCATCATTGGGGCCGGTAATTTGGGGGTGGCTATAGCCAAAGGGTTGGCCACAAGTTTGGGGGCAGACATCATTTGGCTGTGTCGGCGTCATTTGTCTAAAATCGAAATGCTAGTTAAGGATGGGTTTAGATTGAGCTCAGATGTAAAAGAAGCGGTTCTGGAGGCGGGTTACGTGTTTTTTTGTGTGCAGCCGCAGCAACTTCCAGATATTTTAGACGAATTGAAGGGCGTGTTGAATCCTCAGAAACAGGTACTTATTTCTACCTTGGCGGGGATGGATAGTGACCGAATTCAGGCGCTTTTACCGCACCCATTTCCAATTATTCGCGCTATGCCAAATACAGCGGTGGCCATTGGGCAGTCTATGACCTGTATCTGTGCTAATGATCAGGTTAGCCCGCAAGCTATCACTCAGGTGCAAGAGTGGTTTGGAACTGTTGGCGAGGTTATGCATATAGAGGAAGAACATATGAAAGCAGCTACCGTGTTAGCAGCGAGTGGTATTGCCTTCTTTTTACGATACATAAGAGCAGCCACGCAAGGCGGAATTGAATTGGGTTTTGAGGCGGAAGAGGCGTTGAAAATTGCCACCGCTACGGCCAAGGGTGCGGCTTCTTTGCTGATGGTACAGGGTAGCCACCCAGAAAGTGAAATCGACAAAGTGACTACGCCCATGGGATGTACCATTGCAGGATTGAATGAGATGGAATATCAGGGATTGAGTTCAGCGGTTATTCAAGGCCTAAAAAAATCATTTGATAAAATTAGTTCAATAGGTGACTCATGAGTATGTTTCCAGTTTATCCGGTATTTGATGTTGAACCAATAAGCGCTGAAGGGGCTTGGGTGATGGATGCTAATGGGCAGCGATACCTCGATTTTTATGGGGGCCACGCGGTCATTTCCATTGGTCACAGACATCCACATTATATAAAGCGGATGAAAGATCAGATGGATCGGATTTCATTTTATTCCAATTCAGTACCCATAGCGATTCAGCATGAACTGGATAAAAAACTAGGGCAAATGTGCTGCTATCATGATTTTCAATTGTTCTTGTGTAATTCTGGGGCTGAGGCTATTGAAAATGCGTTTAAAGTAGCTTCATCTGTTAATGGGCGTAGTAAAATTTTAACCTTCAATAAGGCTTTTCACGGGCGTACCTCTTTAGCAGTAGCGGCAACGGATAACCCAAAATTGGTTTTCCCGGTCAACGAAGGGGCCGAAATTATTCGTTGTGAATTAGGAAACCATGAGGAAGTGGCTGAGCACCTAGCTACAAAGGAAGTATGTTGTGTGATCATCGAAGGGATACAAGGCGTGGGTGGCATTGTTGAATCTTCGGATGAGTTTTTACGGTTTTTGCGTGATGAATGTACCAACACAGGAACTCAGTTGATACTCGATGAAGTACAATCGGGTTTTGGGCGCACTGGGTATTTTTTTGCACATCAATATTCGGGCATTCGTCCAGATGTCATTACTATGGCTAAAGGTATGGGAAACGGTTTCCCCGTGGGTGGCATATTGATTGCTCCGGAAATTGAGGCTTTCCCAGGTATGTTAGGTACCACCTATGGAGGCAATCATTTGGCCTGTGCGGCCTCTCTTGCGGTGTTAGAAGTATTGGAATCGGAGAATTTAATGCAACATGCCCAAGAAATGGGAGCCTATCTTATTGAGCGGTTGTCTACCCATACGGCTATTAAAGAAATTCGAGGCAAGGGTCTAATGATAGGCCTTGAGTTTTCAGAGCCTGTTGCCGAAATGCGCAAAAAGCTATTGTATGAGCAATTTATTTTTACAGGAAGTTCTTCGAATCCCAACACGATTCGACTACTTCCACCCCTAAACATCACACAGGCTCAGATAGATTATTTTCTAGATGGGTTAAAACAGGTAATCCAACACTAAGCGAATGAATCACTTTTTTGATGTAGATGATATTGGGTCTATAGAGCTAGCCTTGGCTAGAGCCCAATCTATTAAAGCGCATCCCCAAAAGGGTTTTACAGAAGGAAACCGAACAAGTATAGGACTATTATTTTTTAATCCCAGTTTACGTACGCGTTTAAGTTCGCAAAGAGCGGCGCAAAATCTTGGGATGGATGTAGTTGTCCTTGATGTTGGTTCAGAAAGTTGGAAACTGGAGTTTTCCGATGGAACCATAATGAATGGAGCCTCTGCAGAACATATCAAAGAGGCAGCGGGCGTGATGGGAGCGTATTTCGACTTTTTAGCTATACGTGCCTTTGCATCGCTTGAAGACCGAGACCTGGATTATGCCGAACCCGTTCTGACCGCCTTTATGAAATACGCTGGCGTACCTATTATTAACATGGAATCTTCCACAGGACACCCTTTGCAAGCATTTGCCGACCTAATTACGATTAATGAGTTCAAAAAGACCGAGCGCCCAAAGGTAGTACTAAGCTGGGCTCCGCACCCACGGGCTTTACCTCACGCCGTGGCTAATTCTTTTACCCAATGGATGAATAGGGCCTCCGTAGATTTAATAATTACCCATCCTGAGGGATATGAATTGGACCCGAAATTTGTTGGATCTGCCCAGGTCCAGACGAACCAGTCCTTGGCGTTTGAGGATGCGGATTTTATTTATGCTAAAAATTGGTCTAGTTATCAGCATTATGGTCAGGTGCTGCATCAGGACTCATCTTGGATCATAAATCAGGAAAAAATGGAGCTTACCAATCAAGCCTATTTTATGCATTGCCTGCCTGTTCGAAGAAATGTGATTGTGAGTGATCAGGTTATTGATAGCCCAAATAGTTTGGTGATTCAGCAGGCCGCGAATCGTGTAATTTCCATGCAAACAGTGCTTTCCATGCTTCTTGAGCAAAAGAGTAGCGAATAACAAAGCGTATGAATACCAAAGACTCCCATACTAAGCAGCTAACCAACACCATTCTTGTTATCAAAATAGGGGGAAAGGTAGCAGAAGATGAACAGCAGCTAGGGAGCGTATTAGATGGCTTGGCTAGGCTAAATGTGCCCGTAATATTAGTGCACGGAGGGGGTGCACAAGCGACTAGCATGGCAGAAGCGCTTTCTGTTAAGAGCCAGATGATTGATGGGAGAAGAGTTACTGACTCCGCTATGTTGGATATAGCCATTATGGTGTATGGTGGGCTCATTAATAAAAAAATTGTGGCTCAGTTAGAGTCACGAGGTCGAAAAGCATTAGGGTTGACAGGCGCAGATATGGGGATTATTCGTTCGGTAAAGCGGCCGGCGCACCCTGTAGATTTTGGATGGGTAGGGGATATTGAGTCGATCAATACCGAGGAACTATTAGTCTTACTAGAAAGGGGAATTATACCGGTATTGGCCCCTTTGAGTTCGGACGGATCTGGGCAGTTGTTAAATACGAATGCCGACAGTATCGCAGCGCATGTTGCCATTGCCTTGGCTGAAAATAGCTCTTTTCAGGTCAGTCTGAACCTATGCTTTGATTTAGAAGGAGTCATGGTTGACGGAAAGTTGTGCGAGGTCTTTAGTCCACAAGATTTTAAGATGGCCAAAAAAGATAAACAGGTGAGCGGGGGGATGATTCCCAAGTTAGATGTCGGTTTTATGGCCGTTCAGGCGGGAGTCAGTCCCGTTCGTATTGTTCATCCAAAAGATTTATACACTCAACACTCGGGGACTTATTTGCAATTACACTAGGGTCGGAATTATATAAGACTGGTCAAAAAGCTTTAGGGCACCCAAAACTCATACTTATGAACTCATCTACTCACTCAATTGACGAATGGAAGGTACCTGCTAAGCAGGCCTTGGATTTGTTGAAACAGTTAATTGCCACTAAATCCTACAGTGGTCAAGAACAGGAAACAGCGTTGCTATTAGAAAAAAATCTTCAGTCCCACGGATTTGAAGTTGAACGCATTCAGAATAATGTATTGGCACGTGGTAAACATTGGGTAGATGGGGCACCGGTTCTTTTACTCAATTCACATCACGATACGGTCCGAGCCACATCAAATTGGGACACAGATCCATTTGAACCGGTTGAATTGGATGGAAAATTACTTGGATTGGGTAGCAATGATGCGGGGGCTCCATTGGTCTGCTTGTTGCATATATTTTATTGGCTTAACGAACGCGATCAATCGTATAATCTACTTTTTTTAGCATCTGCTGAAGAGGAAACCTCCGGAACAAATGGGGTTCCAATAACCTTGGAAGCGATGGGGGCGGTGGATTTAGCGGTGGTGGGCGAACCTACCTCTATGGAAATGGCTGTTACCGAAAGAGGATTAATTGTGTTGGACGTGACTACATTGGGTGAATCTGGACATGCAGCCCGAGGGGAAGGAGTTAATGCACTTTATAAGGCGGTGGATGCAATAGAATGGTTTAGAAGCTATGAATTTGAACAGGTTTCTGAACAGCTTGGAAAAGTCAGTATGAACGTGACGCAAATAGAAGCGGGAACACAGCACAACGTAGTTCCAGACCGTTGCCATTTTGTGGTGGATGTCCGACCTAATGATTGTTATACCAATGCTGAAATAGTGGATATTATTCGTGATCATATAGATGGATTAGTGGAGCCCCGATCGCTTCATTTAAATTCTTCTGGAATAGCCGATCATCATCCAGTTGTGCTGAAAGCAAATGAGCTTGATGTGCCAAGAGTTTCCTCAAAAACAATGTCGGATCAAGCCCACATGCCATTTCCCAGTGTTAAAATAGGACCAGGTAACACCCATCGATCGCATACTCCGAATGAATTCATTTATATTCATGAAATTCTAGGCGGTCTAATGGGCTATGCTCAATTACTTAATGGTTTAGAAATTCCCCATTGGAGAATAGGATAAAAACATACAGTGAGAATGGAACCCATTACATTACCCAGAGATAATAAATAGATACGAATATGGCTAAAAAACTATGGGACAAAGGTCTCCCTATCGATGATAAAATAGAAGCGTTTACCATTGGCAAAGACAATGAATGGGACTTACGTCTAGCTCCTTATGATGTACAAGGAAGTATCGCGCATGTGAAGATGCTAGCAAAAGTGGGTCTATTATCTCAGCAGGAATGCGATACTCTGGTAGCGGAATTAGAACGAATATTGAACGAAGATATCGAAACCGGTCAATTCGTTATAAATGATGGAGTAGAAGATATTCACTCCCAAATTGAATTTATGTTAACCGAGAAATTGGGGTCGTTAGGAAAGAAGATTCATGCGGGTAGGTCAAGAAATGACCAAGTACTGGTCGATTTGAAACTGTATTTCCGGGATGAAATAGTGAATCTAACGGGGCAAATAGAGGCTCTGTTCAACGCTCTTTTGGCGCAGAGTGAAAAGCACAAAGATGTGCTACTACCGGGCTATACCCACACGCAGGCGGCCATGCCATCCAGCTTTGGATTATGGTTTGGGGCTTATGCCGAAGCTTTAGTGGATGACACACATCAACTCTATGCGAGTTATAATATAGCCAATCAAAATCCATTGGGGTCTGCAGCTGGTTATGGCTCTTCCTTTCCGCTAGATAGAGATTATACCACTGAATTGCTGGAGTTTAAGGGCATGAACGTGAATGTTGTGTATGCGCAAATGGGGCGAGGCAAAGTAGAGCAGAGTGTTAGTTTTGCCTTGGCTGCGCTGGCCCAAACCATCAATAAATTATCTTCGGATATCTGCCTGTACAACAGTGGTAACTTTGGCTTTATCACCCTGCCGGATGAGTTGACTACCGGTAGTAGCATTATGCCGCATAAAAAAAATCCGGATGTATTTGAATTAATGAGGGCTAAAAGCGCGGTTATAAGGGCACTTCCAACATCAATTGCACAGCTAACAGGAAATTTAACTTCAGGCTACCACCGTGATTTTCAGTTATTGAAGGATCTTATTTTCCCTGCATTGGACGATGTAAAAGCCATGTTGGATATGTGCACCTACGCAATTCCCAAAATAAAACCGGTGCAAAATTTATTAGATGGTTCACAGTATGACGTTTTGTTTTCTGTTGAGCGAGTGAACGACTTAGTCATGTCGGGCTTAAGTTTTAGAGATGCCTATGTTCAAGTGGGTAAAGAACTGGATGATGGAAGCTTTATACCGCCAAAAAATCTAAATCACAGCCTTGTGGGTAGTTTGGGAAATTTGGAGAATAATCGCATTGAAAAGAACATGAAAGATTTGATGCAATTGTTTGTATGATAGAGCTCTTTAGGCTAGATTTGGGTAAGTAATTTTTTGGCGGAGTTAGTTTGTTACAATTAATTATTTTTGATTCACGCGGTTACAGTTATTTGTTGTTGTAAATAGGAGTTTCACTTAGCGCTAATACGGATATATATTTAGAGAGTTTATGGGAAAAAACAATAAAGCACCTAGACTGATATGGGTTTTAGTTTTATTCATTGGGTACAGCTTAGGGTCTGTACAAGAGAACTCATCATATTGGAAGCATTAGCCGAGGGTCTGTCCTATAAGATGGTGGCGAAAAAAATATTTCTATCGGTGGATGGAGTGCGCTATCATATCCGTAATATCTATTCTAAATTAGACGCTAAAAACCGAGCGGACGCAATCTCTAAAGCCTATGCTAAGAATATTTTTAGGCGAAATGAGTAAGTATTTCAGGTCTTTCTCACCTTTTTAGTACACATTAAAAGAAACGGTCTAGAAGAGCTTTGGATTGCTGTACATAGTTTCCGCCAAACAATAGAGCATGAACAAGCAAAGGATAAAGTTGACATAGCTTTTGGCGTTCTTCCCAGCCAGTTTGCAAAGGGTACTCCGTTTGATATCCATCATAAAAGGCTGGATTAAAGCCTCCAAATAAGGCCGTCATTGCAAGTTCCATTTCTCTATGCCCGTAATATACTGCTGGATCATAAATGGCCGCTTGCCCCTGTTTGGTATACAGATAATTACCAGACCAAAGATCTCCGTGCAGAAGTGCGGGAGGTTCATCAGGAAAAATGACATAGGTGTAGTTAAATACACGCTCAAAAATACGCTTATACTTATTACTAAGTAACCCATTTTCCATCGCCTTATTGGCCAACGGCTCTATTCGTTCTCTAATAAAGAATTCCAACCAATCGGCATGATAGCGATTCGACTGATCGATGGGTCCAATGTAATTGTCTTCTGAAAAGCCGAATAATTCATTACTACTTTTATGCAATTTGGCGATATCCACTCCAAATTGGAAATCATTACCCTGTTTTTCTTCTTCCAGGTATTCTAGTAACAAATAGGAGTTATTGTGTGAGATGACTTCAGGTATCACTAAAGAAGTGTTAACAGCCCGTAATGTATTCAGTCCTTTTGCTTCTTGAATAAATACCGATTTAGATGCGTTAATATCCCCTTTGTGAAATTTGAGAAAAAAAGCTTGCCCATCCTCCAATTCAATTTTTAAAGCCTCCGAAATTTCCCCACCCTGTACCGATGTAGCTCTTGTAATTGGAGCAAATAATACGGATTCGACCTCAGCTTGTATTGACCCTGGAATTTGGAGCACACTCATACTTA
>ERZ802819.897-NODE-897-length-19157-cov-26.8961_pt1 | contig 19157 bp, 13 predicted proteins | sample MGYA00345647_ERZ802819 | MGnify/ENA primary metagenome ERZ802819 (study PRJEB30503, sample SAMEA104212355) | marine metagenome | biome: Westerlies Biome; feature: [SRF] surface water layer (ENVO:00010504) within the epipelagic zone...; material: water...
CAAGCTATAGCGATAGGGACGATATTTTTTGTACCATTGATAATGGCAAAACTGAAATTTTCAAAAAATTTTAATGATACTTTTCTAGTCCACAATACATTTAGGAAAAGAAGAATTAAGATTGAAAAAAAACAAGCCTTAAAAGGAGAATATCCGTTTAACATAAACACTATTAAAAGAATAAAGGGTATCAAGTATTGTAAACCATTAAATAATATAGTAGAGATTTTTTCTCCATCATCCTTATATTTTAGTGGTTTCAATCCATTTTTTTTTGCTTGAAAATGTACGACAAAAAAAGTTGATATAAAAAACAAAAGGGCAGGGACGATACCTGCTTTCATAATCTCGGTATATGGTTTACCGATTATTTCGGCCATTATAAAAGCTGCTGCTCCCATAACTGGGGGCATGATTTGGCCACCAGTAGAAATAACAGCTTCGATAGCTCCAGCTTGATAATTTTTATAACCTTCCTTTTTCATCATTGGAATTGTTAATGTACCTGTAACAGCCACATTTCCTGCGGCTGAGCCAGAGATCATACCTAATAACGTGCTAAAGATCACAGCAGTTTTAGCACTTGCAGCATGCATATTCTTTGTAATTCTTGTAGCTAATTTAAAGAAAAATTCACCTGCTCCAAATTGGCTTAAAAAAGAGCCGAAAATAGAAAAAAGTATTATGTAAGATGCAGAAACACCTAGAGGAATTCCGTAAACTCCTTGACTTGTAGTTGTTAAAAACTCTGACATACGTTCTAAACTATAACCTTTACTATAAAAAACACCGCCCAGGTATTGACTGTAAAATGGGTAAGTAAAAAATATAAGACATATGATAGATAAAAGTAGTCCTATTCCTCTTCTAGTAGCTTCTAAAATTAAAAATAAAATTACTATTCCAGAAAAAATATCAAGAGATGTTGTGTCACCTCCGCTCATTGCTATTTCTTCCCATGAAAAAATCATGTGTATTCCGGTTAATAAACTCATAATAACTAAAATAAATCTGAAAAGATTATCCAAAATGCTATTTTCAAGAGTTTTTAAAGAAGGAAAATCTAAAAACAAAAGTGATAACATTAACATTAAATGAAATATTCTAATATCGGGAGTTGACAAAACAAATATCCCTGAGACATTTAATAAGTGAACTGCTCCTAGAATAAAAGCAATCCACAATATTAAATATTTTTTTATATAATCAATTTTTTTTAACATTATTAGTTAAGTATTTTTTGAAATGTACTACTTTTCACCAAAATATTTAGCAGCTCCAGTATGAAGTGGAATTCTTAATTTGAGAGAATTTTCAACATTTATTTGCTTAGCATAAGCATTTATTCTTTTAAACTCTTCCATATTACCATAAATAGCTTTTGTTATTTTATATACTTTTACTGCGTCCATTTCCCAATCAGTTACTAGCATATTGTTTACACCAAAAACTATTCCATCATTATCAGTCTTATATGCAGATTTTGGGATTACAACCTTATTATAATTTTTATATTTTGTAAGTCCTTGATCTAATTTACCATCTGCTAGCTTAATAAATTTTAAACTTTTATTGACTTGAGCTTGTACGACAGCCCCAGCAGGGTAACCTGATAGTGCAAAAGCAGCATCAACGTTCCCATCCGCAAGTTGAGAAAAACCATCAGAATAAGACAAAAAAACTGGCTTTATATCTTTTATAGATAATCCATGTAATCCCAGTACCTGTTTTGTAAAAGGAATTGTACCTCCACCAGCTGGTCCAATTGCAACTCTTTTTCCTTTAAGATCACTAATTGTATTTATATCTGAGTTTTTTGAAGTCATCATATGCAAAACTGAAAAGTGTAATGCTCCAATAGCTCTTAAATTCATTTTCCCAGACTTTTTATACATTGCAGCCCCTTTATTTGCCAAAACAGCTAAATTATTATTTGTGATTGCAATATCTACTTCTTTTTTATTTACTAATTTGGGGTTTTGGACTGATCCACCAGTTACTATAGGAACCATTTCCAGACCTTTTGCATGTTTATTTACTAAAGTTGAAATTGCCTGACCTACAGGGTAAAAAGCTCCACCTTGACTTGCTGTGCCTATTCTTAACTCTTCAGCATTTACAGAACCTATCATAAAACTAAGAATTAAGATTAAAACCGAATTAATTATTTTCATTTAATACCTCCTTTTTATAAAAAATTAATTATTAACTAAATAAAAATAAAAAGGAAGTAATTAAGTCAGTCGAATGAATAAATATTTTCAATTCTTAAGAATTATTTTGAAAGTTTTTTTGAGCACTGATTCTAAATAAAGCATTATTTGCGCCATAACCATTATAATTATCTACTCTTTCAACAAATTCAAAGAAAAATGTATCATTAAATACATGTGTATAAATTTGAAGAAAAGAACCGTGTTTATCTTCATCATATAATATATTCAACTCTTGTAATTTCTTACAAAATTTATAATTCAATCCAAAACGAGCTTCAATGTCATCATAATAATTATTAGATATTTCAAGAAAATTTTGTCCTTTTGTTTTTAACATTTCCACTAACTTAACTAAGTTTTTTGTTTTTAATGCAATATGTTGTATCCCAGAACCTTTCTTATTTTTGAGGAATTGACCAGCAACTGTTTTGTTGTTATCAGCACCGTTCATCGTCATGCGAAATGTTTTTGTATCATTTTCAATTACTTGGCTTTTTGTAATTCCATAGGGATCAATGATATCTACAATTGGAGATTTCTTAAAATTGAATAAAGTGGAGTAAGATAATAATGCTGATGGCATTTCATCAGAATGTAAAGTTTTTGCAATATGATCTATTTTCAGATTAAAATTATTTCTTTGATTGGAAGCTTTAAATTGAAAATCTTTTTCCCATATCTCATGATTATTTTTATCAATAACATAAATCAATCCATCAATATGTTTAATTACATCCATTGATAAATTATTTTCATTTTCTTTATTAATAAAATCTATGTCTAGCAATTTAGCTTTTTCAAATAAAGCATTTATATCCTGTATTTTAACCCCATATGCGTATGGGTAGGGACCGTCTTTGCTTCCATCTTTTACTAAATTGTGATTTTCATAATTAATTATGAATTTTACTTGATCAAAAACAAATAGACTAATTAACTTAGTCTTATGTTTACCTATTTCAGTAAATCCTAGACTTTTAAACAAAGTTTGTAGATTTTCTAAATCATTTTTTTCTGTAGCAAATTCTACAAATTCAATTTCATCAATATTTGTTTCTTTTTTTTGTTCGAAATTCTTTTTATGAATTAATGATGTTAATGACCTTTTACCATCTTTTGCTATTATATTTCTTGGTCCTGATCTGTAATGATCATTGAATATCTCTAAAGATAAATAACCACTATAACCAGTACTGTTAAGCGCATTCATAAATTTTGAAATAGGTAAATCACCTTGCCCAGGCATATTTCTAAAATGTCTGCTCCAATATAATAAATCCATATCATGTAATGGAGCATCAGCTAATTGCACAATGAATATTTTTTCTTTTGGTATAGATGAGATTGAATTCAAATCAATATTTCTTGAAAGAGTATGAAATGAATCTAATATAATTCCTATATTATCGTGATTTGTTCTTCTTACTATTTCCCATGCATCTCTATGATCATTAATATATTTCCCCCAAGCAAGAGCCTCATATCCAACTTTTATTGATCTATCTTTTGCTATCTCACCAAGTTCAAAAAAGTCGTCAGCCGCTCTGTTCAAGCCACCTAATGAAATATTCGAAGTATTAGAACAAATTAATATAAGGTCAGTCTCAAGTTCTTCCATTATATCAAATTTTCTTTTGGCTCTTTCAAATGCCCTTATTCGGTGTTTGTCTGGCATACCTTCAAAGTCTCTAAAAGGTTGGAATAAAGTGATGACTAGTCCATTGTCTTTAACTATATTTTTTACCTCTTTAGGTGATAAGTCATTGGTTAAAAAATCATTTTCAAAAATCTCTACGCCATCGAAACCTGCATTTGCAATTGCATTTATTTTTTCTCTTAATGTTCCGTTGATTGAAACAGTTGCTATTGACGTTTTCATGTACAACCTTAAAAATATATGATATTATATATAATATATGATATTTAAGATTGTGCAATAAAATTTCTATGAATGATAATTTAAAAACAGTTAGCGCTAATACTTACGAAATAATCAAAAGAGATATTATTTTTGGGGTTCTTCCACCTCTTAAAAAATTAAAACTCCAAGAGCTTAAAATAAATTATAGCACTAGCATTTCTATATTAAGAGAAATTTTAAGTAGATTATGTGGCGATGGTTTTGTTGTTTCAGAAGAGCAAAAAGGATTTCGTGTCAGTCCTGTATCAAAGTCAGATTTATTAGAAATAGCTAAATTAAGAATTTTGATAGAGAGCCATGCTTTGAAATTATCAATCGAAAATTCTAATCCAGAATGGGAAGGATCACTTTTGTCTGCACACCATAAGTTAAGTTTATACGAAAGTGAAATGATACAAAATAAATATGATGATAGAATGAATTGGAAGAAATATGACAGTGAATTCCATCAGACCCTAGCAAGAAATTGTGGTTCACAAAATTTAATTGAACTTCATAAATTAATTTTTGATAAATATTTAAGATATCAATTATTAGTTTTAACTTTTAGAGGTAAAGGTTCTATTGATGAGCACAAGAAATTATTAGATTTTTCTCTTAACAAAAATTTTGTAAATGCTCAGATCATTTTGAAAGAGCATATTGAAAACGGTATATATCATGCAGAAAAAAATTTTAAATATTAAAAAAAAAGATACTAAATTTATTTTGATCCATAACCACCACCCCCTGGGGTCTCCATTACAAATAAATCATTTACTTTTACTTCGCAGCTATCATTACCTTCAAGTCTAATAAATTTACCATCTTTTTTTTCTAGCCATTCTTTTCCACATTGACCAGGTTCGCCACCATTTAGACCAAAAGGCTGAACTTTTCGATGAGAACATAATGTTGTGACGGTCATTGGTTCAAGAAACCTTAGTTTTCTGGTAACACCGTCTCCTCCGTTAAACATGCCTTTCCCGCCAGAATTTTTTCTTATTGAATATTCTTCTAAACGAACAGGAAATCTAGCTTCTAAGATTTCAGGATCTGTACTTCTAGTATTAGTCATATGGGTTTGAACAGCAGATGTTCCATGAAAATTTGGGCCTGCTCCAGTTCCCCCACAAATAGTCTCATAATTTTGTATTTTATCATTACCCCAAATAAAATTATTCATGGTGGCTTGACTACCTGCGATGACTCCAAGTGCACCAAATAGGGCATTACAAGTCAATTGACTTACTTCTGTATTACCTGCAATTACAGCTGATGGATATTTTGCGTTTATCATTGAGTTATTGGGAATAATTATATTTAAAGGTTTAAAGCAACCCTCATTCAAAGGTATATTATTACCTACTAAAGTTCTAAAAACATATAAAATAACAGCATGACATACTGCCATGGGAGCATTGTAATTGAAGGGATTTTTTGGAGCTGTTCCTGAGAAGTCAATAGTGGCTTCACGCTTAATTTTATCGATTGTAATTCTTACTCTAATATATTCTCCATTATCTAATTCGTATTCATATTTACCTTCTTTTAAGTTTACAATTGCATTTCTTATACATTCCTCAGCATTATCTTGAACATGGTTCATGTAAGAATGAACAGTTTCAATACCAAACTGCTCAATCATTGCATTAATTTCAACTATGCCAGTATTATTTGCAGCCACTTGAGCTGCAAGATCAGCCATATTATGTTCTATATTTCTACAAGGATATCTTCCAGATGATAAAATTTTTCTGATTTCACTCTCACGAAAAACTCCTTTATCAAACATTTTAAAATTATCTATCAGAACACCTTCTTCGTCGATATGTTTGGAGTCGGGAGGACCTGAACCTGGTGTTTTACCTCCTATGTCTGCATGGTGTCCTCGTGAAGCTACAAAAAATGTAATTTGTTTTCCATCTTTATCAAAAACTGGAGTAATAACTGTAACATCAGGAAGATGTGTGCCGCCATTAAAAGGAGCATTGAGAACAAAAACATCTCCAGGAAAAATATCATTTTTATTTAATTTTATTACTGTTCTAATAGCCTCAGACATGGACCCAAGATGAACAGGCACGTGAGGTGCATTTGCTACTAGTGCTCCGGAGTTATCAAAAAGAGCACAAGAAAAATCAAGTCTTTCTTTGATATTTACGGAATATGCTGTGTTGGCTAAAGTAGCTCCCATTTGCTCAGCAATATTCATAAAAAGGTTGTTGAAAACCTCTAACATTACTACATCAACAGAGGTGCCTAATCCTTTTTCTAACTTTTTTTCTTCAGATCTACTGAGGATTAAATTATAATATTTATCTAATGATCCTAACCAACCTCTTTCAATTACATTTGTGCCAGTTGCTTCAGATATAATAGCTGGACCAATAATCTGTTGTTCAATCTTTAAGTCTGATCTTTGATAAATAGGAACAGAATTTACCACTTTATCAACATACATCATTTTATGAGCTATTGGGACAGCAACTTTTGATTGAGAAGAAATATTTGACAATTTGTTAATTTCCGAAGTTTTACCAATGGCTTCAACCGTAATCATTTCAACAAAAATTGTTCTACCATCAACAAAAAATCCAAATCTTTTTTTATGTTCTTGCTCAAAGGATTCTCTCATTTTATCTATAGTATCAAAGTTAATTTCTAAGTTTTGATGAGAGCCTTGATAATGTAAAAATGCACGCTTAACTAATTTAATTGAAGATTTTTCAATACCTTGTTTTTTTAAGTCCTCATTAGCTTTTAAGGATAATTTATTAATTAGAACTTTAGCATTTTCAATTTCTTCAATATTTTGTTCTAGATGACCCTCTCTTATACTCCTAATTTCTGCCAGCCCCATCCCGTATGCTGACAAAACACCTGCGTATGGATGAATTAATACTTTTGAAATCCCAAGAGCATCCGCAACATGACATGCATGTTGACCGCCTGCACCACCAAAACAATTCATTGTATAATTAGTAACGTCATAACCTCTTTGAATTGATATTTTTTTAATAGCATTAGCCATGTTTTCGACTGCTATTTTTAAAAATCCTTCAGCCATAAATATAATATCCATTTCTGGCTTTTTAGTTTGGATAGATATTTCTTTAGATAAGACCAAGAATTTTTTTCTAACAATCTCAACATTAAGAGGTTTGTCACCAGTTTTGCCAAAAACATTTGGAAAATGTTCAGGATGAAGTTTTCCCAGCAATACATTACAATCCGTAACCGTTAATGGTCCATCTTTGCCATAAGATGCTGGTCCTGGTATTGCACCGGCACTTTCAGGGCCAACTTGAAACCGTCCATCTCGAAAAGAAAGGATTGAACCACCACCAGCAGCTACTGTATTAATTTGCATCATTGGCGCTCTAATTCTTACACCAGCTAACTCAGTTTCAAATGATCGTTCATACTCTCCTGCAAAATGACAAACATCTGTAGAAGTGCCACCCATATCAAATCCAATTAATTTATTATATCCAGCTTGTTTTCCAGTTTGAACCATACTAACAACTCCTCCAGCTGGACCGGATAAAAGCGCGTCTTTGCCTTGAAACAGATTTGCATCAGTTAATCCGCCATTTGATTGCATAAACATCAACTTAGTGGATTTATTTTTTTCAAGTTCTTCAGAAACTTGATTGACGTATCGACGAAGTATTGGAGATAAATAAGCATCGACCACGGTTGTATCACCTCTTCCAATTAGCTTTATTAAAGGAGATACTTTATGACTAACCGAGATTTGATCGAATTTTTCTTCATGAGCAATTTCTGCAATAATATTTTCATGATTTGGATTGATATAAGAGTGCATGAATGCTATTGCCACACTATTTATACCGTCAATTTTTGCTTTTTTTAAAGCTGTCCTGACCTCATTTTCATTAAGGCTTTTTATTATTTCACCTTCTGCATCTAGCCTTTCTGATACTTCAACTACTCTGTCATACAATAATTCTGGTAGTTGAATATTTAGATCAAATAATAGAGGTCTATTTTGATAACCTATTCTTAATAAATCTCCAAAACCCTTGGTTATTAATAAAAGTGTTCTATCTCCTTTTCTTTCAAGTAAAGCGTTTGTAGCAACTGTAGTTCCCATTTTAACAGAAGCTATTTGGTCAGTAGGTATTTTGTCTTCATTTTTTAAATTAAGAATTCTTTTTATACCTGCAATGGCTGCATCTTTATACATCGAAAAATTTTCAGATAAAAGCTTGTCAACAAGAATTGTTCCATCAGGTTTTCTAGCTACAATATCAGTAAAAGTTCCACCTCTATCAATCCAGAATTGCCACATTATTTAATCACCATTGTGTAATTGATAAGTTGAGGTTTATTTATCTAAATCATCTTCAATGTAGATTTTGATTATCTCATCAAAATTGTTTTCTGCTTTGAAACCTAAATCGAGTGATCTTTTAGTTTCAAAATCTCTTGCCCACCCACTTACAATTTTTTCTATGACTGGATCGGATTGATGTTTAATCAATTTTACAACATCACTACCAGCTACTCTTTCAAGAGCTTCAATTTGTTCTTGAACTGTTACAGATAAACCAGGCATATTTAGGGTAATTCTATTATTCAATTTTGCAGTATCTATTTCAGCTGCATGAACTAAAAAGCCTGCAGCTGATCGGGGTGTAGCATGCCAATGTCTTACATCTGTACTTACTGGTAAAATAGCTTCTTTCCCATTTAAAGGTTCTCTTATAATACCTGAGAAAAAACCTGATGCAGCTAAATTAGGTTTTCCAGGTCTTACACATATGGTTGGGAGTCTTATTGAAATACCATCAATCATTCCTTTTCTAGAATAATCAGCTAGTAAAAGCTCAGAAATTGCTTTTTGAGCGCCGTAGGAAGTAAGAGGAGTAGTAAAAAAATTATCTGGTATTTGATCTGGAAATGGTGCGCCAAAAACGGCAATTGAACTCGTGAAAACAACCCTAGGACAATAATTTTTACCCTTATGTCTTATTGCTTCAAATAATCCCCAGCTGCCTTTTGCATTTATATTCCAGCCCAGATCAAATTCTTGTTCAGCCTGACCTGAAACTATGGCCGCTAGATGAAAAATAACGTCTGGCTCAGATGAAACAAGATCATTACTTACACTTGGATCAGATATGTCACCCGTTTTTGTAATTATAGAAATTGAAGTATTTGTTGGATGAGGTGCATCTACAATATCAAATAATGTAATTTCACTTATTTTTTGACTTCTTAATTCTCCTTTATTAAGAATAAGATTAAGCAACTTTTGCCCAATCATGCCAGCTCCACCCATTATTAAAATTTTCATAAAAACACCTTTACTGAATTATTTATTGAAGATTTTTGTATAACAACATATTTAAATACAAACTTAAAATAAAAAAATATATTTTTGGAAAACTCATGCATGATTCTATAAAATCCATTTTGTCAATGTCACCAGTTATGCCTGTTTTAACTATAAACAAGGTTGAAAGGGTAGAATATCTATTCGAAGCATTAATAAAAGGTAACCTCAAAACAGTTGAGATTACATTGAGGACTGATTGTGCTTTGCAGGTGATAGAAATTGCATCCAAAAATTTTTCTACCCTTCAAATAGGAGCAGGTACTGTCATAAATGAAAGTCATTTACAAACAGTGAAAGATGCAGGAGCTTCATTTGCAGTCAGCCCAGGTGCTACAACAACATTAGCAAAAAAAGCTATCGAAATTGATTTTCCGTTTCTTCCAGGAGTTTCTAATTCTAGCGATATAATGAAATTACTTGATTTAGGATTTAAGTCTTTTAAATTTTTCCCGGCACAAGCTGCTGGTGGTATTAATTATTTAAAAGCCTTAAGTGGTCCTTTCCCAGATATATCATTCTGTCCTACTGGCGGAATAAACGAGGATAATGCTATAGAATGGCTTAATCAAAAAAATGTAATTTGTGTTGGAGGAAGTTGGATAGTTCCTTCAAAAATTGAAGATTATAAAGAAATAACAAACAGAGCATTATTGGCTTCTCAATTAATTAAGTAGATTTTAAATTTACAAATAAAAAGCATTATAGATAATACCCTCATTATTTCTTTTGGATCAAATATCTTGCTTAAAATATAATAAATATTTTATAATCGGAACTTGATGAAAGTAAGTTTTTTTATTTAAATTTAATTTATAACTTATTTATTACTTTCATATATTTGAGGTCAAAAATGATAACATTTGATAATGTTGATAGAAATTATGAAATTGCAAAAAAGACTTTCTCACTTGATATTCCAGAATTTTTTAACTTTGCATTTGATGTTTTGGATGTGCGTGCTCAACAAGCTGATAAAGACGCTTTATTAGCTATAGATACAGTCACAGGTAATGAAACATCTGTAACATACTCAGAATTGTCAAAAGTTTCATCACAATTTGGTAAGGCTCTTTTATCACTTGGGTTGAAACGAGGTGATGCTGCTTGTGTTATTATTGGCAGAAATCCTGATTGGCATAAAGTGCTATTTGGATGTATGAAAGTTGGTGTGGTCTCCATGCCTGGAACTAATTTGCTAACTGCTAAAGATATCGCTTATCGAGTAAACGAATCTGAAGCTAAGGCTGTAATTGTTTCGCCTATGCATGTTGAGAAGGTAAACCAAATAATTGATCAATGTCCTACGCTTAAACACTTGATTGTTACTGGAAACGCACCAGATAATTGGTTATCATTTCAAAAACTATGTGAAGAACAAGACACAGAGTTAAATGTAAGTGATTTGGATCCTTTCGCTTCATCTGAAACTATGATGATATATTTTACTTCAGGTACAACAGCTTTACCAAAAATGGTACCAAGGGATTTTGGTTATGCTTATGCTCATGCTGCAACAGCACTTTTTTGGATGGATCTTAAAGAAAACGATATACATTGGACTTTGACAGATACAGGTTGGGCCAAAGCTGCGTGGGGTATACTTTTCCCTCAAATGATGATTGGATGTACAACAGTTTTATATGATGCTCCCGACATGGACCCAGTGGAACACCTAAAAGCAATTTCTAAGTATAGTATAACTACTTTTTGTGCACCTCCAACTGTATATAGATTGTTTGTTCAGCAAGATCTTAAACAATTTAATCTTACTTCATTAAGAAGATGTCTTGGTGCAGGTGAACCTCTAAATCCAGAGGTGATCCGCTATTGGTCTGAAAATACAGGAACCGTGATTGCGGATGGTTATGGCCAAACTGAAACAATTAACATTGTTGGAAATTTTCCTGGTATAGAGACACGTTATGGCTCAATGGGCAAGCCTGTGCCTGGTTTTGATATTAACGTTATTGACGATAATGGTAAAATCTTACCAGATGGTGAAGTAGGTCATATCGCTATTCGAACCGACAAAAAATGGCCTCCAGGTCTTTTTCATGGGTACTTACAAGATAAAGTAATTGTAAAGGATTCTTTTCGACACGGTTGGTACTATACAGGAGACACTGCTTCTCGTGATAAGGATGGCTACCTGTGGTTTGTTGGAAGATCAGATGATTTGATTTCGTCTGCAGGTTATAGAATTAGTCCTTTTGAAGTTGAAAGTGCTTTACTAGAGCATGACTTGATAGCAGAAAGTGCTGTGGTAGGTGTTCCAGATGAGACAAGGGGACAATTAGTAAAAGCATATATTGTTTTAGTAAAAGGCCATAAAGGATCAACTGAATTAACTAAAGAAATTCAAGATTTCTGCAAAAATTTAACTGCGCCATATAAGTATCCAAGAAAAATTGAATTTGTTTCTTCTTTACCTAAAACAATATCTGGTAAAATTAGAAGAGTAGAATTACGTGAAAATGAAAATAAATAAGGAAAGACTATGAACAATTACTCAGTTGAAAGTTACATTAAGGACATACGTAAGGTTGTAAAAGAAGAAGTTATTGAAAAATCTATAACAGATAGAATAAAGCCATTAGCTCTTCGACTTGCTAAAGAAAAAAGTTGGATTAAACCTGAGTATTATAATGTAAATGAAGAGCAGGGTTTTGGACTGCATCTTTTGCATGAAGAGGATGACCATAAACTAGCGGTATTTGTTATTGCATGGGCACCTGGAAAAGGTCTTGCCCCTCATAATCATAAAACTTGGGCAGTCGTTGCAGGAATCCAAGGTCAAGAACACGAAACGAATTATAAAAGATTAGATAATGGATCTAAAGATGGATTTGCAGATTTAATTAAAACAAATGAAGAAACAATTTTCCCAGGAAATGCAACTTGCTGCTTACCAGAGGATATTCATAGTGTATGGAATAATGGCGAAGACATAGCTCTTTCTATACATACTTATGGAATGCATTTAAATCATACTGGAAGATCTATATTTGATGTTGAATCAAAAACTGAAACACCATGCATTGTTCAAGTTCAAAATTAAACTCTTACATGAAGTTATAGTTCTACATTAATATGTTTACGGAATTAAGACCGTGGCACCAGTCGTTTCTCTATTTTCTATTGCACGATGAGCTTCACCAACTTCACTCAAAGGATATGTATGGTTAACGTTTGATTTTAAGTTACCTGTTTTTATTACACTAAATAGATCATTTGCACTTGAAACTAAATCCTCTCTCTTTGCCATATAATGCATTATAGCTGGTCGTGTAAGAAACAGAGAACCTTTTGTACCTAATTCAACAACATCAACCGGGTCAGGCGCACCTGAGGCATGACCATATGCAGCAAGCATTCCCATAGGTTGAAGACATTCCATAGATCTTCTAAATGTATCTTTTCCTATAGATTCATAAACAACTGGGCATCCTTGACCATCTGTAACTTCCAGAACTGTTTTAACAAAATCTCCTTTTGAATGAATTACAACATGTTCAGCTCCAGCCTCTCTTGCTTGTTCGGCTTTTTGTTCTGAACTGACAGTTCCAATAACGGTTGCTCCTAGATACTTAGCCCATTGACATAGTATCAGACCCATTCCACCTGCGGCAGCATGTACTAGGATAACATCTCCTGATTTAACAGAGTATGTTCTTTTAAGAAGGAACTGAGCTGTTAATCCTTTTAACATTAATGCAGCAAGATCTTGATCAGAAACATTAGATAATGAATGAGGCACTTTTATTAATTTGTCGACAGGATATACTCTTTCTTCACTATATGCGCCATGTGGAGGAAGAGCGTAAGCAACTCTGTCACCTATTGAAAACTCAGTTACATCAGCGCCTAATTCTTCTACAATACTTACTCCTTCAATACCTAAAACAATTGGTAGTTCTGGAACTGGCCAAGGATGGGGCATACCCCTTCTGTGATAGGTATCAATATAATTAACACCTATGGCAGTATTTTTTAAACGGACTTCTTTATTAGTCGGATTAGGAACTTCAACTTCTTCCCATTTAAAAACATCTGGAGTACCTTTTTCATAAATAATTGCGGCTTTAGTGCTATTGCTTAACCTATTCATTATTTATATTTATCCTTGAATACAAACTAGGTTTTGTTCACCAAGGCCTTCAATACCAAGTTTCATTTTATCCCCAGCTTTTAAAAAAACTGGTGGCTTCATTCCACCTCCTACTCCAGGAGGAGTTCCCGTTGCGATAATATCTCCAGGATTAAGGCTCATAAATTGAGATAGGTAATATACAATGTATTTAGCTGAAAAAATCATAGTATTTGTGGAACCATCTTGCATTCTCTGTCCATTAACATCTAAGTACATTTTTAAGTTTTGAACGTCAGCTATTTCATCTTTTGTAACAAAGTATGGTCCTGTAGGTCCAAAAGTATCGCATGACTTTCCTTTGGTCCACTGACCTTCTTTTTTTAACTGAAACTCTCTTTCAGATACGTCATTTACTAAACAGTAACCAGCTATATAGTCGTCAGCATTGTTCTCATTTATGTACTTAGCTTTTTTTCCAATTATAATTCCAAGTTCTACTTCCCAATCAGTTTCAACTGAATTTCTTGGTATTTCAATATTGTCATTAGGACCCACAATTGCAGAAGTGGCTTTAGAAAAAAGGATAGGTTCGCTAGGTACAGCCATACCACTTTCAGCGGCATGATCAGAATAATTTAATCCAATACATAGAAATTTTCCAACATTACCTACACAAGCTCCTAGTCTAGTATCACCAGAAATAATTGGTAATGAAGATAAATCAATAGAAGAGATTTTTTTTAAACTATTTTCACTAATAGTTTCTCCATTAATATCTGATAAATGCCCAGATAGATCTCTTATAGATCCGTTTTGATCAAGAATTCCTGGTTTTTCCTTACCAAATTCTCCATGACGTAATAATTTCATCTAATTCTCCTCTTTTTAATAATTAATTAATAATTTTTCATGATATAAATATATATTTAAGTACATATTCCACCGTCTATTATATGAAATTGACCGGTTGTAAAAGCTGAGGCATCGCTTGCCAAATAAACCGCAAGGTTTGCGACTTCTTCTGCCTCTCCAATTCTTCCCATTGGTTGTCTTGCTACAAATTCCTTTCTTGCTTTTTCATAGTCACCCATATCCGATAATCTTTCTTCCAATGAAGGACTGTTTATTGTGCCAGGACATATAGCATTACATCTTATACCTTGATTTATGTAATCTGAAGCTACAGACTTCGTTATACCTAAAACAGCTGCTTTGGATGCGCTATAAATAAAACGGTTTGGAATACCTTTTAAAGATGATGCAACAGATGCTATGTTAACAATTGATCCGCCACCTTTTTTTATCATTATAGGTATCACTTCTTTAATCATATGATACATTGCTTTACCATTAAGTTTAAAAGCAAAATCCCAATCATCATCAGTAGATTCTAAAATTGTTCCATTGTGGACAATTCCGGCACAGTTAAATAAGATATCAGGCTCTTTGATTGAACCTACCAATTTTTTAATTGCATTATTATCTGTTACATCAAGAATGTGAGTTTCATCCACAATTTTATCTAAAGAAGACAATGTTTCATGATTAATGTCTGTTGCAATTACATAAGCACCAGCTTCAGAGTATGCTTTTGCTGTTGCTTTTCCAATACCTTGACCAGAAGCAGTTAAAAGAGCAGTTTTACCTTTTAAATCAATCATAAAATATCCTCACATTGTAGCTCCAATTTGCCAAGGCACAAATTCTAAATCTCCAAGACCTTGATATTCAGATTTTGATTTTTCACCTGATGCAACTCTAACTATCAAATCAAAAATTTCCTGACCAACATCTTCAATACTTTTATTATCAGTAATTACTTTTCCTGCATTAACATCCATATCTTCAACCATATTGTTGAACATCTCTGTATTTGTAGCTATTTTGATTGATGGAGACGGTTTACAACCAAAGCATGATCCTCTTCCTGTTGTAAAAGTAACAACATTACAACCACTTGCTATTTGACCAGTTACGGATGCAGGATCATACCCAGGACTATCCATAAATAAAAAACCTTTTTTTTCAGCTTGTTGAGCGTATAAAAGAACATCGTTTAATGGTGTTGTTCCTCCTTTAGCGGCCGCCCCCAGAGATTTTTCTAAAATAGTTGTTAAACCACCAGCTTTATTCCCAGGTGAAGGGTTATTATTTAAACTTCCCTTGTTTCTAGTTACATAATCTTCCCACCATAAGATCCTATCAACAAGTTTTTTTCCAACTTCTGGTGAAATTGCTCTTCTTGTTAACATGTGTTCAGCACCATAAATCTCAGGTGTCTCAGCTAAAATAGCAGTACCACCATTTTTGACTAATAAATCTGCGGCGTGACCAAGAGATGGATTTGAGGTTATCCCTGACCAAGCGTCTGACCCTCCACATTGAAGGGCAACGCTAAGATGCTCTACTGATTGCTCTGTTCGTTCAATAGAATTTACTTCTGGCAGCATATCATCTATGCACTTTATGCCGGCTTTAATCGTTTTTCTAAGTCCACCCATATCCTGTAATGTCATGGTTTTAAAAAATGGATTTTCACGCAAATCAAATGCATCCAAAAGAAACTTTATTTGGTTTGCTTCACATCCTAACCCAATTAGTAAAATTCCTGCTAAATTAGGATGTTGTATATATCCTAATAGGACTCTTTGAAGAGCATCAAAGCCATCACCTGAATCTGCCATTCCACAACCAGTGCCGTGAGTAAATGAAACAACTCCGTCAACATTTGGATAAAGCCGTAACTTATCTTCTGTAAAAACTTCAGCAATATTTTTTGCTGCTGTTGCAGAGCAGTTAACTGAAGTAAGGATACCTATATAATTTCTAGTTCCAACTTTACCATTATGACGTTTGTAACCTCTAAAAGTAGGTCTGTCTTGTGGTTCGATCATGTTTGGTAATTTGATAGATGTTGAAAACTCATAATCATGATCAGTCGATTTAAAGTCCGTGTTTTCAACATGAACATGATCTCCTGCCAGAATTTCTTTGCTGGCAATACCAATAAGTTGGTCATATTTAATTATTTTTTCACCTTTATTTATTTGTTTAAGAGCTATTTTATGACCCTTTGGAATTTTGTTAATACTTTCAAGACTTTGAGTGGTTTCACCAACAGCTATCTCTCTTAAAGCAGTAGCAACATTATCATTATCATTAAGTTTAACAGTTAACTTCTCACCACTAGACATTTTTATAACCTCCCACATTATAAAAAATAAAAACTGAAATTATCTTTTGATTTTCTGTAAATCAAGTATGATTGTATCAATATTCTTAAAAATTAAAATTAAATATAATATACATACTATTTTAAATTAGATTTATAAACTTTATTATTGATAGAATTTAACAATTTTACTTGGGAGAAAAGTTATGTCAGATAAAAATTTCAATCCAAAATATAGAAGTCAACAATGGTTTGATAATCCAAGTAATCCTGGAATGACTGCTTTATATTTAGAAAGGTCTATGAATTTTGGACTGACACCAGATGAATTGAGATCAGGCAAACCAATTATCGGGATTGCTCAAACAGGTTCAGATATCTCGCCTTGCAATAGAATTCATATTAAGTTAGCTGAGAGAGTAAGGGAGGGCATAAGAAGTGCTGGAGGAATAGCCTTTGAATTTCCTGTACATCCCATTCAAGAAACTCTTAAAAGACCAACTGCTGCAGTTGACAGAAACTTGGCATATCTAGGTTTAGTTGAAATACTTCATGGTTATCCTTTAGATGGTGTAGTTTTAATGACAGGCTGTGATAAAACAACTCCATCTTGTTTAATGGCTGCAGCCACAGTAGATCTTCCTGCAATTGTTCTTAATGGTGGACCTATGCTAGACGGATGGCATAATGGTAAACTTGCTGGTTCTGGAACGGCTGTTTGGGATAGTAGAGTTGAACTAGCAGCTGGCAGAATTGACTATGAACAATTCATAGATATTGTGACAAGCTCAGCCCCATCAGATGGTCACTGCAATACAATGGGAACAGCTTCAACAATGAATTCTTTAGCTGAAGCATTAGGAATGAGTTTGACGGGGAACGCTAATATTCCAGCTCCATATAGAGAACGTGGACAAATGGCTTATCAAACTGGCCTGAGAATTGTTGATATGGTTAAAGATGATTTGTGTCCATCACAAGTGATGACACGAGAGGCTTTTGAAAATGCTATCATAGTTAACTCTGCAATTGGAGGCTCTACTAATGCCCAAATACACATTACAGCAATTGCAAGGCATATAGGAGTTGAATTAGAGACGGAAGCTTGGCAAAAAGTTGGCTACGACATCCCACTTATGGCAAATATTCAGCCAGCAGGTGAGTTTTTATGTGAAAGTTATCATAGGGCAGGAGGAACAGCTGCTGTTATGTCTGAACTTTTAAATAATAATAAGCTTCATGGTAACGTGATGACTGTTACAGGAAAAAAAATGTCTGAAAATTTAAAGGGAATTAAAATAAAAGATGAAAAGGTTATTACCCCATTTAAAAATCCTATGAAACAAAAAGCCGGTTTTATAGTTCTAAAAGGTAACCTTTTTAATGCAGCAATCATGAAAACATCTGTTATTTCAAAAAGTTTCAAAGATAAATTTTTAAACCACTCTGGTAAGGAAGGGATATTGGAAGGTAAAGTTATAGTTTTTGAAGGTTCTGAGGATTATCATGACCGCTTAAACGATAAGAGCTTAGGTATGAATGAAAATTCAATTTTGGTTATAAGGGGTGCAGGGCCAGTAGGTTGGCCAGGTTCAGCTGAGGTCGTAAATATGCAACCATCAGATGAATTAATTAAAAAAGGTATAACTGAATTACCTTGTATTGGAGATGGTAGGCAGTCTGGAACATCAGGAAGTCCTTCAATTCTAAATGCTTCTCCAGAAAGTGCTACCGGAGGTGGTTTGGCTTGGTTAAGAACAGGTGACACAGTAGTAATAGATTTAAATAAATGTACAGCTAATATGCTTGTGAGTGATGAAGTTATAGAGTTAAGGAAAAAGGATGGTGTACCATCATATCCTGAAAGCCAAACTCCATGGCAAGAAATTCAAAGAAATTTTGTTGGAGAATTATCTGATGGAGCTGTTCTTGAAAACGCTGTTAAATATCAAAAGGTTAAGAAATCTCTGCCTAGGGATAATCATTAAATAAAATGCACGATAAAAAAAATAAAAATGTTTTAGTTATAGGTCTTGGATCTATGGGCTATGGAATAGCTCAATCTTTAATTCGTTCAGGTTATAAAGTTTTTGGACAAGATAAAAATCCCATTCAACAAAATAGGCTTATTGAAGAGGGTGGTTTTGATAAGAATATACCATATGAAGATTTACGAGCAGTAATTATAGTTGTTTTAAATGAAAAACAAACAAGAGATATTATTTTTGGCCAAGATGGCATTTCAGAAAAGTTAAAAAAAGATACACTTGTTATGGTTTGCACTACTGTATCTCCAGATTTTGCAAAAGAAATGGCATCTTCTTGTAATGATAAAGGACTTTTATATTTAGACGCTCCAATTTCTGGAGGATCAAAAAAATCAGCTGAGGGTAAGTTATCCTATATGATTT
>ERZ802819.901-NODE-901-length-19123-cov-20.3756_pt1 | contig 19123 bp, 22 predicted proteins | sample MGYA00345647_ERZ802819 | MGnify/ENA primary metagenome ERZ802819 (study PRJEB30503, sample SAMEA104212355) | marine metagenome | biome: Westerlies Biome; feature: [SRF] surface water layer (ENVO:00010504) within the epipelagic zone...; material: water...
GCCGTCCTGTCGGGTCCTGCAGCTGCAGTTCAAGAATGGCGAGGTTGGGATTGCGGGGGCTTACAAAGCCATTGCAACGGCGAATCGTGGCAACGATGGTTGCTGTTTCCCCAGCCACCAATGCCTCAATACGTCGCATTGCCGAGTAATCGACATGGTCGCGGGGGTAATGACGCAACAGGTCTTTCACCAGCAACAAATTGAGTGACGCCAGGCGACTAGCCAACTTCGGTCCAACCCCTTTGATGCGGGTGATCGGACTCTCAAGATCAAGGCTGGAATGATCGGGCGATCCTTGCCCAGCAGCCGATTGCAGTTTTAAGCGCGGAGGGGCCATCGGAGCCGATGGTTCTAAGCGATGGCGCAACTCATACAGCCACTGACGGGCGTCACTAACGAGCCGACGACGGGAGGCATCTGTGAGCTGCGGATAATCATCAAAGGAGCTTTGCAACCGCTCCATCCGTTCAACAGCGCCACGGGGCATCGGTATCGACGGGGGTGCCGACAACTGTTGCGACAGGAATTGATGAAACTGCTGTTGACGTCCCTGAAGATTTTGAAAACCGCGATCCGCTTCAAGACCCAACGATTGCTGCAAAGGCCGCAACCAACCAAGGAACAGAGCAAGCTGAACGCTCGTCAGTCCCCTGTCGGCATTGATCTCGAGTCGGGTGGGGTCTGCCAATGGGTCCGGGCCTCGCGATCCAGGGAGCGACGCTCCCAGTGACGTTGCTGTCCAACCATTTTGGCCAACGCGTGATGGTGTTCGCGTAAACGACTACGGCATCGGCGCAACCGATGGCTGTCGAATTCCAACTCACTCGTGCGGATCAAAATCGAAAAAACATCCATGCCTGGCTCAAGCTCACCCATGGCCAAGGGCAACCGAATCCGTAAAACATTGCTGGCCGTCGGATGAGTTTCCATTTGTCCCCGCTGAACGGCCTCCAATAGGGATATGGGAAGAAGGGCTTGAGCCAGTCCCGCTTTCAACATCTGAACATTGACGGCGTGGGACAGATTCCGTAGCCGCCGGGTGAGGGCCAAATCCATGGATTGCATCCAATGCAGCAAGGCATCAGGACGGGTTGGGAGCAGATAGTCGTCCCCGTCTAGAGATGGACTAATGGGAGGATCCAGCATCCAATCTTCAACAGAACCTGGCGATTGCATCACATCACCAGCCAGCTGAAATAACGATTGCAAGACATCGAGATCAGAACTCTGTTGGTCCTCGTCGTCACCAGACAGGACGGCCTCTGAGACATCGCTGGCTTCGGTAGGGCTTTCATCGGAAGACTTGGACGTTGCCACGGGGGGAGGGCCCAGAGGAGAGGCCAAACTCAAATGCACGGAGCCCGCAGGCTCGCTTCGGTTCAAAGGCGGCGGATCAGGTTGGTCAGGTTGTGGAGCTGATTTGGTGTCTTGAAAATTTTTGGAGAGACCTTGCAACATCTCACGACTCGCATGCGCCTGTTGGCGGCGTTGTTCATCGTGCATCTGTGTGACGAGATGCATGAGTTGCTCCACCGTCAGCAGGACGGAGCAGCGCTTGGTTAGGTCCTCAACAGCCAAGTGAAAACGGTCCCGCTCACCAGCACTCAGTCGGCTAAACCTTGCCGGATCAACCTCGCTCAACAAACTAAACAGCGCCTGGCGCGTGGCAGCCTGAACCTCGTCGCGCAAAACCTGTAAGTACAGCGCTTGATCCCGATAAATCGCAACAGAACTGAGCCGACACTGCCGTTGAAGGCGTGCCAGCTGTTCTGAGGGGTCGTAGGCGGACTTGATGTCCGGAGCAGCCACTGGGATCAGCCGGCGTTCTGCATGGACGCCACTTCAGCCGCAAAGTCGTTGTCTTCGACTTCAATGCCCTCACCCAGGGTGTAGCGCGTGAAACGACGTACTTTGACGTTCTCACCGATCTTGCCAGCAGCCTGCTTCACCAATTCGGCAACGGTGATGGAGCTGTCCTTAATGAACGGCTGTTCCATTAACGCCAACTCTTTCAAGCGCTTCGCAATACGACCTTCGACAATTTTTTCTTTCATCTTCTCCGGCTTGCCTTCCAGGTCGTCACGACCCATCTCAATGGCTTTCTCCCGCTCACTGATCTCCGCGGGGATTTCATCGGTGGTGACATATTCCACATTGGGACAGGCTGCCACCTGCATCGATACATCCCGAAGCAGCTCTTGGAACATGTCGCCACGGGCGACAAAATCCGTTTCGCAATTGATTTCTATCAACACTCCCACCCGGGCACCGGTGTGGATGTAGCTGCCAATCGAACCCTCTGCGGCGGTCCGGCTAGATTTTTTCTCGGCGCTGGCGATGCCCTTCTGACGCAACCACTCGACAGCCTTTTCGGTATCACCATCGGTGGCCCCAAGAGCTTTCTTGCAGTCCATCATTCCCGCGCCTGTCTTGTCGCGCAGTTCTTTGACAAGCTTTGCGGTTACGGCAGCCATCGGATTTAAAAAAGATAAAAAGGAAACATGAATCGCCGCCAATCTGCTGAGCAGACCAGCGGCGAAAACTTAGCGGAAGAAGGCCTTAGCCCTCGTAATCGTCGCCGCCTCTCTGTTCATTCGAACCATGGCGACCTTCATTGATGGCATCCGCCAAACGACCAAGGACAAGTTGAACAGACCGGACTGCATCATCGTTGCAGGGAATCGGAACCTCGCAAAGATCCGGATCGCAGTTGGTATCCAACATCGACACCAAGGGGATGTCGAGTTTGCGAGCTTCGAGAACCGCATTCGATTCCCGGCGTTGGTCGACCAGAACGACAACATCAGGAAGACGACGCATCGTCTTCAGTCCACCGAGGTACTTCTGGAGCCTCTCGAGTTCTCGGCGTAAAACAGCACCTTCCTTTTTGGGGCGCATCGCAATGGCACCACTGGATTCCATGCGTTCGAGGTCTTTCAGACGATCGATTCGCGCTTTCATCGTGGTCCAGTTGGTGAGCATGCCGCCCAGCCAACGCTGGTTGACATAAGCCGCACCACAACGAGCGGCTTCCAACGCCACCACTTCGGAGGCCTGCTTCTTGGTGCCAACGAATAGAAAACGCTTGCCGCTACGAGCGGCAGAACGGGTCCACTTGTACGCATTGTTCATGCATACAGCGGTTTTAACCAAATCAATGATGTGGACACCATTGCGCGCGCAATAGATGTAGCGCGACATCTTGGGGTTCCAACGACGGGTTTGGTGCCCAAAGTGGGCACCCGCCTCCATCATTTCGGAGAGAGTAACAACAGCCATGGTTTGAGGGTTTCGGGTTCGCCTCCACCTGCCAGGGACTGAACAATCACGGCCAAAAGCCAAAAAATTGTCCAAGTACACCCGAAACGGGCAAGTGTGCGGAATAAGGAACTCCTTGACGGTACCAAATCGATTGCCGTCAGCGCAGTCCTTCCGCCTTTGCCACTTGGAAAAGAGTACGAACGCCAATCCTGTTCAACGGAAGCCGCAACACCTCCATCGCCATACCCGAATAGCCGTTGTGAATTAACCAACGCAACAACGGCCGAAGACTGTGCTGATTGACCAAACCCCCAAGGGTTAAGACCTCCCAGAGCAGTCGATGCAGCCACGTGAACTGAATGATGAAGCGCACACGACGGGTGGGATGCTTTCGAAAAAAGACCAGACCCATCCGAGCCCGCTCTCCCTCAACACGAATCAAGTTTGGAATCTGGTCGAGGGTGAGCGCTGGATGCCAGTGATAACCAACGGCCTCTGGGCATTTGATCAACGCAACCCCCATACGCCGTAACCGTTCCCCCAATTCCAAGTCTTCCCATCCATACAAACGGAACGAGCAATCAAATAGGCCAGAGCGCTCCAAAACCCCTCGATCAATGGCCACATTGCCTGTGGCGAAATAAGCCCACGAGAGATCGCGGAGCTTGTGTCGTTCCGATGTGGGGTCTGCAAAATTCGCGGTATTCACCACAGCCCCGTAGGTGAAGCAAAGCCGATTGCCACGTTGCTCCCAACTCCGTTGCAAAGCTTTGGCGTGACATGCCAAAAACGACTCGGTCACCACCAGATCACTGTCGATAAAGACAATCACATCGCCCTTGGCGTGATCAACTCCGCGATTACGCCCTTCCGCAGGGCCGCCGTGTTGCTGTTCCACCAATCGAACATGGGGGAAACGACCCACTTCCTCCCGTAACCACGCGGGAGTGCCATCGGTCGAGCCGTCATCGACAACGACCACCTCGTACTGATCAAGGCCGCCCTCGAAACGCTGCCGTTCCAATGCATCGAGACATTTCTCGAGAATCGGCCGGCGGTTGTAGGTCGGAATGACGACGCTCACGAACATCGCGACAGCCGAAGCAAGGGGACCTCCAGCCTACGGACACAAAAAAAGAGGCCTGAGGCCCCTCTTTTAAAAATCGCTTTTTGAAGATCGCCAGAAGCAATCAATCGGCGGCACCGCCGTTATTGGCTGTGCCCGTTACTCCGTTGCCTGCGCCTTCGCCACGGCCATCGTTACGCATCTTGCGCTTTTTGAACTTGCGCGCATAAGCGCGGTTGCGCTCCTGTTTCTCTTTCTTCAGGTTTCTGCGCTTGGCCATCCGTTGATGTCACTTTCAATTTCATTCATCTTACTGAACAGCAGGCAATAAACAGCCATCTTCCATTTGAAGAAGACGGTCGGCCACATCAAGAATGCGCGGATCATGGGTCACCATCAGCACCGCACAGGCTTGCTCTCGGGCCAGTTTCTTGAGCAGATCCACCACTTCACGCCCCGTTCTACTGTCCAAGGCCGCGGTGGGTTCATCAGCCAACAGCAGACGGGGATGGGCGGCGAGGGCTCGGGCAATCGCCACACGCTGTTTTTGGCCACCAGACAGATCATGGGGCAACTGACCCATTTGATGATCATCCAAGCCAACCGCCCTGAGCCACGTCCGGGCTTCGTTCCTTCGTGCTCGATAGGTGAGATCCGGCAACAGGTCTGCACCCATTTGCACGTTCTGTTCTGCTGTTAGGCACCGCAACAGGTTGTGGCCCTGAAAAATCATGCCAATGCGACGGCGCACTTGTTGGCGGCTGCGACGGCCAGCACCGTTTAAACGTTGACCGAGCACATTCACCGACCCCTGTTGAACCGTGCGTAGAGCACCAATCAAGGTGAGCAGGGTGGTTTTGCCGCATCCCGAGGGACCCGTTAGCAACACCACCTCTCCGGGATTGATGCGCAAGGAGATGTTCTCCAGAACCTGACGGCGCATCGAACCCTGGCCAAAGGAATGGCTCAAGGTGTCAATCGACACCGCCGGGGGCACCGGATCAAAGTCGTGATCAGCAGCCATATCAGAAGATCTCCGCAGGATCGGCATCGATCAAACGGCGCATGGCCAACAGCGACGACAACATGCACATCACGAGAATCATCACCAGAACGGTGATGGCACGGGGAAGATCCATTCCCACAGGGAGTTTTGTCGCGTCACGAACGAACCAATACAGCCCTTGTCCAGCGAGATAAGCAGGCACATAACCAAGGGCCGCCAGATAAAAACCTTCTCGCATCACAACGCCAAGCAAGTGACTGATGCGATATCCCATGGCCATCAAAGTGGCGTATTCCGGCAGATGATCACTCACATCCGTGTACAACACCTGATAAACGATCACACAACCCACCACAAAGCCCATGGCAGCCCCGAGGGTGAAAATGAAGCCAATGGAGGTGCTGCTTTTCCAGTAGTTCTGCTCGAAATCAATAAAACCTTGTTTCGTTAACACCGTGACGTCGCCGGGTAGGCGCTGCTGAAGACGCGCCACAGCGAGGTCCGGATCGGTTCCAGGCTGCAAACGAATCAAGCCCACCTCAATCCCGCCGGGGGATTTCTGAGGCATCAAGTCCAAAAACGTTTCGGTACTGGTGAGCAAATTGCCATCAGCTCCGAAGCTGGTGCCCAAACTCACCAACCCCTCCACGCGGACGCGATTGCCGGCTATTTCTGTTTCCACAACTCTGCCGTCGTTGTACCAATCGGCAATCGGACCAAATTCAGGACGCGACAACTGATCGAACAAAATTCGGCCTTTCTGCTTCAACACCCCGGTTTGTTCCGCCAGTCCAGGGTCCAAGAAGAACGGATCATCGGGATTGAAACCCAGGGCAAGGATGGCCCGATTGCGACGGGTTTCAGGATTGCGCCACAACATCAGACCCCAATGAACGGGGGTAACGCCTTCAACCGATGGATCAGCCAAGGTTTGAATGAGGCGCCGACGGGGAAATCCCGCCATCCGCACCGAGCTCGCCGAGCGGGGACTGATCAGAACCAAGTCGGCATCAAACAGCCGGTGAACCGTGACGCTGGCATCGAATAAGCCATCTCGAAAACCGAGCTGCATAAACATCAGAATCCCGGCGAAACTGATGCCAGCGAGAGCAACCAACAACCGCACTGGTTGTCGGGTGAGCAACATCCACGAGAGTGGAATTCGGCGTCCCTGCCAGGGCGACTTCATGAGTTGGGCTGGAAACGGGCAATCACCTTCAAACCTGCCAAACGCATGACCTTTTTGGCATCAGCAGGATCCAAAGCAACATCAACTTGCACCACCCGGGCATCCGCATCGCCTGTGGGATCCGTCGACAGCACAGCACGCTGCTCAATCTGGGGGCTGATCCGAATCACGCTTCCGTTCAAATCGCCTTTGAAACCACCATTTTCACTGGTTAAACGCACGATCTGCCCCAAGCGGATTCTTGCAACATCCGACTCATAGACCTCAATTTTGGCTTCCATCTTTTGGCTTGCCCCAACGTCCATCACCCCATCGCTGCCAGGGCGTTCTCCCTCACGGGCATGAATTTCAAGCACCAAACCATCGATGGGCGAGGTGAGTTGGCTCAAAGCAAGATCGAATTGCAAACCCTTTTGAATGGCCAAAGCCTCTAAGCGCTGACCCTGCATCCGAATCAGCTCTTCCCGCTTGTTATCCACCAACACCTGTTCAGCAGCTCCCCACTCAGCCGCTTTTTGAAACCGACGAACCTCAACAGTTTGCAAAGCAATTTGCTGCTGAAGACTTTGTAATTTTGCGTTTATTTCATCGAGTTCTGCCAAGAGTCCCTGACGGTGATCAAAGGTGGCTAACACCTCACCGCGTTGAATCACCGCACCTTCTTTCACATGAAGGGCTGCAATTCGTGGAGTTCCCGCGATTCCTGCGGTGGGTGCCGCAAGACTACGAATATCGCCAGCGGGCTCCAATTGACCGAGAGCCGCCACCGCTTCTGCTTTCGCTGGCAATACCTGGACGGGGACAACTGGTGTGCTTTGTAGCTCTGAGGCCTTTGGACGCAAAAGAAACCAACCCCCTGCCGCAACAGCGACAGCGGTGGCTGCGATCAGCGGACGAGGAATCTGGGGCATTAAGGAGTTGGCGGATTATCAAACAGCAGAAGCTCGATGTAACGATCGGCCCATTCGGGATCGAACGCTTTCTCGAGCACCCGGCGGGTCTTGTCGTTGCGCTTCTGTTGAAGGCAATAATTCAGTTGGCCCTCGTACCGGTTGATCGTAGAAACAGCCGTACGCGATTCGGGAATCGCCTGAGCTGTGCAATCGGAGAGAACCTTGAGGTAATCCGATACAACTTGATTAAACAAATCCTCTTCCTCAACCCCATCAGGCCGGATAAAACACACCTTGCTTGAAAAGATTGTCCCCCAGCCGGGAAGGTCCCGGACCTGTCGAAACGCCGGAATTTCGATCGCCTCTAGGTTTTCTAAAATTGGATCTGGCAACTGACTCGATGTAGGGGATAGATCGACAATCGCGGCCGATATGCCCGCAGGACCTGCAACGATGTCGGCACCAAAAATCGGTAAATCGAAGCGCGGATCAGGAAACCAAACGCAGTGAAGAATCTGTAAGCCGTTACCGAGTTTCGCGATTTCGAGATGGATTTTGCGAAAACCCCTGCATTGGTACAACTCATTGCCAATGAACAGTGTTTCGCCATCCAGTTCTCCATGAATGGCCCTTAGATCCTTAACGGTGCTTAGAGGCTCAAGTTCTGGGAGTTTTTGCCAAGCCGCACGCATGGTTGCGGCAAGCGTCGACACCAGGGGATGCAGGTCCTGAGAGGGAGTCTTCGGCTGAGGCTGCATCAAGGCCGGCAGGCACAGAACAGAACTATCAGTCATCACCTGACGCGTTAGAGGTTGAAAGTTGAGCCAGACCCGCTGATTCCACTCAAAAAAACAGCTGTTTTCTGGCTTACCAAGACTAGGCCAGCAGAGTTAAGAGTTGTGTATTGCAGCAAAAAACACAAAGGCCATTAATTTTGATCGGCTTTGTGCAAGAGCGCAGATCGGAAAACAGACATGACAAACATTTAAACCAGAAGCCCATGTCTCTAGCCAAACAACAACCAAAAATCAAAGATGGATCGCTTGTAAATACATGGAAAACGGCAACAACTATATTTGCCTTCGAGAATGAGCTCACAAAAGAGCTGTCAGTTATTAGCAGCCTGCCAGCAGAAGCCTCCAATAAGTATCACCCTTAAAAGATTTATGAGAAGTTTATTTTCGGCACTTTTGCTCTTCATTTCCATTTAAAATCAGTCAATTCAGCGGTAGATATCGCGGCTTGGTTGGAACCAGCTCACCGTTGTCGCCACCAGTCGCGATAATTGGTGATGTAGTAACCCACAAAGTCGATTCGAAGGATTATTGGGTGTTCAGCGAAGGCCCCAACGCCAAGACCTGTCCCCTTCATCCTTCGAAAGCCAGCTTTGCCACGCAGTTCTGAACCGTTCGTTCTTCAGCCCCGAGTTAGATAACTGGAGTTTGCCCAATGGCACCCGTTGCGTGGCGGCAGCGATGCCCGATGCGCCACTCACCTGCCTTGATTTTTGGTGCCAGGCCGGCAGCAGCAGTGAGCGCCCTGGCGAAGAAGGCATCGCCCATTTCCTCGAGCACATGGTGTTCAAGGGCAGCGGTCGCCTCGCTGCAGGAGCGTTCGATCTAGCCATCGAAGCCCTTGGCGGCAGCAGCAACGCTGCAACTGGATTCGACGATGTGCACTTTCACGTTTTGATCCCGCCAGACCGAGCTGCGGAGGCTCTGGACTTATTACTCGAGCTTGTGCTGCAGCCAGCGCTCGAACCGCAGGGGTTTGCCACAGAACGGGACGTGGTGCTCGAAGAAATCGCCCAATATGCCGACCAACCCACCGAGCAAGTGCTGCAAAGCATCTTGAGCTTGGGTTGCGGAGACCATGCCTACGGCAGACCAATCCTTGGAACGGCTTCAGCCCTGAACGCCATGGATCCCAGCCTGATGAGGCGGTTTCACAATCGGCGTTATTTCGGCCCCAATTGCACGCTTGCCCTGGCTGGCCCAGCTCCGGAAACCCTGAAACCAGCCATCGCAGCATCGGCCTTGGCTGATCTGCCAGGAGATCGAACCAACTCCAGCTCGCATCACCCATTGCGGTTTCATGCAGGCCGCCACACGCAGCAGATCGACCGCTTGGAGTCGGCGCGAATTTTGATGCTTTGGCTCACAGCACCGGCCCACAATCAGGAGGCCGTCATGGGGGCAGATCTCGCCACAACCCTCTTGGGTGAGGGGCGACGCAGCCGCCTGGTGGAGCGTTTACGAGAAGAGCTGCAATTGGTCGAAAGCATTTCGATGGACCTCACAGCCCTTGAACAGGGAAGCCTGATCACTCTGGAAGTGATCTGTCCCGAGGACGCCTTACCGGCTGTTGAACAAGAAATCAGTGCGGTGCTGCATCAAGCGGCAAATGAAGCCGTCTCAGAGCAAGAGTTACGGCGTGGTTGTCAGCTCGTGAGCAATAGCCTGCGTTACGCGATGGAGTCTGTCGGACACGTCAGCGGTCTTTGTGCCAGCCACGTGCTTTGGCATCGCAACCAAGACCTGTTAAATCCCCTATCTCACTTGAGTCACTGGAGCGCTGATCGTCTGCAGTCCGATCTATTCCCTGAACTACTCCCTGAAAAGGCCTGTGTGTTGATTGCTCGCCCTGGTGCAAACCAGTGAGTGCAGCACTCGACGTTCTGGTCGAACCTCTTGCCTCGCCGGGCGTGATGGCCGCAAAGCTTTGGCTCCCATTTGGCAGTGCCTGCGATGCCACTGATCAACGCGGTGCCCACGACCTATTGGCATCACTGCTGAGCCGTGGCTGCGGCCCCTACAACCCCAAGGAACTCGCCGATGTTGTGGAGGGATGTGGCGCAGGGCTGCGCTGCGATGCTCAAGAAGATGGGTTGCTGCTGAGTCTTCGCAGCACCATGGACGATGCGGAACAGCTCCTTCCACTCTTGGGATGGATGGTGCTGGAACCACACCTCGCACCGGATCAGGTTGCTCTCGAAAAAAGCCTCACCCTGCAAATGCTGCAGCGGCAACGAGAGGATCCATTCCACATCGCAGCCGTCGCGTGGCGTCAACTGGCCTTTAGCGATGGCGGCTATGGCCATGATCCGATGGGAGTTGAAAGCGACCTACAAACAATCGATCGTCAGCAGATTCTGCCCTTGGCACAGCGACTCCCCACCGGGCGGAGCGTTTTGAGCCTGGCGGGCTGCCTACCCGAGCACATTGAGAACCGGATTCTTGCCATGGATGGTTTCCGTGGCTGGCCAGAAACAACGGGTGGATCGAGCGCTTGTCGTCCCAAGTACGGAACGTCTGCAGCCGAAACGATTCGCCTCGAACCGATGGACACAGAACAAGTGGTTCTGATGCTGGGGCAAGCAACGGTCCCTCACGGCCATCCCGATGATCTGGTGCTGCGTTTGCTCCAATGCCATCTCGGGGTAGGAATGTCGAGCCTGCTGTTTCGACGCCTTCGGGAGGAACACGGTGTTGCCTATGAAGTGGCAGTGCACTACCCGCAACTGATGGGACCAGCCCCCTTTGTGCTGCTGGCTTCTACGGGCATAGAACGGGCAGAACTGAGTTTGCGACTGCTTCTTCAAAGCTGGGAGGAGCTCTGCCAGACCACTCTGAGCCAAGCCGATCTAACCCTTGCCCGTGCCAAGTTCATCGGCCAAATGGCTCAGGCACGGCAAACCTGCTCTCAACGGGCTGAACGGAGGGCTCAACTTCGCGCCATGGGGCTCCGCGATGACTACGACCAGAGCTGCATGGACGCCATCAAGGCGATCACGGTGGAACACATCCAAGAGACCTGCCAACGCTGGTTCAAGCAACCACAACTCAGCCTCTGTGGTCCACCCAGCTCATTGAAGAGGCTGGAACGGATTTGGGCTGAACGACATCAGTAACTCCATCGACAACGTCGTCAGTGGGTTACATCATCGGCATCGTCTTGAGACACAGCCTTGAGTTGATCCAGGGAAATTAAAAATGTGCCGCGGCGAAACCGAACAGCGACGGTGTCGAGCGGATGAATCGCGACGACTTCACCCACCTCATCCAGGCTGACAAGGTCCGATGGGCGCAACATCGGCATGGGATCGGCGGTTTTCAGATAAGGGAGTTGTTGCTTCAGTCGCAACCTGTCACCGATTGTGGCCGTCATGATCTCTAGGCAGGACGTTCATTCTCGAGCAGGATGGGCCCAGTTGCTCGTCTGACGTGAGGGCTCTCGCCATCTGGAGCGGCGCCCTGGCCGGGCTGATGGCCATCTTGATTGGCAGCCTTGTGCCTGCAGCCTTTCTCCTACCGACACCGCAGATCGCAGTTGTGGATCTCCCCGCAACGTGGCAAGTCTCTGCATTGTTGGTTTGCGCCATGGTCAGTGGCCCCCGCGCTGGAGTGATTGCGGCGGTTGCCTATTTGAGTATGGGCTTCATCAATCTCCCGGTGTTTCACGGAGGCGGTGGCTTGAATTACATCCTTGAACCCGGATTTGGTTACTTAGCCGGCTTTGTTCCAGCAGCCTGGTTGACCGGCCGACTGGCGCACCAATCGGGAATGCAAGACCTGTTGAAGCAATGCTTCGCCGCCGGAGCTGGCCTCTTGGTTTTGCAGTTGTGTGGCCTGCTCAACCTCGGCTTGGGTGCCCTACTTGGGCGGTGGAGTTCACCGGTTCTGGGCCTGATCATGCAGTACTCAATTAACCCACTACCGGCTCAACTTCTCCTCTGCATTGCATCCGGCTTGCTGGCTGTGATCTTGCGTCGATTCCTACTTGTTGAGCCATGAGCAGGGTGCTGCAACGATCCACAACCTTGTCAATTGCGGCAGCGATTGTGCTGATCGATCAGCTGAGTAAGGCCGGACTATCGGCGGTCTTGGTTGATGGCAAAACGATGACCGCGATTCCAGGGATCCTCTCCCTTCAACTCGTTCACAACAGCGGTGCTGCCTTCAGCCTGTTTAGCCGCTCCACTGAACTCCTTGGCTACCTCAGCCTGCTGGTGAGTGTGGGGATTTTGGTCTGGATTGGGCGACAGCGCGCCATACCGCTCTGGCAAGGCTTAGCAACGGCATGCCTACTGGGCGGGACGCTTGGCAATGGCTTGGACCGTTGGCGCCTTGGCTATGTGGTGGACTTCCTAGCGCTCGTGCCGATCAACTTCCCCATCTTCAACGGGGCTGATATCGCCATCAATCTTGCGGTGCTGTGCTTCGGCCTTGATTTCTGGCTCAATCGCCATGACGGAGCGCATGGTTAATCCCACGTTGAATCCCACGTTGCGGGTTCATCAGCTGAATCAGAGCGAACGAACGATCGAACTCCACGGGGACTGTTATCAGCTGGGGCGCGACGACAACAGTCCAACCACCGGATCGAGCGCCCTTGCGGCAGGTTTATGGGGCGACATCATCCGCGTTGCTCAAAGCGGTGGACGCCAAGCCAAACCATGAAAGGTCGTACACGGCTACTGCTGGGACTCGCCTGCACCCTCCTGGCCTTGGTGTTCGTGGGTGTCGTTCTGCAGGCCGTGCGAACCCTGCTCTGGGATCTCAGTTATTTCCTTCCTCCTTGGCTTCTCACACCAATCCTGCTGCTAGGGCTCGTTCTGATTGTGACCGCCGTTGTCCAGGTCGGACTGCCGTGGTGGAGGCAACGCCAAACAACAGCAGCACGTCGACCCACGCAACCTCGGCAGGCGCCGACCAATCGGCGCGATGCCGCTGACCAAAGCCTCAGCAATATCGACCGTTTAATCGAAAGGCTTGAAAGTGATATCGCCCGCGAAAGCCTTCAGGCTGAGCGGGATCGGGTGAACGAAGAACTGCAACGTGGGGACCTGGTGGTCGTCGTCTTTGGCACCGGCTCCAGCGGCAAAACATCATTAATCCGAGCCCTCCTGCAAAAAATGGTGGGCGAGGTGGGTGCTCCGATGGGGCTCACCAAGGAAACGCGCAGTTACAGGTTGCGCCTCAAAGGGTTGAATCGGGGTCTGCAACTCGTGGATACCCCTGGAATTCTCGAAGCAGGCGACGACGGTCTGAGCCGAGAAGATCAGGCACGCCGCCGCGCCATTCGAGCCGACTTGCTCTTGGTGGTGGTAGATGGCGATCTCCGAGCATCCGAACTGGCGGTGGTTCGCTCGATTGCCGATCTTGGCAAACGGCTCCTGCTTGTTCTCAACAAACGCGATTTACGCGGCGTGGATGAAGAGAAACAGCTGCTGCAGGTGTTGCGATCCCGCTGCACAGGGCTGTTGTCGAACGCGGATGTTTTGGCATGCAGTGCAGCACCTCAATCGATCCCCCAACCGGGTCAACGTCCACTCCAACCCAAGCCCGACGTCAACGACCTGCTGCAACGCTTAGCGGCTGTTTTGCATGCCGAGGGGGAAGAACTCATTGCGGACAACATCCTTCTCCAGTGCCGCAGCCTCGATTCCCGCGGTCGAGACCTATTAAATCAACAACGCATCCGCGATGCGAAGCGTTGCGTTGATCGCTACTGCTGGATCGGAGCAGGGGTCGTAGCAGCCAATCCATTGCCGGGTGTTGACCTACTCAGCACAGCAGCTGTCAATGCCCAAATGGTTGTGGAGATGGCTGGCATCTACGGCATTGAAATGTCGAAAGAGCGTGCCAAGGAGCTCGCCGTTTCGGTGGGACGCACCCTGGCAACCCTTGGCATGGTGAAAGGCGCCATGAGTTTGCTTGGCACCGCGCTCACCCTGAACTTGCCAACCCTCCTGGTGGGTCGCGCGGTCCAGGGCGTTACCGCAGCGTGGCTAACTCGAATCGCGGGCAGTAGCTTCATCCGCTTTTTTGAACAAGACCAAGATTGGGGGGATGGCGGCATGCAAGACGCCGTTCAAGAAGCGTTCCAGCTCAATCGGCGAGAAACGTCGTTGCAACGCTTTTTGGAGATAGCGATGCGTCAGGTGGTGGAACCGCTTCAGAGATCGGCGAAGCGACAACTACCACCCCGACCAGGGCCTCGGGAGGAGGGGGGAGCAGCGGACCGCGGGCATCCAAAGCCGTAATCATCAAGAGGTACAGCAGCCCAATCGCCACGGAAATCGCGCCGGTCACGATGGCGATCCAACGGGGTCGCTGGGACTGTTCCGGCATGGGCTATCCAGGGAATGCGTCGATTGTGGTCGATTGGATCAGCGCACTGAGCGATTGATCAGTTGTGCCAATTCGCTCAAATGCTCAGGTGTGGTGTGGGGGTTACCAAAGACACCCTTCAAGCAGAAGCGATCCTGATGCAGCGGACGCGACAGCATGTAACCCGCTGTCAACAACTGCTGACGCAGATGATCGCTCCAGGCATTACAGCGTGCTGAATCGCTGTGCTTGGAACGAAACGCCTGAATGTGCAATTCACCCGGCAACACGGTGAGGCGATTGGCGTCCAATTGGCCGGCAAAAGCCTTGCGTCGCTCCAAGGCGTTGGACAACACCGTTTCGATGCCCACCTCACCGAGCTGGCGAAGTCCGAGCCAAAGCTTGAGAACTTCCGCTGGGCGCGTGCCTTGCAAGCCCACCTCTCCACCGTGATGCTCACTGGTGGGTTGTTGCATGTAAGGCAATCCGGTCCCGAAGGTTGTGCTGAGTTGATGCCCATCGCGAAGCAGGAGCAGCGATGAGGCCTTGGTGATACCCAGCAACTTTTGGGGGTTCAGGGTGATCGAATCCGCTTGATCCAGCCCTCGCATCAAAGATGCATGCGCGGCACTGAGGGCAAAGACACCACCGATGGCTGCGTCAACATGCAGCCAAACGTTGTGCTGCCGACAGAGATCAGCCAGCTGGGGCAGAGGATCAATCGCACCGAGAACGGTGGTTCCAGCTGTGGCCACCACCGCGAGGCATGGACGCTGAAGACGACGCAACTGATCCAGCTTTTGCTCAACCGCAGCAAGGCAAAGTTGTCCATCGTCATCGGTGGGCAAAAACACCAGGGCGTCGTTCGCCAAACCCATCACCCGAGCGGCCTTGACCAACGACACATGGGAATCGCGACTGCACAGCACGACCCCATCCCCAAGACCCTGGCCACTGGCACGTGCGGTGACCAACGCCATCAAGTTGCTGAGGGTGCCACCGCTGGCCATCACACCACCAGCACCTTTTGGAAGCCCAAGTCGCTGACAAAACCAGCGGCACAATTCCTGCTCCAAGCTGGAAAGGCCCGGTGACAACTCATCCGCCAAGAGATTGTTGTTAAGCCCCGCACAGACCAATTCCGCGGCAATGGATGCCGTAAGGGGTGGGGGATCAAGATGGGCGAGAGATCCAGGGTGGGATGGCTGAAAGGCCCCATCCATCACCACCTGTAGATCGTGGAGAAGAGCATCCAGATCCGCAGGCTCCGCGTTCGGTGCGATCGACGGTTGCGGCCGCATCAGAGGCAACGGACTGTGCTGCTCAGCTGATCCGATCCAGGCACAAAGCAGATCCGCTGTTCTGTGCAGAAAATCCTGGAGCACAGGATCCGTTGCGTAAGGAGACGCAAACGGTGCCAATCGTGCCGTTGAAGGGTTTGGATCGGAACCGGCGTGCAAGAGCAAGGACTGAACTGAGCTAATCCTCGCCCCTCGTGGGATGGTGCTCACAGCCGCTGCTGCAATTCGGAGTGGATCAAACCGATCGATTCCACGATTGGATGAGGGTGCTTTTGCAGCGTGCCGAGGTCAATGGCCTCAGCGGTGAGGTGCCTGTTGCTGCGGTGGTGTTGGATCCGAATGGTCGAGCCATCGGTCATGGCCGAAATCGACGTGAAACCAAACAAGATCCCTTGGGCCATGCTGAGTTGGTCGCGCTTCAACAAGCCGCTTTGGTGCTCGGCGATTGGCGCTTCAACCAATGTTGCTTGATCGTGACGCTGGAGCCCTGTCCGATGTGTGCCGGAGCCTTGGTTCAAGCTCGGATGGGCACCGTTGTGTATGGAGCCCAAGATCGAAAAAGGGGTGGCCTGGGAGGAACAATGAACCTCTCAACACATCCCAGCGCCCATCACAAAATGACGGTGATCGGCAGTGTCATGGAGGCCGAAGCCTCCATGCAGCTGGAGCAATGGTTCAGGCAGCGGAGGCAACGGAACCGCCGAATTTCGGCAACTCGCTCTCAAATAAGTTGAGCAGATGGTTCACATTCTCTGGATTGGAGTTGTAACCCATCAGGCCAATACGCCAAATCTTGCCGGCCAAGGATCCCAAACCACCGCCAATTTCAATGCCGTGCTGGTTCAACAGATGCTGGCTGAAGGCCTTGCCATCCACGCCCTCTGGAATTCGCACTGTCGTGAGGGTGGGGAGCCGACGGTCGGCTGGAACATGCATGGATAGGCCAAGGCTCTCCAATCCACTCCACAACGCTTCAGCGTTTTGGCGATGCCGAGCCCACGATTGGTTAACGCCTTCTTCAGCCAGAAGCCGCAGCGCCTCCCGCATCCCGAAGTTCATGTTCACGGGAGCAGTGTGGTGATAAACCCGGTCGCTGCCCCAATATTTGTTCAGCAGAGAAACGTCGAGATACCAGTTCGGGACTTTGCCCGTACGCGCTTCCATCTTGGCTTCCGCCCTTGGCCCCATGGTGAAGGGACCCAAGCCAGGAGGACAGCTCAACCCCTTTTGGCTGCAGCTGTAGGCCAGATCAACCTTCCATTCATCGATGTACAGAGGCACACCGCCTAACGAGGTGACCGTATCCAGCAGCAACAGGCAGTCGTACTTGCGGCAAAGATCACCAACCCCATCCATGGGCTGGCAAACGCCTGTTGAGGTTTCAGCGTGGACAATCGCCAGAATTGCTGGCTTGTGCTCAATCAGAGCTGCTTCGAGTTCATCAAGGGAGAACCATTCGCCCCAGGGCTTTTCAATGGTTTTGACGTTGGCCCGATAGCGACCGGCCATGTCGGCAAGACGAAGCCCGAAGTAGCCCTTGACTGCCACCAAGACTGTGTCGCCGGGTTCGACAGTGTTGGCAATCGTGGCTTCCATTGCCGCGCTGCCAGTGCCGCTCATCGGCAGGGTGAGGCGGTTATCGGTTTGCCAGGCGTAGCGAAGGAGTTCCTGCACTTCACCCATCAACTCCACATAAAGCGGGTCGAGGTGACCGATCGGCGTCCGCGCTAATGCCTGGAGAACAGTTGGATGGGCGTTCGATGGACCCGGGCCTAACAGCAATCGGTCGGGTGTTGCGATCGGAGCAAATGACTTGCGATGACGATCGACAACAGGGAGAAGAGATGGCGTCGTCGACAAGGTCCTGAAACGTTCTTTCTGAGCAAAGAGCCTACGCAGTCATCGTTCCGCTTTGGCATTCAAACGGGGCGATTGCAATGCTGATGAAACCTTGATTCAGCGCTGACGCATGTTGGTTTCCCCTAGCCCTCGGGCCAAATGATCAAAAGGTTGCAGCACTGAAGCGAGCTGGTCGACAGAAACCCCCTGTTTCAGAAGGATCTCAGCAACCACTTCGCCCAGCAAAACAATGCTGCGAACGGTCGGACCAGTTGGAACACCAAGGCTTTTATACGTGTCGTCCAGACCATTCAGAACACGTTCATTCAGGATCGTGCTGTCGCCGGCAACAAGCGCATAGCTCGCGTAACGCAGGAAGTAATCCATATCCCGCAGGCACGCTGCAAGACGCCGTGTGGTGTATGCATTTCCACCAGGCAGCAGGAGATCTGGTTCATCTAGAAAAAGACGCTGGCTGGCCTCGCGCACAATTCCAGCCGCGTCAGCGTTGATTAACTCAACAGCCCGGATTCGCAGCTCCGATTCATCGAGGTACGACTCAATACTGTCGATCGCCGACCTGTCGAAATAGCGGCCCAATTGGTCGTAGCGACCGATCAGACCACCGATGGCATCGCGCATGTCTTGGAACTCAGGACAACCCCGAATTGGACGGTAACACCGCTTTACAGCTGAAAAAGCCTGGCAGGTCTGTGATCCTGTCTTATTGACAGAAACGGTTACGCGATCCACATCGAGAAGACGGAATGTCCTCCTTGATACAAAATGGTGTCTTCGAGATCTTTACGGTCTCCCTAACTCTGTCTTTGGCGTCCGACTTACATGGCCAAAACCCCTCAGGAGGTCCTTCGTCAAATCAAGGACGAAGGCATAGAGCTGATCGACCTGAAATTCACTGACCTCCACGGCAAGTGGCAACACCTGACGGTGTGCACTGAGTTGTTAGAGGAAGAGTCATTCACCGAGGGATTGGCCTTCGATGGATCCTCCATTCGCGGATGGAAGGCGATTAATGCCTCCGATATGGCGATGGTGCCGGATCCAAGTTCCGCCTGGATCGATCCGTTTTATCGGCATAAAACCTTGAGCATGATTTGCTCAATCCAGGACCCTCGCACCGGTCAGGATTACGACCGGTGCCCACGGGCACTGGCGCAACGCGCTCTTAACCACCTCAACAACACTGGCCTTGCCGATACGGCCTTTTTTGGTCCAGAGCCTGAGTTTTTCATTTTTGACGACGTTCGCTACAACTCGTCGGAAGGTGGGTCGTTCTACAGCGTTGACACAATTGAAGCCGGCTGGAACACAGGTCGCATTGAAGAGGGTGGCAACCTTGCTTACAAAATCCAAACCAAGGAGGGCTACTTCCCTGTAGCCCCGAATGACACAGCTCAGGACATTCGCTCCGAAATGCTGCTGCTCATGGCCCAAC
>ERZ802819.902-NODE-902-length-19101-cov-12.3006_pt1 | contig 19101 bp, 19 predicted proteins | sample MGYA00345647_ERZ802819 | MGnify/ENA primary metagenome ERZ802819 (study PRJEB30503, sample SAMEA104212355) | marine metagenome | biome: Westerlies Biome; feature: [SRF] surface water layer (ENVO:00010504) within the epipelagic zone...; material: water...
TGATTGAGGGCAATGCCGTGGCAGCCAATCATCAATGACGATGGGAAGGGCCACGGTTGCGAGGAGTGATAGCTCACCGGTCCCACGGTAATGCCTGCTTCCTCCATGACCTCTCGGCGCACTGCTTCTTCCAGCGATTCGCCCTGATCGACAAAGCCCGCCAGCGCCGAGTAAAAGTTGCTTTGGGCCATGCGACCTTGGGATTTGCCCAGTAGGCAGTAATCGCCCCGGGTGTCGTTTTGAATGAGCATGATGGCGACGGGATCCGTGCGCGGAAAGACGTGTTTGTTGCAGTGATCGCATTGCCGTACCTGGCCGCCGCGACTCGCGCGGCTAGGGTTGCCGCAGACAGCGCAAAAGGGGTTTCGTTGATGCCAATCGAGCATGGCTCGTGCCTGGCTGACGATGCCGCCCTCTGCAGCGCTGAGCGCGGCCACCGCCTGGCGGCAGTCGCTGAACGCAGCGATGGAGCCAACACAAGTGGCTTCCTCAACGCTGGCCGCAAATCGACCTTCGCCGTTGTCGAGGCCGAGAAAGACAAGTTGCCTTGGTGCGACGGGCACCTCGTCGTGGCTAATCCAAGCGAGTTGGCCTGCGGCTTGCGTAGCAACTTTGAGTTGATGAAAGAGCAAAAACCGACTGCTAGGTGCGTTTTGTAGGGCCTGAAGGGCTGCTTCGTCCTTGCGCAGGTGTTGTCCGCGATCTAGTGGGTTGCCGGCGAAGGTGTGAACAAAGTCTGCATTAACGGTGTACATCCAATCAGCCTAACAAGTGAAGGTCACAGCTTCATGGCATTTTTCGCCTAGTTTTTCGCCTAGTCGCGGTGACTCTCTCGCGCGGCGAAATGAGGTATTCTTTTCGACAATGAGAGCAGAGAGTTGAATGAGTCTATGACGCAAACCATCGAGCGTATTCCTTTCGGCAAGACCGGCCATCACAGCAGTCGCGCCATTTTTGGTGCTGCGGCGTTGGGCGCCATGAAGCAAGACCGTGCGGATCGCACCTTGGAGCAGATTCAACAGTGGGGCTTGAACCATATCGATGTGGCTGCAAGTTACGGCGAGGCGGAACTGCGTTTAGCGCCTTGGCTGCAACATAACCGTGATTCGGTTTTTCTCGCCTCGAAGACAGGTCATCGCACCTACGAGAAAGCCAAGCAACAGATTCATGCGTCACTCGAGCGCCTGCAGGTAGACCAGCTTGATTTGATTCAAATGCACAATCTCACTCAAGCCGACCAGTGGGAAACCGCCATGGGCCCGGGTGGTGCCATGGAGGCCTTGCTAGAAGCCAAGGAGCAGGGATTGGTGCGTTTCTTGGGCGTCACCGGCCACGGTACCTACGCCCCTGCCATGCATATGCAGAGCCTTGAAGCCTATCCGTTTGATTCTATTTTGGTGCCCTACAACTACACCATGATGCAGCAGCCTCAGTACGCCCATGACTTCAACGCCCTGTACGATATGTGCCAAGCGCGAGGCGTGGCCATGCAGACCATTAAGGGCATTGCAGCGCGGCGTTGGCAGGACGGCGACGAAGAAAAACGCTTCAGTTGGTATCGACCCATCACCGATGCAGGGGCCATGAAGCGCGCGATTGACTTCGTGCTGGGTCGCGAGAACTTGTTCATCAATACCAGCAGTGATGCAACGTTGCTGGAGCGGTCGCTTACCGCGATTGCACAGCCCACTGCAGAGATAGATTTAACGCTGCTAGCAGAAGACGCCGAGCGTTTGGGTGTTGAGCCGTTATTTGTGCGCGATGTGTCTGACGATGTGATCATCAGCGCAGGCTGAGTACAGCGCCTCGTTAAGAGCGCTTCGATTGAAGGGGAGAGAGAAATGGGTCATGAAAATTGGCAGGTGCGCCGGTTAGCCGGATCGTTAGGGGCGGAGATTACCGGACTAGACCTGAACGAAATAGCCGCTGGAGATGAAGCAGGCATCGACGCGGTGACAGCGCTGTTGCTGGAACATCAGGTGATCTTCTTTCCCGGCCAAAACGTTGATATCGACAGCCATGTGGCCCTGGGCAAGCGCTTTGGCAAAGTCGAAAATCATCCCAATTTGAAGAATCCATTCACTCAACACAGCGAAGTATTCGAGCTAGCGGCCACTCATGGCGGCGTTGCTGACGAATGGCATACCGACATCACCTTTGAAGATCAGCCGTCGATCATGTCTATTTTGCACATGGTCACCTGCCCAGAGTTTGGTGGCGACACCATGTGGACCAATCTTTATCAAGCCTACCAAGAGCTGTCGCCGCCCATGCAGGCACTTTGCAATGGTCTTAGCGCTCTACACGACGCCCATCCGCATAACCGCGAAGACCAAATGGCCATTCATCCGGTGGTCCGGGTGCATCCAGAAACCGGCCAGCAAGCGCTCTACGTGAACGAGCACTTCACGCGTCGACTGGTGGAAATGAATGCGACGGAAAGCAAGGCCGTGCTGGAATATCTGATCAACTGGGTAAAGAACCCGCGCTTTACCGTGCGCTATCACTGGACCCCGGGCACCATTGCCATCTGGGACAATCGCTGCACCCAGCACTTTGTGCTCAATGATTTCGAAGGCGAGCGCATCATTCAGCGCGTTACGGTGATGGGTGATGTGGTCGAAGCCGCCCAGCCAAGCCCTTGGCAGCCATGGGTGCGTCCGGGCCGCCTGTCAGCCACCACGCGCCTTGATCGACAGCTCAATCGCTACATGCGAAACAAAGCCGCGGAGGCTGCTGAGTAGCTCGGGTTCAGGCGTTTATGGGTAAACGTTAACCACGGGGATTGCGTTGCCTGATGAGCTTAATCCTTCGTTCAGGGAACCCGAACGAAAACCGCCAAGGTCCATGGCGACAAAGCGATACCCCAGAGCCTGTATTTCGCGCTGCAGGGCTTCGTGGTGCTGCACGGCCAGTTCGAATTCTTCTCGCAGTATTTCCAGTCGTGCCACCTCGCCATGGTGGCGTACGCGAAACTGACTAAAACCATACTCCGCCAGCACGTTTTCTGCCGCTTCTACCTGAGCCAACAGCTCTTGATTGATCGCCGTGCCATAAGGAAAGCGGCTGGATAGGCACGCGGCCTGGGGCTTGTCGGCATTTTCCAAACCCAGGTGTTTGGCTAAGGCGCGAATGTCCGCCTTATGAAAGCCTGCTGCCACCAAGGGGGACTTCACCGCATGATTGTCTGCTGCGATTAACCCCGGTCGATGATCGCCAAGATCGTCGAGGTTGGTGCCGTTCAGGATATGCGTATAACCCCGCGTGCGGGCAATGCCATCAAGCTCGGTATATAGCGATGTCTTGCAATGAAAACAGCGGTTAGTGGGATTGGCTCGATAGTCGGCCTTAGTCAGTTCGTCGGTGACGATTATCTGATGCGCAATACCCCAGTCGTCGCTGAGTCTTTTCGACAGCGCGAGGTCTGTGCGCTTGAGGCTGGCAGAGCCGGAGGTTACCGCGAGGGCTTTATCGCCGAGTACCTGACCTGCGACATAGGCCACCAAGGAAGAATCAATGCCGCCAGAAAAAGCCACAATGGCGCTGTCATAGCCGCGCATGATCTGTAGCAGTGCATGGTACTTTTGTTCGAGTTCGGGGGTCATAGATGACATCACAGTCGATTAATTCGGTTGGCTAAAAAGCCTGCGCCAAAGCCGTTGTCGATATTCACCACGCTGACGCCTGACGCGCAGCTGGTCATCATGCCCAGTAAGGCAGCAACGCCATCGAAGGCGGCGCCGTAACCAACACTCGTAGGTACCGCGATAATGGGCTTGTCGACAAGGCCGCCAACTACGCTGGGCAGGGCGCCCTCCATGCCAGCCACGACAATCAGCACTTTGGCACTGCGCAGCTCGTCCAACCGCGCGAGCAGTCGGTGCAGCCCAGCGACGCCCACATCGTAAATACGCTGTACGTTGTTGCCATAAAACTCAGCGGTTAGCGCGGCCTCTTCGGCAACATGCATATCAGATGTGCCCGCACTGACCACGGCAACGGTATGTTCGAGCAACTTGGGTGGACTGCTATGCCACCACAGCAACTGGGACATAGTGTGGTATTCAGCGTTGGTCGGTAGGTTTTCAAGTTGGTCGAATGTTGGCTGGTCAAGCCGAGTCACCAGTACATTGGTGCCGCGCTCGACCATGGACGCCACAATGTCGGCGATCTGCTCGGCGGTTTTGCCAGCTCCAAAGATTACCTCTGCCGAGCCGGTGCGCTGTGCGCGGTCGGTGTCGAGCACCGTGTGGCCTAGGTCGGTAAAAAAGTGCCCACGAATTTGGCGCGCGGCCTCGTCGCCGTCGATGCTGCCTGCTTTGAATGCAGTGAGCACTGCCTCTAGCGCGTCAGCGGTCTCTGTTGATTCTTCTGACGCCATGGCGATCAGGCTTGTCCGACAGTGCCTGCGTCTTTCAGCGCGCCAATGGCGTCATCGCCCAAGCCAAAGTCGCGCAAGATCTGCTCGCTGTGCTCGCCTATCTGTGGTGCCGGCCCTTGGGGTTTAACGTCCGCGGTAGCAAAACGCATGGGAATGTTCACCGTGGTGTAAGCCCCAAGCTGTGGGTGCTCAATGGTGGGAAACATACCCAGCTCTTGGGCATGAGGATCTTGCGGCACTTCATGTAGGCCCATGACCGGCCCCCAAATCAGATTAGCCGCATCGAAGATTTCGCCCCATTCGTCGCGTGACTTGGCCGCTAGCGCCTTATCAAAAATATCGATCAGCGCGGCCATGTTGCGATAGCGAGCCTTGGAATCGATGAAGCGTTCGTCTTCGATGATGTCCTGTAAGCCAATGGCCTCACACAGCCGCGACCAATAGGCCGCATCGGGGAGCATGTTAAAGACCACCCAGTTGCCGTCACCACAGGGGAAGCGGTTACCGGTAATGGTCAGCAGTTCATCGCGCCGCCGCTTGCGCACCGGCATGTGGTCGACGGCGGTCACTGCATAATCGGATGCCTGAGTCCAAACCGCGGCCTCGTACAACGAGGTTTCGACGACTTGGCCCTGGCCGGATTTTTCGGCCAAGCGCAGTGCGCCTAAAATCGCACCCACCATGGCTAGCCCCGTGGTGTGATCGCCTTGGGCAGGTCGCGCCATGGGCACCAGACCTTCGTCGCCTTCGCGCATGGAGTCGTACAAACCCGAGCGACCAAAGAACGCGGTTACATCGTAGCCTGGCCGCCAAGCGTCAGGCCCGGAGGTGCCGTAGCCGGTGAGGGTCGCGTGTACAAGTTTTGGGTTGACCTTGAATAGGCTGTCAGGATCTAAACCGAATTTAGCTTGGCGTTTGGTGAGCAGGTTGCACATGAAGATATCGGCCTTTTGCGCCAACTGACGCACCAGCTCGGCGCCCTCGGGTTGATCTAGTGCCACCGCGATGGATTCTTTACCGCGGTTATCGACGTCGAACTGAAAATCGTAGTCTTTGAATGCCTCATCGAAGCGGTCGCCCTTTACCGGACGACTCATGCCGCGCATGGGGTCACCGCTGATCGGTTCGATCTTGATCACTCTGGCACCCATATCAGCCAGCACTGCACCAGCGCTCGGCGCCGCCATCCAGTTGTCGATCTCCAGTACTACAACGTCATCCAAGGGTGCCGCCATGCTCAATCTCTCCCGATAAATTCCGAGCGGGGATTACAACGAAGGGGGCGTGAGGGTGCAAGGAGTATTGGCATTGCGAGGAGATTGCTGAGTTTGTCGGTTGCGTCACATGCATCGAGTAGGGGCGAAAACGGTTGTGGGCTATCGTCGAGCGTCCGCTTTGCAGCGCCTATTTGTTGGAGATCGCAGACACCGTGACAGCAAAAGTTGAGCAGATTCGTCAACTCTTAAAGAGTATTGAAACCGGTGATCCTAAGCCTGTCTTGGTTGTGAACGAGGCCAAATATATTCAACACAATCCGCAAACCCATGAGGGCAGCGAGGGTCTGGCGACACTCTTTGCACGGCTGGCAAAGACTCAGCCTCGGGTTGAAATGATTCGGGGCTTTGCCGACGGTGATTACGTTTTCGCGCACATGTCTTATGACTTTTCGAGCCCAAAGGTCTGTTTTGAGGTATTTAGATTTGAAGACGGGTTTGCCGTCGAACACTGGGACAATTTGCAGGAGCAGGCGGCACCCAACCATTCCAATCGCACCATGTTGGATGGCGAGCAAACGCTCGATGACCTGCCGGCCACAGAAGCTAACCTGGCAAGGGTGCGCGCCTTTGTTGAGGCGGTTTTGTTGGATAAACAGATCGATAGGATCGAGGAGTTTGTCGATGTGTCAGGGTTCGCTGAACACAATCCACGTCTTTCTGACGATCTGACCCAGCTGAAAACTGAGCTCGTGCCCGTAGGCGCATCTCAACCCAAAATCGATTACCGGGTACTTCACCGCGTGTTGGCTCAAGGCAACTTCGTGCTGAGTATGAGTGAGGGCTATGTCGAAGGTGCCCTTTCGGCTTTTTATGATCTGTATCGTCTGCAGGGTGGCTTGATTGTCGAGCACTGGGATACGACGGAACAGATTGCGCCAACGTCCCAGTGGAAGAACAACAATGGAAAATTTTAGGTGGGAAGAGCGGCCGTCAGTAGGCCGAAACCTAACAACGAATTCAGCAGGAGTCTGCAATGAAAATCTTTGGTGATAGCCGATCGGGTAACTGCTACAAAATTAAGCTCCTTGCTGCCCTGCTGGAGATTCAACATGAGTGGATCCATGTAGATATCCTAGAGGGCGGAACGCAAACCCCTGAGTTTTTGAATAAGAACCCTAACGGCAAGATTCCGGTCGTAGAGTTGGCGGACGGGCGTTGCCTGTCTGAGTCAAATGCGATCATTAACTTTCTAGCGTCGGGCTCTGCACTTGTGTCGAGCGATCCTTACGAATACGCGAAAGTTCAACAGTGGCAGTTTTTTGAGCAATACAGTCATGAGCCATTTATCGCCGTGGCGAGGTTCATTGCGAAGTATTTGGGCCTGCCCGATGACCGTAGGGCCGAGTATGAATCTAAGCAGGAAGGCGGTCACAAAGCGCTGCGAATCATGGAAGAACAGCTACAGCAGACGCCTTATCTGACTGGAGGCCAGCTCAGTACGGCAGATATCTCACTGTACGCCTATACCCATGTTGCAGGAGAAGGCGGGTTTGACTTGCAGAACTATCCAGCTGTGCGGCAATGGCTGAACCTGATTCAGTCCGAGCCGAAGTATGTAGCTATGTAGCGATGACTTTATTTCGGCTGGTAATAAGTCTGGTCCATCTGCTTCAACATGCGCTTCAGCGCAAAGTGCCGATAACTTTCTAAGATAAGCTCCTCGACCTCGCCTATATCTGCGCGGTCGTGAATATCCAAATTCAACCAACCCCGATGCCCAATATATTGCGGTATCCGATACCTTGGATCTGCGGTGCGCAGCGCCTGTTCCTCACCGCCAGCCCACACGCTGAGTTCTAGGCGACCCCGATAAAAGTGCAGAGTGCAGAAATTTTTCTTCCCCGCGCGAAAGCACGGTGTGCCGAATTGCTGATCCGGCGTGACCTCTGGCAGGGCAAGGCAAAACTCGCTGATTTTGGCCTGAATGGCTGCGATCTCCGGCTTCTGGAAGGGGTCGAATACGTCAGCGTCAACGCCCTCAGTGGGCGGCTCTATTTCTGGGGCTCGGTCCTGCAGCACGCTGACCCGCTCTGGAGCCACGTGGGTATAAGCTTCAAAGATACGCTGGCTAATCATTTGCCAGTCGAGACCCTGGTCGAGTGTTACCCCAAGCCAGCCGCTGGGCCCTACGTAGGGCGGCACGAAATAGCATGCCTCGTTGTCCTCAACATAGAACTCTTGTGCGCCGGCTGGGCTGTGCAGCCATAGGGCGATGCGCCCGTCGCCGTGGTGGTTGATCTGAAAAATGGCAAAGGTCTTGCCGGCCACGCGAAAATTTGGGCTGCCTCGGCTTATCACTTCGCTGGTTTCTGGCATGCCAAGGCAAATCTCTTGCACGGCCTCGGTAATGTTCTTGCCCATGGGCGTTCCGCCTGAGTTGGAAATGGGTTCGCGTGTTAGACTAACCGGCTCTCTGAGTTGGCCATACCCTTGCAACACTCTGTTTCTCCAAAAGCCAAACCATTTCTCGGTTGGAAGATGGTTTTAGTGGCGTTTTGCATCGACTTTGTCGCGGTGGGCTTCTTTTTTTATTCCTATGGCGTTTTCTTTAAGGCGATTGCCGCTGATTTCGGTGGCTCGCGTCTAGGGGTCGCCATTGGCATGACCATTACCAGTGCTGTTGGCGCCATTGCCGCCCCCTACGTAGGCCGTGCCCTAGACAAATTCCCGTTGCGCAACGTCATGGGTATTGGCGCGATTTTTATGGCCACGGGGTTCCTAGGTCTCTCCTTTGTGCAAAACGAGCTGCAGTTTTATTTGGTGCTCGGTCTATTCATTGGCTTTGGCGCTAGCAGTATGGGTAATTTGGCCACCAGCAAGCTGGTCGCGAATTGGTTCGATAAGCGACGTGGTACGGCCCTTGGCATTGCCGCAGCCGGAGTATCGCTGTCTGGGGTGGTCATGCCCTATGTCAGTGCGGAGTTGATTGAGAACTTTGGTTGGCGGCAGGGCTTCTTGGCCTACAGCGCCTTTACCTTTTTGATCGTGGTGCCGCTTATTTTTCGTCTCGTGATCTCTAAGCCCGAAGATGTGGGTATGCGTCCAGATGGCGCGATTGTGCCTGCGAAAAAGGCAGATGCGATCGCATCGGTGCAGACGCCGGTGGCCAAGCCGCGCATGCTCGAGCTTTTTAAAGATCACAATTTCAGAATGATCGTGCTGACGTTCTCGCTGATCTTTTGCTGCATGAGCGCCACGCTGACCCATATGATTCCGCGCCTCACGGATTTCGGCTACACGCTGGTGGAGGCCTCCTTGGTGATGTCGATGTGTGCCGGTTTTGGGGTTGTGGGCAAGCTCAGCTTTGGTTGGTTAAGTGATCGTTTTTCGGTGCGCAAGGTCATGGCGGTGGTGATTGCCGCGCAGTTCAGCGGTCAGTTTCTCATGTTCAGTTCGGTGGACTATCTCACCTTCGCGATTGGCGCGAGTCTTTTTGGTTATGGCGTCGGCGGGGTGGTGCCCATGCATGGCGCGGTGGTGGGTAAAACCTTCGGGCGTGACCGGTTTGGGGCCGTGCTTGGACTGATGCGACCGGCGATGTTTCCCATTCAAATTCTCGGCGTGCCCTTTGCGGGCTGGATTTTCGATGTCACTGGTTCTTACGATACGGCCTTTCAAGTGTTCTTGGGGCTTTATCTGTTTGCGGCGTTAGCCATCGCTTTTTATCGCCAACCGGCGAAAACCGTCACTTAGCGGCACACTGTTAAGTTCGGTGCTCGCTTAAAATCGTGATTTCAGCAGCTGTATTTGTGGAACCCCTTGATGGCTGCAGCGCAGGTTCACAGCGTCTGCCAGCACATGCTCGGCGATATAGGGTTCAAAACTCACCTTGGTGAATGGCTTGATGTCGTCAAATTCCAGCTCGACTGAGAAACCCTGCACCACGGGTAGCACAGTAATGGCGCTGACATGATTGAGCATGTCAGCCAGCTCCGAGGTAAGGGCCTGCTGGGCGGAGCGATCTGCTGCAACACCGCGCACAAGATATTTCAGTAAACACGGCTGTTTTTGCATGGGCATGATTAGGCTAGGCGTTTTTCCACACTGGTGGACGCTTCTCTAAAAAGGCGTTCACGCCTTCGCGCTGGTCTTCGGTGCTAAATAAGTCCACGAACTTTTGGCGCTCATAGGGCAGGGCTGCGGCGACCGCGTTGTCTCGCGCCTGATGAATCAATTCTTTACAGAACGCGACGGAGATAGGGCTTTGCTGCGCGACTTGGGCAGCCAGCGCCAATGCGCGCTCTTTCGCGCCGCCTTGCTCAACAACTTCCTCTACCAAGCCGATGCGTTCAGCCGTTGCGGCATTCACCCGCTCACCGCAGAGAATCATCTTCTTCGCCCAACCCTCGCCAACAAGCCAGGACAGTCGCTGGGTGCCACCGGCGCAGGGCAGCAAGCCCACCTTGGGTTCCGGCAGCGCCATTTGCGCCTGCTCTTCGGCGATGCGAATGTCGCAGGCTAGGCAGGCTTCTAGCCCGCCGCCCATGGCGAAACCGTTAATGGCGGCGATTGAGACGCCACGAAAGTCCGCCAAGCACTCAAAACCCTTGCCGAAAAACTCGGCCATGGCACGCGCTTGCTCTGGGTCGCCAGCGGCGAAAAGATTGAGATCGGCGCCGGCCGAGAAAAACTTCTCTCCCGCGCCCGTGATGACTAGGGCGAAAATGTTCTTGTCGGCATTGAGGGTTTCGATCAGCTGGGCGAGCGCTGGCAGGCTTTCAGTATCCCAGGTGTTAGCACCGGGGTTGTCGATGGTGATCAACGCTGTGTGATCGATGATCTCCACCTTAAGTTTGGCAGATGTGCTGATGCTCATTGTATGACCTCCAAGGCACCGGCCATGAGCATGCGACGCGAAATGATCACCCGCCTGACTTGGTTGGTGCCGTCGGACCTTTGATGCACTCGGGTATCGCGCACGTAGCGCTCCATGGGGTATTCCTTTAAGTAGCCGTAACCGCCCAGCAGTTGCAGCGCGTCATTGCAGACTTTGAAGCCTGCGTCGGTAGCAAAACGCTTGGCCATGGCGCAGTAGGTACCGGCCTGACCATCGCCGCTGTCGAGCTTGCTGGCCGCCAGTCGTACCATTTGGCGGGCCGCGACCAACTCGGTCAGCATGTCCGATAAGGCAAATTGCGTGGCCTGAAAGTCGGCGATGGCCTGACCAAATTGTTTGCGATCCTGCACATAGGCGGTGGCGTCTTCGAGCGCCTTTTGCGCGGTACCAACGCTGCAGGTGGCGATATTGATGCGGCCCCCGTCGAGGCCGTCCATGGCGATGGAGAAACCTTGGCCTTCTTCGCCAAGGCGGTATTTTTTCGGTACGCGCACATCGTCAAAGGTAATCGCGCGGGTGGGCTGGGCATTCCAGCCCATCTTGTGTTCGTTCTTACCGTAGCTAATGCCGTCGATATCTGCGGGCACTAACATGGCGGTCACACCCTTGGGGCCGCTGTCGCCAGTGCGCAGCATAAGCACGAGCACGTCAGTGTCCCCGGCGCCGGAAATGAAGGCCTTACTGCCATTAATAACGTAGTAATCACCGTCGGATACCGCACTGGTGCGCAGCGCGGCGGCATCAGAACCCGCGCCGGGTTCGGTCAAACAGTAGGAGGCCAGTTTGGTGCCTGACACCAGATCTGGGCACCACTCATCGATGACTTCTTGCTGGCAGTACCGGCCAATCATGTTGGTGGCCATGTTGTGTATGGTGAGAAAGGCTGCGGTTGTTGTGCAGCCTTTCGCCAGTTCTTCGACGATGAGGCTTGCATCGAGTCGCGGCATGGCCAGTCCGCCAGCATGTTCCGGGGTATACATACCCATAAAGCCAAGCTCACCTGCCTGGCGCAGGGCATCCTTGGCAAAAATACTGTCGGCATCCCATTGCGCGGCATAGGGTGCGAGCTGGTTTTCCGCGAAGGCCTTGGCGGTGGCGACGAAGCCTTGTTGTTCTTCGGTGAGGGCAAAGTCCATTGTCTCTCCCAGGGCATCAATAGAGTGGGCGCAGTGTATTACACAGCGCCGGGCGCGGCATTAGGTTGGCGTTGCGAGAAGCTTGGGCGGTTTGGCGAACCAAAAGCACAGGGCGCCAATCAATGAGCAAAAAGCGATGCAGGTAAAGGCGAGATCGTAGTTACCGTAGAGATCAAACATGATGCCGGAAAATAGTGGACCCAGGGTCATGCCTATCATCACGATCAGGGATGAAATGCCCATGATCGTGCCGAAAGATTTGGGGCCAAAATAATCGGCGCGCAATGCCACCATGAGCGGAGCGCGCACGCCCCAAGCCAAGCCGTGTGCCACCGCGAAGGCGATCACCAAGATGGGGTCTGCACCATAGGTTAGGGCGATCAGGCCGACAAAGTGGCCCAGCATGCACAGGGTACAAATCGTGCGTTTATCGAAGCGATCGCCAATCACACCGCCCAAGAACAGGCCCGCCATTTGCAGCGCCGTCATCAAGGCAAAGACAAAGCCAGCGTTGACAGGCTCGTAACCTAAATCGAAGGTCAGGTAAGGAATAAGGTGCGCGAGCATGGACGACACTGTGAGCAGCGATAATGCGTGACCACTAGAAATCAGCCAGAACGAGGGCTCCTTGACCGCCTGTCGCCAGGACAAACTGATCTGGGTGTCTGTGCTCGATGAGTTTTCGCCGTCATCGTCTTGTGCGCGAATGCCGTCTGGCACTTCGCCGTAGTCTTCAGGCCGGTGGCGTACCAAGCTGACCAGCGGTAGCCCTACCACCAATATGAGAATGCCCGAGTAGAGCGCCATTGAACGCCAGCCGAAGGCCTCCAAGCCCATCATCACAAAGGGTACGCAGAGTCCGCCGGCGGAAAATCCGATTTGCGACATCGCGACAGCCTTGGCCCGGTGCGCGTCGAACCAACTGACAATGGACACCATGAGAGTGGCGAAGCCGCCGAGGCTGGAGCCTAGGGCGATCAGAATAAACGCCACAAAATAGGTGGTGATGGATTCCACCATGCTGAAGGTAAAAAAACCTACCGCAAAGATCAGCGTGCCAATGATCAGAATCCGACGTGGGCCGTAGCGATCCACCAGCCAACCTTGGAGCGGGCCGAGCAGGCCGCTTTCCAATCGCGTCAGTGCAAAGGCTAAGGACAGTACCGACATACTCCAGCCAAAGTCCGCCTGGAGTTTGAGCGCGTAGCCGCCGTAAGAATGCATCCACGTTAAGGCTGCCAGCCATTGCACACCGGCACAGGCCAGCACGATCCACCATCCGTAAAAAACGTGACCGTTTGGGCGAAAGATATTGTTGAGCCGCGCACCCGCAGGTGCCAGAGGGGATGACATGGGAACATAATAGGGGCAGGTGGGCGCACTGACGAGATTGACAGGGTGCACATTTCTTGCCGTTGGCGAAAAAAGCATGGAGTCTCGTGCGATGGACGAAAAGACCACAGCTCGAAGCGAGGCGTCGCACCGCAGCGTGCTGGATAACGAGGGACAAGCGTTGGTCTTGTCCGGTGGCGGTGCTCGGGCAGCCTATCAGGTGGGGTGTCTGCGAGCCCTGGCGCGGAGCCTGCCGGACTATCGCCCGCAAATTCTGACCGGTGTCTCTGCTGGTGCGATCAATGCTACCCATCTCGCCGCGTTTCAGGGTTCTTGGCAGGACAGCGTTGAGGCCCTTGTGAGGCTCTGGCAGGCCATGCGCACAGAGAAAGTGTATCGAACGGGGTTGGGTCAACTGGCCGGCCGTATGACCCACTGGGGCTTGCACTTTGTCAGCGGCGGTAGGCTCGGACGCAAAGACATTCGCGGCATGGTCAACAACCAGCCGCTGCGTCGGTATCTCCGAGAACATTTGTCCGCGCAAGCCGGTTCGGGTGACATTCCGGGCATTGATCGCAACCTTGCCGATGGCTGGTTGAAGGCGTTGGCGGTGGTGACCACGAATTACGCCAGCGGTCGCTCAGAGGCCTGGGTTGATACGCTGCAGGAACACATCTGGAGCGGTAGCCAAGTGACCGCTCGGCAGGCATCACTGACCCTTGAACATGTGATGGCTTCCGCCGCACTGCCGTTTTTCTTCCCCTCGGTGAAGCTTCAGCACCAGTGGCATGGCGACGGCGGCATCCGTTTGGCGGCGCCGTTGTCTCCTGCCATGCGCCTTGGTGCTACGCGTATCTTGGCGGTATCGCCTCGCGCTAAGCCCGAGATAGGTGGCTCTGAGCTGCCGACGAGTTATCCGTCACCGGGCCAAGTGGCTGGGGTTATGCTGAATGCGGTATTTCTCGATCTACTGGACTTTGATGCACTACAGATGCAGCGCGTGAATGACCTGCTCCGGCGCATACCCCAGCAGCAGTGGGGGCGCCAGCGGCCGGTGGAGGTGATGGTGCTCAGGCCAAGACAAGACCTTGGCAAAATTGCCCGACAGTCACAGCCGCAAATGCCCGGTGGGTTTCGGTTTTTCTCTGGCGGTTTCGGGGGCCGAGATGAACCCACAGCGGACGCACTGAGTATGGTGAATTTCGAGCCGGGCTACATCGGCCAGCTGATCGAATTTGGTGAGCAGGATACGCTTGCCCGTATGGACGAGATCGAGGCTTTCCTGCGCGGTTAATTCTTGCTGTCTGACCTCATCAGACAGTTAGCGTAGTAAGTCACCGTCCCCGGCCAATCACTGAACACCCCGCGCACCCCAACGTCATTGGCGAGCACGTGCAGGGCCTGCAGCATTTGGCCTTCGCTTGTCATGGCGGCGGAGATAGGCGCGTAGAGCCAGTTATTTGCGTCCACCGGATCACCGGCTTCAAAGGTCCAAGTGATGATCTCCAGCCCAGCAGATTTGGCTTGCCGTGCATAAATGCTTGGCACGATCTCGCCAGCATCGTTAAGCGCCAGCAACATAGGCATTGGTGGCGCTATGATGTTCAACCCGCGTTTTCGCAGCGCTGCAAAGTCAGCTGGACTGGACTGAAAACCCGGCCGCCGCCCTCTGGCATCCAGCCAGACTGCCTGATTGGCAAAGTCGGGGTGGTTCTTGACCCAGTGCCAAATGTCGTCGGGATTAAACGATTGGGGATAGACTCGGCTGGGATCGATCCCTGCCGCACGGTATTCCGCGAGAAGTTTGTCCGCATAGGCTGCTTGGGTGAATCCCGGTGCAAAGGGCATATCGACCATGGGGCGCTTGAGTTCCGGCGTGAACTTTCTGCCCAAGGCATCGATCAACTCAATACTCTGTGCATGGGTCATCAAGGTGCCGCAGGCAAGGGGCTCACTGACCACAGGAGAGCGAAGGGGCGCGAGGTATTGCGCAACGGTTTTAGCTTTTTTGTTGCTCTGATCTGGGCGAGCACACAAGGTTTTGAACTCCGCCAAGGAGATATCTGTGGTGCAGCAAGTCGCGCTGGCAGGCTGCTGGCCGTTGGCGGGACGAAAGGGTTTAGAGCATTTTGCCGCCAATGGGGTTTGCAGAATGTTGGTGGTGGTCGCGAGATCACACTGGGAGTGTCGGCACACCAGCGCTAAGTCTTGGGTAAAGGTCACATCGCATTCGATCACACCGGCGCCTTGCTCGGCGGCTGCCACGTAGCCTTCGCGGCTGTGCTCTGGGTAGCCTAGGGGTGCCCCTCGATGGGCTATAGAAAAGTCTGTGGGATAAAAGTCACCAAGGGCGCAGCTTTGCAGGCGCTCTTTCAGCGTCTGGTTTGGCAGGGTCTCACTCAGGTATAGGGCACGTTTTGTTGGATCTGCGAGTTCTGCTTGGCCAACACTGGCTTGCAACGTGCCCACGATAAGCAGGCAAATTAAGAGTGGCGCTGATTGCGCGCGAATGTTGTGCAGTTGGAGCATGTGTCGCCGCTGTCTTTTTCAGACACGCACCCTATCATCGTCTAATAACCATTTGATGAATCCAACCGCGTGACCCACGTACTCGTCTTGCAAAGTGCTGCTCCAATCACTGCCCAGTGGCAGCGCGAATGTATGGCCAGTGTTGAGCGATGGGCCATGGCCAACGGCTACGACTATCGGTCGATGGGCGACGAGCTTTTCGACACCGTGCCTGACTGGTATATGCGCAAGGTGCGGGGGCGCATGCCCATCGCTGCAGATCTGGCGCGTCTGCAATGGATGCAGCGGTTTTTGCGTGGCGACTACGATTGGGTGATTTGGATGGATGCCGATATGTTGGTATTCGCACCGGATTTGCTGAGTCTTGATTTAACGCGCGCCTGTACCTTTGGGCAGGAGCATTGGGTGCAAGCGAAGTCTGGTGACCAAGGCCGCTGGGAGGTTCGCAAGAATATTCATAACGCCTTCGCGGCCTTTCCAGCCGATTGTCCGGTGTTGCCATTTCTCGTCGATATCATCTTGCGCATGATGCGCCGCGTCGACGCCGATCATATAGCCCCGCAGATGATGGGACCGAAACTGCTATCGAATTTGCACAATTTAGCGTCGTTCGATTATCGGGCAGATATTGGCGCGCTTTCTCCCGAGGTGTTATCTACCATTGCCGAGGGTGGTCTTGGCAATGCAGGCAGTGCAGGCAGTGCAAGCAAAAACGGCAACGCTGATAGGAGTGCGCTCAACGCGTTGTGTTTGGCTCAGCCTCGGCCCCTCGTCGCGGCAAATTTATGTGCCAGCCTTTTGCCTAAGACGCTTGGCATGGTCGAGGGCGAGGTCTCCAGCGAAGAGTTTATGCAGCGGGTGATTCGTTCGCTGCTGGGCTGTGCTTCGGGGCTATCCCAGCCCACAGATCTTGATGCTTGATACCGAGACCGGCCTTACTTAGTCTGGCGGGCCGAATCGGAACGACCGCGCAAGCGCAGGAGCAGGAGAGAGACATGTCAGGTACACCTATCGAAAATGCGATCGAAACCCTTAATGCCCAAATTGGTCAGGCATCTCAGCCCACCGATTGGTTTGAGATCACTCAAGACCGCGTAAACAACTTCGCCGATGCCACGCTTGATCAACAGTGGATCCACATAGACCCTGAGCGCGCCAAGGAAGGCCCGTTTGGCGCAGCCATTGCCCACGGTCAGCTGACCTTGTCGATCATGAGCTTTTTGCCCGGTGGCGCGGGTGTTGGGCTGCCGACGTTGGATGGCATGAAGCTGGGTATCAACTACGGTTGGAACAAAGTGCGCTTTATGAACCCTGTGCAAGTTGGTGCGAAGATCCGCACCGTAGGCAAGCTCAAGAGCGTGGAAGAAAAGGGTGGAATGCTGGAAGTGATCAACGAGATGACCGTTGAGATCGACGGCGCTGATAAACCCGCGTGTGTGGCGGAAAGCGTCTTGCGTATTGTTTTTTAACGGTCGATCTTCGACTGAGTACTGACAATATCCCAAAGGCCGCGCCTGAAGCTGCGCGGCCCTTTAATTTCAGGCACCCTTCCAACCATGTTTACCTATCTTAATCCTGACGTTCGCAAGCGGCTGATTGCCGATGGCAAGCTCATTCGCATTGATTCGGATGGGCAGGTTATCGATGTTGACCAGCAAGAGCCGCCCAATGAACTGGCCATTAATTTGATGGGTCCAATTCCGCTGCCCATCAAGCTGCCAGGTGTTGATACGACAGTGCAGTGGTATGCGGCTGTGCGCAGCACAGAACTGCGGGGAGTGGAGGCGCTGGCGTCGGAATTGAATGCACGTGGTGGCCAACACCTCTTTGCTCATTTGGTATCGCCCTTGGCTGTGAACAGTGTCTTGGTGGTTGGCGAACCCGGGGAAAACCCCCTCGTGCGGGTGCACAGCAATTGTCTGACCGGCGATGTTTTCGGCTCGGAGCGTTGCGACTGTGGTCCACAGCTGGCCTCGGCGATCAATCGCATCGGCGAAGAAGCCGGCGGCGGCTACCTGATTTATATGGCAGGTCATGAGGGCAGGGGTATCGGACTTTGGGCCAAGGCGGCGACCTATCTGCTGCAGGACGCTGGCGAGAATACGTATCAGGCAAACCGCAGCCTAGGTCTACCTGACGACTGCCGCGACTTTACCGACGCGGCTGTGCTGTTGAAGAGGTTTGTCGGCAATGCACCTTTCCGGTTGCTGACGAATAACCCGAAAAAGCTAGAAGACCTTGCCGCCCACGGCCTGTCTCAGGTGACCCGCGAGAAGCATGTCTTTGGTGTGGGTGAGTGGAACAAGCGCTACCTCAACGCCAAGCGGGACTGGGGACACAAGCTTGCGGAAGAAGATCTCAGCTAACCCCAGCAGATGAAAGCATCGGCCCAAACGGTGCTGCTAGCCCTGCTGTTCACGCTCTTAAGTGTCCATGCAGAAGTGCGTATCAATCAGATTCAGTTTGTCGGCAGTCACAACAGCTACAAGCTCGCCATGCCCGACCTTTACCAAACCGTGCTCGGTCTGGTCGACGCCGACGCTGCCTTGGCGCTGGATTACCAGCATATGCCACTGCATGACCAACTGAACCTTGGCCTGCGAAAACTGGAACTGGATGTGTTCTATCAACCGCAGTCGCAATCCTTTCCTGTGGGCCATGTTCAGGTCATTGATATGAACAGCCACTGCCCGACGTTGCGCACCTGTCTGGCGCAGCTGCTGCAGTGGTCTGACGCCCATCCCGAGCACGCGCCGATTTGGATAGGTTTCAATGCCAAAGACCAGCAAATAGGTTGGCTGCCGGATCCAGCACCTTTTGACGTCCGGGCCTTTGCGGCGATGGATGCGGTGCTTGAAGAGATGCTTGGGTCGCGGCTGATTCGACCGGGCGACGTCAAACCTCAGGGTGCTCGAGCGCCCAATTGGCCAACCCTCAATGACGCCAGAGGCAAGTTCTTGTTGATATTGGATGAGGGTGGGCAAAAGCGGGAGATGTATCTGGAGGGCTGGCGGCAGCGACCGATGTTCACCACGGTCGGGCCAGAGCATCCTGCCGCGGCAGTCATGATTGTGAATGATCCGCTCCGAGACTTTGAACGCATTAGGGCATTGGTGAGAGATGGTTACATGGTCAGAACTCGAGCAGATGCCAATACCGTGGAGGCCAGAGTCAACGACACGAACCGACGACAGGCGGCCTTCGCCAGTGGCGCCCAAGCAGTCAGTACTGACTATTATTCGCCAAGCAATCCGTTCGGCAACGATTACCGAGTTTGGATAGTCGGTGGTGTGCGCTGCAATCCGGTTGCAGGGCCGCTGGTCTGCAATCTAGAGAGTCCGGTGCAGTAAATTCAGCGCAAAAAAAACCGCCTCGCGGCGGTTTTTTTGGGTGGTTTCGAACCCTACTTCAGCACCAACTTATCGTCGATAGCGGTGTAAGGCTGGCCTTCGTACTTACGTACTTCGTTACGGCCGACAACCATGTGATGCACCTCATCCGGTCCATCAGCCAGTCGCAGCGTGCGCTGGCTGGTGTACATGCGTGCTAGTGGCGTCCACTGAGACACACCGGTGGCACCGTGGATCTGAATGGCTTGGTCGATAATGT
>ERZ802819.911-NODE-911-length-19010-cov-9.97225_pt1 | contig 19010 bp, 15 predicted proteins | sample MGYA00345647_ERZ802819 | MGnify/ENA primary metagenome ERZ802819 (study PRJEB30503, sample SAMEA104212355) | marine metagenome | biome: Westerlies Biome; feature: [SRF] surface water layer (ENVO:00010504) within the epipelagic zone...; material: water...
TGGGGGCTCGCACTTTCTTCTGCAAGTCAACATGGACGAATACCTAGAGCGGGTGGTGAATAATACCGCTGAGAGCATGCGTGACATCTTGATCGATGCGCGCATTCGCTTTACGCCGAGGCGAGATTGGGTGGTGGGTCAGGCCATTGAAATCGCCTTCCGAGACGAAACCAGTCGAGATGAGGCTCGAGCCGCGCTGACGGACTTTCAGGACTTTGAGTTGAGCGAGCGCGATGTCGACGATTCTCCTGGCCTGCGCTTCACCCTGACCGATGAAAAGATCCGCGGATTAGAAGACCGAGCGATCAGCCAGAACTTAACAAGTCTGCGCAATCGAGTTAATGAGTTAGGCGTGTCTGAACCGCAGGTGCAGCGGCTTGGCCGAGAACGCATTGTCGTCGATTTACCTGGTATCCAAGACAGCGCTCGAGCGAAAGAGATTCTTAATAAATTCGCAAATTTGGAATTTCGTTTAGAGGCGCTGCCGAATGCGCGCCGATCGCAGATCGAAACCTACCCTTACAACGGGCGCAATCAAGAGATCATGCGCCGGAACATTGTTACCGGTAACAATGTTCAAGATGCAAAACAGTCCTATGACCCAGAAACGGGGCAACCGCAGGTCAATATCGAGTTGGATAATGACGGTGGACGCAGAATGAACGCGGTCACCAAAGATAATGTCGGGCGTGCCATGGCAATTTTGTTTATTGAACAAAGGCCAGGTGTGCGCAAAACCGAAGTGAATGGCGAGATCGTTGAGGAGTTCTATACCGAGGAAGATCGCCGCCTGATTAGTGTGGCGACGATCCAGTCGGCACTAGGATTTAGTTTCCGTATAACTGGCCTGGGCCTGCGTGAGGCTCAGGATTTGGCGTTATTGCTGCGTGCTGGTGCGCTCGCTGCGCCAATGTACATCGTTGAGGAACGCACGGTGGGCGCGCAACTTGGCGACGAAAATATCCAACGGGGTTGGCAATCTGTTGGGATTGGTTTCGTGCTTGTACTGATCTTTATGATCTTTTACTACCGACTATTTGGTTTGGCCGCAAATATCGCGTTAACGACAAACCTAGTCTTGCTGGTGGCGATTATGTCGGTGCTCGGCGCCACTCTAACGTTACCGGGTATCGCCGGAATCGTATTGACGGTGGGCATGGCGGTAGATGCGAATGTGCTGATTTTTTCGAGGATTAGAGAAGAATTGCAAAATCATCCGCCTCAACGCGCCATTCAGGCAGGTTTTGACCGAGCATTGCTGACAATTACCGACGCTAACGTCACCACGTTTTTTGTGGCGATCATTCTTTTGTCCATCGGTAGCGGGCCTGTTCGTGGTTTTGCGGTGACATTGGCGGTTGGAATCGTAACGTCTATGTTCACTGCGATTCTGGTCACTCGGGCGCTGGTGAACCTCATGTTTGGTGGACGTAAGTTGGAGTCATTGAAGATATGAGAAATCTGCAAATCGACTTCATGGGTAAACGTAAAATTGCCCTGATGGTATCCATTAGTTTGCTACTCCTTGCACTGCTGTCGTTGGCTACCCGCGGCCTTAATATGGGGCTAGATTTTACCGGTGGTTCCTTACTTGAAGTGGGCTTTAGCCAAGAGGTCGATCCAGAGGATGTTCGTGGCTATCTGGAAAGCACTGGCTTTAACAACGGCACGGTGCAGTATTTCGGCACTAACCGGGATTTGTTGATTCGCATGCCACCTCAGCGGGAAGCAGATAGTTCCGGTTTAGGCGATGAGATTTTTGCGGGCTTACAAAGCGAATATCCTGATATAGCGTTGCGCCAGTCAAATTACGTGGGCCCGGCGGTCGGTGATGAACTCACAGAAGATGGTGGGCTTGCGCTACTGACCGCATTGATTGTAGTCATGATCTATATTCTTTTTCGCTTTACTAAGCAGTTCTCAGTGGGTGCAGTGGTTGCCCTCAGCCATGATGTAGTGATCGTGCTGGGATTGTTTTCGATTTTTCAATGGACATTTGATTTGACCGTGTTGGCTGCGTTACTAGCAGTCATCGGCTACTCACTGAACGACACCATTGTGGTAAGCGATCGTATTCGCGAGAACTTTCGCAAATTGCGTAAAACCTCGCCCGTGGAGACCATCAATTTGTCGCTGAACCACACACTGGGTCGTACCTTGGTAACGTCTTTGACGACTTTATTTGTCTTGTTGGCATTGTTATTTGCCGGTGGCGAGGTCATTCGAGGATTTGCTACGGCGTTGTCCATTGGTGTCTTAGTAGGCACCTACTCATCTATCTACGTTGCTGCCACAACGTTGTTGGCGATGAATATCAGTCGTGAAGATCTTTTGGTGCCTGAGTCGGATAATGACGAGAACCCTGACGGCAGTTATCCCTAAGGTCGTTTCGCGAGGATTGATTAGTGGTTGAGCACTTGCACCATACTGCGCCAGCATCTGGGATTGGCGGCTATGATGTCACCAGTGTTGAAGAAGGATTCTCCGCCTTGGATATCGCTAACAAAGCCGCCGGCTTCGCGAACTAAAACGATGCCCGCGGCAACATCCCATTGGCTTAATCCCATCTCCCAAAAGCCATCGGTCCGGCCCGCGGCAACGTAAGCTAAATCAAGCGCTGCACTGCCAGCACGGCGGATACCACGACAACTGCCAGTGAGGTCTTTGAGCCCAACCATGTACTCATCGAGGCGATTTTCGACGCAGCCGGGCGGCAGTCCTGTGGCCAAAACACAATCCTCGAGCTTGGTGCGGTTGCTAACACGAATGCGCTTGCCGTTCAGCTGTGCACCGGAACCGCGGCTGGCAATAAACTCTTCGCCACGCAGTGGGTCGTATATGATGCCGTGTTCGTGATGCCGGCCTTTCATGATGCCGATTGAAATCGCAAAGTGGGGTATGCCTTGGAGAAAATTTAGCGTGCCGTCGAGTGGATCAATGATCCAAGTGAATTCACTAGAACCAGATTCAGCGCCAAATTCTTCACCTATTATTCCGTGGTCGGGGTAGGTTTCGCGAATCTGGTCGACAATAATCGCTTCGGCGGTTTTGTCGATATTGGAGACAAAATCGTTCGGCGCCTTGGTCTCGATGTCGAATTCCTCGGGTCGATCCATAGCACGTAGCATGAAGTCGCCGGCTTTTCGGGCAGCGCGAAGGGCAATATTAGCCATGGGTTGCATAGGATGATCCGGCTCTAGATTGAAGGCGCGCTAATGCTAATGCCAAGTGCTCGCCAAACCAAACGTATTATGGAAAAGTCGCTGCCGTTAGTCGCAATTTGCGTATTTTTGGCCCGCACTCGGTCTGTCGAGCAGCATGGGCCATGTTGCGCAAGCAACGACGCCGTCAAGGGGCGGTTGATGGAAACAAACTTGGATAGAAGCGCTATATGTTAGATCGGATTCGTATTGTATTGGTTGAGCCCCGGCATCCGGGCAATATTGGCAGCGCCGCTCGGGCGATGAAAACTATGGGCATTAATCAGTTGGTATTAGTAAACCCAACGCGTTTTCCGGACCCTCAGGCTGATTGGCGTGCAGCCGGCGCTATGGATGTTCTAGATAACGCGACGGTGGTGGATGACGTTGCCGCAGCGGTGAGGGACTGCCATGTGTTAGTGGGCACCAGTACGCGGACTCGTCACATTCCATGGCCGGTTGTTATGGCTAGGGAGATTGCACCTTATCTCGCACAACAGCCGGCTACTGCGTCGATGGCTATTCTCTTCGGCCGTGAGGACAGTGGTTTAACCAATGAAGAGCTGCAACGCTGCCATAGCCATTTGCAAATTCCATCCTCACCAATTTACGGTTCACTAAATTTAGCAATGGCAGTGCAGGTTGTATGCTACGAGCTGTTTCAGTACGTCGAGGCGACTAAGGTTGATGCAGCAAGCCCCGTCGATGGTGCTTCGAATCTCTCAGAACTGATCGGTGGGGACGGTCGAAGGATTTGGGACCGCCCTCCAGCGACTCAGCAGCAGTTCGAATCAATGCTAGAGCATCTGCAGCAGACATTGGAAAAGAGCGGGTTTGTCGATCCTGAAACGCCAGGGCACACTCTTACGCGGTTGCGGCGCATGCTGGCTAGACATCAACTTGATGAAACCGAAGTGCAGATACTCCGAGGCGTGCTCAAACACCTTAATTCCGGTTTTGACGGGGCTTAAAACCGAAAAACTAGCGAGTTCTTAGAGAGATACCGTCGGGTTTTGGTACTTGTTTGGTCGTCAATTTTAGGTAAACATCGGCTCATGCAGAAAATTGTAGTACTCAATTCTAAAGGTGGATCTGGAAAAACCACGCTGACGACGAACTTAGTTTCGTCGTTGGTAAGCAGTGGTACTAAACCAGCATTGATCGACTTAGACCCGCAGGGCTCGAGCACGCGTTGGCTTGCCAACCGTCCAGCCAGTGTCCCAGCGATCGCCGGAACCGAGGGTTATGCCCAGTCGTTGCAGGTGACCAAAACTTGGTTGCTGCGGACGCCACCAGATTGTGATCTAGCGGTTATCGATACTCCGGCCTCGTTGTCGCGTGCGGATCTTGTGAGCGCCACACGTGGAGCGGATGCCATACTGATCCCGGTTATGCCATCGGATATAGACATCCACGCAGCGATGAAGTGCATTTCGGACTTATTGCTGGTGGCGAAAATACGCCGACCTGATCGAAAGATTGGCATCGTCGCGAATCGCGTACGAACCAATACCCGGGTGTATGGGAAATTACAAAAGTTTCTGTCGAGTCTAGATATTCCGCTCATTGCGACGTTGCGCGATTCACAGAATTACATCAGGGCTTTTGAGTCTGGCTTGGGCATTCACGAAATGCCGTATTCGCAGGTAAAGAAAGACATCGAAGCTTGGGAAGACATCACGGCCTGGCTGCAAAACTTGCGCGAACATTCGCGGCAGCATCCCGCTGCTATTCATCTGCTGCGTAGCTAAACGCCCCCGACGCCGCTGGATTGAGGTGGCTCGCGTCTCACTCTTGGTGTCTATCGGCGAGCGCTGCAGCTTTATATAATGAAGGCCTTTCAATTAGGCGCTGATAATGCCCACACCGATATACCTAGATTATGCAGCCACGACGCCTGTGGACGCGCGTGTTATCCAGTGCATGGTGGCGCATATGTCCGTGGACGGAGATTTTGGCAATCCCGCGTCACGGTCCCATGCCTTTGGTTGGCAGGCTGAAGAGGCGGTAGAGGCCGCTAGGGTGCAAATCGCTGAGGCGATTAATGCCGACCCCCGAGAAATAATTTGGACCTCAGGCGCGACCGAGTCGGACAATTTGGCGTTGAAGGGCGCCGCGTTTGGGGCCTCGCGCCGGCACTTAATTACCAGTTCGATTGAGCATAAGGCGATATTGGATTGCTGTGGATTTTTGCAGCAGCAGGGCTTTGAGGTCACGTACTTGCCTCCCGATGCGTGGGGTCGGACCTCCTCTGAGCAGGTCCGCGAGGCGTTGCGCGACGACACCTTAATGGTGTCGATTATGCACGTGAATAACGAGTTGGGCACGGTTAATGATTTGCGCTCGATCGGTGAGGTGTGCCGTGCTAACGGTGTCCTATTCCATACCGATGCGGCTCAAGGCTTTGGCAAATTGCCGGTCGATGTAGAGGCAATGTGTATTGACCTGCTGTCCCTGTCGGCGCACAAGATCTATGGACCGAAGGGCATTGGAGCACTCTATGTGCGTCGGAGTCAGGGCCTGCAGCTTGCGCCACAGATGCATGGTGGTGGCCATGAAATGGGCATGCGCTCTGGCACCTTGCCCGCGCAACAGATTGTTGGTTTAGGCGCTGCTGCTGAGCTCATGATTGAGCATATGGACGCCGAACGCGCGCATCTCGCAGAACTTCGGCAGCGCTTTTTAAGTCATCTGGGTCAAATCCCTGATTCGGTTGTCCATACTCACCCTGAAGACCATATCCCGGGCATTGTTAACGTTGGTATTGCAGGAGTGGATGGAGAAACCTTACTGCTGGCATTGTCTGGCTTAGCGGTATCCAGTGGCTCAGCATGCACTTCTGCGAGTGTCGAACCGTCCCATGTTTTACGCGGTTTGGGTATTGCCGATGACTTAGCTCATGCCTCTTTGCGGTTTAGCTTTGGGCGTTTTACTGTTGCTGCTGACGTTGATGCGGCTGGACAGCAATTGGCGACCATTGTTGGTCGATTGCGCGGCTCCTAAGCATGCGTATAATGTGCGCCCTCTGAGACTGCTGCACGTTAAAAAATCGGCAGTTTTTTCTTAAAAATGAATCACATAGGCCGTCTGCGGGCGTGTGATCAAGCCGCTTTGGAGACCCCTATGGCTGTGGAACGTACCTTTTCGATCGTAAAACCCGATGCTGTTGCACGGAATTTGATTGGCGAAATATATTCGCGTTTCGAAAAAGGCGGCTTGCGCATTGTTGCCGCTAAAATGCTGCGGCTGACCGAGGAGCAGGCCGCGGGCTTTTATGCCGAGCATGACGGAAAGCCTTTTTTTGCCGACCTATGCAGCTACATGCGTTCTGGGCCAGTTATGCTGCAAGTATTAGAAGGCGAAGATGCCATTGCAACCAATCGTCGGTTAATGGGTGCGACGAACCCCGCAGAAGCGGCGCCAGGTACGATACGAGCGGATTTCGCGGAGTCGATTGACGCTAACGCCGTTCATGGCTCCGACGCACCGGAATCAGCAGCACGGGAAATCGCATTTTTCTTTAGTGCAGACGAACTCCAGGATCGGGACGCCTAGTCGTCATGCAGAGCCTGCAGAACCTTTACGGTTTTGACCGTACTCAGCTCGAAAACTTGTTCGTCGAGCAAGGGCTGCAGGCTTTTCGTGGTCGGCAGTTGATGAAATGGGTTTATCACCAAGACCAGACTGATTTTGCTGCCATGACAGATCTGCCCCTACGCATGCGTGAATGGCTGGCGGACAATTGCCAGTTTGCATTGCCCGAAGTGGAGCGACAATTAGTGTCGGTAGACGGCACGATTAAGTGGCTGTTGCGGGTAGAGAGCGGCGATCTTGTCGAAATGGTGTTAATTCCGGAAAGAGGCCGCAACACGTTGTGTGTATCGTCACAGATTGGTTGCGTTCTAGATTGCAGCTTTTGTTCTACGGGCAAGCAGGGTTTTAATGGCAACTTGGCGCCCGCAGATATTGTTGGGCAGATGATTCTTGCGAATCAAGCGCTCCAGTCTCGCGGCGAAAGTGTGACTAATGTGGTGCTCATGGGCATGGGTGAACCCCTGCTCAATTTTGATGCCGTCGTTGCGGCAACCAATGTAATGAAGGATGACCATGCCTTTGGCTTAAGCAAGCGACGAGTCACCATCAGTACGGCTGGTGTTGTGCCGGGGATTGATAAATTACGCGAGGTTTCGGACGTTGCGCTGGCTATTTCACTGCATGCCCCCACAGATGCTTTGCGTAACGAACTCGTGCCGATTAATCGGAAATATTCCATCGAACAACTGCTGCGATCATGCCGAGATTACGTGGAAAATTTAGGACCGGCGCGAAAATTGGTCATAGAGTACACTCTAATTCGGGGAGTGAATGATCAGCCTGAACATGCCCGTCAGTTAGCGGCATTGCTGCAAGATCTGAGGTGTAAGATTAATCTCATCCCATTTAATCCGTTTCCAGGGTCGGGTTATGAGCGTCCTCTAGATGTTGATATTGAGAGCTTCCAAACAATTTTGATCCAACGTGGCTACACGACTATGCTGCGAACTACCCGCGGCGAGGATATCGACGCGGCTTGCGGACAACTGGTTGGTCGGGTTCAAGACCGAACGCGACGTCAGAGTCAGTACCGGGCGCAGCTTGCGACAGCGCAGACTGTGGTTGTTCGATAAAAGGGCGTGAAGGCTATGTTCACTCATAAGCTATACCGCCCCGGATCAGAGAGAGTCAGTTAAGTGGTAGCAGATAGCCAAGACAAACCAACCGTGGGAGCCATACTTACGACAGCGCGCGAAGCGTTGGGAATTTCGGCTATAGAGGCGGCTGACTTATTGAATCTAACCCAGCGCACAATCGAAGCGTTGGAGAGGGACGATTACGAACGCTTGCCTAGTCGCGTATATGTTAGCGGATATGTGCGTGCCTACTCCAAGATGTTGGGGCTGGACGCGGATGATTTGGTCGCGAGGTCTGCGGCGTTGCATGATCATTCTGATGAGACCCAGGTTAATGGCGAAGCTAAAGAGCGTGACGCTCGGCAGCACGTAAACAAAATGCCGATCAGTTTGACGTTAAAGCAATGGGGATATGTTGGTGGTGGCTTAGTTGGCTGTGTGCTTCTTTTAAGCTTTTTTGATGAAATCCCGCGGCCTAACACGCAAGCGGTGGAGCGGGTCGAGGTGGTTACGAGCGTCGAAACAGGCGGGGTTAGCAATGTGATGGCGCCCTCGATAGACGAACCCAAGGTAGATCAGGTCGAACCGGATTCGGCACCGTTGGCCGTGGTACCTAATGAGGGTGCTGAGGCCCCCGATGCAAATGAGGCTGCACCCGATACCGACATGGTCGAGGCAGATGATGTTACTTTGGCAACACGCAATACCGTTGACGCGCTAGGCGCGGTAGAAAGCGAGCGGGCGGTGTCGCCAGACCTAATAGGAAGCGACGATGTTTTAGGTTTAGCTGCGGCGGGCAGCGACAGTGTAGAGCTGACAGAAGCACTGGATACAGCACTACTGGGCGTGCCTGTAGAAGCAGCAACCCTGGAAATTGATTCTGCGCAAGAGCTCGTCCCGGCGATCGAAACAAGTGAATCACCATTATTTGTTGTTGATGCTGCGGTCGTCGAGAATGAATTCGAAGTGCCTTACTTTGGTGAAGATGAGGGTGGTGCACGGAAATTGTCTTTGGCGGGCGATGATCGGCTGCGCTTTGAGTTTGCAGCGGATTGTTGGGTCGAAATACGGAGTGCTGATGATGTGTTGCTGTATGCGGACCTTGGTCGCGCGGGTCAGGTACGTCGGTTCGTAGGCGCTGGGCCATTCAAATTAAAAATAGGATTTGCAGACGGGATCAAATTGTTTTTCGATGCTCAAGAAGTTGATTTGGCGCCTTATACGCGTAACCAGATCGCGCGTTTGGATTTGGGCGAATGATTCAGCTGAAAGGTTCTGCTCATGGTTAAAGCGGTGCGCGGGATGCGAGATATTTTGCCGACGCACAGTGAGCGTTGGCGTCAAGTAGAAGCGACAATTCTGCGAATACTGCGCAGCTACAGTTATGCGGAGATCAGGTTGCCGCTGCTGGAATACACCGAATTGTTCGCGCGTGGTGTCGGCGAGGCGACGGATATCATTGAAAAAGAAATGTATTCGCTGGCGGACCGCGATGGCGACTCGTTAAGCCTGCGACCGGAAGGCACCGCCAGTTGTGTGCGCGCGCTTGAAGAGCATGGGTTGTTGTATAACCAAACCCAGCGGGTATTTTATGCCGGTCCAATGTTCCGCTATGAGAAGCCGCAGAAAGGACGATACCGGCAGTTCAGCCAAATCGGCGCCGAAGCCTACGGGTTTGCTGGTCCAGATTTAGACGCAGAGCTGATCGCGCTGGGCCATACCTGTTGGCAGCAGTTGGGTATCGGTGATCGAGTGCATCTGCAACTTAATACTCTGGGCTCTGGTGCTGCGCGTCTAGCGTTTCGACAGGCGTTACTGGATTACTTGCAGCCGCATGCTGAGGCGCTAGATCCAGACAGCCAGCGCCGCTTGCAGAGCAACCCGCTGCGTATTCTTGACAGCAAAATCGCGAGCACTCAGGCGATACTCCAAGATGCGCCGCAGTTGCTGGACTTTGTGGATGCTGACGGTTTGGAGCATTTCCAAGCGCTACAGTCGTTATTGCAACAGCTGGATATTCCATACCAGTTGAATCCAAACCTTGTGCGCGGGCTAGATTATTACACCCACACGGTATTTGAGTGGGTAACCGACGATTTAGGCGCACAGGGTGCTGTATGCGCCGGAGGTCGGTATGACGGTTTGGTGGAGCGTTTGGGTGGGCGCGATACGCCAGCGGTTGGTTTTGCGATCGGCTTAGATCGAGTGATGTTGTTGCATGAATTGGCGCAGCCGGACCACAGCGATATCTCGGCAGATGTTTACGTTTGTGTTACCAACGCAGATTGTCTAGGCGCGGCCATGCAATGTGCGCAACGACTGCGCGAGGCTGCTCCGGATTTGCGTGTGCGAGTGCACATGGGTGGTGGCCAATTAAAGAAGCAGTTCAAGCGCGCGGACGCCAGTGGTGCGACTTGGGCGCTACTGTGCGGCGCGGAAACTCAGGAGGATGAGCTAGTCATTAAGCACTTGCGCGATGCAGCCATTGGACAACGGCAGTTGCCGGCGGGCGAGGCGTTAAACCAACTGCAGCAGATTTAAGCAGACATCCTAGCCGCGAGTTGTGACAAAATGCGCGCTCGGCGGCAAGCGAAGGAAACGACGCTTTACACCAACTAAGAAAGATAAGTGGAGACTGGACGAGTGGCAGAATACCTCAGCGATGAAGAACAAGCCGCGCGGTTGCGCTCATGGTTAGTTGCTAACGGCATTAATGTATTGATAGTGGGTGTGTTGGCGCTTGGTGGATTTGTAGGCTACCGATCCTATTCTGACTCTGCGCGCGAGAACGCTGAGGCGAGCACTGCCGCGCTAGTGAATTATCAACAAGCAGACGCTCTTGAGCGCGATGAGATCGGACAAACGTTGGTTGAGCAGTTTCCGGATACTGCCCAGCACGCATTGGTATTACTGCAGCGCGCGGCAGTAGCTGCCGAAGAATCGCGGTTGGAAGATGCCGAGCAGGCACTCATCGCCGCGATTGAGGTCGCTGACGAGGCCCTGCTTGCGGATCTTGTGCGTATTCGTCTTGCTAGAGTGATGCAAGGGCTAAAACGCAGTGACGAAGCGTTAGCGCAGCTGGCTCAAGTAAAAAACCCCGGGTACCGCTCATGGGCGTTAGAGGTTCAGGGTGATATCCATATGGCGACAGACAACGTGGCGCAGGCTCATGAGGCCTACAGCGCTGCAATGGACGCGCTTGTAGAAGGCCAGGACAGACCCATTCTAAAGATCAAGCTAGATACGGTGGCACCGGCAAATGGTGAATATGTACCGCTGCAGGACACGCTTGATGATGCGCTGCGGAAGGCGGAGCAAGCGTTGAGTGACGCCGCGGCGGATGCTGAGTTGGGAACAACGAATGAGTAATTTCACGACGAATCGCGTGTTTGTGCTATTGCTTATGGCGATGGCCTTGGGGGGCTGTAGCTGGTTCAGCTGGATACCCGGGGTTGGGGATGACTCAAAGGCGGATGAAACAAAACCCGCCAAGCTTGAGCCGTTTGACGCCGAAGTGCGGGTTTCTGTGGAATGGCAGCGCAAGGTTGGCGACGGGCTGGGGAAAAAATATATACGGCTGGTGCCGGGCGTGGTTGCTGATCGTATTATTGCGGCTGACGGATACGGTGCGTTGGCTGCATTTGACCGGTTTACCGGCAAGCCGATTTGGCAACAGCAGTACGCTGCATTAGAGCGCTCTGGTTTTGGTATCAAGCGGCTTCTTGATCGACGCGATCCGGCGTTTGTGAGTGGTGGTGTTGGCGTCGGTGAGGGTCTGGTTTTGATGGGTACGACTCATGGCGAAGTTGTGGCATTAGATGTGGCGGATGGCTCTGAACGTTGGCGTACGCGGGTTGGCACTGAAGTTGGGTCAGCGCCTACTACCGGCAATGGCAAGGTCTACGTTCAAACCATTGATGATCGAATCAGTGCGTTGGATGCGGATACTGGGGCAGTAGCATGGACCTACGACAGTCAAATGCCTTTACTTACCCTACGTGGAACCAGTGTGCCCGTTTTTGACCAAGGTGTGCTTTATTCGGGTTTTGCCAACGGTAAGGTTGTCGCGCTACGCGCCGAAAATGGTGAGCCGATGTGGGAGCAACGAGTTATGTTGCCTGAGGGGCGCTCGGAACTAGATCGTATTGTTGATGTGGATGCGCGCATTGAATTGGATGGCGCGTCGATGTATGCGTTCGCCTACCAAGGGCGTGTTGCAGCGATTAGTCGTCGCGAGGGCCGTCCGATGTGGGAGCAGGAATTGTCAGGGTTCCTCGATATGGCTCAAGGCTATGGCCAGATATATGTGGTTGACGCCGATGACACTGTTAGCGCCATTGACAAAGATAACGGTGAGATTAACTGGCAACAGGCTGCGTTTGCACGGCGCAAGCTTACTGCACCACTGGCATTTTCTAACTACGTGGTTGCAGGCGATGAAGAGGGGTATCTCCACATTATGGCGCAACGGGATGGTCGCTTGGTGGGCCGCCGTAAGCTAGGTGGTAAGGGTTTGCGTACGCAACCGATTATCGCGGACGATATGCTCTATACCCTCACCAATGCTGGAACGTTGACCGCACTTAAGGTCACACTGAATTAAATTATGCTGCCAAGCATTGCTTTGGTTGGCCGGCCTAATGTAGGTAAGTCGACACTCTTCAACAAGCTAACCCGTAGTCGTGATGCGCTGGTAGCCGATGTGCCGGGGCTCACCCGGGATCGCCGCTACGGTCGCATGGAATTTGACGGCGGCGCGGCAACTTTGATCGATACCGGCGGTCTTTTTGGCGATGACGTGCTGGCGGATGCGCTTACCCAACAAACCCGTTTGGCCGTCAATGAGGCGGATATCGTGCTCTTGATGTTCGATGGGCGTGACGGTGTCACGGCCGCAGACGAGGACGTTGTAGAGTATCTGCGTAAGTCCAATGTTGCCTTCATCCCCGTGATTAATAAGATTGACGGCCTCCCTGAACATGAAGTTACTGCAGAGTTCGGGCGCTTTGGCTTCGATCGATTTTTACAGATCTCAGCAAGCCACAGTCGCGGATTGAAGCATCTGCGCGAGCACCTTTTGGCCGTTATCCAAGACCTGGACCACAGCATAGACGCGGATGATGATCTCGATGCCAGCGGCATTCGGGTTGCCGTGGTGGGACGGCCGAATGTCGGCAAATCGACCCTAGTGAACCGGTTATTGGGTGAAGAGCGTCAGGTGGTTTTTGACATGCCGGGCACGACCAAGGACGCCATAGATATACCGTTTACCAAAGACGGCGTGGACTTTGTCCTAATCGATACTGCAGGGGTGCGACGTAAAGGCCGAGTGTCGGAAATTACTGAAAAATTTTCCGTGGTCAAAGCTTTGCAGGCCATGGAACGTGCCCATGTGGTGATACTTGTATTGGATGCCCAAGAGGGTGTCGTTGAGCAAGATTTGCATGTGCTCAACTATGCGCTGGAAGCGGGTGCCGGCATGGTGGTGGCGGTTAATAAGTGGGATGGCTTGGACGTCGACCACAGACAAGCTGTCAAGAAAACGCTGGACCGTAGACTGTCGTTCATCCCTTGGGTGCCGTTGCAAATGATTTCGGCACTGCACGGTACCGGTGTTGGGCATTTGCTGGATCAGGTGCAGAGCATTCATCAAATTGGCGCTTTTGAGGTATCGACCTCGATGCTCACGCGGTTACTGCAAAATCTAGTGGCCTCACATCCTGCGCCGGCAGTACGGGGTCGTCCCATTAAGCTCAAAGTGGCTACTCGTGGTGGCGCCCATCCGCCAAAAATAGTGGTTCACGGCAATCAGCTCAGTTCGTTACCGGCAAGCTATCGCCGGTTTTTAGAAAATGGTTTCCGCGAGGCGCTGAACTTGCTCGGCAATCCGGTGAAGATCGAATTGCGGGACTCAGAAAATCCGTTTGCAGGACGCAAGAATCAGCTCACCCAGCGCCAGCTGGATCGGCGCAAACGGGTTATAAAGCACCGTAAGTCGAAACGTTAGAGCAGTAACCGCTAAGGTTGCAGGCCCACCGCATCAGCTAGGGCAGAGCGAAAGGTAAGAGGGTCAATACGATAGCCATTTAGGCTCACCGACCAGTGCAGGTGCGGCCCGGTGACGCGACCGGTGGCGCCCACTAGACCGATCTGCTGATTTTGTTTGACCACTTGGCCAGTGGTAACGGATTGCTCACTTAAATGGCAATACATCGTGATTAAGCCTTGGCCGTGATCCAAAAAAACCGTTTTGCCGTTGTAGTAAAGATCATCGACCAATGCCACGGTGCCCGGGGCTGGGGCTGTGATTGGCGTGCCGGTTGGCGCGGCAATATCCAAACCGCTATGGGGGCTCCGCGGTTGGTCGTTAAAAAATCTGCGGTGACCAAATAAGCTGGTGGTCCTGCCTTGCAGCGGCATGGTAAAGCCTGCGCTCAGATCAATGGCTTTTGATACCCGAGTGTAAATCGCACGCTGGCGTTTGCTCTCAGCGCGGATGCGTTCCAGTTGCTGAGGATTCGGGGTCACCATTTCCTGATTTTTTAGAGTAATACGCTGTTCGGTATAGCGTTTATCGACGATTTCAAAAGTATGGGTTCGTCCTTGCCCCTGCTGCATAAAAGTCAGGTTGGCATTACCGAGATTTTGCTGAATGGGTATACCGACTAAGGCGGTGTCTCCAGCTATAAATACGGGGCGACCGGTAAAACGCACGTTTTCGGAGTTTTCCGGAACCGCCCAAGCGTAGACACCGCCGGGTACTGCGGTTTTGTTGGTGGCGTGCGCGATGCTCATAATACCGACTAATGCTGCGGTTAGTACGACTGCCCTTTGCAAATGGTTCCACAAGCGCGGCGCGATAGAGTTATTCATTGGGATATAAGTTTCCTGATTGCAGTGATGCCATTGGGTCAATATTCTCCACTACTGCGGTGACAGTGCCCTTGGCAAACTGCGCGGTTACTCGGTCGCCGGCGTTAAGGGCATCTGCGGATTCAATTACCCGACCTTCTGTTGAGCGCACAATTGCATAGCCGCGCGCAAGCGTCGGCAACGGACTCACGCCTTCAAGCATGCGCACCAAATTAGCAAGGCTGGTCTGATATTGGTTTAACCTTTGTTGGCAGCGGTTCTGCAATAGCTGTTGTGCAGCTGCTAATTGCTGGCGCGCCAACTGCAGCCGGGGCGTCGGTCCCTGAAGGTGCAGTCTACCCTCAGTTTTACCTAGCTGGGATTCGAGTGTGCGCACAGTGCCCTCGGCAGCTGCGGTTGCACGTCGACGCAAATCATCGAGACGTTGCCAGTTCTGTTGTATGTGAGTTTGGGGGCTAACCAGCTGTAACGCGGTATTGTGCAGTAGCAGACTCTGGTGGCGCAGCTGGTTGCGGGTTAAATTTCTTAAGTGCCGGTACAGAGCGTCGACGTTGTCGGATAGATCATTTGCATCAGGCACCATTAACTCGGCCGCTGCAGAGGGTGTTGGTGCGCGTAAGTCGGCGACAAAATCGGCGATTGTTACATCGATCTCGTGGCCTATTGCCGATACGACCGGCGTAGTGAGGGCGTAAATTGCCCGTGCCACGGATTCTAGATTAAAACACCATAAATCTTCTAATGAACCGCCGCCCCTGGTCAGTAAGATGACATCCGGCTGCAAGTTCTCAGCCTTGGCCAGCGCTGCCAGAATTTGCGGTTCTGCCTCGGCACCCTGCACAGCGGTGGGGATGAGTGTTACTTGCAGTCGCGGATAACGGCGGCGCCATACGGCCAACACATCGTGCACTGCGGCCCCTGATGCAGAGGATACAATGACCGCTGTCTCGGGTTGTTGAGGTAGGGCCTGTTTGTGCTCGGTGGCGAATAGCCCCTCGCTTGCGAGTTTCAGCTTTAACGCATCGAAAGCCTGTCGTAGCGCGCCTGCGCCTGCAGGCTCCATCTGCTCGACAATGATTTGAAAGTCCCCGCGGTTTTCGTACAGGCTCACCCGGCCGCGAATCAGCACCTGCTGACCATCGCTGGGCTGCATGCTGACCCGCTGGTTGCGATTTGCGAACATGGCACAGCGCACTTGGGCATTGTTGTCTTTGAGGGTGAAATACCAGTGCCCCGAGCGCGGCCGGGCGAAGTTTGAGAGTTCGCCGGTGACCCAGACCTGACTAAAGCGCTGTTCGATCGTCACCCTGGCCTCGCGATTAAGCTGGCTGACGGTTACGACGCTGCGTTGTTGGCTTTCCTCTTTCATGTCTCAACGATAAATGGGCAGAGTGGAGTTTAGGCCGAACCGCAGACAAAGCCTAATGCTGTTGTGCGATCAGTCGATAAAGCGAAACCTCGATGGCTGATCAGCACGGCCCGCATTTACTTATGCCCGACGGGTCGCTAAAATCTTACTTTTGCGGGGTTCTCAATGTTGCGTATTGCCACTGACGCGCTCACCTTCGACGACGTTCTCCTCCTGCCGGCCTATTCACAAATCTTGCCTTCTGAAGTGACCTTGAATTCTCAGGTGTCGCGAAATATTGCGTTGAATATTCCCATGGTGTCGTCGGCAATGGATACCGTCACCGAGGCACGTTTAGCCATCGCGATAGCGCAAGAAGGCGGTATTGGCGTAGTGCATAAAAATATGCAGCTCGAACAACAGGCGCGGGAGGTTCGTGCTGTTAAGAAATTCGAGTCTGGGATTATCCGTGACCCGGTAAGTATTAACCCATCGGCGTCAATGGAAGAGCTGTTCAACCTTACCTCGGATCACGGTATTTCCGGAGTGCCAGTAGTCGAAGGATCTAAGTTGGTTGGTATCATCACTAGTCGAGATGTGCGTTTTGAACAACGCACCGGGGTTAGTGTCGCTGACATCATGACGCCACGGGAGCGTCTGGTAACGGCTAAGGAAGGCACTGACTTTAATGAGATACGCCGCCTGCTCCACGAACATCGAATCGAAAAAGTACTATTGGTTGGAGACGATGGGCAGCTTACCGGCATGGTTACGGTCAAAGACATCGCAAAAGCTGAAGCCTTTCCCACTGCGTGCAAGGACAGCCAAGGTCAACTGCGGGTGGCAGCCAGTGTAGGCATTAGCGCAGATACCGACGATCGGGTTGCGGCCCTGGTGGAAGCGGGTGTGGATTTGGTGGTGGTAGATACCGCCCATGGCCACACCAAGGGCGTGCTGGATCGGATCAGCTGGATCAAGCAAAAGTATCCCAATCTAGATGTTATGGGCGGTAATGTTGCCACCGCAGACGGAGCGCGGGCACTGATCGATGCGGGCGCTGACAGTGTAAAAGTGGGGATTGGCCCAGGTTCAATTTGTACCACACGCATCGTCGCGGGTATTGGTGTACCGCAGATTACCGCGGTGTCTGCGGCTGCTGAGGTGGGTGTAGAGGCCGGTGTGCCGATTATTGCGGACGGGGGTATCCGGTATTCGGGTGATATTGCCAAAGCCATCGCAGCGGGCGCCAGTGCCGTCATGATAGGTAGCTTGTTGGCAGGTACCGACGAAGCACCGGGAGAAGTAGAGCTTTATCAGGGACGCGCTTACAAGTCTTACCGCGGCATGGGGTCTATGGGTGCGATGGCCCAGAGCTATGGATCCAGTGATCGTTACTTCCAGGAAAGCGATGGCGATTCGCGGAAATTGGTGCCGGAAGGAGTAGAAGGCCGGGTAGCTTACCGTGGACCCGTGAGTCCAATTGTGCATCAGTTGATGGGCGGCTTAAGGGCGGCAATGGGATATACCGGCAGTGCCGATATTCCAACAATGAAATCCGTACCAGAATTTGTTCAGGTGAGTGCAGCGAGCATGGCTGAATCCCATGTGCACGACGTATCCATTACCAAGGAAGCGCCAAACTACCCAAGTCCGCGCTAGCGCTTGGTAACTACAGGGTGTACGCAGACTCGCGCGCTGTAGGCGCCGTTATGGAGAAAAAGCTGCCTGTGCAGGTGGCCCAAAAACAATGTTAGACCGCAACGATATACACGCCCAACGACTGCTGATTGTTGATTTCGGTTCGCAATATACGCAGTTGATTGCCCGGCGCATTCGCGAATGCGGTGTTTACTGTGAGATTTACCCCTTTGATGTCAGTGCCGATGCGATTAATGAGTTCGCACCCATGGGTGTCATTTTGTCGGGTAGCCCGGAGTCGGTAACCGAGCAATCAACGCCGCGTATTGACCAAAGTATTTTCGATCTCCGGGTGCCGGTGCTGGGCATCTGCTATGGCATGCAGGCCATGGCGCAGCAGTTTGGCGGTGCGGTTAGTGGGTCAGACTTACGTGAGTTTGGCCATGCCGAGGTGCGCGGAGAGTCGGATAGTGCGTTTATCGATACGCTTCTGCAGGTGCAGGATGGTCAGAACGTATGGATGAGTCATGGCGATAAAGTAACCGAATTGCCACCGGACTTTGTTTGCACAGCGAGTTCGGGTAGCGCGCCGATCGCCGCTATGGAGTGCACCGAAAGGCAATTGTTTGGTGTACAGTTCCACCCGGAAGTGACTCATACCGCGGCAGGTTATGAACTGCTCAGCTTTTTTGCGCGACAGATTTGCGGCTGTGCCGGCAGCTGGACTCCGGCAAACATTGTGGAAGACGCGATCGAACGGGTGCGTGAACAGGTAGGCGACGATAACGTCGTGCTCGGTTTGTCTGGTGGCGTCGATTCGTCTGTGGTGGCCGCCTTGCTGGCGCGAGCGATTGGTTCGCAGTTGACCTGTATATTTGTTGATAACGGGCTGCTGCGCAAAGATGAAAAGGGTGAAGTAGAGGCGGCGTTCAATAACGCGATTAATGCGGGAGAGATGCCGCCATTAGACATACTAACTATCGATGCGGAAGCCGAGTTTCTGGGTAAGCTCAGTGGTCTAGACGAGCCTGAAGTAAAGCGTAAGGTTATTGGTGGGACCTTTATCGACGTATTCGACCGCGAGGCGCATCGGTTAGAGGGCGTAAAATGGTTGGCGCAAGGCACCATTTATCCAGATGTTATCGAATCCGCGGCATCTAAATACGGCAAGGCTCATGTTATTAAGTCTCACCATAATGTGGGTGGGCTACCTGATCGTATGGCCATGGAACTGGTCGAGCCGCTGCGAGAACTGTTCAAAGATGAGGTGCGCAAGATAGG
>ERZ802819.920-NODE-920-length-18943-cov-8.2527_pt1 | contig 18943 bp, 16 predicted proteins | sample MGYA00345647_ERZ802819 | MGnify/ENA primary metagenome ERZ802819 (study PRJEB30503, sample SAMEA104212355) | marine metagenome | biome: Westerlies Biome; feature: [SRF] surface water layer (ENVO:00010504) within the epipelagic zone...; material: water...
AGTGAATGACCATGCGTTTGATCGCCGCATTCCAAAGCGTAACAATCTTTTGCGCTTTTACCACATCATCTGCACAGCAAATCTCTTTTTCACGTCATTTACATTAACAGCTCAATGCTTGCCATCTCAATGCTTGCCGTCGAAAACACCGAGGCGAACACCATAGTCAACAGCGAGCTGGTAGTCCGGGTCATCATCGCTGTCAACGATCAACTGGCCAGAGCGTGACAGCAAACGATGACAATCCGGGCTGAGACGCCGCAACATCACCCGCTTTCCAGCTTCGTGATACTTCGCGGCAACATCCTCAATCGCCTGAAGAGCTGATTGATCAACAATGCGCGATCCTGCAAAATCTATGATGACTGTCTCGGGATCATTGGCCACATCAAACAATTCCCGAAAGCCAGAGATTGATCCAAAAAACAAGGGGCCGGAAATGTCATAAACAAGCGCCCCCTTCTCAGTCGCGGATTGGCGGGTGGTGGCCCGGATACGCTTGGCAGCATTCCACGCATAGACGAGGGCCGACATGATCACGCCAACAATCACCGCAACAGCAAGATCCTCAATCACCGTCACACCTGTCACCACCACGATCACAAGAGCATCGGCCCGTGGAACTTTGAAAAGTGTCCTGATTGAATTCCACGCAAAGGTTCCAACAACAACCATGAACATCACCCCAACAAGAGCGGCGATGGGAATCAATTCGATCAAATCGGCTGCGAATAGAATAAAACTCAGCAGAAACAGGGCCGCAGCAATACCTGAGATTCGCGTGCGTCCGCCGGATTTTACATTGATCATCGACTGGCCAATCATTGCGCAGCCACCCATACCACCAAAAAAACCGGTTGCAACGTTAGCGACGCCCTGCGCAAGGCACTCCTGTGATGCACCACCACGCTGGTCTGTCAGATCACCGACAAGGTTTAAGGTCAACAGGCTCTCGATAAGGCCAATGGCCGCAAGAATGAAGGCATAAGGAAAGATGATGGTCAGGGTTTCAAGGGTGACTGGAACTGTGGGCAAACTGAAGGTTGGCAACCCACCGGCGAGGCTGGCAAGATCACCAACGCGCGGCACATCAATATCGAAACCAAGAACGACTGCAGTCACCACCCCGATTGCCAATAACGGAGCGGGCACGATCCGGGTCATACGTGGAGCAAGCCAGATCAGAGCCATAGTCGCAAAGACCAGACCAAGTGTGATGTAAAGCGCCATGCCACTCATCCAAACGGAACCACCACCCTGAGATGTGAGTTTGAATTGCTCGAGCTGCGCGAGTCCAATTACAATGGCAAGACCATTCACGAACCCCAGCATCACTGGATAGGGCACCATGCGGATAAATTTTCCCCATCGCAACGCACCGGCAATTAGTTGCAATAGCCCCATTAAAACAACCGTTGCAAACAAATATTCAACCCCGTGCTGCGTCACCAGCGAGACCATGACAACGGCCAGCGCACCGGTCGCACCCGAAATCATCCCGGGTCGTCCCCCGATTAATGCCGTGATCAGACCAACGATGAAGGCAGCGTAAAGACCCACGAGCGGCGCAACCCCGGCGACAAAAGCAAAGGCAACAGCTTCCGGCACAAGAGCCAATGAAACAGTAAGGCCAGCCAGGATGTCAGTGATCGTCTGACGCCAGGACAGTGAATGAGGCTCGTCTCCACGATGCGATGAGCCGAACAGCAGGTTTGAAATCCTGCCCGAAATAAAGGAGGTCACGATTGGCGATCTTTGTTCTGGAGTATGGGATGCCCTTTTATAGATGAAATTGAGGACAATGAAACAACAAAGTCACCACATGCCCCAAAAACTCGAATTGGCAGGCGGCGTCTTGCAATAATTCAGTCGGCTATGTCAGCGCTTGGTCAGCGATCCAGAATGAGGGCAATTGCTCACCCAACCCCACCTTCTGCCAAAGTGAGTCAGCTTCACCCGCACCAATTAGACTTGCGGCCTTCGCCCTGACACGTGCTTCGCGCGCAGGAAGTGACATCGGGTCAGTCAGATTGAATGACTGGCTGTGCTGGTCACCATTGGCCAGTTTGAGATCAACCGTTGCCGCCGAATCGGAAATCCCCGCGTCAGTGGCAACAATAACCTTTTCGCGCAGCCGCAGCACGTCCTTATCCTGACAGATCATATCATTATAGGTTTCAATCCGTGCCGTATCGTGTCCATGCATGAACATCGCAGCCACAAGTCGATAACTGAACTTTGCTTCAAGCCCCGTCACCGGAGACGCAATGTTGCAGACATTCAGATATTGTGGATTCACAGTAATCACCAATTCGGCAATCTCTTCCGGTTGCACGGAATATCTCTCACGCAGGATGGCCAACGCCTCCAAGGTTGCGTGAATGCCGTGACAACAGGCATGGAATTTATGGCTGACCCGCTCAAAGACAAAATCATCACCCAGACCATCGAATGCCCCGGTGTCGCCCGCACCGTGATGCGTTGGTGAGAAACCCTGCTCGCCCTCCAGACCATCATGTGTGGAAACAAATCCGTCGCGGGCGAGAAGCGCAGCATCAACACCGGCATGGGCCGCCAGCCCTGCGTGCAGCGGCTTCCCCATAGTGCCAAATTGTGTCTTGATGCCACTCGCCATCGAGGCAGCGATGCCAAGTGCATGTCTGGTCCGTTCAGATGAGAGGCCAAGGATACGCGCCGATGCCATCGCAGCGCCAAAAGTGCCTGCCGTCGCCGTCATGTGAAAACCAGCATGATAATGGCACAGACCTAGCCATGCCCCAATCCGCACAGCCAATTCGACCCCAATCAGAACAGCCTCGAGAAATGCTTTGGGCTGTGTAGACATCTTATCAGCAAGCGACAGTGCTGCTGGAATCACGGCAACAGAGGTATGCCCCATAGAGTCAAAATGCGTATCATCATAGTCGAGCGCATGTGAGAGGGTGCCATTGATCTTGGCAGCCATCCGGGCCGGCAACCTGTGGCTACATCCAACCACAAATGCCTCGGGTGTGCCGCCTTCATCCTCGCCAATTTTCTGCAGAATACGGGCAACAGGTTCGTTCCGCCCAGCAACCGACACCGCCACCCAGTCAACCAGCGACAGGCGCATGACATGGCGTGCGTCATCCGGTATCGCTGTCCCCTCAAATTCACAGACAAACTGGACGATCTGATCCGAAATGCTACCCTTGTCAGCCTTGCTGTCTGGCTTCATCAACTAAACTCCTTGCGAATTGCCGCACTATGCTGGCCAATATCTGGTACCCGATATGGTGCCTCACCTTTAGTCTGGACCGGCAACGCCGCCATGGAAATCTGAGACTCGCCGATCAGTGCTTTCTGGTTTCGCAGGAATTTATGCTCCGAAAGATCGGCAACGGAATTCAACCTTGCATTTGCAATGTTGGCATCATCGAGCCGGTTGAGGACCTGTTCAGCCGTTAATTCGCCAAACACATTGTCAATCATCCCGTTCAACGTATCGCGGTTGGCGAACCGGTCTGGATTATCGACAAAGCGTGGATCATCTGCAAGCGCAGTATCAGTCAATACGATTGCACAAAATGACCTGAATTCCCGGTTGCTTTGAACTGACAGCAGAACCTGCCCGCCATCACCACAGGCAAACGCCCCATAAGGCGCGACAAAGGTGTGTTTTAACCCCATACGCTTGGGTGCCCCACCCGAATAGCGATGTGCCATCAGCGGCATGTTCATCCAATCTGCCATAACATCAAACATGGAAATTGAAATATCGATTCCCTCACCGGTCCGATCACGCCGGATCAATGCTCTCAGGATTGCCGAAAACGCCGTCATCCCTGTGGAGATATCAGTGATGGAGACACCAACGCGGGAAGGGCTGTCTTCTGTACCGGTAACCGAACAGATGCCGCTCTCGCCTTGCACCAGAAAATCATAGGCCTTCTTCGTCGCGGCCTCTCCTGTCTCACCATACCCAGTCACCGCGCAGGTAATGAGGCCGGGATTCTGTTGCCGCAGATCGGCGCCAACAAGCCCCATCCGGCCCAACGCGCCCGGTGCCAAGTTAGAGACCAGCACATCAGCCTTGCCAAGCATCCGGCACAACAACGCCTTATCCTCATCTGCCTTCAAATTCAGGCAGACTGACTCCTTGCCACGGTTCAGCCACGCAAAGATGGCGCTTTGACCATCGGCGCCCGAGTCATAACCTCTTGCAAAATCTCCCTCCGGACGCTCAACCTTGATCACCCTTGCTCCTGCATTGGCCATTAGCAAACCGCAATAGGGCGCGGCAACTGCCTGTTCCAATGAAACAACAAGGATCCCTGAGAGCTCAGTATCAAGACCCATATTTACCCCTTACCTGACAACGCCGTGCGAATTAAAAAGTTTTGGCCAGAAGAATTAGGTCAGAAAAATTTGACTCCATCCAAGAAATGATAGTGTGATTGTTGCTGGCTTGCAATTCTGCTCCACAAAGAACAGACAAATCAATTTCACCGCCATTGGCACTACAAGGGGTCTCTCATGCCACAATCGACCGACACGTTGAACGTTGCCATTATCGATGATCATATTCTCAGCGTGACGCTGGACAGGCCAGAGGCATCGAACGCCTTCAACACGCAAATGGCTTGGGATTTGATATCACTTTTTGAGGAACTGGCGGTGGCACCCGATGATCTGAGGGTTGTTGTTATCACGGGCGCAGGCGATCGGGCCTTTTGCGCTGGAGGCGATCTGAAAGAGCGTAATGGTATGACTGACCGGGAATGGTTTGCTCAGCATCTGGTGTACGAGCGGATGGTGCGTGCCGTGGTGGGCTGCCCCCTGCCACTAATTGGGGCGATAAATGGTGCCGCATATGGCGGTGGGTGCGAGTTGGCAGCCGCATTGGATTTCATCTACGTAAGTGAGACCGCACGCTTTGCCCAGACAGAAACAAGACTAGGCATCATCCCGGGTGCAGGTGGTACGCAAAATCTTGCTCGCGCAGTGGGCGAAAAAAGGGCGATGGAATTGATCCTTTCGGGCGCAGTCTTTTCTGCTGAGGATGCCGTTGCTTGGGGACTCGCAAATGCCATTTGCAAACCAGATGAATTGATGGACGCCACACTCAGAGCCGCACGCGCCATCGCCAATAATGCGCCTATCGCCGTTCGGCAGGCAAAACAGGCCATCCATAAAGGCCTGCAAATGGGGTTGCTGGATGGTATGGCGTTTGAGATCGAGGCTTATAACCGCACTGTCTCAACAGCCGATCGCCGCGAGGGTGTGCTGGCTTTCAATGAAAAGCGTAAAGCCATTTTCAAGGGAGAGTAGTTTTGTCAGACCGGGTCATTCTGCGTGAGGTGGGCCTGCGAGATGGTTTGCAACTAATCAAATCTCGGCTAGACACCAACACAAAGCTGGCGTGGATCAAAGCGCAGGCTGAGGTTGGCTTCACCGAAATTGAAGTGACTTCTTTTGTTCCAATATCTGTTTTGCCTCAATTTGCCGATGCCGCCACAGTCTTGGCGGGAGCAAAGAAAATTGACAATCTTTTGCCAACTGTATTGGTTCCCAACCTGCGCGGCGCGGTAATGGCAATGGATGCCGGCGCCAAAAAAATTACCTTTGTTCTGTCAGTGAGCGACTCGCATAACAGAGCGAATGTAAGACGAAGCACTGATGAGTCGCTTGCCATGTTGCGGGAGGTAGTCGCGGAACGTGACAATCGACAGGACATCACGCTTGTCACCGCGCTTGCCACCAGTTTTGGCTGCTCAATGGAGGGTGCGGTGAACGACGCTCGTGTCACCCAGATCGCGGAATTTCTGGCGAATGAAGGGATAGACGAAATTAATCTCGCTGATACTGTCGGTTATGGTGATCCGATACAAGTCAGGCGTATCTTCACGGATGTTAAGACCGCCGTTGGTGACTTGCCACTTGCTGCACATTTTCATGATACACGTGGACTAGGTCTGGCCAATGTGATGGCCGCACTGGACGCCGGTGTTCGTCGTTTTGACTCCGCTCTTGGAGGGCTTGGCGGATGCCCCTTTGCCCCCGGCGCATCAGGTAACATCGCCACCGAGGACACGTTGCATTTGTTCGACAGGTTGGGCGTTGATACTGGGATCAACCTTGGGGCTTTGCTTGAGGTACGTCGCCACCTTGCCGAATGGCTGCCTGGGGAAAAACTGGAAGGACGCTTGCTTGGCGCCGGTCCGGCCAACAGATAATCCCAGCCTAGTGCGCGGCAACCGGGGTAAGTGGCTCGCGTCTGCCATAGAACAATTCCCGCACAGCCGGGCTGTTGGTTACACCCGGCCTGTCACGATAGCAAAGCGTAGTAATATAGCGCGTCCGTGACCCTTCAACGCCGGTCACCCGATGCAAGAGATTTCGTCCGCCAAACAGCAATAATGCCCCCGGGGTTATTGGAATTGTTGTGGTATCCTTCGCTGTACCGGCAAGAACCTTGCCCAGACGGTCATAATTATCATCACCACTGTCACGAAGGCCCCGAACAAACTCAAACTGTCCGCCGGCATCCGGTGCCTGTAACATGACCGAGACGGTAAACATCGCCTCATCATAATGCCAGCCATGCCCGTCTCCCTCATTCATCACATTGATGGTCATCGCTCCGATAGGGTCGGCAAAACGGTGAAAATCCTCGTAACCTAAAACAGCACCAATGAAATCACGTAACGGATCCCAGCCATAAAGACTCCAAAGCGCACTGTTAGGTATCAGTTGATCACACCCAACAACATCAAGACGCGTGAGCTGACGCTGTCGGCGCGGATGATCGGCGGGCAGGCTGGTATCATCCTGCTCCAAATAGGCATTGTGCGTTTCATCACAATGGTAGGCATCGACCGACGCATTTTCGGCTTCGGCTGCCATCATGTTGACAGCCGCATCGGTCAGGAAGCCCGGCATCAGACACACACCGTCACGCGCATAGATGCGTCCCATCTCCTCAACGAGTGCCTGGCGGGCAGGACTTGCCCGATCTGCAATAGGGTAGGCCTCCAGATTGACCAGCTGGTCCATTGCCTTCACCGTCATTTTTGTCCTCCTATTTCAACCATTTGCAAAACTGCAGATAATGAAACGGTAGGTCAAAAAAATTTGCATGAAAAGCCGCTTCTTTAAATAAGCTGGCTCACCACCACCCACATCCCCAAATGATCACCGTCCTTGCACGACCCAATATCTCAGACATTCTGAGGCAATGGCTTTCCTGTATGTAGGCGGCGTTCTCTGATCCAGACATAAATGCCTGCGACAACAATCAAGGCTCCCCCAAAATAAGTCATAAAATCAATTGTTTCTCCAAGGATCATCACGCCAACCGCCGACGCAAAGAAAATTCTTGTGTAACGAAAGGGGCTGATAACCGACAATTCACCAATCCGGGTCGCCGTTGTCAGAAGGACAAGGCCAACCCCACCAAGGACAATCATCCCGAACAGATAGAGCCATGTCTGACTGTTTGGCCATAGCAACCCCTCTGTGCCGTATAGCATGCCAACCCCGGTAAGCGTAACAAGGAGGCTTGAATAGAAAGACAGCAGAATTGTTGAAATGGACTTCCGCGTAAGACGCGAACCAATGTCACGCATCGACATTCCCAGAACACCAAAAACCGCAATCAAACTATAAAGGTTGAAATCATCCATACCTGGACGAATGATCATCAACACACCAACAAAACCCACGGCAACGGCGCTGATACGGTGGACGCCGATCGACTCTTTGAGAAACAGAAAGGCAAAGAGTGTGAGCACCAACGGAAGGGTCTGCATGATCATGGACACTAGTGACAATGGCGCATAGGCGAGCGCAACGAAAATGCCGATCGTGGCCACAACCTCACCAAAATTATGCAGCACCACACTTGGCTCAAAGAACGCGCGATTCCAGACACGCTCACCCCGCTGGTAAAGTATGAGGTAGAAACCGATGGCGCACCCAATTCCAAACGCCATCATGACCTCACCCGTCGGCAGGGATTCGGTTGACAGCTTGAGAAAAAGGTCAGCAAAAGTGAAACTCGCCATGCTGGCCACCATCAAGAGGATACCGCGCAGATTTTCAGATTGTAGGGCCATCCCAGCTCCGAAGGAGAAACTTGAAACCCTACTCTACAGCAACCTGTGCTAGCCATCCAGACACGAAAAACGGCGATGCATGGGGAGAGGGCAACGCCGTTCACGGGGTAGTAAGTCGCGGTTTGGCTAAAAGCCAAACAGGGATGTGTTCTTGTTACTCAGCGGCCATCAAAACCTGTTTCTGAGGCGAGGTGAAGTGCATGACCGCCGCACCAACGCCGCTGCCAGCCTCGAAGGGGATGCCAGCATCACGCATCGCAAGCTCAGCTCCGCCAAGCGCCTGCAACACCATTGCCTCGTTCAGCCATCCAAGATGACCAATGCGAAACACCTTGCCAGCGACCTTGCTCAAGCCAGCGCCAAGGGACACGCCATAATTGTGGTAAGCGGCTTGGATGACATCATTTGCGTTAGTGCCGTCTGCAACGCGAATTGCCGTCACAGTGTCGGAATGAATATCCGCTGTTTCTGCACAGGTACGCAGTCCCCAGGCTGTAACAGCGCGGCGGACACCCTCGGCAAGGCGGTGGTGACGCGCAAAAACGTTGTCGAGACCCTCTTCGAGCAACATATCAACCGATGTACGCAGTCCACGCAGTAGCGTTGCGGCAGGCGTGTACGGGAAATAGCCATTATCGTTGGCCGTTGCCATGTGCGTGAAGTCGAAATAGCCACATCCGAGATAAGTGTCCCCGGGACGCAGCGATACGTTCTTAATCTGGTACAACACTTTTTCGCTGACACCGACAATCGCCAAGCCAGTAGGCAGCATGAAGCCCTTTTGTGAACCTGAAACGGCAACATCGACGCCCCACTGGTCCATATTGAATTCGATTGACCCTATTGAGCTGACTCCATCAACGAAAAGTAACGCTGGGTGATCCAAATCATTAAGCATGGCGCGAACTGCAGCCACATCACTGGTGACCCCAGTGGCTGTTTCGTTGTGGCATACAAGCACGGCCTTAATGCTGTGGCGGCTGTCGGCCTCCAGCGCCTGTCTGTACGAATCAAGCGGCGTTGCCCGTCCCCAGGTTTGGTCAAAACAGGTCACGTTCAGATCGAGTTGGCGGCACATCTGCACCCAGAGATCAGAAAATTGGCCGAAAGATGATGCCAAAACACCATCACCAGCGCTGAGCGTGTTGCGAAGCGCTGCTTCCCAGCCACCTGTGCCAGACCCCGGGAAGACAAGAACCCTGCCGGTCTCAGTGCGGAACACCTTTTTCAGATCAGCTAATAACGGCGTCACAAAATCTGGGAAATCAGGGGCACGATGGTCCTCCAGCGGGATTGCCATCGACTGCGCGATGCGGGACGGCATATTCGTTGGTCCGGGAACTGCAAGCGTTTTGTTACCAATCATCGGAATCTCCTTCTCGTTTCCTCATTTCCAGCATTAAGGCGTGCAGAAAAAAAATTCACCTGATTTAGTGTTGTTGTGTTTATTGTGTTACTAACAACTTTTATTTATGTTAATTTGTTAACATTGATGTAAATTGTGACCGGAGACAATCATGCAAAAGGCTTTTGTCGGCTCGAAGCTGCGACAACTTCGTCGCGACAGGGGGCAAACCCAGGCAGAGATGGCGGCTGTGCTCGGGATCAGCGCCGCCTATGTCAATATGCTAGAAAAGAACCAACGCAGCCTCTCGGTCAGCGTTCTCATGACGCTGTCTGACAATTACGGCGTTGATTGGAGGGACCTTGTTTCTGACAAAAGTTCGGCCGTTCTCGCAGATTTGCGTGCCGCCATTCAGGATCCGTTTTTTAGCGTCAGTCGCCCAGATTTAGATGAGTTAAGGGCCGCTGTAGATCAATCGCCACTTCTGGTTGAGGGGTTTTTGAAACTTTACAAAAGCCATCATACGACACTTGAAAAAATGATGCAGCTTGGCACGGAGCGAATGCCAGAGGAGCTTTTGCGCTCCTCGCCCGAAACAACCATCCATGATTTTTTCCGTGACAATTCAAATCATTTTGACCTGCTGGAACAAGCCGCAGAATCACTGGCGCGCGAAGAACCCCATGAGCCAGATGACGTGCAATTTGTCTTGAAACGACGGCTGCAGCAACGTCACGGGTTCTCCGTTATGACCAGCCCTGTCGAAAAGATGGGAGATTCGCTCAGGATTTTTGATGAGGAGCAGAAGATCATCCGCCTGTCAGAAGCACTGGATCATCAGAACAGAACCTTTCAACTGGCTCATATTCTGTGTTTCACCGAATTTGGTGACATTCTGAATACATTGACGACCGATGCCAATCTGTATTCGCCAGCGAATGTAAAACGTTGTCATGTGGAACTTGCCAACTATTTCGCCGCCGCTTTTTTAATGCCATATGAGACCTTCATCACCCGGGCAGAGGAAACACGGTACGATTTGGACCGAATCGCTTCCGCCTTCTCAGTGTCATGCGAGCAGGCCTCACAGCGATTGACCACCCTGCAGCGCGATGGACGGCGTGGTGTTCCCTTCTTTTTTCTTCGTGTGGACAAAGCGGGCAATGTCACCAAGCGGTTCAACGCGACCTCGTTCAGCATCGCCGAGCATGGGGGCGCCTGCCCGGTATGGAACCTCCATACATCGTTCCGCACGCCTGGTGTGATCTTGCCGCAAATTGTCGAATTACCCGATGGTGAGCGGTTTCTGACTTTAAGCCGAACCACGGAACGTCCAGTCTATTCAATGGAAACGCAGGACCGCAGACTTGCCATTTCACTTGGCTGTGAGATCAAGCATGCTCGCAAGATCATCTATTCTAGCGCGATAGACTGGTCCGAAGATGAAAATGTCAGCAAGATCGGCATTAATTGTCATCTATGCCCCCGGCGAAACTGCGCGCAACGGGCGCACGATCCGATCATCACTGAGCTTTCGACAAATACGAACCGACGCGGAGAGACACGTTACGAGAGTTAGAAATCGGTTGGCGCGCCGCCTTCAGCCTTGCGCCGTTCGACAAAATCGGCGAGTGCCTCACGTCTGCTTTCTTCGAGAGGCGGAGCTTCAAATTCCTCAATAATCTGCTTGAAGAGTTTGTTTGCCCGCTCTGGCGTTCGCACACCACCTGACGCGTTCCACGCTTCAAAATTCCGCCAATCGCTGACGAATGGCTCATAAAAGGCAGTCTGATAACGATCCTGGGTGTGCTGGATACCGAAGAAATGGCCTGATGGCCCAACCTCGTTGATGGCATCAACGGCGATGGCGTCAGGTGAAGCATCCCATACGCTGGGTTCCATGTAACGCTGGATCATCTGCAGCATCTCACAATCCATAATCAACTTCTCGGGGCATGCAATCAGGCCGCCCTCCAACCAGCCGGCAGCATGATAAACCATGTTGGTGCCAGACTGCACCGCCGACCACAGCGAGTTTGATGTCTCCCAAATGGACTGTCCGTCCGGCACATTGGCAGCGCAGACGCCCGATGCACGCATTGGCAAGCCATAAAAACGCGCCATTTGACCAGTGATCTGTGTGGCGCGCATATATTCAGGCGTGCCAAAGGCCGGTGCACCTGATTTCATGTCCACGTTTGATGTGAAGGTTCCGATAACACAGCAACAGCCCGGCTGCACATATTGAAACAAGGCGATCGCCGCCAGAGCTTCGGCGATGGAAAGCGTCACAGCACCAGTCATGGTTACAGGTGCCATTGCTCCGGCAAGGGTGAACGGCGTTACGATCACTGCCTGTCCGCGCCGGATCAGGCGCAGACACCCATCAATCATCGGTTGGTCATGTTTGAGCGGGGACGTTGAATTGATATTGGTAAACATGTGGGGCTTTGCGGAAAATTCCTCCTCGTCCAATCCACCTGCAATTTTCACCATCTCCATCACATCTTCGACTCGCTCCTTGCCCAGAGAATAGGCGTGCGCAACCTTGTCGGTCAGCAACAGTTTGTCATATAGAACATCCAGATGCCGCACAGAGGCATGAATATCCACCGGCTCCACCGGATAGCCGCCAACAAAATGGATGCAGTTGAAATATTGGGACAGTTTGATGAGATTTGCGCATTGTTCGCGGGTTCCGGGCATTTTCTGCCCGAGATCAACATCATAGTAGTTCGGTGGCGATGAAACATTGCCAAAGAGAATATGTTTGCCACCTATGACAAGTTCGCGATCAGGGTTGCGCGGGGTAATTGTAAACTCGTCCGGTGCCTTTGGGATCATTTCCATCACCCATTCACGGTCCATTTTTACATTGGTGCCATCAACCCGGCATCCAGCCTCGCGGAAGAGTGCCTGCGCCTCCTCATTGAGAAACTCGATCCCCGTTTCTTCCAGGATTCGCATTGCGCCGTCATGGATCGCCGCGACGCCCTGTTCGTCCAGAGGTTCGGTCGGTTGATCATAATTGACTGGCAGACGCCATGGCATCTGCTGGAACAAGTCTTCACCTCGGCGCGCCGCGTTTGCCGCGCGGCCACCCGAACGCACCCTGCGTCCCCCGCGGCCACCGGCAACGTCGGGTAATTTGTCGTCCATGGATAGTCCCCCATCTTGGCGATGCACCATGTCTTAAACACTGCAACCACATCACCGACAAATCTTGATTACGCTTTTCGCCGCTTGTCAAACATTTCTGATTAAAGTTACCAGAATTAAATAGTTTGGGGTCATGTCAATCTGAGCGACAAACAGGACATGCCCCCATCAATTTTTGCGCATTCGCTGTTGTTGACGGGTCTGATATTAAAGCCAGCAGACTCAAGGCGTGCTTTGGTCGCTGGAAACCCAGCCGGCATGATCACCAGGTCATTGAAGCGGATGGCATTGGCTGCTGCCTCTTCGCCCTCGCAGGTCAGAATGACCTCATAAGCGGAGAAACAGCCAGACGAAGCAAGCCTTGGTGTCGAGAGGACAACACCATCATCCAGAAGAGAACAATCGGTCTTGAAATGCAGTACACCCGGCGGCGTATTGACTGTGCGAACGTAATAGCCCCACTCACCCACAATCTGCGTCAAAGCGGCAATGCCGTCAGCATTGGTCCGCTCGGAAGTGCCTACGAGAATTTCAGTGCCAGTAATCAAAATGTCGCCACCTTCAATATTGGCAGGGCGAGAGATTTGATGCGTCTCATCAAACAGATGCGCAATATCAGCACGCATCGATGCCACCTCACCAGCCCGAGATGGGGCACCGGGCGACATGAAGATAACCCCTTCAGGAAGGCACAAAGCCGTGTCCTCGACAAAATGCGCATCGGGGAAAGCCGGCAATGCCGGTAGGGTAATCACATCGGCGCCAGTGCTGGCCAGCACAGAGCGGTAATCGACATGATCAGCCAACATTTGATCAATGGATGGCATGCCCTGATCGACCGCCCGCAAGCCATCAACCGCATTTTGGCAGGGTAAACGCGTAATCGCCGTTGCAAACCTTGTAACGCCGGCTGTCATATTGCCAAATCTCCCTGTTCAAAAGTAGCTTTCGCTGCGACTATCCAAGCGCGCCTTCCGCGTGTTTGCATCAGATTTTTTTATCTGTCATTGTCATTGATACCCTAGGATGCAAATGGTCGAACTGGATCGAGTCATTGCAATGACCCCACCACATTCTTTCACCCTTGATGTTCCAGAAAAGACGATTGCCAAAATCAAAAAACGGGTCGCCGCTTTTCCCTGGCATGAAATGCCGGATGACGGAGGCTGGGAGTACGGGGTCAATCTCAATTACATGCGTGAATTCTGCACCTATTGGGTTGAGAATTTTGACTGGTTTAAACAACAGGATGCGGTCAATCGCTTCAATCATTATAGCACAGCTATTGATGAAATCGATTTACATTTCATTCATGAAAAAGGCAGTGGTGAAAATGCCAACCCCTTGATCATCAGCCATGGCTGGCCCGGATCGGTGGTTGAATTCATCGATTTCATCGATTTGTTGGCACATCCTGAACGCCATGGCGGTAATATTGAGGATGCCTTTGATGTGGTTGCACCATCATTACCCGGCTTTGGCTTTTCCGGCCGCCCTCCCCGTCCGTGGGGACCGCGACGCATGGCACAAACCCTCAACAGTTTGATGACCAAGACTTTGGGATACAACAGCTACATTGCTCAGGGCGGCGACTGGGGCGGTGCGATCTCCAGCTTTCTTGGCTTTGATCACGCACCAGCCTGCCGAGCCATCCATATCAATATCTTGACAATGCGCCATCCCGGCGGCCCGCAAACACCCGCAGAGGTGATGTGGGAAAGACAATTCAAAGAGGATCAGATCGTGGAAGATGGCTACCGGACACAACAAGCAACCAAACCACAGACGCTGAGCTATGCGATGATGGACAGTCCTGTCGGTGTCGCCGCCTGGATTCTTGAGAAGATGAATTCATGGTCGGATACAGTCGGCGATGACGTAGAGAGCGTTTACACTAAAGACCAGCTACTGACCAATATCATGGTCTATATAGTCACCCGCACCTTCAACACGGCTTCTTGGATATACTATGGACGGCGCGAAGAGGGTGGGAGAATCCTCTCGCCGGAAGGACATCGCGTTGAGGTGCCAACTGCCTGCGCGCTGTTTCCCAAAGAATTATTGAGCTGGCCGCCGCGTAGCTACGCCGAACGCCTCTACAACATCCGACAATGGACAGAAATGCCACGTGGCGGACATTTTGCGGCGATGGAACAACCAGAGTTGTTGGTCGATGATATCCGAAAATTTGCCCGCAACCTCTAATTTTACAGGATGAGATTCTATTGTCCAAAGGCCTGTTCCAGTGCTTCCTGTGCCTCCAGCCAGGCTTCCTCAACAGCTACCAACTGGTCACTGATGGTGGTCATCTCCTGTCCAATATCAGCGATTTCCCCCGCAGTTTTGCTGTCATAGAAGCCAGGCTGCGCCATCAGGGACTGAAGCCGCTCCTTGCGCACCTGTAAATCCATCATCTCCCGCTCGCACTTGCTTACCGCCATTCGCAGCTGTTTTGTGCCCTGGCGGCGCTCCTTCATCGACGAGCCATGGGACCCGGATGACTTCGCCGCGGTTGAAACTCCATCGGCCGCATTGCTTGTCTTGACCTTTCCGCCGCCACGTTGCGAGAGCAACAGGCGCTTGTAGTCGTCCATATCACCATCGAAAGGGCTGACTTGGCCATTACGCACAATCCAAAGCGTATCAGCGACTGTTTCAACCAGATGTGGGTCATGACTGACAAGAATGACAGCACCCTGATAGTCATTGAGCGCATGAACCAGCGCTTCCCGGCTCTCAATATCCAGATGATTGGTGGGCTCATCCAGTATCAAAATATGCGGTGCATCAATCGCCGCCATGGCCATTAAAAGGCGCGCCTTCTGACCACCAGAAAGCCGCTCAACGGGGTTTTCAACGATATCCGCGCCAATGCCTGCCGCCCCAAGCCGCGCCCTAATTTTTGTCGGCACTTCCTTGGGGCGCAAGCGCATCATGTGCCACAGCGGCGTCTCGCCAGGAACCAGCTCTTCAAGTTGATGTTGTGCAAAAAAACCAACACGCAGCTTGCCAGATTTGACAATGCTGCCGTCAATCAGGGGCAGCCTGTCCGCGAACAATTTTGACAATGTTGACTTGCCCTCGCCATTCGCGCCAAGAAGCGCGATTCTGTCATCCTGGTCGAGACGAAGATCAAGGCCGCGCAAAACCGGTTTGCCATCATAGCCTACACTGCCCTTCTCAAGCGTCATCAGCGGAGGCGGCAATGGATCTGGAGTGGGAAAGGCAAAAGACGCCACTGCATTTTCCGAGAGCGCGGCAATCGGTTGCATTTTCTCCAGCTGTTTGAGGCGGGATTGTGCCTGTCGCGCCTTCGAAGCCTTATACCGGAACCTGTCAACGAAACTCTGAATATGCGCACGCTGGGCATCCTGCTTGCGTTTCATTGATTGTTGCTGTTCCAGCTTCAACCGGCGCTCGGCGTCAAACTGATCATATGTTCCCGTGTAGTAATGCAATTTCAGATCGGTTAGATGCAAAATGGAGGTGACGGATTTATTGAGCAATTCGCGGTCATGTGAAATGACAAGCGCGGTGCGCGCATATTTTGCGAGAAAATTCTCCAGCCAGACCGTACCCTCTAGATCAAGATAGTTGGTCGGCTCATCCAGCAACAACAAATCTGGCCCTGAGAACAGCACTGCAGCAAGGGCCACCCGCATCCTCCATCCACCAGAAAATTCATGGCACGGGCGTGCCTGTGCCGCCTGATTAAAGCCAAGGCCCGAGAGAATTGTGGCCGCCCGCGCCTCAGCTGAATAGGCATCAATATCAACAAGACGAAGCTGAATGTCGGCAATGCGCATTGGATCAGTCGCACTTTCCGCCTCACGCATCAATGCCTGCCGTTCGCTATCCGCTGCGAGCACTGTCTCAAGAAGTGAGATATCGCTTGCTGGCGCTTCCTGGTCGACGCCCCCGATGCGAAATCGTGCCGGAATTTCAATTGACCCAGAATCCAATGCCCATTCCCCGCGTATCAGCCTGAAGAGCGAGGTCTTACCCGTTCCATTGCGACCCACGATGCCGGCTTTGTGGCCTGTCGGGATGGTCGCCGACGCATTCTCGAACAGCGGCTTTCCATCGATCGCAAAGAAAATGTTCTGTAGCTTTAACATGGCCGAAGAAGTGACGCGGTTTGTCATCTTTGTCAATCATGGCTGTACTGTCGCGGTCAATATCCGAATGGAAAACAGCCAGCCTTGACTTACAAACCCTGTTGGGTGCAATCAGACACCACGCATGAAGGAGATTGATACATGGATTGGCGCACGAAACTTCTGGACCCCACACCCCGATCGCGACGCGACTACAGATCGTTGGCAACGCCTGTTTACCGGGGTTCAACGGTGGTTTTTGACAATCAGGAGTCAGTCCAGGATGGGTGGCAACAGGAAAAGCATGGCTACTCCTACGGCCTATATGGGACGCCAACATCACTCGAACTTGCCGCACGGATCACTCATCTAGAAGGCGCGCACAACAGTTTCATCGTGCCCGGTGGGCAGGCAGCGATCGCTCTCGTCTACATGGCCTATTGCCGCGCCGGCAGTCATGCTTTGGTGCCGTTCTCCGCCTACGGCCCCAACAAGGAGATGGCAGAGGGCATTCTGCGCAATTTTGGCATCGAGGTTGAGGCCTATGACCCCCTTATCGGCGGCGGCATTTCGTCCTTGATCCGGGACAACACAAGCCTGATCTGGTGCGAGAGTCCAGGCTCGGTGACGATGGAAGTTCAGGATGTGCCGGCGATAGTGCTAGCAGCGCAAGAAAGAGGTGTTGCCGTTGCACTTGATAACACCTACGCCGCTGGAGTGATGTTCGATGCTTTTTACCACGGAGTTGATGTCAGCATCCAGGCGCTGACCAAATATATTGGGGGGCATAGCGATTTGCTTCTTGGCTCGGTTTCGGTCCGCGATGAGAGTGCCTTTGAGATGTTTGGGCCAGTTTATCGGCAATTGGGCCTGGCTGTCTCACCGGATGAGTGCAGTCTCGCGTTGCGTGGATTGCAGACCCTGCCAGTGCGACTTGGGCAACTTGAAACATCAACGCTGGAGGTTGCCTATTGGTTGGCAGAAAACCCACATATCGCCACTGTCTATCATCCAGCTCTGCCATCCTGCCCTGGGCATGCGCATTGGAAGCGCGATTTTACCGGCTCGGCCAGCGTCTTTTCGTTTCTGCTCAAGGATCATTGTTCAACCCAACAGGCACAGGATTTCCTCAATAGATTACAAATTTTCAAGATTGGTCTAAGCTGGGGAGGTGTGAACAGTTTGGCCGTGGTTTATCCAGATCTCGACCGGCCCGGGCAGGATTTTGGTGGGCGCCTTGTGCGCCTCAATATTGGCCTTGAAGCACCCTCGGACTTGATCGCCGATCTCGAGGCCGCTCTCGCCGGTATACCATCAGCTGGATAGCCGCACTCATCCATCGGCATTGGCAAGCCGCACAATCAGGATCAACTTTCAGATTTACTTGTCCTCGGCATCCTTGAACGCCTTTACAAGACTTGCAATTGTCTTGGTCCCGCCTGGATCATAGCGGCAATCCATGGCAGCTGAACAGAAATCGCCAGCCATATTATAAACGCCAAGGATTGTCTTGTTGGCACCCTTGTAAACGCATATCTGTTTGCCTTTATAGACGGTCTTGTTGGCAAGACGGCAGGTCGTCATTTTTGGTGCGTTGGAGAAACCCCGCCAAATTCTTTGCATTTTCTCAAAGCCCAATCCAAGGCCGCTTTTCTGGTCAGCGGCCATCGCGGGCGCATGAGCCACAGCCAATATCCACGTCAAAAACAGCAGCTTCACGAGCTTTGACGCACTCATTGGCAAGCTAGGCACTTCATTCTGACCCCTCCAACGAACCGATTAACAGACCGAGAGTTATAATCTTGCAGTGGTAGTAGCCTTAGGCACTTCATGGTATAGATTTTTTTTCCGACAGTCATCCCCCTAACTGGGGTAAAGGCATTTATGAATAGCTGATCCGGGCAAGAGGAGACGCGTAGACGGCGTCTTCTCTCCCTTGCTTGTTGTGCCTAGTCAGAAAGAGCCTGCGTCGAATATTCAGATACTGGCAGTTTGCCAACGCTGCCCCTCTCTTGGACGTAATCGACAAACGACTGAGCGTAGTCGAGATATGTATCAGTATAGCGCCCTTCGTTCTTTACTGTTTTAAAACTGAGATAGCCATCACGGCCTGCAGCAATGTAGTTGTTTGTAACCAGACGATAGGTCCTGTCCATTTGAAGCGGACTCCACGACTCATCGTCACGGCCTTTGTTTTTTTTTTCTTGTGCATGCTTACTAGCTTAAAGCCCTTATGCCACGGGTCG
>ERZ802819.921-NODE-921-length-18933-cov-32.1092_pt1 | contig 18933 bp, 20 predicted proteins | sample MGYA00345647_ERZ802819 | MGnify/ENA primary metagenome ERZ802819 (study PRJEB30503, sample SAMEA104212355) | marine metagenome | biome: Westerlies Biome; feature: [SRF] surface water layer (ENVO:00010504) within the epipelagic zone...; material: water...
TGGACTTACTGGACTTGGACAGCTAAATTAAGAGATGCTGGTTTAGAAGGAAGAGCTCAGGTTGCTAAAGATAAAGCTGCTGGTGATTTAACAATTATCGATTGGCCTGTAAGTGAAAGGGCTAAGTTCAGAAAAATTGCAGTCGATGCATGGAATTCTGCAGCTTCAAAAAGTCCACTTGCAAAAGAGGCTCTAGATTCAAATTTATCTTATATGAAAAAGATAGGCTTACTCTAAAAACAAAAGTTTAAAAAAAGCTTGCTGATTATTAATCAGCAAGCTTTTTTGTTTCTTGAAGAATATATTCAGCAATTTTTAGTAATTTAAAGTCTTCATTCCAAGATGTTATAATCTGTACTCCGATTGGAAGACTATCCTTACCCTTTAAAAGTGGTAAACTAATGGCTGGCACCCCCATCATTGTCCAATATCCATTAAAAATTGCATTACCAGTATTCATAAGATCTCTAGGGGCTTGGCCTGGTGCTGCTGGAGTGATAATTGAATCAAATTTGTTGAATAACTTGCTCAGTGTCTGCTGCATCTTTTTAGCGTTTTCAATGCTTTCTATGTATTGTTTTGCAGAGACTGGAATACCTGCTTCAATTCTAGATATGGTGAATGGGTGAAGCTTTTCTTTTTCAGTTTTGTAATATTGAGATAATGATTTTGCAATAGAACCATTCATAATAATTTCATGAGAACTAGCTGCCTCATTAAAATCATCACCAAGATTTAATTCTTCAACCTCAAAGGATGAGTTTTTAATAAATTTTACTATTTGTTCTTGCATATCATCTTCACCAAAACCCCATACAGGACCTTTAACAAAAGCAAATTTAGGTGTCTTAGTTAACATATAGTCTTGGTTATAATTATAATTTTGGACCATATCTAAATCCTTTTCATCATAAGATAAAATGACCGAAGCCACTAGATTAATATCACCAGTTGAATTTGCATAAATTCCTGGATGGTCTAATCTTTGAGATATTGGAGACATGCCGTATCTTGAAATAGTTCCAAACGTAGGTTTTAAACCTAAAATTCCAGTAAATGATGCTGGTCTTAGCACTGAACCACCTGTCTGTGAGCCAATTGCTAACGGTATCATATTGTCAGAAACTGCTGCAGCTGAACCTGAGGAAGATCCTCCGGGGGTGCACTCTAAATCTTTTGGATTTTTTGTCTTGCCAGGTCCAGATAGTGCAAACTCAGTTGTTACGCATTTACCCATAATTACAGCCCCAGCGTCCCTTAATAATTTAACTAAATGTGCATCATCCGATGGTCTTCTATTTTTACATATTGAAGATCCATTTTCAGTAGGCATGTCTTTAGTATCAATAATGTCTTTAATACCGATTGGAAGACCATTAAGTTTTCCAGGATTTTTATCTTTCCATCTTTTATCAGCAAGTTTAGCTTGTTGAATTGCTAGTTCATAGTCTATAAAACTCCAAGCACCTACTAGGGGCTCTCGAATTTTTATATGGTTCAAAAAAGCTTGAACATATTTCTCTGAAGAAAGCTCTCCTCTTTTCATCATATCCAAAGCCTCGAGAGCATTTAATTTTATTAAATCCATTTTTAATCCTCAATTTATTTTGTAATTACAGCTTCAGCTTCAATTTCAACTTTCATACGTGGATCTACTAAAGCTGATATTTCAAGTAGAGTAGATGCAGGTTTATGATCACCAAAATATTCAATTCGTTTTGGATTTATTATCGCTCTGTCAGCAATATTAGTTAAAAAAACTCTTACCTTTACTACGTCTTTCGATGATCCTCCAGCAGCTTCTATGCAAGTGTTTAAGTCTCTCATAGCTATATCAAACTGATCTTTAGTACTTTCTGGAATTGTTCCGTCAAAATTCATGCCGACTAATCCTGAAACCCAGATGATACCATTAGCTTCAACAGCATGGCAATAATGACTTACAGGTTGAAGAATATCTGGTATTAGGATTCTTTTGATCATAATGTCCCTCATAAATATTAATTAAAAAATTATTGTTATATGATTATTCTAATTAAGTTTTTTTTAAAATATAGTTTAAAAAAAGAGTTTCATTTAATTTGCAACAATTATGAAAAGGCATATCATAAAAGAATAATTTTTTTAAATAGGGGATAGAATGCCAACAATAGCTTACCTTGACACTTTACCAGCACAAAATGGTCTAGATATGTTACATTCTCAGACCAAGGTAAATATTCTGAAGATCAACAGCTTTGACAGTGAAGAAAAATGTTTGTCAATTTTAAAAAAAGCTGATGCTTATCAGGTGGGAGCAGCTAGAGATGAAGTGCCAAAATATTTGCAAGTTGATAAAGAGTTTTTAAAAAAATTGCCTAATTTAATTGTTATTTCATCTTCTGGCGCAGGCTACGATACTATAGACGTTGAAGCATGTTCGGATGCAGGCGTTTTAGTAGTTAATCAAACTGGTGGAAATGCTGAAGGAGTTGCTGAGCATGCTGTTGGGATGATCTTAAGTTTGTTTAAGAGAATTGGTGAATGTGACCATGCTCTAAGAAGAGGTTGGAATGAACCCAGGGTCAGTCTTATGGGTAAAGATCTTTTAAATAAAACGGTTGGAATAATAGGCCTTGGCAATACTGGAGGTAGGGTTGCAGAGATATGTAAAATTGCATTTAATTGTAATATTCTAGCTTATGATCCTTATTTGTCTGACGACAATTTTCATAAAAAAAATGCAAGTAAAACTGAACTTGATACTTTATTAGCTGAAAGTGATGTGGTTTCTGTGCACATACCTTTAAATAAAGAGACAAAAAATATGATTAACAAAGTTTCATTCAAAAAAATGAAAAAAGGTAGTTACTTCGTTACTACTTCAAGGGGGTCAATTCATAACGAGGATGATTTGTATGATATTCTCAAGGAAGGACATCTAGCAGGTGCAGGATTAGATGTATGGGAATTTGAACCTCCTCCATCAACACATAAGCTCCTTGAACTTGAAAATGTAATAGCCAGCCCTCACACAGCCGGTATTACTAAAGATAGTCGTAATAAAATGTCTGAATATGTTGCAACACAGCTTTTAGATTTATTTGATGGTAAGGATCCATCAAGGCCAGTTAACCCCGAAGTATTAGACACTTACAGAAAAAAATTTAAAAAAATATAGTCCAAACAATTACTTTATTTAAGAGGAAAATTATGAAAAATATTCTTATCACTGGTGCAAGTCAAGGTATTGGAAAAGCAACAGCTGTTGAAGCAGCAAAAAATAAAATGTTTGTTGGGATAAATTATAACAAAAACTTGGAAGCAGCACAATCTTGCATAGATGAAGTAAAGTCAGCTGGTGGTGATGGGATGATATTACAATGTGATGTAGCTGACAGCAATGCTGTAAAAGTAATGTTTAAAAAATTCCTTGAAAAAGCTAAGACAATTGATGGTGTGTTCAATAATGCAGGAATAACAGGGCCTATTTCACAAATTCAGGATCTAGATCCTGCAGAATTAAAGACACTTATTGATACTAATGTTTCAGGTGCTTTTTATGTTGCTCAAGAATCTGCGAGAGCAATGATAAATCAAAATTATGGAGCAATCGTAAATATGTCTTCAATTGCAGCGGATATTGGTGGAGGTGGAGAATTTATTCACTATGCAATGTCAAAAGGAGCTATTCACTCACTTACTTATGGAATGGCAAAAGAACTAGGAAAGTATGGTATAAGAGTAAATGCGGTAGCACCGGGCTTAATTGATACTGAAATTCATGCAAAAGCTGGTGATGCTTCACGTGTTGATAGATTAATGCCTTCAGTTCCTCTAGGAAGGGTAGGGGGAGCAGAAGAGGTTGCTCAAACTGTTATGTGGTTATTGAGTGAAAAATCTAGTTATATTTCAGGCTCAATAGTTCCTGTGTCTGGAGGAAGATAAATTTAAATATTAATATTAGTATTAGTATTCAATTCTTCTTTCTTTTTCTTTGCTTGTCTTATTCCAATATAAGTTGAAGCACCTAAAATTAATGCAGCTCCTAACCAGAGACCTGCGTGTGGTAACTCATCAAAAAATATAAAGCCAAAAGTTACAGCCCAGATTAATCTTAAATAGTCCAATGGAAGTAATGCAGAAATCTCAGCTATTTTCAATGCTTCATTAAGAAACCAATGAACCAAAGTGCCTGCAACAGCGACCATCAAAAACAAAAATAACTGATATAAAGTTGGCCATTCCCATACTTGAATAGCTAGTAAAAATGTAGCTGGTATTAGCCCAGCTGCTTGCCAGAAAGTTATACTTAAAGTGGTATCTGTTTTTGTCAAAATTTTTGCCATTAACATTGAAGACGACCACATCAAAGATGCAAATAGTATTAATAATGGCCCAAAACCAAGTTCAATATCTGGTCTTAAAACTATTAATGCACCAAAAAATCCGACAAACATTGCCATCCACCTTCTAATACCAACAATTTCTTTTAAAAACAGTATAGCTAAAATTGTTGCAAAAATAGGAACGGTAAACATTAAAGCTGTAGCTTTGGATAACTCTGTTATACTTAATCCATAAAACATGCATAACATTGCTATACTTCCTACTATAGCTCTATAAGTTTGAAGTTTGGCATTATTTGTTTTTAATGAAACTAATCCTTTTTTAGCAACAAATGGGAAAAAGATAACTAGTACAAAGATAGTTCTAAAGAAAGCGACTTCAAAAGGATGATGATCTTCTGTTGCAAAACGAATAAGACAATGCATCGTTGTTGCAAAAAAACCAGAAAATATCATAAAAAAAACTGCTAAAACTCCTGGGGTGAAGATAGTTGAGGATTTATCTTTGTTTTTCATAAATTTTTCTTAATGCATCAGATGATGCTGATTTCTGAAATATGTTTTAATTTTGTAATTACAAAAAATATAAAATAACTAATAATAACTTTAAATAATTAACATATTAATTGTTAGGAGGCAAAATGTTAGAAGTTAAAGCTCTTCTATTTGATGTTTTTGGAACTGTTGTAGATTGGAGAACAGGGATTGCAAAAGAAATTCAAATCATAGCAAAAAAATATAATATTTTTTTGAACGCAGAGGATTTTGCTGATGCTTGGCGAGCTGAATATCAGCCAGCTATGGAAGAAATTAGAAATGGAGGAAGAGATTTTACTATATTAGATATTCTTCACTTAGAAAATTTAAAAAAAATTGCTCCAAGATTTGATTTAAATAATCTCACAAATGAAGATTTGAATTTTCTTGTAACTGCTTGGCACAGGCTCCCAGGTTGGTCAGACACTAGTCAGGGTTTAAATAAACTTAAGAAAAAATTTATATTAGCAACTCAATCAAATGGAAATATTGCTCTAATGGTAAACATGGCTAAATATTCTAATCTAAATTGGGATGTTATATTAGGCGCTGAAGTTGTTGGTCATTATAAACCTGAACCAAAGGCATATCTTAAGGCTTGTGAAGCCTTAAACTTAAACCCATCAGAATGTTTGATGGTAGCTGCTCATGACGATGATTTAAAGGCCGCCAGCCTTCAAGGAATGAAAACAGCATATGTTCACAGACCTTTTGAGTACGGCAAAGATAAGTTATTTGATATTGCTAAAGTAAATGATTATAAAGGTGATAGAAATTGGGATGTTATCTCAAAAGATTTCAATGATTTGGCATATCAATTAGGCTGTTAAATAAAGTTGTTACAAATAGATAGAAAGTTCATTTTTAAATATGTCCTCAATAAAACCAATAATAGGAATATCTACTAATGAAATAACTAACTTTGGCGGAAGACAGATATCACACTCAACTGGATTAAGGTATGTAAATGCTGTTGCAAAATTTACAGATGGCATCCCGATTTTAATTCCCTCTCACATAAAGAATGACGATTTAGACCAACTTCTAACAAAATTAGATGGTATTGTTTTGACTGGTGGAAGAGCAAATATAGAGCCGCATCATTTTGGAGGAGATCCTTTTCCTCCAGACGAACCAATAGATGTTGGAAGAGATGAAATTGTTTTAAAATTAATACCTAAATGTGTTAATTTAGGTGTTCCAATATTTGGTATTTGTAGGGGCATACAAGAAATAAATGTTGCCTATGGGGGAACTCTTCATTACCGAGTGCACTTATTACCAGATAAAAATGATCATCGTATGCCAAGAGGAGATGATGTAACTGTAAAAGAAATATTTACTCTTAGACACAGAATTGATTTTACTAAGAATAGTTATTTTTCAACACTAATAAATAAAGATAATTGTCTGGTTAATTCTCTTCATGGTCAGGCTATAGATAGCTTGGCTCAAAATTTGAAAATTGAGGCTTATTCTGATGATGGTGTTATTGAGGCTATAAGTATTCCAGAACATCCGTCATTTGCTGTAGGCGTTCAATGGCATGCAGAATATGAACCCGAAAAAAATGAACTTAATAAAAGTTTATTTAAGGAGTTTGGAAAAGCATGTTTAAACTATATAAGTAAAAAATAACACTCCTTTATAATAATATTTCTGGCCCCACTGGAATAATTCTGTAGGGGTTTATGTGCTCATGAGAATAATAATAATGTCTTTTAATATGTTCAAAATTAGTTGTTGAATTTATTGCGTTTTCTTTGAATAAATTATTTAGATATCTACTTATATTCTTATAATCACTTATTTTTTTCAAATTACATTTAAAATGTAGATAATAAACACAGTCAAACCTGATTAATGTAGGTACTAATCTAATATCTGCCTCTGTTAGCACATTCCCAACCAAATAATCTTGTTTATCTAATAATTTTTCAATCATATCCAATGAAGAAAATAATTTGTTAACCGCATCTTCGTATGAAGCTTGTGTTGTTGAAAAGCCAGATTTATAAACTCCATTATTTACATTTTCATATATAATTTTATTAATATCATCGATTTCACTTTTTAGATGATGAGGGTAATAGTCATTATAATTCTTAGTAAGATTGTTAAATGCGCTATTCATAATTCTTATAATTTCAGATGATTCATTATTTACAATTGAACAGCTTTTTTTATCCCATAATATTGGGACAGTTGCTTTAGTCGATATTTTGTTATCTGAAAGTTGATAAATTTCATGTGCATACTTTTTATCATAAAGAGTATCACCCGTCGCATTTGGAAAGTCTCTTGCAAAAGACCACCCCATCTCAAGCATATCCGGATGAGAAAAATCCACGCTAATATAATCTTCTAAATTTTTTAACTTTCGAAAAATAAGAGTGCGATGTGCCCAAGGGCAAGCGTAGCTAACATATAGATGATACCTATTAGATTCTGCTACATAAGTATTATGATCTTCACTTATATTATTTCTAAAAACACTATTTAACCTCTTAAAGCCACCATCTTTAGAATTATTAGAAACTGATCCTTGAATCCATTCACCATTAATAAGTTGGCCCATTTATTTATCCTACAGAGAATTGCTTCTAAAATGATGATATCATGATTATAAAAATTAAATTAAAAATAATTTAATTTGTTTGTTTAGTTAAACTATAAACATATTGAGTTTTACAATTTAAATTAAAGGAATTTCAGATGAAAAATGTTGGTGTAATAGGTGGAGGTCTAATAGGAGCTAGTTGGGCGGCTATATTTTCCAAGAGTGGGTTTAATGTATTTGTTTACGATCCTTTCCCGGATGTTTTTGAAACATATAAATCAAGAGTTACATCTTTTTTGGAAGAATTAAAAAGCATTGATGAAACTATAAACATTGAAGAAAGCCTAAACAGAATAAGCGCAAACGTAACTATAGAAGATTTATGTAGTAATGTGGAATATATTCAAGAAAGCGCCCCAGAGATATTATCTGTTAAACAAGAGTTATTTGCAAAATTAGATAATTTGGCTCCGGATGAAGTTGTTATTGGTTCATCCTCATCAGCCATGCCAATTTCAAGTATTACTCAAAATTTGAAGGGACAACATAGGTGTATAATTGCACATCCAGCTAACCCACCGCATTTAATACCTTGTGTTGAAATTTGTCCTGGAGAAAATACTTCAAATAAAACTATAGAAAAGACAAAAGAAATTTTTACTGCCTCTGGTGCGTCTATCGTGAATGTTAAAAAGGAGATAGATGGATTTATTTTAAATCGACTTCAAGGAGCTTTGCTTAATGAAGCAATGAGACTTTATTCTGACGGATATGCTAGTTCTGATGAGATAGATGCTACGATTAGAGATGGTTTAGGTTTAAGATGGGCATTTATGGGACCTTTTGAAACTATTGACCTAAATGCCCCTGGGGGTATTAAAGACTACATTTCAAGATATGGGCCTATGTATATTGAAATGGCTAAAAATCAAACAAAAATTCCAGATTGGTCTGAAGAAGCAGGTAAAAAACTTGAGATAGAAAGAAGAAAAATACTTGGTTATAACGAATTAGAAAATCGGGCTAAAAAAAGAAATCAACTGCTCAAATCATTAAGAAAAGTAAAAATAGATAACGGTGAAGCATAATTATTAGAAGGTATTAAGAGTTTTGTTACCATTAGAAAATTTTAAAGTTTTGGACTTATCTAGGTTAGCTGCGGGTAATATGGTTAGTCACATGTTTGCAGATTTTGGAGCTGACGTTATTAAAGTTGAAAAACCAGGAAAAGGTGATGATCTCAGAAATTGGCAAGTTAATGACATTGCTCATTGGTGGGCAGTTTACTCAAGAAATAAGAGAAGTATAGCTCTCAATCTTAAAAAAGAAGAGGGGTTAAATCTTTTAAAAGAGTTAGTAAAAAGTGCAGATGTTTTTATAGAAAATTTTGTACCAGGCACTCTTGAAAAATGGGGTGTCGGACCAGATAAATTATTAGAATTGAATAAAGATCTCGTTATTTTAAGAATCTCAGGTTGGGGACAAACAGGAATATATAAAGAAGCACCTGGTTTTGGCTCTCTAGTTGAAGGAATGAGCGGTTTTGCCTCAATGACAGGAGAACCGAATCAAAAGCCACTTCTTCCTCCATTAGCTCTTGCTGACATGGTAGCAGGTTTAACTGGTTTTGGTGCAATATTGATGGCTATTATTGCATCAAAGAAAAATCAAATAGGAGGACAGGTTATAGATCTTTCTCTTTTTGAACCTCTTTTTTCAATATTAGGTCCTTGGGCAGCGAGTTACAAAATTTCGGGGAAAATACCTCCTCGAATGGGAAACAGAAGTAATGTTGCTGCACCAAGAGGTATATATAAAACCAAAGATAATAAATTCGTTTCACTCTCTGCATCAATGCAATCAATGTGGGAAAAACTTGCAATTACTATTGGAGCTGAGGAGTTAATAAAAGATCCTAGATTTATTACCAACAGTGATAGATTGAGTAACCAAGATGACTTAGATGACGTGATTTCTAATTTTATTAAAAAATTTGATAGAGATCCTCTGTTAAAAGTGTTTTCTAAAGAAGGAATTACAGTAGGACCTGTCCTTGATATATCAGAAATAATTGAACATCCATATATCTTAGATAGAAATATTTTAATAGAACATCATAATAATGAGTACGGAAATATTTTAATGCATCAAGCTTTTCCAAGACTAAGTAAAACTCCTGGAAAAGTAAAGTCTTCGGCACCCTCGATAGGTGAAAATACTAATAATATATTAAAAGAAATAGGTCTTACAAAAAGTCAAATTGATAAACTTAGAGACAACAAAATCATAAATTAATCAATCATGTAAAAAAAATCAATTATTGACATCAAAAAATTTAAAGAACAAAATATTAAAAATGGGAGGTATTTTTTATGGATGGTTTAACTAGAGATACAAACGATTATGATTTAATTATTAAGAATGGAACTCTTGTTGACGGAACTGGAAAAAAACCTGAGACAGCTGACATAGCCATAAAAAATGGTTTAATAGCAGCAATAGGAACAGTTAATGGAAAAGCCGATCAAGAAATAGATGCCACTAATTTAATCGTTACTCCTGGATTTGTAGATATTCACACGCACTACGATGGACAAGCAATATGGGATAGCCAACTCAAACCATCATCAATTCATGGTGTAACAACTGTAGTTATGGGTAATTGTGGAGTGGGCTTTGCTCCATGCAAACCAGAGGATAGGGTCAAGCTAGTTGAGTTAATGGAAGGGGTAGAAGATATTCCTGCCCCAGTTATGCATGAAGGCTTAGATTGGCAATGGGAAACTTTTGAAGAATATATATTAGCGTTGGAAAAGAACCAATTGGATATTGATGTTTGTGCACTCTTACCACATGCAGCTCTGAGAGTTTATGTTATGGGTGAGAGAGCCATTAGGCATGAAGTCGCTAATGTTAATGATATGGAAAGAATGCGGAAACTTGCTAAAGAAGCGGTCGAAGCGGGTGCATTTGGTTTTTCCACCTCTAGAACTATAAGTCACAAAAGTTTAAAAGGTGAATTTACACCAACACTTAGAGCACATGAAGACGAATTAACAGCGATAGCGATGGGTTTATCGGATGCTGGATCAGGTTTCATGGAAATAGTTTCGGATTGGAATGAACCTGACCCAGAAACAGAGTTTGAAGTTCTTAAACGTATTGTAAAGAAATCTGGAAGACCAGTTGTGTTTAGTTGTACGCAGAGACATGATAGACCTCACTTTTGGGAAGATTTAATGTCAATGGCAAGACAGGCTCAAAATGAAGGATTACCAATTAGGCCTGTAGTAACCCCTAGGCCAATAGGGTTGTTATTAGGGTTAAATGGAAGCCAAAACCCTTTTTCTGGAACTGATACTTATAAGTCTATTGCAGACTTGCCACTTCCGTTAAGAGTTAACGAAATGAAGAAAGAAAGTATTAAAAAGAAGATTTTGTCAGAAGATCCCATTAAGGGAAGTACATTTCCTTTAATAAATAGAATAGGCTATTCTCAAATGTACAGATTTGGTTCTCCACCAAATTACAATCCTAAACCAGAAGAATCAATAGAGGCATTGGCTGAGGTTAAGGGTGTCTCTGCAGCAGAATTGGCATATGAAATTCTTCTCGAGAATGAAGGTAATAATTTTATTTATGCACCTTTAGTTAATTATGCTGATCATACATTTGGTGTATGTCAAAAAATGCTTGAAGACAAAAATGCTATTATGGGACTAGGGGACGGTGGAGCTCACGTTGGATTTATCTTGGACGCAGGATATCCAACATGGCTTATATCTTATTGGTCTGTAAAAAAGAAAGTTTTTTCTATGGAAGAGACAATAAGGCGACTAACTTCTGATACTGCAAATGCCGCAGGTCTTTCGGATAGAGGAGTTTTAAAAATAGGTTTGAAAGCTGATGTTAATATAATCGACTGGAAAAATGTAGGATCGTCAGATCCTTTTATGACTCAAGATTTACCTGCAGGTGGAAAAAGGTTAATGCAAACTACCCATGGTTATGTGGCAACTATAGTATCTGGAAAAATTACTTATCAAAATGGAGTGTCTACTAAAGAAAGACCAGGAGGACTTGTTAGATCTGTAAAAGATAGTCAAAAAATATTTGCTTATACAAGTTGATTTTGAGAGAAAATCATTCAAATGAATTAATAGAATTACCTTTTACTAAAATTTTTTTCAAGTTAGCCATACCTAATTTATATTCTACTCTAATAGCTGCGGTAACTGTGATTTTTGATCTTTGGTACATCGGGCAAATTGGTATTTCAGAGTTAGCTGGAGTAGCTTATATATTTCCAATTTATATGCTTACTAGCATGTTATCTAATGGAGCTTTTGGAGGGGCGATAAGTGGTGCTATTGCAAGAGCTTTTGGAAGTAAAAATATTTTTCAAGCTGAATGTGTCTTTCGATCAGCAATTTTGATTGCGTGTTTGGGCTCTGTAATAATGATGTTTATTTTTTTTTTATTAGCAGAACCTTTCTTCACCTATTTTAAAGTAAATAAAGAGGTTGCTATATCGGCGCTTAGTTACGGAAATTTTTTGCTCGGTGGAATTTTTTTAATTTGGCTATTTAATATAATCATCGCTGTTACGAGGGGTTCGGGAAACACATTAATTCCTGCATATAGTTGGTCAATTGTCTTGTTTGTTCATATTATTGTTGCAAGTATGAACTTTAATTTTGAGAATGGGACAATTGTTTTAATTAATAATGTAAATTTTTTTGATAAGTTTTTTATTTTTTCATCTATTCAATGGTCAGTTGTTTCATTATTATCCGGATACTTCATAGGTATTCTTTTTGTTTTATTGTTTTATTACTTTGGAAAACATTCTTTTTCTTTTAATTTAAGAGATATTTTTAAACTTAATGGAATAGTGAAGCTTTTAAAATCAGGTTCATTAGCAAGTTGCCAATCTTTAATGACAATAGCCTTAGCTCTTTTTTGTACGACTGTGATTAGTATCTTTGGAACAAATTGGACGGCTGGTTTTGGGATCGCTATTAGACTTGAATTATTATTAATACCTATAATTTTCGGAATTGGTGGAGCACTTATTGCAATCGTTGGAGCAAATGTAGGAGCAAAAAAATTTTCAAGAGCAATTAGTATGACTTGGAAAGGTACATTTTTCTCAGTTTGTATTGTTGGTTTTATTGGATTATTTTTTTCTGTGTATCCTGATTTATGGTCTTCATTTTTTACTGACAACGCCGAAATAAAGGAAAAATCAAAACTTTATTTAAAAGTGGTGGCACCATTTTACGCTTTTTTTGCTTTAGGGCTTGGGCTTTATTTTACCTGTCAGGCTTTCAATACTTTATTTTGGCCTGTTATTGGAACTTTTATAAGGATGGTATTTGTTATTTCAGTTATAATGCTTCTCTTCAATTTTAATTTAGGCAGTCCATATTTAATATTTATTACTATGTCTTCAGGATTAATTATATATGGATTATTTATAAGTTTAAGTCTCCAATTTGGTCCTTGGAAAAAATATTATAAATTCAATTAATTTTCAATTTTCAAGGAATGAATACACCTTTACCATCTGATTGATTATCAAAAAGTTCATACGCTTCCACGGCTTGATTTAAGGACCATTTATGAGTAAATAATTGATCAACATCAAGATTTTTTTCAGCAACAAAATCAGCACATTCAGCTTGTCCATATTTTGAAAAAGTCCAGCTTCCTATTAGGGTTACCTGTCTTCTTAAGAGATCATTACTTACATCTAATGTAACTTCTCCACCTTCTCCAACAAAGCAAGCTTTACCCCAAGTTTTTACACATTTAACAGCATTTGATCTTGCCGAAGGCGAAGAAGATGCATCAATAGATGCATTAACACCAAGTCCCTTAGTATGATCTTTAATTTGTGTTAATAGATCTGTACTTTCTTCGGGATTAATTATTATATCAGCCCCAAATTCAATTGATCTATCTAATCTTTGTTTGTTGGTGTCGAGAGCTATGATTTTAGCTCCCATGCTACGAGCCAACATTACAGCAGACAAACCAACAGGACCCATTCCAAATATTGCTATAGTTTGATTTGCTTTTAAATCTAATCTTTCCAATGCTCCCCATGCAGTTCCAGTTCCACAAGAAATTGCAGCACCTGCTATAAAAGAAATATCATCTCTTAGAGGAACTATTGTACTTACTGGACATCTCATATATTTTGCATGGGCTCCGTGACCTGTAACCCCAAAAACTGCTTTTACGCCATCGTCACATAGTTGTTGCCAGCCCGTTGAACAATGAGAACAGGTGCCACAACCTTGATAATGGTGTTGCATAACCCTCATACCCTTAGAGACTAAGTTTTTCGGGACATTTGATCCGATTTCTACAATTACTCCACAGGGTTCATGACCTGCTATAACAGGTTTATCGTCTCCACCCAGTCCTAAAGACGATGGTCCACTATTTGCCCGGTAAAATTTAAGATCACTTCCGCACATACCAGAAGCTTGAATTTCAACAATTACGTCATCTGGACCAGGGATGGGATCTGGAAAATCTTGAATTTCTAATTTTTTATCCCCTAAAAAAACTATCCCTTTCATGAATGTATCCTCAAAAGTAGGCTCTTAATTTCTAAATTTTTGATGACAACCTTTACAGGTTTTAGCTAGATTTCGAAAAGAATTAACGGTCATATCAAAATCTTTATTTTGTGATTGTGTTATCAATTCCAATGAAGCTAACTCAAAGTTTTTGATAGCAACCTTAAATCCTTCAGGATCTAGCCAAATATCTGATGAAGCTTCTGAAGGTGGTGTATCACTTCCCTCAGGAAAATAATTTGACATTTCCTTACTCCAATCTAATAGAGTTTGAGCAGATTTTTCAATGATGACCAAATCATCATTTTGTAATCCTTTATTAATTTTTTTCATGAGGCTTTTACTCATTTTAAATTTATCCATTCTTTCTTTTATTATCCCTTTTGCACCTTCATGTGCATATAATTGAGTGAATGAAAAAATATTCAAAAATAAAATTAAATTGAAACAAATAAATAATTTCTTAATATTCATAAATCGAGACCTATCTTTTTTTAATATCTTAAGCTTAGAACAAATATAATATTAATGTAATCAAATATTGATATATTTTAAGTTGAACCCAAACCTTTAAGGATTTTTTGTGGAAACTAAAAAAAAAGAAAATATAACTCATGCAGATCTTTTCTTTTCATTTTTTGTGCTAGGCTTGACATCATTTGGAGGTCCAATAGCTCATATTGGCTATTTCAGAAATGTTTTTGTTAAACAAAAAAAATGGTTGGATGAAAAAACATATATAGACTTTGTTTCTTTATGTAATTTTTTGCCTGGACCTTCATCTAGCCAAGTAGGCATTTCTATTGGTTATCATTTTAAAGGTATTAGTGGATCTATCCTAGCTTGGCTTGGTTTTACCTTCCCATCTGCCATAATTTTAATGATTTTTGGATATACGATTTTAAATCTTGATAATTCTATTTCTCATGGTGCTCTTCAAGGCTTAAAAGCAATAGTTGTGATTATTGTTCTACAAGCAATTTTGGGAATGGGGAAAAATTTATTAAAAGACTATTTTGGTTATATTATAGTATCTATTACAACGGCCATACTGATTCTTTTTCCTTCTTCATTAAATCAATTTTTATGTTTGGTATTCAGTGGTTTTTTAGGACTGATAATATATAAAAATGAAAAACAAAGTGAAATTAAAAAAAATTTAAAATTTAAAATTAAATTATTTAGTCTTTCATCTTTATTTTTGTTTTTCTCTTTACTTTTTTTGTTACCTTTTTTAAGTGAAACGTTAGATTCACATATTCTCAATTTAGCTTCTAGTTTTTTTAGAATTGGTTCTTTAGTATTTGGTGGTGGGCATGTTGTTTTACCATTATTACAAGAGGAGTTTGTTTCCTCAGGGATGATTGAAAAAGATATTTTTCTTGCAGGCTATGGTGCTGCTCAGGCAATACCGGGGCCCTTGTTTACCTTTTCTTCGTATTTAGGGATTTTTTTTAAAAGCGAATTTAGTGTTTTATTAATAAGTTTACTTTGTTTGTTTTTTATTTTTCTGCCTTCTTTTTTACTTGTTATTGGCATTTTGCCTATTTGGCAAGAGTTAAAAGAAATGGATATTATCATTAGAGCTTTTAAGGGTGTTAACGCAAGCGTTATTGGTTTGTTAGTTGCAGCTTTCTATGACCCTATAATTTTATCGTCACTACGTGGATTAGAAGATATAATGCTAATTACAATTGCTTTTGTAGTTTTGTTTTTTACGAAAGTTCCACAATGGCTTGCAGTTTTTATATTATCAATAAGTGGTTGGGGTATTTCCTCATTTTGGAGTTAATCCTCAAGTTGAATGATTTTGTCACCCTTTTTAATCAAGCCACCTTTCTCAATCGAACAATTCAAACCTGATCTGTTATACAAAGGTAACACTAGTGGTTTTTTTAGAAGATCGGCTAAATATTTACATGGAAAGTTTAGTCGTCCACCTTTTAAAATAACTTCTCCAATTTGAAACTTTTTACCAACAAGATAATTTAAAGGAACACCAGAAGTTGTAAGATTACGCCTATGTTCAATAGGTTTTAAAATTATTGGTTTATCCTGAAGGGGGGGTTGATTAGCCGCTAATGAATCTAAAACTTCTTTTTCAATTAATGTTACATCTCTTATGTCAGGAATTGGAGAATAAGTACCTGTTTCATTATAATAACGATCACTTACAATTCCTTTACCTTCTATTAACTCTGCTTCATCTAATTCAACCATGTTTGCAGAAGCTTTGGGTGCCACATGTATGTATAATAAAGTACCACTATTCCATTTCATATTTTAATATCCATTTATTTCACAATAATTAATGTAATTTAATTTTAGACATTGTGAAATATTTTTTGACAAATTTTTAGAAACGTAATAATAGCTCAAAATTATAATTCTTTGTAGGGTAAAATCATGGAAGATAAAAATGTTACAGTGATTTCTGATCAAGTAAATGACTCAAATTCGCAACTTGCAGGTAGTAGCATGACGAAGGCTGGTAGATTAGCTATGGAATTGTCTCATGAGAAAAAAAGACTTAAACAGGAATTAGAAGAACTTCAAACAGAATATGACGAGATAAAGCCAACCACACCTACAGGAACTACAGACTGGTATGTAAAATGGATGTCAATGTTGTTGGCCGTTGCAGGTATTTTCTTAATCAGTGCATCTTTAACTTTTTATGGTCAATTAGCATATATAGTTAGCTGTGTAGGATGGATTTATGTTGGAATGCAGTGGGGAGATAGGGCAATAATGATTGGCTCTGCTGTAAGTTGTACTGCTATAGCTATGAACCTAGTAAATACTTTTACGTAAAATTATTTTTTCTGTTTATTTTTTAGTATAAAGCTTTTCCAAGAATATTGATTTCTTTCATTATTTTTGACTAGATAACTTGCAACTAATATCCCAAATGTAATAATGATTATTAAAATATAGTACCACTCTAAATCATTAACCTTAACTAAATATGCAAGTAAGAATGGCAATAAAAAGCATAATATTAAAATAAAAAATTTCATTATTTAATTTAAATATTAATGGTTTTTTTAACAACTTTTAAATTAAATATTTGATTTACATTTAAAAATATCGGCTGTTACGCTAGATAAAAGATTTGTCTCTTTTATTAAAGTATCTATAACATCATCACTATTTTTTTTGGCTGTTCTTTGGTTAGTGAAGGTAACTTCTTTCTTCTCATTTAAATCTTGAATTCCAATAGCATTACCCCCCATTGTTTTAGCTCTTTTTTTAAGCTCATACATTAATTCATCATAGCTTAAACTTCCGATAACTTTTACTCTTATAATGTCAACGCAGTCAGCATTTCCCTTTAAAAATTTAGTTGATGAAAAATCAATATCTTTAAAATGATCTGTGTAGGGTTTTTTTATCTTTGAAGGAGACGTATTAGGCTTAACTAAACTAGTTAATTTTTGGTCTGAAATAGTTTCTGTAGTTCCTACTGTTGTTTGTTTCTGATCTGGATTCAATACAATACTTTGACCATATCTTGATATATATGATGAACCTTGATGACAACTAGACAAAAAAACTAGCAAGAATGTTAGTAGAACTATTTTACCCATTATAAATCTCAAATTTTCTTACATTATATATTACGTCACTTATATGAATATATTTAATTTCATCATCTAAATATATTTTTAGAAAATTCAGTTCTTGCATTCGAAATTATTAACAAAAAACTTTCCTACAACTTTATTAGCTTCAACACTCATTAGTTCAGCATTATCTATTATAAAACTAAGAACAGATAATCTAATTTTTTTAATAGATAAATTTTGTGGTACACAAATCTTAGTCTTTTTCTCATCAATGCTAAAAATGACATCGTTAACAGCAATTATGTAACCATCACAAATACCTTGTTCGTATGAATTATCACTTTTACAGTAGGTTAATAATTGTGCTCCTGTAAAAAAAAGATTATTTGATGCTGCATATGTTTTATTCATAATGGTTGTGCTTAGTAATATAAAAATTAAAAGTTTTACCATGACATCCCCAAAGAAAATTTACCCATATTATAATCTCCAGAAACTGCGCTACCGAATGAAAAGTCTAGAGGAAGATGTAACCCATCGTAAATTCCAACAAAATTTAGTCCAAAGGCAATTTCATTATTTGTAGATGCACTACTTAAATTAAAAGAATGTTTGTTTCCATATAGGGGTAGGCGAGTGTCCAAAGTAGTTGCCATAAGACTTACTTTATCAGCATACCTTCTTGTTGCTGCATGATTTGATTGACTTGGTTCTTGTATTATTAGATCACCTACAACCGTGGTGCTATTGGAAGTATCATTTCCAATTTGAAGGTTACCAGTTGAAGACGCCATTATATCTTTCCCATGAGTACGGGCGTCATAAAATAGAAATGAATTTTTACCAATATGAACAACATCATTTGTAGTATCTTTGTATAAAAACCTATCTCCATTGCTATCTGTTATCGTATTTGCTTTTATGGTGTTTGCTGTAATGGTTCCAGTTGCTGTAATATTTCTAAAACCAGAAATATCAGAGTTACCGTCAACCACAACAGCTTTGTTGGCAGTTACAGTTCCAGCAGTCACATTATCAATTGTTTCTAATTCACTCTCTGAAATATTTGCATTCCCTATTATAAAAGAACCACTAGCTGTAATGTTACCTGAACTTGTTATGTCACTTGAATTTATTGTTCCTAGACCTGAAACATTTCCATTAGTATCAAAAGTATAATTACCATCCGAAAAAGTACCAGTTATTACTAAATTGTCATTAACAGTCACCGTATTATTAGAAAAATCACCATATATTAATGGAGTATCATCAGCGCTATTGGCAATGAATAGTTTATTAGACACACTTCCAGATGTAGGTCCTGCTTCATATCCAATAAATATATT